>Ga0181528_10001408_pt1 | contig 15035 bp, 12 predicted proteins | sample PEATcosm2014_Bin_47_FD_119742 | JGI IMG/M metagenome (GOLD analysis project Ga0181528, IMG submission 119742) | Peatland microbial communities from MTU Mesocosm Facility, Houghton, MI, USA - PEATcosm2014_Bin10_10_metaG | ecosystem: Environmental > Terrestrial > Soil > Wetlands > Peat | place...
CTCGCTGCCGTCGGCGAAGCGCGCCGTGACGCGGTAGAAGGTCTGCGTGCCGTCGAAGCCCACATCGAGAAACTCGCGTTGCGCGGTTTCACCAAGCCGCGCCGTCGCCGTGACGGCGAAATCGCGGGCCGAGCCGCGGTAGATGCGGAAGGCCGCGAAGTCCTTGGCCGCGCTCCACAGGCTGCCGTCGGAAGCGCGATCCGACCAGCGCAGCCGCACGCGTCCGCCGCCCGCCTTGCCGTCGGCCACGATGTCGGTGACGCGCGGCCGGTCCGTGACGCCGGCGCCCGCCAGCAGCAGGCGCGGCTCGCCCCACGCCGCCCAGTCGGCGGCCGAGCTGCCGCCGGGATTGGTCATCAGCGACAGCTTCACGGTACGCCCGGCGGCTGCGGTCAGGTCCACCTCGACGGGGTGCCAGCGGTGATCGGGGCCGACGCGTTGCTCGAGCCGCGAGGCGCCGTCCAGCTCGACGCGGAAGATGACGCCGTCGGAGGCGTCGGCGCCGTCTTTCAGTCCGAGGTCGGCCAGCAGCAGCACCTGCTGCCCGGCGGCCACGGCGGGCAAGGTCAAGGGGTACGTGGCGCGCGCCCAGCCGCCGCCCTCCAGCGGCGGGTGCTCGAACAGGCTGGGTTCACTCACGCCGCCCACGGCCACGGGCCGCGCGCCGCAGTCGGGCGAGTCGCTGATCACCGGCGTCAGCGCCGTCAGATCGAAGAGGCGCCGGCCGGCGCGGTCCAGGCTGAGCTCGAACGGCGCCGACAGCGGCCCCATCGTGCCGGCCGCGTCGGACGCCGCCACGCGCACCCACACCGACGGCTCGCCGTGCACCGGGCGCAGCTCGGCGTTGGCCTCCGAGGACTGCACGACGCGGCTCGCCGTGGCGGCCTGCGCGGCATCGAAGACTTGCAGCTCGTAATGATCGCAGAAGAAATCGGTGGCCTCGGTCCAGCTCAAGCGACCCTTGCGGCCCGAGACGCCGCTCACGGCCGGCAGTCGCGGCGGCATGGGGCGGCTCACGGCGACGACCGTCACGCCGGCCGGCGAACCCGTCACCGCGGCGTGCGCCCCGCGGCCGGCGGCCAGGACGCGGCCTTGCGCGTCGCGCACATCGAAATGATCGAACTCGCGCCAGTCGGTCCAAAGGTGGGGAAGGTCGGACCAGATGCGCTCCGACCACGTGACTTGCGCGCCCACGATCTTGACGCCCTGCACCGGCGGCGGGGTGTACGCGACGTAAGCGCGGTTGAAATAGGGCTGGTCGGGCAGGGCGTCGAGCTCTTCCGCCATGGCCTCGGCGAACGGCCCGATGTTGACGCGGAAGTCCTTGCCGCTCTCGTTCCAGGCGATGGGCGTGAGGATGTGGGCGCGGAAGCGCACCGCCGTGCGCAGGGAGTGCAGGTACTCGTCGACCGGCGCCTTGAGGGCGTCGATGGGGTGGGGGTGATACTCGAAGATGCCCCAGTTGGCATTGAGCCGCACCATCTTGGTCCACAGCGGGGCGTCGCTGGCGGCTCCGAAGTAGGTGGTGATGCCGATGCTGCCGTCCGGCGTGTCGGCCGTGGCGACCATGCTGGCGCCGTCCGTGAGCCGGCCCAGACCGTAGCTCTCGCCGGGGATCTGATGGCTGAAGAGATGCTCGCGGCCGATGCCGGCGGCCGCCATCCAATGGATGTGGTCGCGGATCCAGAAGTTGAGAAGCCGCGAGCGGAAGCCCGGCGCGGCATCGTCGATGCCGGCCCAGGCCTGCCAGAAGGCGTCATTGCCCTCCGCTTTCACACCAGCCACGGGCGTCCGGCCGGGCGCCACGCGCGGCGCGTCGAAACCGCCGGCGAGGTAGCCCGTCTCGTGCGGCAAGCCAGTGGCGTCGAGCGGCAGACGTTCAGGGAACTTGTCGGGGTCCCAATAGCGCAGCGACCAAGTCGTGAAATGCGTGCCGAAGGTGGCGTTGAAGGAGGGATGATCGCCGGCCGCCACGTCCGGGCCGGGATCGGCGGCGAAGCGTTCGCCGCCCGGCCAGCCCTGGCCACGGCGCTCGCCGCCGGGGCCATAGAGGCCGCGATGCGTCAGCCAATCGCGGAACTCGGCCACCGTGAAGGGGCTGTAATCGCCCAGCAGACCGTCGATGTTGTGCATCTCGCACTCGATGGGCCCGCTGTCGGCGACCACCACGTCGGGGAACTCGCGGAAGGACTTGGCGATGCGGGCGGCGCGAGCCTGCTCCACGGAGCGGCGCAACTCATAGACGGGCCGCGCGTAACGCGAGGCGCAGGCACGCACGCCGAACTCGAAGCCCAACGGCTCGCCCGCCGCCGCGGCGCCGGCTTTGGTGATGCTGCCGTCCTGCAGCCATTGGGCGAAGCGCCGGTCGCCGCGAAGCGGGTCGTTGAGCAGCCGGTCGAAACCCCACGCCATGGAATGGTGCTCGATGGCCCCGCCCTGAAAGACCAGCACCAGCCCCAGCTCGCGCGTCAACTGGCACAACGCGCGCTCGTCGCCCTCGCTGATGACGGCCACGCCGAGCTTGGTATAGAGGCGCGGCGCGCCCAGCTTGGCGCGCATCTCGGCCGCCCAGCGGCGCAGCTTGTCGGCATCGCCGGGAGCGCGCAGGTGCCAGGCCTCGTTGATGGGGCAGAGGCAGAAGCAGTTGTCGTAAGCCGGCCGCGGCAGCTCCGGCGGCGGGGCGACGACGAGGAGGAGGGCGGCGAGGGCGGAGCAGAGCAACGGAGGTCCTCCGGCGCGAGTCTACCATCACCGGCCCTCTCGGCGTTGCCAGATTCACCGGCCCCGCTTAAAGTATGCCGAGGCGCACCGGGAGCCATTGGGTTTGACCGACATCAGCTACGCACAGGCCGCCCTGCTGGGGTTGCTGCAGGGTTTGACGGAGTTCCTGCCGGTGAGCAGCACGGCCCACATGGCCATCGTGCCGCAGTTGCTGCTGCACATGGCCGACCCCGGCGCGGCCTTCTCCGCCGTGGTGCAACTGGGGCCCATCGTCGCCATCATCGCCTACTTCCGCCAGGACCTGGTGGGTTACGTGAAGGGCATCGCGCGCTGCCCGCGGCCGTTCCACGTGCCGAAAGAAGACATCGAGGCGCGGCTGGGCTGGTTCACGCTGCTGGGCACGCTGCCGCTGGCGGTGTTCGGGGTGCTGCTGGAGAAGCGCATCGACACCGTGTTCCGCGGCCTGCACGTCATCGCCGCCAGCCTCATCGTGCTGGCCTTCGTCCTGTGGCTGGCGGAGCGCAAAGGGCGGCAGGCGCGATCCCTGGAGACGCTGACGTTGGGACAGAGCCAGGTCATCGGCTGGGCGCAGGTGCTGGCGCTGGTGCCGGGCACGTCGCGCTCCGGCGTGACCATCACGGCCGGCCTGTTCCAGGGTTTGGACCGCGAGAGCGCGGCGCGCTTCAGTTTCCTGCTGAGCATCCCGGCCATCACCGCCGCCGGGGGCTACAAACTCATCAAGGTCCTGCACCAGACCCACCTCGGGCCGCAGGCCGGACCCTATCTGTTCGGTGCGCTGGTGGCGGGATTGCTGGCCTATGCCGTCGTGAAGTGGTTCCTGGGCTTCGTCAAGACCAACAGCACCGCCCCCTTCATCGCCTGGCGCATCGGGCTCGGCATCCTGCTGCTGGTGGGGCTGCACAACGGCTGGATCCACGAACGGCCGCCGGTCGACTCGAACCACGGCAGCGCCGTGATGCACCCGGTTAGGCGCTGACGGCGCGCCCAGTCGAGGAGCACCGCCTTGTCATCCAACCTGTACTTGACCGCCGAGGCCCTGGCGGCCGGATTACCGGCCATTCACCGCTCGCCGCGCGACGAAGGTCGCCTCGAGGGCATCGTCATCCGGCCGGTGAGCAACGCGCGGCTGAGCCTCGATAGCTGCGCGCTGAGTGCCGCGGGCGGCGTCGAGGGCGACTACTGGGCCAAGGGCTGTTGGAAGACGCTGGACGACGGCCGGCCGCACCCCGACGTGCAGGTCTCCCTGATCAACATCCACGCCGTCGAGCTGCTGGCCGCCGGCCGCGAGCGCTGCCCGCTGGCCGGCGACAATCTGCTCGTCGATTTCGATCTGAGCCGCGACAGCCTGCGCACCGGACAACGGCTGGCCATCGGCTCCAGCGTCATCGAGATCACCGAACAACTGCACACCGGCTGCGGCAAGTTCGCCGAGCGCTTCGGACGCGACGCCCTGGCCTTCGTCAACTCCGAGCTCGGCATGGCCTTGCGGCTGCGCGGCGTCTACGCCAAGGTCATCACGGACGGCGTGGTGCGCGTCGGTGATGCCGTCTGTCGGGTCTGAAGCAGCCGTCGGCGCTCGCTCAGCGACCGGTCAGGCGCTCCAGGTTTTCGGGGTAGCGAGCCCCTTGCACCGTGATGTCGGCGGCGGCGGCCTCGATCTCGCGGAGATCGTCGGGCGTCAGCTCGACGGCTGCCGCGCCGAGGTTCTCCTCCAGGCGGTGCAGCTTGGTGGTGCCGGGGATGGGGACGATCCACGGCTTTTGGGCCAGCAGCCAGGCCAGCGCGATCTGGGCCGGAGTGGCGCCCTTGCGTTCCCCGATATTGGCGAGCAGGTCGACCAGGGCCTGGTTCGCTTTGAGCGCTTCCGGCGTGAAGCGGGGCAGCTTGCCGCGGAAATCGCTGCTGTCGAAGGTGGTGTTCGCGTCCATCTTGCCCGTGAGGAAGCCCTTGCCCAGCGGGCTGTAGGGGACGAAGCCGATGCCCAGCTCTTCCAGCGTCGGCAGCACTTCCGCTTCCGGGCCTCTCGTCCACAGCGAGTACTCGCTCTGGAGGGCGGTGACCGGCTGCACGGCGTGGGCGCGGCGGATGGTCTGGACTCCGGCTTCGGACAGGCCGAAGTGCCTGACCTTGCCCGCCGCGATGAGCTCCTTCACCGCCCCCGCCACGTCCTCGATAGGCACGTCCGGGTCGACGCGATGCTGATAGAACAGGTCGATGACGTCGGTGCGGAGTCGCTTCAGCGAGTCCTCGGCCACCTGCTTGATGCGCTCCGGCCGGCTGTTCAGTCCCTGCCAGCCGGGCGACCCGCCGGGATTCAGGTTGAAGCCGAACTTGGTGGCGATCACCACCTGCTCGCGGTACGGCTCCAGGGCGCCACCGACCAGCTCTTCGTTGGTGAACGGGCCATAGACCTCGGCCGTGTCGAAGAACGTGACGCCGCGCTCCACGGCGGCCCGCAGCAGGGCGGTCATCTCCTGCTTGTCCTTGGGCGGGCCGTAGGAGAAGCTCATGCCCATGCAGCCCAGCCCGAGGGCCGAGACTTCCAGCCCCTGTTGACCGAGTGTGCGCTTCTGCATCTGTTGCTCCTCTGGCGTGCCCTTTGTGGGCCGAATGTCGGGTCCGGATCAGGCTTGCACAGGGCTGAAGGCGCCGCCGGCCGCCCTGGACAGCGCGTCGTGCGCCCGCAGTTCGTGCAAGCGGGCTTCCACTGCCGGCGTGATTGCTTCGAGGGCATCACTCCCCGCGGCGAACACGCTCGGAGGGCTGTCCAGGGCGACGATCTGCACCAGCGTCTCGCCTAGCGCCGCCGGATCGTTCGGTTGCCGGCCGTGGTATGGCTCCCAGGCGGCAGCCACGTTGCCCGCGGGACCATAGTCAGGGATGTGACCGCTACTCCACTCGACGGCGCGTGGGTCAAGCAGGCCGGTGCGGTAGAAGCCCGGCTCCACCACCGTGACCTTGATGCCGAACGGCTCGACCTCCTGCGCGACGGACAGGGACAGGCCCTCGACCGCGAACTTCGTCGCGCCGTACGCCGCGCAGTGCGGGAGGCCCACGACGCCGGCCACGGAGGAGACGTTGATGACATGACCCGCGCGCTGGCGACGCATGACCGGGAGCACCGCGCGCATCAGGTGCACGACGCCGTAGAAGTTCGTCGCGAACTGCCTCTCGATCTGCTCGACGGTCATTTCCTCGAAGTTACCCAGCAGGCTGTAGCCGGCGCTGTTCACGAGGACGTCGAGGCGTCCGAAGCGCGCCAAGGCGGCGTCAACGACCGGTTGCACCGCAGCTTCGTCGGTGATGTCCAGGCGCTGCAGCAGCGGGTCGTCGCCGGCCACGCCCGCCAGCGCGTCGCGCAGCTTCCCGACGTCGCGGCCAGTCGCGACGACGCGGTGCCCGGCTGCGAGCGCAGCCCTCGCCACGCCGGCGCCGATGCCGCTGCTGGCACCGGTCACGAACCACACTTTGGCCTCTGCATTGCCCATGGTGCATTCTCCTCGCCTGCGTTCGGGCAGGCTCATGCCCGGTACTGCTCGTCGCTCACCTGCTCCAGCCAGTCGACGGTCTTCCCGCCGAGCTCTTCCTGTATCGCGATGTGCGTCATGGCCGTGGTCGGCGCGGCGCCGTGCCAGTGCTTCTCACCCGGCGGGAACCAGACCACGTCACCGGGCCGGATCTCCTCGACTGGCCCACCCCAGTGCTGGGCGCGACCGCAGCCGGACGTGACGATGAGGGTCTGGCCGAGCGGGTGCGTGTGCCAAGCGGTGCGGGCGCCGGGCTCGAAGGTGACGCCGGCGCCGACGACGCGCGCGGGCGCGGGCGCGGTGAACAGCGGGTCGACACGCACCGTGCCGGTGAAGTATTCGGCCGGTCCGGCGCCCGAAGGCTGCGAACCGGTTCGCGTGATCTCCATTGTCGTTCTCCTATTGCGGTGGAGCGAGCTCGCCGTACCAATACGCGGCGGTCACTCCCCCGTCCATCAGAAAATCGCTGCCCGTGATGAACCCACCGTCAGGACCCATGAGCAACGCGGCAACCGATCCCACCTCGTCGGGAGTGCCGGCGCGGCCGGCCGCGGACAGCTCGATCATGCGCCGGTACCCCGCTCCGCGTGGCCCGGTCAGTTCGTCCTTGGCGAGCGGGGTCGCGATGATGCCCGGGCTGATGGTGTTGATTCGCGCGCCGCGCTTGCCCCATCGAACAGCCTCGGCCATGACCCGCAGCGAGTTCCCGCGCTTCGAGATTTGATAGGCGTGAAGCGAGTCGGTCACCTGATCGGGCTGAAGGAACGGAAGGTCGAGCAACTCCTCCACGGGCGTGCTCGCCAACGCCTTGTTCTGCTCGACCGAGAGAGGCGGCAGGCGGTGCCCGGACTGCGACGCGATCACCACGCCGGCGCCACCGCGGGCGATGACGTTGCCGAACTGCTCCAGCACGAGCGCTGTGCCGTACAGATCGACCTTCAGGATCGTGGCTGGCGACGCCTGCGTCGGGGAGACGCCGGCGGCGTGGATAAGCCCGGTGACGCCGCCCATACCCGTCGCCTCTCGCACGAGACCCTGGACCGACTCTCGCGAAGACACGTCGACGGTCGCGACGCTCACCTCGAACCCGGCGTTGCCGAGGACCTCCGCCGCCGCGTTGGCATTGTCCTGGTGCAAGTCGGCCAGCAAGACGTGCTTGCCGGCGCTCACCCGCCGCGCGATCGCTTGACCGATCTGACCCGATCCGATGACGACGATGACCTCTTCCATAGCGACTCCTCTTGTGAAATACTCGGGCTCCGCAAACCGTCAGGCCGGCGCCACCTCGTCGACAGCCTTTAGCCCGTTGAGCGTGCGGGGGTATCCGATGAACGGCAGCAGTTGGGTCAAGACCTCGATCAGCCGCCCGCGGTCATTGCCAACATGCAGATTCGCGGCGACATGGCCCCTGACTTGCGGGTCGCAACCGCCCAGCGCCACCAACATGCTGAACGTGAGCAGCTCGCGCGTGGGCACGTCGATGCCGGTGCGCGTGTAGTGGTCGCCGAAGCAATGGGCCGACAGATAGCCCTGGATGTGCTGCTGATCGGCGGGCGCGGAGGCGTACAGCCGCTCGACGACGGCGCTTCCGATGATCTCCGTCTGGACCCTCAGGCCCTCCTCCGCGCGGGTCTCGGGCGTGGTTGTGGACTGCCCCGGCAGCGGCAACGCGATGCCCCGCTCGGCGAGCGCGTCGTTGGTGGCGTGGAGGAAGTCGAAGACCTTGGCCATGCCGACATAGGGCACCGCCTGATAGACGATCTCCTTGATCTCGACCGGCGTCACGCCGACGCAGAGCGCCGCGCCGAGCATGACGCGGTACTCGCGCAGCGCCTGGCAGGCGATCATCGACGCGAGCTGGACCATCAGCCGAGTGCGCGCGTCGAGATTGCCGTGACCGAGGACCTCGTCGAAGGCGAAGTTGTCGAAGGTCTCGATGAGCTCGGGATCGGTCACCGCCAGGGCGGAGACGTGGCCGGGAAAGAGCGCGTCGTGTTGCTGGCGCGCCCGCTCATTGGGGGCCCTGGGTGTCATCTTGGCTCTCCTCGTCTGCTGCCCGCCGTGGCTGGGCCGCTAATACGCTTGCCGGGTGGGCCGGAACAGGATCTCGTTGATGTCGACCTCCTCCGGCTGGCCGATGGCGAAGACCACCGCCCGCGCGAACGAATCGGCCGGCAGCCCGACCTCCGCGTAGAGCTGGTTGACCCGCGCGGCGGCTTCGGGGTCGGTGATGGTGTTCGGCAGCTCCGTGACCACCGCGCCGGGCGAGATGATGGTGGTGCGGATGTTGTAGGGCGTGACCTCCTGCCGCAGCCCTTCCGACAACGCCCGCACGGCGTGCTTGGTGGCGGCGTAGACGGCGCTGCCGGGCCCGACCTTGTGGCCGGCGACCGAGCTCACATTGATGATGTGCCCGGCCTTCTGCTGCTGCATGTACGGCAGCGCCGCGGCGATGCCGTACAGCACGCCCTTGATGTTGACGTCGATCATGCGGTCCCATTCGTCGATCTTGAGGCGCTCCAGGGGCGACTGCGGCATCAGCCCGGCGTTGTTGATCATGACGTCGATGCGCCCGTAGGCCTGCACCGCCGTGTCGACGAGGCGCTTCACCTGTTCATGGTCGGTGACGTCGGTGGCTACCGCGAGGGCCTTGCCGCCGGCGGCCACCAACTCCTCCGCCAGTGACTGGAGGCGCTCGATGCGCCGGGCGCCCAGCACCACGGCGGCGCCCTGCGCAGAGAGCAGCCGCGCGGTGGCCTCGCCCAGCCCGCTGCTCGCTCCCGTGATCACGACGACCTTCCCGGCGATTCCTTGGCTCATGGTCTACTCCACTGGACAGAAGTCCAGAGCGTCAGCACGCAGGCGATCTGCGCCGTGGCTGCTGGCCTCATGTTAAGGCCGTGACAGGAAGGTGCTTTAGAACAGAACTCGAAGAGTCTTGGACGATCCTCCAAATTCTCCAAACGATGTATCCAGGGCGGGCACGAAGCGGTTAGGATAGAGGCCATGGAAGATCAGCAAGCAGAGCGGGAAGCACAGAAGGCACGGGTCAACCGCGAGGAGCTGGTGGACCGCATCGCGCGGGCCATCCCGCGAGACGGGGCGGCGGAGCCGATCCAGGGCCTCGTGTTCCGGCGTGAGTCCGCTCCCGTGGGGCCGCTCCACGGCGTGTCCATGCCGGCCTTCTGCGTGATCGCCCAGGGCAGCAAAGAGGTCCTGCTGGGCGAGGAGCGGTTCCGGTACGATCCGTATCACTACCTCCTCGCCACGCTCGATTTGCCGACGGTGAGCCAGGTCGTCGAGGCGTCGCCGGAGCAGCCTTACCTGAGTGTCCGCCTCACGCTCGACCCTGCCCTGGTCGGCTCCGTCATGCTGGAGGCGGGGCGCCTCTCCCCGCGGCCTGCGTCCAATTCCCAGGCCATGAACGTGAGCCCGCTGACCCCGGAGCTGCTGGACGCCACGGTGCGGGTGGTGCGGCTGATGGACTCGCCCGACGAGGCGCGTATCCTGGCGCCGCTGGCCGTCAGGGAGATCGTGTTCCGCCTCCTGGTGGGCGAGCAGGGCGAGCGGCTCCGGCACATGGCCATTCTGGGCGGTCACGGCCACCGCATTGCCCGGGCGGTGGAACGGCTCCGCGAGGGCTTCGACCAACCGCTCCGCATCGACGACCTGGCCCGCGAGCTGGGCATGAGCGCCTCGGGCTTCCACGCCCACTTCAAGGCCGTGACCGCCATGAGCCCCTTGCAGTTCCAGAAGCAGATCCGGCTGCAGGAGGCCCGGCGGCTGATGCTGAGCCAGGACCTGGACGCCGCCAGCGCCGGCTTCCGGGTCGGCTACGACGACGCCTCGCAATTCAGCCGGGAGTATCGGCGGCTCTTCGGCGAGCCGCCCATGCGCGACGTGGCGCGGCTGCGCGAAGCTGCGGTTGCGGGCTGAAGACAGGCGCCGGCAGGCGAAGGACGCGGCACCGAGGTCCCTTCTCAAGACGCGTGCGGCCTGGCCAATTGCTTATTACAAGGTTAGTTGTAGGAAGTCAAAAACCACCAGCCCTTGGAGGAGAGGCGACCGGTGTCGCGAAACGCGCCCAGCGACAAGGGTGCTGGCGGGGAGAGTCGTGGCATGAAGGTCCTCATCACCGGCGCCGCCGGTTGGCTGGCCCGCGAGCTGGCGACCGAGCTCGAGGCGCGCCACGAGCTGCTCTTGACGGACCGCGTCGATCCCGCCGAGGCCACTGTCTTCGTGCCCGGTCAGCTCGAACGCCGGCCGGCGCCGCTGGTCACGGCCTGGCCGTACCGGCGCGCCGAGATCACCGATCTGCCGGCCATGGTCGCCGCGGCCGAGGGCGTCGATGCCATCGTCCATCTGGCTGCCATCACCGACGGCCTGCCCGAGCATGGGCCGGCCATCATGGAGGTCAACGTCGTCGGCACCTACGTGGTGTTCGACGCGGCGCGGCTGGCGGGGGTGAAGCGCGTGCTGTGCGCCTCCAGCATCAACGCCTTCGGCACCATCTACTGGCGGCTCAGCGGGCGGCCCGCGCCGTCCACCGCCATGCCGGTGGACGAGTCCTTCCCGGCCGTGCCCGAGGATCCTTACAGCTTGAGCAAGTGGTGCAACGAGGAGACCGCCAAGGCCTTCCATCGCGCCTACGGCATGACCAGCGCCGCCTTCCGGTTCGCCGGCGTGTGGACGCCCGAGCTGTACGAGCGCCATGCCGCGACCATGGGGCCGACGGCGGCGTGGAGCGACGATCTGTTCCAATGGGTGCACGTGCGCGACGTGGTGCGCGGCCTGCGCCAGGCGTTGGAATGCGACTCGCTGCCGGGCAGCGGTGTCTACACCCTGGGCGCCGCCGACACGCGCTGCCCGGAGCCCACCATGGAGCTGCTGGAGCGCCTGCGGCCGGATCTCGCGGCCACCGTAGACCCGCCGCTCGATGGCCGCGCGCCGCTGCTCAGCATCGAGCGCGCCCGCCGCACCTTCGACTATGATCCCCAATGGCGCCTCGGACCCTGACCAGGAGACGTTGCAATGGCTTCGACGACCGCCGCGGACACTCGGCCACTCACGCTGACCCGCGGACCCGAGGATCTGAGCGCCTGGTCGCACGACCTGCGTGACAGCGTGCGGCTGGAGGCGCAGGAATACAGCGAACGGCTGCTGCTGGTGGCCGAGTCGTTCCGCGCCTCGGAGGGCGAGCCGTCGCGCTCGATGCGCTGGGCGCGCGCCACGGCCCAGGTCCTGGCGAACTGCCCGGTGCGCATCCGGCGCGGCGAGCGGCTGGTGGGCTGGCATCCCAGCTCCCACCCCGACGAGCCGACGCGCCACGCCCTGGACGAGGCGCGCGCCTACCTGAGCTCGCAGAATTACTGGACCAGCGCCATGGAGGGCCACATGGCCCTCGACAATCCGACCCTCCTGGCCGAGGGGCTCGACGCGCGCTTGGTGCGGGTGCGCGCGTCAGGGATCGAGGGCGCTGAGTTGAGCCTGGTGGCCTTGCAGGGCTACATCGAGCGCTACGCCGCCCTGGCCGCCGAGATGGCGCAAAGCGAGAGCGATGCCGCCTGGCGGGCCGACCTCGAGGCGTCGGCGCGCCTCTGCGCGCGCATCGCCCACCAGCCGGCAGAGACGTTCCGCGAGGCGCTGCAACTGATGTGGTTCTGCCTGCTGGGCGTGATGATGGAGGCCAGCACCGGCCACCATTGCTTCGGCCCGGGCCGCATCGATCAGTATCTCCTGCCCTATCTGGAGGCGGATCGCGCCACCGGCCGCCTGGACGCGGCCATGGTTGACGACCTGCTCGACCAGTTGCTCATCAAGTGCAACGAGTTCGAGGGCCGCAACATGAGCGCGCTGATCCTGGTCATCGGCGGGCGGCGGCCCGACGGCTCGGACGGCACCAACGAGCTGTCCTATCGCTTGCTTAGAAGCAGTTGCCGCACGCGGCTGTACTTCCCCGGCATCGACATCTCCTGGCACCGCGACATGCCGGCCGATTTCGTGGAGGAGGCCTGCGCCCTGCTGCGCAACGGCAACGGCCAGCCGTCCTTCTTCCACGACGACCTGATCATCGCCGGCCTGCAACGCCACGGCGTGCCCTACGAACATGCCGTGGACCACCAGCCCAGCACCTGCACCGAAACCTCCATCATGGGCCGCTGCAACCCGTGGGTGGCCTGCCCCTATGTCAACCTCGCGCAGGCCTTTCTGGCGGCTTTGGATGGAGCACAGGCGCCCTCGCCTGTGCCGCCCGCAAGCTCGCAAGCACAGGCGAGGGCGCCCGTGCTCCACAGCGGTCCTGTGCACCAGGAGTGGGAGGCGCTGTGCGCGGCGCTCGACCAGCAACTGGCTGCCGCGGCGCACGGCGCGGTGGATTGGGCGGTGCACGAGCAGGAGCTGGCGGCGCGGTACCGGCCCTTCCCCTTGCTGTCGTGCTTCATCCAAGGCTGCCTGGAGTCGGGCCGCGACATCAGCCACGGCGGCGCGCTGTACAACTTCCTGCAGCCCGAGGCAGTGGGGGTGTCGAACGTCGTGGATGGGCTGGCGGCCATCAAGACCCTGGTTTTCGACACCGGGCGCTATGGCCTCGACGACTTCCGCGCCGCGTTGCACGCCAACTGGGAAGGCCACGAAGCCTTGCGCCGCGCCGTGCAGCGCGAGTGTCCCAAGCACGGCCACGATGAACCGGCCGTCAACGACCTGTTCACGTGGGTGAGCAGCCGCTGGTGCGACCACCTGGAGAGTCGCCGCAACTACTTCGGCGGGCCGGTGCTGCCTGGCTTTCTGGGCTGGGTGGTGTGGATCGACTTCGGCCGCCAGACGCCGGCCACGCCCGACGGACGGCGAGCCGGCGAGCCGCTGGCCAACTCCCTGGCGCCGTGCAGCGGGGTGCGGCTGAAGGGCATTCCGTCCACGCTGACCTCGGCCGCCGGGCTGGATCACCGCCGCGGGCTGGGCGGCATCACCTTCAACCTGCGCTTCAACATGAACTGCCTGAACCAGAGCGACGGGCCGCAGCGGCTGAAAAGCATCATCGAGGCCGGATTGGGTGACCTCGGCATCTACATGTTCCAAGTCGAGCTGGCCGGCTCGGAGACGCTGCGCGCCGCGCAGGAGCGGCCGCAGGATTATCTGGACCTGAACGTCCGCATCGGCGGCTACCTGGTGCCGTTCACGCTGCTGGGGCCGGAGGCGCAGCGGGAGGTCATCGAGCGCGCCGAGTTGGAGTGGTGAGGTCCGTCTTGTGGTGCAGGCGTCCCGCCTGCAGGCAGCCGGGACGGCTGCACCACAACGGCCGAGCGGCCCGGCGATGGACTATCGGGAGTGGTGAAGATGAACCTAGCCGCGCTGCGCGCCGTCACGGGCCGCGTCTTCACCATCGACGAGACCGCCACGCATGACGGTCCGGGCGTGCGGATGGTGGTCTACCTCAAGGGCTGCCCGTTGCGCTGCGTGTGGTGCCACAGCCCGGAATCGCAGCGTGCGGAGGCCGAGATGGCGTGGTACGAGGCGCGTTGCGTGCGCTGCGGGGCGTGTGTGGAAGCCTGCCCGAACGGCGTTCGGAGCTTGAACGGCGAACGGGGCGAAAGCGCTTGCCGGCTGTGCGGGCTGTGCGTCGCGGCCTGCGAGCACGATGCGCTGGAGATCGTGGGCCGCGAGGTGACCGCCGGCGAAGTGATGGACCGCGCCGTGCGCCACCGCCGCTTCTACCACCACGGCCGAGGCGGCGTGACGCTGTCGGGTGGCGAGCCGGCGCGGCAGAGCGATTTTGCCTATGCCGTGTTGGCGTTGCTCCACGAGGCGGGGCTGAACACCGCCCTCGAGACCAGCGGCTTCGTGGACTGGGCGGTTCTGGCGCGGCTGGCGACGGTGGCCGACCTGTTCCTGTTCGACCTGAAGCACGCCGACGCCGAGCTGCACCGGCGCGACACCGGCGTGTCGAACGAGCGCATTCTGGACAACCTGGCGCGGCTGCTGGCCCTCGGCAGCGAGGTGCTGGTACGAGTGCCGTGCATCCCGGGGCGCAACGGCACGCCGGAGATCATATCGGCCATCGCCGCCGCGGTGGTCGAACGCGGCGGGCGGCGCCTGTCGCTGCTGCCCTACAATCCAGCCGCGCCGGGGAAATACGCGTGGCTGGATCGCGAGTTCCCGCTGGCCGGCACGCAGCCCCACAGCGCAGCGGAGTTCCAGGCACTGCGCGACGCCGCGGAGGCGACCGGGATCGAGGTCGTCGAGCCGTGACAACTTGGGCACGCGCGAGCTGAGGAGGAAACCATGGTCCTGCCATTCATTCTGCTGGCCGGAAGCCTCTCTGCCGCCCAACCACTGCCGATAGGCGACGTGGCCGCGGTGGTGGTGGCCGATGACGCTCCGCCGCCGGATCGCGCCGCCGCCGCCGAGTTGGTCGACCATCTGGCCCAGGCCACCGGCGTCACCCTGCCCATCGTGCCCGCCGCGCAGGCGCCGGCCGGCAAGCCGCTGGTGCTGCTCGGCGAATCGGAGGCGCGCCGCAAGCTGGCGCCCGACGTGGACCTGGCCGGCTTGGGGCCGGACGGCATCGTCATCGAGAGCGTCGGGCCGAACCTGGTGTTGGCCGGCAAGCCGCCGCGCGGCACGCGCTACGCCGTCGACACGTTCCTCGAAGACGTGGTCGGCTGCCGCTGGTGGACCAGCACCGAGAGCGACGTGCCGCACCGGCCGAACTTCGTCGTGCCGCCGCTGAAGGTGCATTACACGCCGGCGCTGCGCTACCGCGAGGTGTTC
>Ga0181528_10001409_pt1 | contig 15035 bp, 17 predicted proteins | sample PEATcosm2014_Bin_47_FD_119742 | JGI IMG/M metagenome (GOLD analysis project Ga0181528, IMG submission 119742) | Peatland microbial communities from MTU Mesocosm Facility, Houghton, MI, USA - PEATcosm2014_Bin10_10_metaG | ecosystem: Environmental > Terrestrial > Soil > Wetlands > Peat | place...
AAGTCCGGTCCGCCGGACTGGGCGGAGGGGGCGTCGAAGGTGGCGGTCCGGCTGCCGTCGTCGGCGGTCTGGAACGGCGGGAGCGTCGAGGGGATGGCCGGCGAGTAGGCGACGCTGTCGGCGTAGACGGGGCAGTCCAGGCCGGCGGACTTGCCGGACGACGTGTGGACCTGCACGGCCACGCTCTGGAATGCGTTGGAGGGCCCGTCGCCGTCGGGGTCGCCGTCACTCCCCGTCGGGGCCCCGGCACCCGAACCGAACGGTCCCCCGGGGCCGGCACAGGAGACGGGACGGCCCTGCTCGATGGCGTGCGTGTAGACGCCGCTGGCCCCGATCAGCTGCTGGTCCACGCGTTGGTAGAGGAAGGACTGCAGTTGCGAGTACGTGACGATGTCGACCACGGCGAGCGCCACGACGGCGATGATCCCGATGGCGATCAGCAGCCGGGTGCGCAGGGACACGGTCAGACCTGCGCCGGCTCGCGCAGGGCGTAACCCACCAGGCGGACGGTGTGGATGACGGGGGGACCGGCCACCTCCAGCTTCTTGCGGAGGTAGCTGACATAGGTCTCCACCACATTGCCGTCGCCCCCGAAGTCGTAGTGCCAGACGTGGTCGAGGATCTGGGACTTGGAGAGGACGTGCCGCGGGTTGAGCAGGAAGAAGCGGAGCAGGTTGAATTCGGTGGCGGTCAAGGGGATCACCTGGCCGGCCCGGGTGACCTCGTGGGCGTTCTCGTCCATCTCGATGTCGGCGAAGCGCAGGATGCCCGTGTCCTCGGGCTCCGACCCGAGGCGGCGCAGGATGGCGTGCACCCGGGCCACCACCTCGGCCAGGGCGAAGGGCTTGGTCACGTAGTCGTCACCGCCGACCGTGAGGCCGGCCACCTTGTCGTCCACCGCGTCCCGGGCGGTCAGGAAGAGCACCGGCACCCGGATCCCGTCCTGGCGCAACCGTCGGGTGACCTCGAGGCCGTCGAGGTCGGGGAGCATGACGTCGAGGACGATCAGATCGGGTGGGTCCTCCTGGGCCGAGGAGAGCGCCTGACGCCCGTTGACCGCCTGGGTCACGTCGAACCCCTCGTAGCGGAGGGAGGTGGCGACGGCGTCGATGATCGACGGCTCGTCGTCGACGACCAGGATGCGCTGGTTCCGACTGTTCTCCACGGGGCTCCTCCGGGGTCCGACCACTGCCTGGACCGGCAGGGGGGTGTTCTGTCTGGGACAGAGCATCGCATCGTCGCCTGGAGAGCCGGTGTGACCCGCCTGTGGACCGGCTGTGAGGTGGCGGCACGGGGCGCCGATCGGGCGAGGGGCAACGTCCCTGGTCACGACGTCTTCGGGGGTCTCCGCGGCCGGGGCCCGGGGCACCGGGAGATTCACAGGTGGCTCCCAGCCGGGATCAAGCGGGCGTTGTGACCCGCCCGGTGGAATGGCACCCAGATCCCGGACCGGGGTCGTCCGACGACGAAAGGCGAAGCCATGGCTCCCACGCCCGACAACCGCTCACCCCACGGTGCCGCCCGGTCGCGTGACGCCGCCCTGGTGCGCATCCGCCGCGCCACCGTGGCCCTGGGCGTGACCGCCACCGTGGCGGCCGCCGGCATCGGCATCACCGTGGCCGGTGCATCCGGGCACAGGGGGACCACCTCCACGACCACGTCGACGGCGGACCCGTCCACCACCTCCACGTCGACCCCGACGTCGTCCACCACCTCGACGACCTCCTCGGGTGACGACGGCTCGGCGTCGACGACGGCCACCACCTCGACGCCGAGCACCACGACCACCACCACGACCCCGACCACGACGACGACGACCCGGACCCCGGCGGCCTCGACCACCTCGGGGCAGTCGTGAGTGCCCACACCGGCACCCGGTCCGCCCGGCCGGTCGTGCGTACGATGCAGGCCATCGGGACCACGGCCTCCGTCGTCGTCGAGGACGGCGCGGTCGCCGACCGGGCGCTCGACCTCCTGGCTGACGACCTGGCCGCCCTCGACGCCACCTGCAGCCGGTTCCGGTCCGACTCCGAGCTCCGTCGCCTGGAGGCGCGGGGTGGCCTGACCACCCGGGTGAGCCCGCTGCTCTTCGAGGCCCTGACGTCCGCCTGCACGGTGGCCGCCCGCACGGCCGGCATCGTCGACCCCACGATCGGCTCGGCCGTCGTCGCCCACGGGTACGACCGGGACCTGGCCGATCTGGACGGCGCCACGCTCCCGCCGGCCGCCGACCCGGGACCGGCACCCGGTTGGTGGCGACTCGGCCTCGATCCGACGGAGGGGACCGCGGCGGTCCCCGAGGGTGTGCACGTCGACCTCGGGTCCACCGGCAAGGCCTTCGGCGCCGACCGCTCGGCCCGACGGATCGCCGAGGCCCTCGAGTGCGGCGTGCTGGTCAACCTGGGTGGCGACGTGGCGGTCGCCGGCCCGGCCCCGGACGAGGGCTGGGGCGTGGGCATCGCGTCGCACTGCACCACGGCGCCCGAGCGGGCCGACGAGATCGTCGCCCTGTGGGGTGGTGGCCTGGCCACGTCGGGCACCACCGCCCGTACCTGGATCCGGGACGGGAGGCGGATGCACCACATCGTCGATCCCTGGACGGGCGACGTGGCCCCGACCACATGGGCCCTGGTGTCCGCCTTCGGTGCCACCTGCGTCGAGGCCAACGGCTGGACGACCGCCGCGGTGGTGTGGGGCGAGGACGCTCCGGGCAATCTCGCCCGCCACGGCGTGACGGCGCGACTGGTCCGCCCCGACGGACGGGTGGAGCTGGTCGGGACGTGGCCGCAACCGGGACCCGGGCCGGAGGCCCTGTGATGATCGCCGCCACCTCCACCACCACGTCCGAGGCCATCTGGTACGTGATCCGGTCCACGGGCGTCGTCGCCCTGGTCCTGCTCACGGTCACCACCGTCCTCGGCCTGGCCGCGGCCGCGCGGGTGAGGACCCGTCGGTGGCCGGCCTTCGCCCAGGTCGAGCTGCACAAGCGGGCCACCATGCTGGCCCTCGTGTTCCTGGGACTCCACGTGCTGAGCGCCGTGGTCGACAGCTACGTCCATGTGGGCCTGGTGGCGGTCGTCGTGCCCTTCACCTCGTCCTACCGGCCGCTGTGGACCGGGCTGGGCGCGGTGGCCGTCGACCTGCTGATCGCCGTGGCGGTCTCCAGCGCGTTGCGCCAACGGATCGCACCGGACCTGTGGCGGCGCCTGCACTGGCTGGCCTACGGGTGCTGGCCCTTCGCCATGGCCCACGCGCTGGGCACGGGCACCGACGCCGGCCAGCTCTGGATGGACGCCATCGCCGCCGTCTGCACGCTCGCCGTGGCCGTGGCGCTGGCCTGGCGCATCCTGGAGCACCGGACGGCACTCGACGCCGCGGCGCGGGTCGGGGCGACCACCCGGGCCGTGCCCGCCCGGCACCGCTCCGGCCCGCCGTCCGGCCTGCGTCGCAGCCCCCGGTCGTCGACCGGGGCCGCCCCCCGCTCCTACCCACCGACCGGCACGGACCGCACCCCCACCACGACCCAGCTCCTCGAAAGGGACCACCGATGACCGCCGCCACCCTCCCCCGTGTCCAGCGGCTCCTCCACGCCGGTCCCGGCGTGGCCACCGACCCGGGCCTGGCCGGGCATCTCGCCCTCCACGGCCCCGTCGCCGTGCCCGGCCGCCGCGACGCCGCCTGGGCGGGCGCCCTGCTGGCCGAGGTGTCCGCCTCCGGTCTCACCGGCCGGGGCGGTGGGGGTTTCCCGGCCGCCGCCAAGTGGGAGGCCCTGCGCCGATCGGGCCGCCGACCGGTGGTCGTGGTCAACGCCATGGAGGGCGAGCCGGCCAGTGCCAAGGACCGGACGCTGCTGACCTGGACGCCCCACCTGGTCCTCGACGGCGCCGAACTGGTCGCCGTGCTGGCGGGCGCCCGATCGGTGGCCGTGTGCGTGGCTGACGACCGCGATGGGACCGCGCGCGCCGTGGAGGCGGCCATCGCCGAACGGGCCGGCCGGCCCGGTGCCCCGGCGATGTCCGTTCTGCGTCCGCCGGCCCGCTACGTGACCGGCGAGGAGTCGGCCCTGGCCCACTGGATCGCCGACGGCGACGCCCGCCCGGTCCTGCGGGTCGACAAGTCGTTGCCGCTCCGGGCCGGACGCCGCACCGTGCTCGTCCACAACGCCGAGACGCTGGCCCAGGTCGCCCTGATCGCCCGCCACGGGGCGGGCTGGTTCCGCTCGGTGGGCACCGACGAGGCACCGGGTACGACGCTCGTCACGGTGACGGGCGGCGTGCAGGCCCCCGGCGTCGTCGAGGTCGAACTGGGCACGCCGGTCGCCGACGTGGTGCAGCGGTGCGGGCCCTCGGGACCGATCGCCGGGTTCCTCGTCGGTGGCTACGGCGGGGCCTGGTTGGCGCCCGAGCTGGCCTCGACCCCCTACGCCCCGACCCCACTGGCCCGGGCGGGAGCCACCCACGGCGTGGGCATCGTCGTGGCCCTGCCCACGACGTCCTGCGGCATCGCCGAGACGGCCCGGATCGCCCGTTGGATGGCGGGCCAGAGTGCCGGGCAGTGCGGACCGTGCGTGTACGGGCTCCCCGCCCTGGCCGACGACCTCGAGCTGCTGGCCGCCGGCCGGGCCGACGGGTCGGTGGTGGGCCGCCTCGACCAGCGGGCCCGCTCGGTGGTGGGGCGGGGAGCCTGTCGCCACCCCGACGGTGTGGCCCGCCTGGTGCGCAGCGCCCTGTCCGTCTTCGCCGCCGACGCCGGCGCCCATGCCGCCGGCCGTCCGTGTGACGGTCGCCACGCGGCGAGCGTGCTGCCCTTCCCCCGGACCGCCGCCCTCGGGTCGGTGGCGTCGTGAGCGCCCGGGTGGCCGTCGCCCTGCGGGTCCGGGTCGACCCGGTGGCGTGCGACGCCTACGGCTACTGCGCCGAGCTGCTGCCCGAGCGCGTCTCCCTCGACGAATGGGGCTACCCGGTGGTCGACGGTCGGCCCCTCGAGGCCGGGCTCGTCGAGATGGCCCGACGGGCCGCCGCCGAGTGCCCGCGGCGGGCGTTCATCGTCGACCGGGACGCCCGGGCGACCTGACCGCCCGACCCCCTGCTCCCGGTGCCGGCGTCATCGGCAGACGGTTCCCGGCGGCGGGAGGCCCCCGCCCGACAGGTAGCGCGTCACCGCGGTCTGCACGCAGGTGTCGGAGGATCCGCTGAGGAGCCAGGTGTGGCCCCACCCGACCCAGGTCAGGAAGCTCGATCTCGGGAACAGGGCGGCCAGGTGGCGGCCGCCCACGATCGGGGTGTTGGGGTCGCCGGTGTTGCCGATCACCAGTACCGCCGGCGCGGCGGTGGGGTGGGAGTCCGACACGGGCTGACGGCCGTCGGGCCAGGTCACGCAGCCCCCGAGGTTGTAGGTGACGGCGTAGCCGCCGATCAGGGGCCAGCGGGCGGCCAGGTTCCGGGCCAGGGTGCCGGCGCCCCGCGGACCGGTGTGGTCGACGGTGTCGTTGCAGGTGATGGCCCACTGCACGTCGACCAGGGGGGCACCGTTGATGTCCAGCACGAACTGGAGGGCCAGGGAGCGGAGGGGCCCCCCGTTGCCCGCGGTCGCCGATACCAGGGCCTGTTCGTAGGCGGGGGTGAACCCGGTGACACTGAGGGCGAGCAGGGTGGCCGTGTCGAGGTCGCCGACCGTGACGGGCACGTCGTCACCCCCACCGGGGGCGGGGAGCGGACGGGCGGTCATCGATGCCGAGAGCCTCGTGAAGTACGCGGTGGGATCGGTGCCGAGGGGGCAGGCGGGGTCGGCGGCGCACGTGGCGAGGAGGTGGTGGAGCGACGCCTCCGCGGCGGGCGCCTCCTCCGTGGCCTGGGTGGCCAGGCTGGCGTCGAGGTCGACCGCGCCGTCGAGGACCATGGCCCGGACGCGGTGAGGGAAGAGGTCGGCGTAGACGGTCCCGAGGACCGTCCCGTACGAGAGCCCGTAGAAGCTGACCGTGGACACGCCGAGGGCCTGGCGGATGCGGTCCATGTCGCGGGCGGTGTTGACGGTGTCGATCGCCGCGGTCAGCGCCGGTCGGGTGGTCGCACACGCCCGCTCGATACCGGCGAAGACGGGGGTCCCCGGCAACGGGAGCCCCGGTGCGGACGGCACCGGTTCGACGGCGGTGACGGTCGAGGGATCGGTGCCGCACTGCAGGGGGTCGCTGGCCCCGGTGCCGCGGGGGTCGAAGGTGACCACGTCGCTGCTCGCCCGGACCTCGGCGGGCAGGAGGGGGAGGATCACCGAGAGGATCTGGTTACCGCTCTCGCCCGGACCGCCCGGGTTGATGAGGAGCGTGCCGTCCGTGGCCGTGCCGCTGGTGGCCGGGGCGCGGGAGACGGCGATGGCCAGCGTGCCGGCCGAGGGGTGGGCGTAGTCGAGGGGGACGTCCACCGTGCCGCACTGGTACGCGGGCTGGCCGGGGCACGCGGTCCACGAGATCGGGGCCGGCGGGGCGACCGGCGGGAGGGGGGCGGTCCGGGCCGTCGTGGACGTGGTGGTGGGGGACGACGACGGCGTGGTCGAACAGGCGGCGAGCCCGAGGACCACGGCCGCCAGCACCCACCACGTGGCACCGGGACGCCCACCGGCCGGGGCCGCCGGGGCCCGGCCGGAGCCGGCCGCCCGACGCTCCAGGGCACCGGGGACGGACGGGTGGTGGGGGCGCATTGGGCCAGAACGTACCAGCGCGACCCGGCCGGCCGGGGCCGTCGCGGCCGAATGTTGAGCGGCGGGGTCCGCCAACGCCTAGGGTGGTCACCACATAGGCCCTATCACGCGGGTCCATGTAGGTAGGGCTTCAAAGTGGATCCCCGCGTTTTCGTGCGTGAATTTCAAGGAGACTCAGTTATGGGTGTAGGTGCAGTCAAGTGGTTCAACGCCGAAAAGGGCTTCGGATTCATCACGCCTGACGGCGGCGGGGATGACCTGTTCGTCCACCAGTCCGAGATCCAGATGGAGGGCTTCCGCGACCTCGCGGAGGGCCAGCGTGTGGAGTTCGAGACCAAGCAGGGCCAGAAGGGCCTCCAGGCGAGCCAGGTCCGCAAGATCTGATTCCCACTCTGTCGGGCTCCGGTCCGGCACCGTCCCGGTCCGCCGGGCGTGCCGACCGGCGCCCCCAGAGGGTCTGAGCACCGGGGGCCTTCGGCCCCCGGTGTGGCAATTCCGGGGCGGGTGCGACTCAGGGTGCGGGTGCGTCGTCGACGAGTTCGTAGAGCTCCACCGTGTTGCCGGCCGGGTCGGTGAGGAACGTCTGGCGACCGGGTCCCACCGCCGTGGGGTCGGCGACGTCGGTGCCTCCGTCCCGTAGCTCGGCCACCACGGCGTCGAGGTCGGCCACCCGGATGGCGAAGTGTTGGCCGAGCGCCGGCGGCGTGGTCGCCCCGAGCAGGTGGACCTGGCTCCCTCCGAGGTCGATCCAGGCCCCGTCGAACCCGAAGTCCGGGCGGTCGGCGCGCCGCGTTCCCCCGAGGGTGCCGGTGTAGAACGCCACGGCCTCCCCGACATCGGGAACGTTGATCGAGACGTGGTGGATGTCCAGCGGGCGCATCCCCCGAGTCTGCCCGGTGCCGGCGTCGGTGTCACCCGCCGGAGGGGCCACCGGGGCCTGGTCGGTCGCCGCCGGACCCGTCACCCGGCCCGACGGGCGGGGTGGCTCTAGCATCCGGGCATGTCCCGTCTACGTTCCGCAGCTCCGACCGCTCTCGCCTGCGTCTTCGGCGTGTCCGGCGTGCTGCACGCCGTACGTCCGGCGTTCTTCGATCCGTTGATGCCCCGGGTGCTGCCCGCCCGCCTGCACCGGCCCCTCATCTACGCCAGCGGTGCGGCCGAGCTCGCGTGCGCCGTGGGCCTGGTCCGTCGGACCCGATGGGCGTCGGCGGCGTCGACGGCACTGCTGGTCGCCGTGTGGCCGGCCAACCTGCAGATGGCCCTCGACGCCGGCTCCGGGCGCCACCCCGGGTCGATGGACTCGGCCGCCGCGGCCTGGGGACGGATGCCGCTCCAACTGCCGCTCCTGTGGGCCGCCCGCCAGGCCCGTCCGACCCACCGGTGACGCGACCGGGCCCCCGGTCGGTGACCGGGGGCCCTGATCGTCGGATGCGTCCGGCTGCTGTGAGGGGCAGGGGAGGCGTTCGGGGGCTACCAGCTCGAGCAACCACCCTGGTCGGGCGGGTAGGCCTGGATGCGCTCGGCGACCATGATCTGCTCGTCGGGCGAGGCCTCGGCCGCCTCCGGCGCGTACTGGAGACCGCCGTAGCTGTCCCAGTTCGACCGGGTGATGCCCAGGCCGCCACTGAACCGCGAACCGTCGGCCTCCCAGTTGCCACCCTCCTCGCACATGGCGACCCGGTCCCACTCGGCCCGCTGGGTCGAGGTGACGGTGTCGACGGGACCGGTGGGGACCGGCGCCGGCGGCGGAGGCGGCGGCACGATGGCCGTCACCTGCTTGGTGCCGACCGGCTGACCGGTCAACAGGGCGTTGGCCAGGCGCTCGTCCGGCACCGTGAAGGCGGTGGTCACGGCCGGTGACGGGTGGGGCCGGCGTGGCCTCACGTACGAGGTCAGGCGGTCGGCCCGGCGGGCCGGTGTGGTGGTCGACGCGTGGTGCGCCGACCGGGTCGATACCCGGGCGGGCTGCGCGGAGGCAGCCTGCGCCAGGGGTGCGGCGGTGATGAGGGCGATCGGGATGATCGCCACGAGTGCAATGCGGGTCCGCATGGCACCTCCCTTCGTAGGGCGCACGAAGCGCCTTCCTCTGATTGGTGTTGGCGGGCAACGGCCATCGCATGCGGTCCCCGGACGACGAGCGGGCAGGCTCCTTCGTCCTGGCGTGATGCCTCAGGGTGTGCGGCCGGTGTTGTTATGCCCAGGATTGCGTCGTGGGGACATCACTCTTTTCTCTAAGGATCGCCAGGACCTTTGCCATCGTCCGCCTTCCTGCCTCAGGGTGTGAGGAAGAGTGATCGAATGCTGTGTCGATCACTCCGGTACCGCCGGTCGAGGACATGTCCGTCATCGTCGACCCGGCATCATCACGTGCGGCAACCGTGTCGGTAGGAGTGCGTTGGGCAAAGTATACCGGGATTCCGCAACCTCAGGACGCAGTGGGACAAAAGACCACTGAACTGGGACGTTGTCCTTCCCGGTGGAGGTGGGCGGCGACCGACTCGAAGGGAAATCACGCAATCGCGGGGCCGATGATTTGGAGCGAATTGCGCTCAGTCCATCCTGTGGAAATGCTGCCCCGGATTACTCTGTTATCCACAGGATCGGGAAAACGCAATTCAGGGTCACCAATTCGGCGATGTGCCCTATCGCAGGAACCGATATGTGCAGGTCGACAGCGGGAAATCGCCCGCTCGGGTCGTCCTCAATTTTGCGGTGTAGACCTCGTCACGATACCGAGTCGCCACGGAGGGTGGGCAGGAGGGGACCGAACGTGCGTTCCCGTACACACCCTTTCCACACCCCGGCGCCGTATGCGGCGTCGTCGAGCACCGATGCCGCCACCCAGCGGAGGACGTCGAGGTCCGGGCGTCGTCGCACCCAGTCGACGAGGGGCGGGATCACCACGAGGCCGATGGCGGCCCGTCGGCCCCGCCGACCGGTCGCCGCCAGGACGACGAGACCGGGCCCGGCCAGCATGGTGGACGCCCGGCCCAGACCCATGACCGTCCATCCGGTGGCACCCGCCCCCCACCGCCAGGCCTGAGCGGCCGGGATGCCGAGGGGCCGGACCGTCCGGGCGAGCGGAACGGCCGTGGCCGCTACCGCCGCACCGGCCACGAAGGGCCGTCCGGCCAGCAGGGAGAGCGCGCCGGCCAGCGGTCGGGGCCGCAGCTCGACCGGGGCCAACCGTCCCGGGTGCCGGGCGGCGAGCGGAGCGGCGGACGTGCCGTAGCGGTAGCGGCGGGCGAACAGATCCCGCCAACGCCCGGGCTCGCGGTGGTGGACGGTGGCCGACGGCACGTAGCGGACCCGCCAGCCGGCGTCGGCGAGTCGCCACACGAGGTCCACGTCCTCCCCGACGCGCAGCAGCGGGTCGAAGCCCCCCACCGCCGCCAGGGCCGATCGGCGCACGACGAGAGCGGCGGTCGGCACGTAGCGGACGGCCCGGTCGGGGCCGACCTCGCCTTCGTCGGGTCCGAGGTCGAGAGGGGAGTGGGCGGAGGAGAACCGGTCGATGGCCGGGGGCCGATCGGCGTCTCCGGGGTCCGGCCGGACCCTCGGGGCCACGGCGGCGATCGCCGGGTCGGCGAAGAGCCACGTGAGTTCCTCGAGCCAGTCCGGGGTCACCGTGCAGTCCGAGTCGACGTAGGCGACGAGGTCGGTGGAGACCGCGTCGGTCGCCGTGGTGCGGGCCACACCGGGGCCACCGTTCACGTCCCGCCGCACGAGGCGGGCGCCGCGGGCACGGCACACCTCGGCCACGGCGCCGGCGTCGAGCGAGGCGTCGTCCACCACCACGACGGGCCGGTCCCGCCCGAGGGAGGCGAGGCACCGGTCGAGGGCCGGGGCCCGGTCCCGTACCGGTACCACCACGGTGACGTCGGACCCGGACCCGTCGGCACGGCGGAGGGGAGGGCGGGGGTGGGCCATGCCGCCGACCACCAGCCGACCGGCCAGCGCCCGGGTGGCGTCGTCGGGCGTGTCGCCGGCCAGGAGGCCGTCGAGGGCCCGGGCACCCTCCGGCGTGAGCGTGACCACCCGGCCGGGCCGTCCGCCGGCCAGGACCGTGCCGCCTCGGACCCGCACCAGCGCCGGGTCGAGGACGAGGCCGAATCCCCGGGGGAGCGCGGGCATCAGCCCCCGGTCACAGGGTGAGCCCGCCGTCCACCGGGAGCACCGCCCCCGTGACCGCCCCCCGCCCGGCGTCGGCCAGCCACACCAGGGCGGCGGCCACCTCGTCGGGCGACAGCAGCCGACCGACCGGCTGCTGGTCGGCGAACGGGTCGGTGCTGACGAGGTCGTAGAGCCGGGCGCTCTCGGCCAGCATGGCGGTGTCGGTGGAGCCCGGGCAGACGGCGTTGGCGGTGACGCCGGTGCCGCCCAGCTCGACGGCCAGCCCGCGTACGAGGCCGGTCACCCCGGCCTTGGCCGCACCGTAGGCCGCCAGCTTGGGGAGGCCGGTGGTGGCGGCGGCGGACGCCACCGCCAGGTAGCGACCCTGGCGGGGCGCCGGACGCCGCAGCAGCGCCGGTATCCCGACGCGGGCCGCGACGATCGGCCCGAGGAGGTCGACGTCGAGGACGGCCGACAGCTGGTCGGCGGGCATCTCCCACAGGGGGACACCACCGGCGATCACCCCGGCCACCGCCACCACGGCGTCGAGCCCCCCGAAGCGCTCCTCGGCCACCGCCACCGCCTCGCCGAGGCCGGCCTCGTCGGTGGTGTCGGCCCGGTGGGCGACCACGGTGCCGACGACGTCGTCGCGCAGGGAGACCGCCCGGTGCACGACGGCGTCGAGCTCGGCCCGGGTCCCGAGCGCGTAGGGGACACGGGGATCGTCGGCACAACGGTCGACGGCCACGACCGACCATCCGGCCGCGGCCAGGCCCAGGACGGTGGCCGCACCGATCCCGCGGGCCGCCCCCGTGACGAGGGCGACGCGGCCGGCTCCCCGCCCGGGCTCCTCGGGCTGGGTCGTGCTCACGGTGTGACCTCCACGTCGACGGGTCGCCGGCGGACGCCGGCGACCAGGGTGGCCAGGTCGGCGGCCGCCGCCCGGATCAGCTCGCGCCCCTCGTCCGCCGTCGCACCGTCGGGGTCGCCCAGGACCCCGTTGGCACTCACGGCGCCCACGCCTCCCGCCCGGAGCAGGGGCAGCAGCTCGTCGGCCGCCCGTCGGTCACCGGCCTCGGCCCGGTCCCGGCGCACCCGGTGCGGGGCGATGGCCAGCATGAGGGACGTCTCGGTCCGGCCGGCGTGCAGGTCGCCCGTCCAGCGCGGCCACCACACCGTGACCGGGTGACCTTCGGCGACCAGCCGGTCCCGGGCCCGGGCCAGGGGACCGGCGTTCCCTCCGTGGGTGCAGGCCAGCACGACGTGGTCGAAGGTCCGGGTGGCCGACCGGACCAGCTCGACCAGCAGCGCCTCGGTGGCCGGCTGGCCGATCGAGACGGTGCCGGCGAAGCCCTCGTGCTCGCCGCTCGACCCGTAGGCCACGGGCGGCGCGACGACCAGCCCCGGGTCCAGGCCGACGGCGGCCTCGACCACGGCCACCGCGATGTCGGTGTCGGTGGTGAGCGGGAGGTGGGGACCGTGCTGCTCGGTCGCCCCGACCGGGACGACGAGAACGGCCCCCGCGTCGGCCAGTGCACCGGCCTCGGGCCAGGTGGCGTCGGACAGGCGGGTCACGGGACGGGGTGCTCCCGGGCGGTGGTCGCCTCGTCCAGATAGCCGTGGCGGACCAGGAAGTCGAGCAGGACGTCGGCCGCCTCGGACGCATCGGCCGGATGGGCCACCGTCGGCGGGTCGTGGGCCACCAGGGCGCCGGTCAGGGCGAGCAGGCGCAGCCGGGGGTCGTCGCCCTCGGGCGGCGGGACGACGCGGGTGCGGGGCGCATAGGGGCGGGGGGGGCCGAGGTGGAGCGGACCGCCGGCGGACTCCGGCGCCGAGGTGCCGTCGAGCGGGTGGTCGACGGGGGTCGGGACGTCGCCGACGGCCAGCGCCCCGGCGAGCGACGCCCGGCGCAGGCGGGCACCGGCCCCCTCGACGGAGCACACGGCGGGGACGCGCACCGAGAGGCGTTCGCGCCAGCCACCGTCGAGCCGGCGCTCGACCGCCAGCGATCCCGGGCCGTCCGCCTCGACGTGCACCAGCCCCAACGCCTGGGTGGCCCCCAGCTCGTGGGCCAGGTAGGCGGGCAGCGCCCCGGTACCCCGGTCGACCGACCGGTCACCGCACAGCACGAGGTCCGGTCGCCCGAAGGGGCCCACGGCGGCCAGCAGCGCGCGGGCCAGGGACCGCTCGTCGTCCGCCAGCTCGACCACGTAGCGGCGGGCGTCCCCCTCGTCGGCGGCCGGGACCCGGACGACGTCCACCCCGAGGGCCGCCACCTCCGCCAGCACCGGCTCGACCGACTCGGGGCCGACGCACACGGCCACCACCCGTCCGTCCCACGCGGTGGCCACGCGCAGGGCGTGCTCGAGGGCGGCGGCGTCGCCCGGCGGCAGGGCCACGCCCCACCGGTCGCGGGTGATGGTGCCGTCGACGGGGTCGACACCCGGGCGCAGGTCCACGATGCGCAGGCAGGCCACCACCAGGGGTCCGCCGGCCGCCGCCCGATCGCCGTCGGAGGCCCGGGTCATCGGGTCGGCACTCATCCGTGGTGGAAGACGACGCCCTGGCCGCCGTCGGGGTAGGTCCAGGTGAGGGCACCCTCTTCGTTGCACACCATGTAGCAGGTACCACACTCGAAGCACTCCTCGTAGTTGAAGAGGATGCCTCCGTCCGCCGTCGGGGCGAAGAGGTTGGCCGGACACGCGGTGACGCAGGCCTTGGTGGTGCACGACCGGCAGACGTCGGTGTCCACCGCGATGTGGGCCCGGGCCCCGACGCGGAAATCGACGGTGGCCATGCGCTCCTCGAAGGAGATGCCGTCCCAACGGTTGCGGCCCGGCGGCGCGCTCATCCGAAGATCCTCAGGCCCCGGAGGGAGTCGCCGACGAGTTGGCGGAGGCTCACCCCGTGACGGGCCGCCGCCTGGCGGGTGACCTTCAGGCCGCCCGCCTTGGGCGTCGGGTTCGTCACGGTGAACATCCCCTCCGCCAGATCGCACAGGAGGCCCGGGTAGCGCCGCTGGACGCGGTCGGAGAGCACGAGCGACGGCGCCTTGCGCAGTCGCTTGTGGTCGGCGAGGACGAACTGGGACTCCAGATCGGCCCGGTACGAGGCGAGGCCCCGGGCCGAGCAGTCCCCGGCCGACAACGCCCGGTCGGCAGCCCGGCCGGCGGCATGGCCGGAGCCGATGGCGAAGTTCACCCCCTCCAACCACAGACCGGCGGCCAGGGTCATGGCACCGGCGTCGCCGGCCACGAGGAGCCCGTCGGTGGCCAGGGTGGGCATCGTGTCGTAGCCACCTTCGGGGATGAGGTGCGCCGCGTACTCGCGCAGGGTGGAGCCGCGCAGCAGCGGGGCGATGCTCGGGTGGGCCTTGAGGTCGGCCACCAGCTCCTCGGGCCGCACCCCGGAGGCGGCCAGCTGGGGGAGGGAGAGGACGACCCCGATGCTGACCGACCCGGCGTTGGTGTACAGGAACCCGCCACCGGGGATGTCGCGGGTGCAGCCGAGGATCTCCATGTCCACGCCCTCGTGGTCCTGGACGGAGAACCGCTCGTTGACGGCCCCGGGCGGGAGGTCGAGGACCTCCTTCACGCCCAGGGTGTGGTGGGAGGCCTCGGCCCGGGGCAGGAGGCCCGCCTCCTTGGCCAGGAACGAGTTGACGCCGTCGCAGGCGATGACGACCGGCGCGTGCAGCTCGGCTCCGTCGCGGTCGGTCCGCACCCCCACCACCCGACCCGACCCGTCCCGCACGAGGCCGGTGGCCACCGTCGAGGTGAGCAGGCGCGCCCCGGCCCCGGTGGCCTTGCCGGCCAACCAGGCGTCGAAGTGGGACCGGAGCGTGGTCATGCCGTTGTAGGGCGCCTCGCCCCAGGCGTCCGTGCGGAAGTCGACCGACAGTGACTGGGTGCCGGTCATCATCACCGTCGAGCGCCGCACGACCCAGCGCTCGACCGGCACCTCCAACCACCATTCCGGCACGATGTCGTCCAGCACCCGGCCGTAGACCACCCCGCCGTAGACGTTCTTGGAGCCCGGGAAGGGCCCCCGCTCCACCAGCACCACCGAACGGCCGGCGCGGGCCAGGGCGAGAGCGGCGGCGGAGCCGGCCGGCCCGGCCCCCACCACCACGGCGTCGAACGAGGCGATGTCAGGCACGGTCCACCCCCGCCATCTCGTCGGGGGTCGTCTCCACACCCAGCCGGCGGGCCAGCTCGACCAGCAGGGCG
>Ga0181528_10001410_pt1 | contig 15027 bp, 10 predicted proteins | sample PEATcosm2014_Bin_47_FD_119742 | JGI IMG/M metagenome (GOLD analysis project Ga0181528, IMG submission 119742) | Peatland microbial communities from MTU Mesocosm Facility, Houghton, MI, USA - PEATcosm2014_Bin10_10_metaG | ecosystem: Environmental > Terrestrial > Soil > Wetlands > Peat | place...
GGCAAATCGCCGACCTCCGCAATCACATCCGCGACGCCGAACAGCGATTGCGGGCGATGCGTCCTCTGTGGCAAGAAGAACTGGCGAATTGGGAACGCGACCTCATCAAGCAACAGCCCACATGGGAACCGTTGATCGCGACGGAACTGGGGACGATTAGCGGCCTGAACCATCCGACGCAAGAGTCCGATCATTCACTGTTGATGAAGGGACATTCGAGTAACGACGTGTTCATGTTGACGACTCCGAAACTCGACGGCGTAACCGGAATTCGGCTGGAAGCGTTGCCTCATCGCGATCTACCGCACGGCGGTCCCGGTCGTAGTCGGTTGGGGACATGGGGCATGAATGAACTCGAAGCTTTTATCAAGAAGCCGGATGGCAAAGATTGGGAAAAACAAAAGCTGGTGAATGCGACATGTGACTTCTCGCAACCTGAACAGAAGCCGGCTGACGGGAAAGATAGCAAGAAAGCCAGCGGGCCAGTGGCGTTTCTGATCGACGGCATGGACGAAACCACCTGGACCGCCGATCGCGGTCTCGGGCGGCGGAATCAAGCATCGGTTGCTGTGGTGCAGTTCGAACAGCCGCTGAATCTGCCAGAGGGATCTCAACTGAAACTGGCATGGCGAATGACTGACATGTTGGGATGTGCTCGGTTCAGCATCACTCGCCAGGCCGCTCCGACGGCACCATCCATCGATCATGCGGCAGTTCTCGCCCTGGCGGTTCCCGCTGCCGAACGTACTGCCGATCAGAATTCTGCTGTATTTGCCGCATGGAGATCGACGCTCGCCGATGCCAAACCGATCAACGATGAAATCGAAGCCCAGTGGAAAACATTCCCTCAGGCCGCCACATCGATCCTGCACATGGCAGAACAGGAACCAAACAACCGTCGCAAAACTTATGGTCTCAACCGGGGCAACTGGGATCAGCCATTGCAACCGATCGAACCGCATACCCCCGCCGCGTTTCATCCGTTCCCGCAAGATGCGCCGCGTAATCGTCTGGGGTTTGCCCGCTGGCTGGTTGATCCTCGATCTCCGCTGACGGCACGGGTTGCCGTCAATCGTGTCTGGCAGTCTATTTTCGGAACCGGGATTGTCGAAACGGCCGAAGATTTCGGCACGCGAACATCCGTTCCTGAATATCGAGAATTGCTCGACTGGCTGGCCGTCGATTTCATGGAACATGGCTGGAGCCAGAAGAATCTGATTAAAACCATCGTCACGAGTTCCGTCTATCAGCAAACGTCACAAGTATCCGAAGCACTGTTGGAACTTGATCCTCGCAATGTCTTGCTGGCGCGTGGTCCACGTTTCCGCGCTGACGCGGAAGTCGTCCGCGATATTGCCCTCAGCGTATCGGGGTTGATCACACACAAGCGTGGTGGCCCGAGCATCATTCCGCCCGTTCCGCAAAATGTGCTGGACTACAACTTCGTTTACCCCACCTACTGGAAGCCCGCCGAAGGCCCCGAACGGTATCGCCGAACGCTCTACGGATTCCGTAAGCGATCGATGCCCGATCCCGTCATGTCGAACTTCGATGCCCCGAACGCCGATTTCGCGTGTGCCCGCCGCGTGAGATCAAATACTCCGCTGGCCGCGCTAACTGGATTGAACGAAACAATCTTCGTTGAATCGGCCCGAGCTCTCGCGCTTCGCGTCTTAAACGAAGCGAGCCATGACGATTATCAACGAGCCGACCTCGCATTTTTGTTGTGTACTTCACGCAAACCGACTGCCGAGGAACGTCAGTCGATCCTCGATTTGTTACAGTCACAACGAAGACGCCTGGCCGAAGGCTGGTTGAACCCGCGCGAGATTGTCACGGGCAATCCCGCCAAGCTTCCCGAATTGCCAGCCGGTGTCTCGCCCCAAGATGCGGGGGCTTGGACGCTGGTGGCGCGTGTCCTGCTGAATCTCGATGAGACAATTTCTAAGAAATGATCAGACCATGAACGTCACTCAACAAATTCAACAAGCACAGGCTCAATATCTGACTCGTCGCTGGTTCCTGCGGGATTGCGGAATCGGCATGGCTGGAATCGCCGCGAGTTCGTTGTTCGCTCGGGAAAACGGCGCACGCGCGGCCGCGTCGGCCAATCCGTTGGCACCGCGATCACCGCATTTTGCCGGGAAGGCCAAACGCGTCATTTATATTTTCCAGGCGGGAGCACCCAGCCATCTCGAGTTGTTCGACAACAAACCGGAACTGACCAAACATAGCGGGCAATTACCACCTGCCGAACTGCTGAAAGGTTATCGAGCCGCTTTCATCAATCCCAATTCCGCCTTGCTGGGACCAAAGTTCAAATTCCAGAAACACGGACAATCTGGAATGGAATTGAGCGAAGTGTTGCCACACACGGCCAAGATCGCCGATGACCTGTGCCTGATTCGCACGATGCAGACGGAAGCCGTGAATCATGCCCCGGCTCAGATCATGATGAACTCTGGTTCGCAACAGTTTGGCCGTCCGAGTTTCGGTTCGTGGACTCTTTACGGCTTGGGCAGTGAATCGGAAGATCTGCCTGGGTTCGTCGTGCTGACCAGTGCGAAAGGAACCAGCGGAGGCGCCAGTAACTATGGTTGCGGCTTCCTGCCGACCATGTATGGTGGCACGCCGTTTCGCAGTGCCGGTGATCCGGTGTTGTACCTGTCCAATCCGGCGGGCATCGACGCGGAAACGCAACGTGCCTCGCTGGACGCTTTGAATCGGCTGAACGATCAAGCATTGAAAGCAGACACCGATCCCGATATCGCGGCGAGAATCCAAAGTTACGAAATGGCGTATCGCTTGCAGACCAGCGCACCGGAACTGATGGACCTCAGCCAGGAAACGAAAGATACTCTCGACAGCTATGGGATCAAATCTCCCAAGGATGCCAGCTTTGCCCGAAATTGTTTGCTCGCGCGCCGGTTGGTGGAGCGTGGCGTGCGTTTCGTCCAATTGTTTCATGAGGCGTGGGATCAACACGGCAATCTGACTGCCGGAGTCAAGCAAAACGCACTGGACACCGATCAAGCCAGCGCCGCTTTGGTCAATGACCTCAAGCAACGCGGATTGTTGAAAGACACGCTGGTGATCTGGGGCGGCGAATTCGGTCGTACTCCAATGGTGCAGGGCGGCAATGACGGTCGCGACCATCACAACCGCAGTTTCAGCCTGTGGCTCGCGGGCGGCGGTACGAAGCCAGGATACACGCACGGCACGACCGACGAACTCGGCTTCAATGTGGCTACAAATCCCGTCCACGTCAACGATCTACATGCCACGTTGCTGCATTTACTGGGCTTTGACCATACGCGATTGACCTTCCGCTTCCAGGGACGTGATTACCGCCTGACGGACATCCACGGTCAAGTCGTCAAAGAGATTCTGGCATGAGTCGTAGGTTATGCGTCAGCATAACACTTCGCATTTGGAATCGACGACGACTGCAATAAGGCAACCGTCCCCTGAAATAAAGTAGTCCACTCATGACTTCCACACCCAGCAATGACAACCGCATACTTGTCCGACATGAGGGTCACACGCCGCGCGAACGAAGTGCCTGCGGCTGGCGTGATCGACTGATCAGCCGCGAAGATGTCGGCCTCTCGCCCGCAGCCTGGGCGCACGCGGTGGATATCGACGGAGCGAAACCGCACTACCACAAACGGTCGACCGAACTCTACTACGTTCTGGATGGGACGGGCACGGTCACCGTCGGCGGAGTCGAACATCCTGTCAAACCGGGAACTCTGATTCATATCCCGCCTGAAGTAGTCCATTCAGCCCAAGGGCGGATGCGAGTCCTGGTCGTTGGCATTCCCGACATCGCCGACGATGACTATTTTGAGGCACCGGATGGAGAGACGCCGTGAAGGAACTTCTATTGCTTGGGTGATCCTCGGGAGGGCGAGGCTGGTCTGATGAAACGAGCAAAAGGTGCTGTGCAAATGTGTTGTGCACGGGCCCATAGTTCAGGAACGATCGTCGCTGAGATACCGACTTCAGCCGTGGTAACGGCGACAGTGAATAGCCGTGGGCAAGGCGTGATCGCCGCAGCCCGCGGATAACGCTTTGCTCGCAGTCGCCTTGACGAATGCGATCATCAGGACAGTTGCGAACGATCGGGACAAAGCACTCACCTGAAATCGTTGCGGGAATTCGTCGAAACCCTTTTGATGGCCTGATTGGTTTTGGAATTGATTGTTGGATGATCGGGGGATTTTGTGGCTCGAATGGCGCGTGCGGAGGCATCTCGCTCCCGCAATCCAAAACCCGGAGGGCGTCGTTAATGTAGCCCTCTCGCTCCGCGAGAGGACAGCCGAATTGCCGACGAGCGCGGTTGCGTTTAATGATCTCCATCCGATCGTACGCGTGTTGGCAATCCGGCTAACTTCTCGACGGAGCGAGAAGGCTACTTTTCTCGGGCTCGCTTCGCGAGCTAAAACTCCTCTCACATGGAGAGAATTCCAATCGCTTGCAGCGCGGAGGGGTTCAGGAGACTCGATATTGAGAACTGATCGTGCGGGAAATAGTGGCAGACTTACAGTGGAACGAATTTAAAGAAATCTTGTTTAATCTCCGTGTTCTCCGCGCCCTCCTGTTCACATCCTCTCCTGGCTTGGGTTGCGACCGAAGCTTTAGACATGCTACAGCCACAAATTCGATCGCCGTGGTCGGTGAACGCCTTTCGATTCAGCGGGAACTTGCACGCCGAATTGCTGGAAAACAGCAATAACGCAATGTCGTGCGCATCTTGCTTTGGCTCTACAAAATAGGGAAGGGTCTGAAGGGGTTCCACTTTTTTTTGCGCCGCTTTTTTGGCGATGAATGAACCTGAGAAAACGGTCCGTCGAACGAGGGATGGAAAAAGAGGTTTCACGCGAAGGCACGGAGGCGCGAAGAAAAAACGCATAAAGTCACTCCTCCTTTGGCGCCCTTCGCGGCTTGTTGACGTTATTTATTTTCTGACATTTGTGTTTTATGCGGCAAGTTGCCGTTGACATAATATGTCGTTGCGGTATTTTTGTGATTAACTGAATCGAATTCGTGGCGGGTCAGTACGTGGCATGCGAGGCAGCGCTGCGAAGAGGGGCGGGCCGAAGCGGCCAGAGAGTCGATTAGAGTCAGTGGTAAGTAGAAAGACGAAGAATCGCGACTCGGAGCGTCACGCTACGGTTTGATTTGTTCTTTGAAAATTCGCTAAAGACGAATGGCCGATCGCTGTATGGCGGCGGTTGGCTGGGAGGCTTCGTTTTGATTCGGGAACGGTTTTTGTGAAGACATGCATCACGCGATCAAATCGAAAGGCAAAGTCGAAGAGGGCTGACTCTTTTCACCTGAAGACTTCGCAAAATCCGGTCAAACTGCAGTGGGTCGCGATGTAAGACCTATGGGCAACAGCAACTTACGTTCAGGCTTCGCATCGTCCATTGAAGTTGCTCAATGTTGATCATCGGTCCGAATGAGCAACATGCTCTAAACTCTGCAAAATAGGGATGTTGCTCAATGTTGATCAAACTTGCTCAATGTTGCTCATCGGTGTCGCTTGCGAACGAGAGCGCGCAAATTTAAGGTTGGACGATTGGAACGAGAATTGCCGGGTTCTTGACTCAACAACAGGTGATCGAAGAGTTGAAAAACGGATCAAAACGTCTTACCGTCCTGATCTTCTACGAAATACTATTGTCATTACGTGGTCTGCCTGACGGTCTGACATAATTAGACGAGAATCTGGTTCTCATCAGGAAAATGCATTGATGCGAATTCCATTGTTGATTGTGATTTTGATCGGCGGAGCTTTGTCGGCCCCGGCGGATGACAACTGGCCGCAGTTTCGCGGCCCAGATGCTGACGGACATGTTCGGGGCACGGGCTTTCCGCTGAAATGGAGCGAAAAGGAAAACGTCATCTGGAAAACGGCCATCCACGACCGTGGTTGGTCTTCGCCCGTGATTTGGAAAAATCAGATCTGGATGACAACCGCCACAGCCGATGGACACACACTCTATGCGGTTTGTGTTGATCGACAGAACGGTCAGATTATTCGTGACATCCATGTCTTCGATGTGGAGAAACCAGAGCATATTGCAGCGACAAACAGCTATGCCTCGCCGACATCGGTAATTGAAGACGGACGCGTCTACGTGCACTACGGGACATATGGTACGGCCTGCATCGATACGGAATCCGGAGAAATTCTCTGGACACGACGCGACCTAATTTGCAATCACGAGGAAGGGGCTGGAAGTTCGCCGATGCTGGTCGGTGATCGGCTGGTAGTGAACGTTGATGGGCGCGATTTCCAATATGTGATCGCACTCAACAAGGCAACCGGAAAAAATGTGTGGAAGACGAATCGTTCGTCCGACTACAGTCAGGTTCCGGTCAATCAACGCAAAGCCTATTGCATGCCGATCGTCGTTCCACGCGGGAATGGAACTCAGCTCGTCAGCCCCGGCGCGAAAGCGGTTGTCGCGTACAATTCAGCCACGGGCGAAGAACTGTGGAACGTCCGGCACAATGGCTGGTCGATGGCACCTCGACCGGTCTACGGACATGGGTTGGTCTTCGCCATCATCGACTACGATCATCCGGAGCTTTGGGCGATTCGTCCGGACGGCAGCGGTGATGTGACCGGGACTCACGTCGTGTGGAAAAACACAAAGGGAATGCCATCGCGACCGTCGTTCGTGTTAGTCGACGACTTGATTTTTCTGGTCAATTCGGACGGCATCTGTTCGTGCGTCGAGGCAAAGTCCGGCGACCTTGTTTGGAAAGATCGTATCGACGGAAAATACTCAGGATCGCCCATCGTTGCCGACGGTCGCATTTATTTCTTCAACGAGAATTCAGTCACGACTGTCATCAAGGCCTCGCGGAAGTTTGAGGTCCTGGCGGTCAACCCACTGGACAATGAACAACTCTCTGCCAGCCCCGCCGCCGCTGGCAACGCGTTTTTTGTCCGCACGGAAAAATTCCTTTATCGGATTGAAGAATCCGCGACAAAGTGATCGAGTTACTCAGGATCAATCGATCGTGAGCTTCTTTCAATCCTCAACGTGTCGCTTACCCCAGAGTAGACGGTCTCAAATCGAAATGAGGGCGTACGGAAACGCTAAGGACAGTGGCGTAAAAGGTCGATGCACAGAGCAAATTCAGCGAGGTTGAACAAATCGGCCCAGGCAAGCCCCGGCGATGTGGCCACCGAATCCCATCGAGATTTTCCAGGCGTGGTCGATCTGCTTGGGCTTTGCCTTGCCAGGCGTTAGATTCAGTTGGCATTCCGGATCGGGATCGAAGAGGTTCACCGTCGGCGGAACGATCTGATCGCGAAGAGAGAGGATTGTTGCCGCAAGTTCAACGCTCCCTGCCGCACCCAATAAATGTCCCAATCCGCCTTTCAGACTCGAACAATCGATGCGATCCGTTTGTAATCCAAAGACTTTGCGAATCGCCTGCGATTCCACCAGATCGTTTGTCAATGTTCCTGTCCCATGCAGGTTGATGTAATTGGGGATTTGACCGGTTTTCGAGAGCAAATCACGAAGCAATTGCTGTAACGACGTCCCCACAGGGTCTAGTTGAGTCAATCCGTGGGGGTCTGACAACATCCTTCCGCCAAGCCATTCGGCATGGCAATGGGCGTTTCGAGCCAGTGCCGAGTCCATTCGTTCCAGGACCAGACATGCCGCCCCCTCGCCAATCACAAATCCCGAACGCTGACGATCAAACGGCTTGCATGCCTCAGCCGCGTTCTCTGTCTCACGGGACAAAACGCCCAGTCGACGGAACGCTCCCAGCAGTGCGGGCTGTAATGAAACGTCAGCACTCCCCGCCAGGACGATGTCGCAATCACCGGACTGAATTAATTCCGCACCGCGCAGGCATGCTGCCAAACCCGTCGCGCACGCCGCGACGGGACAAAGCACCGGGCCGTAACCTCCGATCGTTGACCCGATCGCCGCCGCCGCTCGATTCGGCAAAACATCCAGCCAATCATCGTGACCGGTTCGACAGAGGTCTGGACGCACATTCGAATTGTCCGCATCACGAAATTCTTCGAAGAGTCTCGAAAAGGTATGCAAACCGCCTTTGCTGGTCCCGAACACCACACCAACCGTTCGCTGTTGCAGATCGGCTTCAGTCAGACGTGCATCGACCAAAGCTTCGGTCGCGGTCGTCAGCCCGAGTTCGATCAGCGGCTCGCGATGGGCAATCAGACGACTCGGTGGAAAGCAGACGGATGCACCGGCCATGGGCGTCGACCCAGTCCAGTGTGGTGCGGATAGCCAGCGAACACTGCTGCGACCGTTCACAATTCCTTGCCACGACGTTTCACGATCGGGACCGTGGGGAGTACAAAGACCGATTCCCGTCACAACGATTCGGCAAGACTGACAATCGTGCATCGCCTGCCTGAATCAAACTCGGCGACTCGAACGACAGACGGCGAAAATAGCGCCGCCGATCAAAAGCGTGACAATGATTGCCTCGACCGTAAAATTACGCCCGACAATTTTGGCGTTTTCCGATACAGGAGCTTTGTTCGCCCCTTGCGCGAGGACAGAATCGGCGGGTGCCAACAACGCCATCAAGAGCAGCAGAAAACAAAAAAGACCGTGTCGCCGTATCAACATCGCGATAAAACTCCAACCGCTCACGCACAAAGGCAAGGCTTCAAGTGTCCGTTATGATACGGAGAGATTGACGTATGGCAATAGCCACAAAGGATTCTCGCATGGTGCTGGTCGTTTTGAACCTTGGAAAAAGAAGGGGCTGGTTTCAGCCGATCGATTGTCGAGCTGGTTCGTGTGATTCAAACTACCGCTTCGCTCGAATACGATTTGTCGTCAGTGGCCATCGAAACAACTGTTTTGATTCGGAAAAAGTCGAACAATTCTTTTCAAGTCTCTCAAGTTCGTGGAATTGCCCTGCCATCACTTAAGACGCTGCGATATAAATCTGACAAAAACATTGAGGTTTCGGGAAAACTTTGGTAGCTTGCATGTCAATTCATTGGAGTATTTCTCATCGGAATATTTCTTTCGTGAAAACGCAAGTTGTGTTTGGACGCGTTCCAATTGAGGAGCATCTTCATGACCCTGATTCACACACGATTGCAACCGGTTCGATCGCGCCAACAGCGGTTATGGTTGGTGAACTGTGCAGCGCGGGGGTTGCTCTTCGGGGCGTCTGTTTCGGTGGCCTGCGGGATCGGTCAGCTTTGTCTGGGGCACGCAGCCAATCCAGTCTGGCTGGTCGGAATGCTTGTCACGGGGCCGGTCTTGGGGGGCTTGGTCGGATTGTTACGCGCGTGTGACTTTCACGACGCTGCGGCTGCCGTGGATGCCCATTATGGCTTGAAAGATCGAGCGACCACGGCCTTGGCCTTTGTGGAAAAAGCAGATCCATTGGCCGTACACCAGTTGCAACTTGCGGATGCCGAGCGACATTTATCACATGTTGACGCCAAAGCCGTGACTCCCTGGGCGACACCACGAACGATTCCCTGGGCTGCGGCATTGACCGTTACGGCATTGGCGCTGAGCGCTCTCACAGTGCCGTCGTCTCCCGTGGATGCTGCGCCCGTCGTCAATGATGTCGTCGTTGCACAAGCAAACAGCGCCGCGGACCAGATCGATCTTCTTCAGCAGATGAACGAGGAAGATCCTAATCCTGAGATTGAGCAATTGATTCAAGAGCTGAAAGCCAAGGTCGAAGAGATGCGGCAACCGGGTGTCGATGCCAAAGAAGCGCTGGCCAAGCTTTCTGAGATGCAGGCGGCTCTGCAGGAACAGCAACAGCAATTGGAATCGGCTTCGGCGGAAGCGGGTTTGCAAGCGATCGGTGACGCTTTGTCAACGGCCGGATCGATGTCCGCCGCTGGTAGCGCACTCGCTGCGGGAAACTATGTTAAGGCCAGCGAAGAATTGGATAAGATCGATCAGCCGCCAGTTCTTGATCGCCAGACGCTTCGGACGGTCACGGAGAAACTCGAACAGGCGAAAGAAAAGATCGATGCGGTCAAGCTTCAACAACTCAGCGAAGCAACGGAGAATCTGACGCAGGGATTGGGTAGTGGAAACGGACCGAAGTTTTCAGACGGATCGAAGGCGTTGTCGGGCGAATCCAGGAAGCAGGGCCGACGCAAGAAGTTGGCGGAGTTTTTGCGAAAGCAAAACAAGGATCTCGATGAATCCAAGAGTGAAGTGGAAGAAGGTAACCCGAGTAATGGTGGAGGCAAGGGCGGCAATCATTGGGGACTGGCGAAAAGTGACAACGAACGCGGTGAAAAGACCAGTTCGCTCGGTAGTTCGCGCGAGCTGAGGTTGACAGGTCAGGAAGGAAATGAAGGCGATGTCGATACCGAAACATCGCATTCTCCTGAACGTCGCGAACAGGCCCAACGTGGTTACCGTGAGCGGTTCGAGAAATCACAAAAAATGAACGATTCGGTCCTCGATTCCGAACCGATCCCACTCGGCCATCGTCAGACGATCCGCCGTTACTTCGAAATGATCCGACCGCAGCAAACCGAAGTTGATCAGGTCAACGAAAAGGCAGGATCCGGGACTACCGAATAGCGTGGAATCGAGCTTGGTGGAACTTCTGGCATGATGAATGGCACGAGTGACCTCGGGCGAGGATTTTGGCGACTTTTCCGGCTGGAAATTGTCTGTGCCGCTTTCGCCGTCTGTGGCTTCGGCTCAACTGGCATCATGGCGGATGACAACCATTCCGACTTTGCCCGTGACGTGCTGCCGATCCTGAAACGTTCCTGCTTTGATTGCCACGATGCGGAAAAGCAGAAAGGTGGCTTACGACTTGATTCCAGGCTGGCTGCGTTCAAAGGGGGAGACGGTGGGAACGTGATTGTTCCGGGTAAGCCGACCGCGAGTGAACTTTTGCGGCGAGTGCAGTTGCCGGAAGACGATTCCGAGGCGATGCCCAAGCGGGGTCAGCGTTTGTCCAACGACGAGATCGCCCGCTTGCAACACTGGATTGCACACGGTGCCGCGTGGCCAGAGACGATCGACAGAACTTCGCATTGGGCCTACCAGAAGCCGGTTCGCGTTCCCGTTCCCGTGCCGAAAAACGTCGCCTGGCCGAAGAATAATCTCGATCGGTTTGTGCTCCAACGGTTGGAACAGGAAGATTGGCAGCCATCACCCGAGGCCGATCGTGCCACGCTCATCAGGCGTGTTTCTCTGGATCTGATCGGGTTGCCACCGAGTATTGCTGAAGTCGATGCTTTTCTGAACGACGGTCGCGACGACGCCTATGAACGTGTTGTCGATCGTTTGTTGGAGTCGCCGCTGTTCGGTGAGAAATGGGCGCGACCGTGGCTCGACTTGGCCCGCTATGCCGACTCTCATGGGTTTCAACGCGATGATCTTCGCGAGATCTGGCCTTACCGCGACTGGGTAATCCGCGCGCTCAATGCCGACATGCCGTTCGATCGCTTCACAGTCGAGCAAATCGCAGGAGATCTGCTGCCGGACGCAGCAATCTCGCAGCGCGTCGCCACCGGTTTCGGTCGCTGTTCGACGACGAATGTCGAAGCAGGTTCCGATCCGGAAGAGACGCGCGTCAATCAGGTTTTCGACCGCGTCAACACCACGGGTACGATCTGGATGGGCACAACACTCGAATGTGCTCAGTGTCACGATCACAAATACGATCCATTTTCGCAGCAGGATTACTACCGGTTATTCGCATTCTTCAACAGCACCGCTATCGAAGCGGACCGAACGAATCCGATGGTACCAGGGTCGATCAAGTTCCTTGGTCCATCGATTCCCTTGGCCGATCCAGTCGACGATTCAGAGCAATCCCCGTGGCCGATCAATGATCCTCAGGAACTCGATCAAACTGTAGAAGGCTCGTTAGCCCAAAACGCGAAACTCGATCCACCGCTTCGTACGCTCGAACCACCAACGACCCTCGTAATGCGCGAACTCGACACACCGCGCGCGTCTCATGTGTTTCTGCGAGGGAATTACTTGGACGTTGGCGAGTCGGTTGAACCGGGGGTTCCGGCAGTATTGCATTCGTTGCCGGGCGGCCCACTCAACCGGCTGACGCTGGGGCGCTGGCTCGTTTCTCGTGACAATCCGCTCGCGGCGCGTGTGACAGTCAACCGTTGGTGGGCCGAGTTCTTCGGCCACGGACTCGTCGGCACGGTCGAAGACTTTGGCGTCAAGGGTGATCCGCCGACTCATCCTGAATTGTTGGACTGGATGGCGGTCGAATTCATGGATCACGACTGGTCGATGAAGGACTGTTTAAGAACGGTGGTGACATCGGCGACGTATCGCCAGTCATCACGAATCAGTCCGGCACAACGTGAGCGTGATCCGGAAAATAAGTTGTATTCGCGCGGTCCTCGCTTGCGACTTGATGCGGAAACAATTCGCGACAACGCACTGGCGATTGCCGGTTTGCTCAGTCTGAAAATGAATGGCGCGCCGATTCGACCGTATCAGCCTGACGGACTGTGGACGAAAATCGGGGGGGACAAGATCGATTATGTCGTCAGCCCGGGTGAAGACCGTTATCGTCGTGGGATCTACGTCGTCTGGAAACGGAGCAGCCCGTACCCCAGCTTTGTCAATTTTGACGCTCCCGCGCGATTGGCATGCGTCCCCAAACGCTCACACTCGAATACACCGTTGCAGGCACTGACGTTGCTCAACGACCCCGTCTATGTCGAAGCGGCATTTTCGCTGGCGAAACGCATCGTCGTCGAATGCCCGGAAGCAAAAGGGACCGCCGAACGGATCGAATACGCGGTCAGGCTCTGTTTGTGTCGACGGCCCACGAACTCCGAAAGTGCCACGCTTGTCCGGCTGTATAATGTTCAGTTGGAAGCGTGGCGCAAACAACAAGATGCCGTATGGCCACTAATTGCCAGCGGGGACGTGCCGCAACATCTGCCTGCGGAAGAATTCGGCGCGTGGTATAGTATTGCCGCAACGCTGCTGAACCTCGACGAAACGATTACCAAGGAATAGCGGGTGCTCTCAATCGACGACAGGTGGCGTCTGGACCGCCGAGTATTCCTGCAAACCGGCGGGTTGAATATCGGCGCCATTGCACTGGCGATGCTGCGGCAAAACGAGTTGCTGGCGTCCCCAGTCGCGCCAGACGTCGATCTACTCGCCCCTCATCGGCCTCATTTTGCTCCCCGAGCGAAGCGCATCATTTACTTGCACATGATCGGCGCACCATCACAACTCGATTTGTTTGAAGACAAACCGGAATTGCGGACCCACGATGGCGAAGCGTGTCCGCAAGAATTGACTAACGGAAAGCGTTTTGCATTCATCGGCGGTCAATTGACGCTTGCCGGATCGCAATTCAAATTCTCGCGTCACGGCGACAGCGGTCATACCATCTCGGAATTGCTGCCGCATCTCGCAGGAGTCGCGGACAATTTGAGTTTCATTCACTCGCTGCACACCAACGAAATAAACCATGCTCCGGCGCAGATGTTTCTGCGATCGGGTTTCGGGCGCGGAGGTCGTCCCGGTTTTGGGTCGTGGGTCGCGTATGGGCTTGGAGCCGAAACTCGCGATCTGCCGGCGTACGTCGTGCTGCTCTCGGGCGCACAGGGAGGCGCAGGAACCAGCCTCTGGTCTGCTGGATTTCTGCCGAGCATCTATCAGGGGATTCAGCTTCGCAGCGGCAGCGACCCCGTGCTGTTTTCGTCGAATCCAATGGGGCATAGTGGCGATGACCGTCGACGGTTGCTCGATGCGATTCAGGAAATGAACATCGAGCGGTTCGACGCGATCGGTGATCCGGAAATTATGACCCGCGTCCGCCAGTATGAAATGGCATTTCGCATGCAAACGTCGGTTCCCGAATTGATGGAGATTAGCCGTGAGACGAAAGAGACACTGGAACTATACGGCGCCGAGCCGGGTAAGGCGTCGTTCGCCAATAGTTGTCTGCTGGCACGTCGTCTGATCGAGCGCGGCGTACGAGTCGTCGAGTTATACGATTCCGACTGGGATCATCACGCCGATCTGCCCAATCGTCTGATCGGCAAGTGCCGCGACGTTGACCAGGCGACGGCGGCGCTCGTCACCGATTTGAAACGTCGAGGTCTTCTGGACGACACGCTGGTCATGTGGGGCAGCGAGTTCGGGCGTACGCCACTGCGGCAGGGAATCTCGGGAGACGGCACCACCACAAAACCGGGGCGCGATCACCACAAAGACGCGTTCACCGTTTGGCTCGCCGGGGGTGGAATCAAAGCGGGCGTCAATCATGGTCGGACCGACGACTTCGGCTTCAACGTCATCGAGAATCCAGTGCATGTGCACGACTTGAATGCGACGTTGTTGCATCTTTTGGGCCTTGATCACGAACGATTGACATTCCGCTCCCGAGGCCGCGACTTCAGGCTGACGGACGTGGATGGTGAAATCGTGCGTGAGATTTTGGTGTGATCGTGAATTTGAATTGAATGAACTTGAAAAACGGTTGACGTCGCTGCTTCGAGATATTTTCTGGACGACGATGTCGAGCGTGAAATCACGCGTTGCGTTTAACCTTTGATCGGCGTCTAATGTTGTTTCGGACTGGCTTCCAAACCGAATAAAACTGCGTTGAACTTTCCCATGGAAATCGACCGTCGTCATATTGCCTCTCAGGGGCGAATTCCGGCCTATTATTGCGCGCGATGGATATCAAATTTCGTGGTTCGTATTCCTGTTCGAACGACGATTGTTCATTTGTGCGTGGCAATCGTCGGGACTGTTCGGTCGTTTGGATTAGTCGCCGCCGAACCGCCATTGAAAGTCGATTACGCTCGCGACGTGCGGCCGATACTTTCACGGCATTGTTTTCAGTGCCATGGACCAGATGAAAAAAAGCGAAAGGCGGAGCTGCGACTGGACGACCGCGCCGGTGCCACGCGAGAACTGCCAACAGGTCAACGAGCCATTGTTCCAGGCAAGGCCGACCAGAGTGAACTGATCGTTCGTATCACTTCCCTTGACGCTAGTGCATTGTCAC
>Ga0181528_10001414_pt1 | contig 15008 bp, 13 predicted proteins | sample PEATcosm2014_Bin_47_FD_119742 | JGI IMG/M metagenome (GOLD analysis project Ga0181528, IMG submission 119742) | Peatland microbial communities from MTU Mesocosm Facility, Houghton, MI, USA - PEATcosm2014_Bin10_10_metaG | ecosystem: Environmental > Terrestrial > Soil > Wetlands > Peat | place...
CGCTTTCATTTCCATGCGCTGCCGGGGCGAAAGAAATCCGCCGCGAATCATGCCGTTACCCGAATCCAAAAAGCCCCGACGCGCAACCCCCAATTTGCCGGCTCCTGACGAAGTCAGGGTATATAATCTTTCTCTCATCGGAGGCGGGGAGCGCATCCCACCTCAGCGACGCCTCCAAGCGGCGATCCCGGCAGGGACAAAAAATCACACTCAACCCTATGAAAACATGGGGTCGCGGACTGTCCTTGCAAGCGCAGCGCGCTCCCGCCCGCCCAGACAAAGCCGGCCTCCTCCGCAACAGCAGCCCGCCCTACCCCGCCCCGTCGCCCTCCAGCGCCCGCTTCAGCGCCCGCAGGTCGAGCCACGCGGCGCGCTTCGAGGCCGGCGTGCGCAGCAGGTAGGCGGGGTGCAGCGTCGGCAGCGCGGGGACCGTGCGGCCCGGCGAAACCTCATAAGCTCGCCACGCGCCGCGGATGCGGGTGATGCCCTCCTTCACGCCAAGCAGGGTCTGCGTGGACGGATTGCCCATCGTCACCAGGATGCGGGGCGCGCATAGCTCGATCTGGCGGCGGATGAACGGCAGGCAGATCGCCGTCTCCTGCGGCGTCGGCGTGCGGTTGCCGGGCGGGCGCCACGGCACGACATTGGCGATATAGACCTGTCGCCGGTCGAGGCCGATGGCCGCCAGCATGCGGTCGAGCAGTTGCCCGGCGCGGCCGACGAACGGCTTGCCCGTGCGATCCTCCTCGCCGCCCGGCGCCTCGCCGACGATCATTACCGCCGCGCCCGGCGCCCCGTCGGCGAACACCAGTTGCGTCGCCGTCTTCTTCAGCGCGCAGCCCTCGAAGCGGTCCATCGCCGCGCGCAGCGCGTCGAGGCTGTGGGCTTGCGCCGCCAACTCCGCCGCCGTGCGGGCGGCCGCGTCTGGGGCCGCAACGGGCGCAGCGAGCACGGGCGTAGGCCGGGGCGGAAGCGGCGGCGCCGGACGCGGCCGCGCCTGCTCCTCGAAGCGGTTTCGCGGCGCGTCTTCGTAGACGACATCGACGCCCGCCGCCGCCCACCAGCGCAGGATGTCGCGCGCCTCCGCTGCATCCGCTATCGCCCGGGTCATCGGGCGAATTCCGGCTTGAGCGCGCGGTAGAGCGACTGGAACCGCGCCCGCCGGGCGGCGAAGGCGTCGGCCAGGGCGGGCTCGGGCAACGCGACATCGAGCGTTGGCGGCGGCCGGCACAGGTCCTCAGGAGCCTCGCCCGTCGCCGCGAGCCGGGCGAGCCGCGCGGCGCCGAACGCCGGCCCGGTCTCGCCGCCGCGATAGCGCGTCACCGCGACGCCCGCCGCGGAGGCGATCATGCGGGTCCACAACAGGCTGCGCGCGCCGCCGCCGATCAGGCCGACTTCGCCTGCCGCGTCGCCCGCCGCCGCGAGGCAGTCGCGCGCGTCGGCAAGCGTGAAGGCGACGCCCTCCATGACTGCACGGGTCAGGTCGGCGCGGGAACTCGCCTCGGAGAGGCCGAAGGCGACGCCGCGTGCGTGCGGGTCGTCGTGCGGCGTACGCTCGCCGGAGAGGTAAGGCAGAAAGACGAGTTCGCCGGGACCGCGGTAGCCCGCCGCCGCCTCGGCCTCCAGCGCGGCGACCTCGGCGCCGACCAGGCGGGCGGCGAAGGCGAGCGCGCCCGCCCCGTTCAACATCGCCGCCATGCGATACCAGCGCTCGGGCAGCGCGTGGGCGAAACTGTGCACCAGCAGCTCCGGCGCGGCGCGATAGGCGTCCGAGGCGACGATCCACTGGCACGCCGTGCCGAGCGAGATGAACGCGTCGCCTGGCCGCACCGCGCCGAGCGCGACCGCGCCGACCGCCGCGTCGCCTCCGCCGGCCGCGACCACCGTGTCGCGCGGCAGACCCAGCGCCTCGGCCGCCTGCGCGGTAAGCCGCCCCGCGGCTTGCGAAGCTTCAACCAGCGGCGGCGCGAGCTCCCGGGCCGTCGCGCTGGCGGCGAGCGCCGGCGCCGACCACGTCCGCGCGTCCTCGTCGAGCCACCACGTGCCGGCGGCGTCGCTCATGTCGGACGCCTTCTCGCCCGTGAGCGTGAAGCGCAGCCAGTCCTTGGGCGCGAGAACCCAGGCGATGCGCGCATGGATATCCGGCTCGTGCCGGCTGAGCCACAGCATCTTGGCGGCGGGGAAGCTCGCCATCGCCTTGACGCCGACGACGCGCTCGAGCGCGCCAAACCCGGCGTGGAGCTCGGCCGCCTCGGCGTGCGCGCGCCCGTCGTTGTGCAGAATGGCCGGCCGGACGGCCAAGTCGTCGGGCCCGAGCGCGACAAGCCCATGCATCTGGCCGGAGAAGCTTAAGCCCCGCACTCGGGCCCAATCCTGCGGCGCCGCGGCTCGCAACTCGGCGAGAGCGCCGAACATGGCTTCGCGCCAGACGTCGGGGTTCTGTTCGGACCACAGCGGTTGCGGATGTTCCGGCTGGTAGGAGCGCGCCGCAGAGGCGACGACGCGCTCGCGCTCGTCGACCAGCACAGCTTTCAGCGCGGACGTGCCGCAATCGACGCCTAGGAATAGCATTCCGGCAATGTGACGAAAAACAGCTCCGGCGCCAAGCGACGGCTCAAGCGGCCCAGCGGCCCATCGTCTCCGGATGCACGCCGCGCTCGAGTATATAGCGCAGGCCGCTCAGAATCGGCTGCTCGGAGCCGCGCGCGGCCGCCGTCACGCCCATCTCGTCATCGCACTTAGCCTCGCGGGCGAAGTCGCGCACGAGCTTGGCCGCATAGGCGCCGCGCGACATCGCGTGCCGATTCGCATCGTCGGCCACGACCCGCGCGATGTCGCCCCCAAGCGAAATCAGTGCGGCGTCAGCCACATAAGAGTTGGAGCAGGTATGAACGATCTCGCGGTAGATCATACGGGTCCCTCCCTCAAGCGTCCGTCGTTGCTTGCTACTATATCGCAAACTGGACGAAGTTGTGACGCCTTGCCACCAATGCAACGTCAAAATTTTCTTACAGCGCTCGGAACAATCGACCGGCAAGACTGCAAGAGCCTAGTCTATAAATTTTGCGTGAGCGAAGTCTATTTCGCACCGCAATAAGTTCATTTGTTCCAGAAACCTCCGATTGGAACGAATGCTCCAGCGCTCGCCAATCCCGTCGCCAAGCTACGGGTTAAGCCGCCCGGCGAGCGAATTGACGACGCTTCGAAATTCGACAGGCTTCTTCAGACGCCCCACGCCGCTGAATTCGTCGGGGATCACGCTGGCGTCGTATCCGGTCATCAATACGAAAGGAATGCCGCTTTGCTGGAGCGCTCGGGCGATCCCGAACGAGGGGCCGGCGCCGAGATTGACGTCGACGACGGCGATGTCGGGGCGCGTCGCGCTGATAGCGGCGATCGCAGAATCCGCGTCGGGATAGGGGCCGACGACGTCGGCGCCAAGCTCTCGCAGCAGGCGCGCCATGTCGGCGGCGAGATAATAGTCGTCCTCCACTACGAGGACGCTTTGTCCGTTCAACCCGGATTCTTCGTTCATGGCGAAGGCTCCTCAAGGCTCGGCGTGTGGGTCGGCGCAACCGCCTTAAACCGCGTTTGCGCGGGAACTCCAGGCGGCAGACGGCGGCGCGATTTCGATGCCGCGCCACCCAGTTCAAGCGGACATCGAGGTCCTGTTTCCGCGCTGCGGTCGGCGAATCCGCGAGCGCGACCCTGAGACGCCGCACATCCCTGCCGAGCGTCGACTCGGGGTTTGTCCGCCCATACTGTGTCGTGATCCGGGGGCGCTCGAAAAGCTTGGTTTTTCCTCGTCTCCGGCCTTGGCGACGGAGCGCCGCGTGCTCCGGTGTCTCGCCGCCCGGAGAATTTCTTATGCGGATTTGGTAATTGGGCGCAGGCGTCGCGCCAAGTCCTCATTTTTTGGGTTTGATCTTCGGCACAATCGCGCCGCGCGCCGGAGTTCGAGCGCGACGCCAAACTCCGCGTGCTTCGGATTGCGGCGAGCATGAGATCGGACTTACGAAAGGCCTCGCGGATCGGCTGGGCCGTCGCGAGCGGCTACGCCGCCATGGCGATCGCGGGCTCGGCAGGCGGCTCGCATTCGCCGTCGCGGGTTGAACCTTCGTTGAATTCCAGCCGATCTCTTGCGCGATCCGGTTGACCTTCGTAGCGACGGCGCCCATCAGATCAGGCTGCGACAGCCCGAGCCGGGCGGCGCGGGGGCGCGATGCGCATTGCTATGAAAATCAACGGAGTCGAACGCGTCGAAGATGTCGACCCGGCGCAGAGGCTGTCGACCTTCCTGCGCGAGACACTCGGCCTCACCGGCGCGAAAGAGGGCTGCCGCGAGGGCGAATGCGGCGCCTGCACGGTGCTGGTCGAAAGCCGGCCGGTCAATTCGTGCCTGATGCTGGCGTTCCAGGCGGAAGGCCTCGCCGTCGAGACGATTGAAGGGCTTGGCCGCAGCGACGGCGGGCTTTCGCCGTTGCAACGCGCCTTCCTCGATCGCGGCGCCGTGCAGTGCGGCTATTGCACGCCGGGCATGATCATGGCCGCGGAGGGACTGCTGCGCGCCGATCCCAACCCCGACGAGGCGACGATCCGCCACGCGCTCGCCGGCAACCTGTGCCGCTGCACCGGCTTCCATTCCATCGTCGAGGCCGTGCGCGCTGCGGCCGCCGCGAGATGAGCCCGCTCGAGGCCGCCGCCCCGACGGATCGCGCTGCCCTTGCCGCCCTGCTGGCGCAGACGCGTGGTGCGGTGGCCTTCATCGCCGGCGGCACCGATATCCTGGTCGCGCCGCGCTCGCTGCCCTCGGCCGGCCTCCTCGTCGATCTCAGCCGCACGCGCGATCTCGCCGGCGTCGTCGTCGAGGCGGACGTTCTGCGCATCGGCGCCGCCACGACGCTCGCCGCGCTCGCCGGACACGCACTGATCCGGGCGCGGCTGCCGGCGCTGGCCGAAGCCGCAGCGCTCTGCGGCTGCGTGCAGATCCGCAATCGCGCCACTCTGGGCGGCAATGTCGCGACGACTTCGGCGGCCAGTGACATCACGCCGGTGCTCGCCTGTTTCGACGCGCGGTTCCGGACCCTTTCGCGCCACGGCGAGCGACTGTTGACGTTCGATGCGCTGGTTCCCGCTGCGGGCGGCTCCGGTCTCGCGGCGGGCGAGGCGATTGTCGCGGCGGAGATCGCGCTCTCCGGCAGGCTCGGCCGCAGCGCTTTCGCCAAACTCGGGCCGCGCGACGATCTCGCCATCGCCCGCCTCAATCTCACGCTCGAGGCCGAATTTGACGGCGCGCGTTTCGGCGCGACGCGGCTCATCGCCGGCGCCGTCGCGCCCGCGCCGCTGCGTCTCGCGCGCGCCGAGGCGGCTCTGGCCGGCCGCACGCCCGATGCGGCGACCTTGGCCGATTTCGACCGCGCCCTGATCGCCGAAATCGAGGCCGCCATTCCCGGCCGCGCCTCGCTCGGCTACAAGCGCCGGGCGGCGGTCGGGCTCGGGCGCGATCTGTTGGCGCGGCTGATCGGCTCCCCCCTATGAACGTCGTTTCGCGCCGGCTGCCGCTGCTCGACGGCGCCGAGAAGGTCACCGGCGCGTTGCGCTTCGCCGCCGACCTGGCCGTCGCAGGCGCGCTCAGCGTGCGGCTCGTGCTGAGCCCCCGTGCGCACGCCCGCGTGGCCGCAATCGACCCGCGTGCGGCTCTGGCGACGCCGGGCGCGCTCGCCGTGTTCTGGCATGCGAACACGCCGCGCCGGTTCTACAATTCCTCGATCTGGGCCGAAGGCCAGGCGGCGCCGGAGGACGAGACGATGTTCCCCGAGATCGTCCGCCATGTCGGCGACCGAGTCGCGGCGGTCGTGGCGCAATCGCCCGAGGCCGCCGAGGCCGCGGCCGCGCGCCTCGGCGTGACCTACGAGGACCTGCCGGCGATCCTCGATCCCGCCTTGGCCGAGTCCATCGCCGAGACGGCGTTTTCGCTCGGCGACGTCGAGCGGGCGTTCGCCGCGGCTGCGGTCGTCGTCGCCTCGCGCGTCTCGACGCCGAAGACGCACCATGTCGCGATCGAGACGCATGTCACGCTCGCCGCGCCGGCCGAAGGCGGGCGGGTCACGGTGTGGTCGCCGTGCCAGAGCGTGTTCGCGGTGCAGGCGGTCGTCGCCAAGGCGCTCGGCGTCGAGGGCGACCGCGTGCGCGCGATCAAGACGCCGGTGGGAGGTTCGTTCGGCGGCAAGGCCGAGCCGATCCTGGAGCCGATCGCGGCCTTCCTCGCGCTGCAACTCGGGCGGCCGGTCCGCATCGTCTACGACCGGCGCGAGACCTGCCTGGGCACGCGCATGCGCGCGCGCGCCGTCGCCGACATCCGCACCGGGCTTGCCGCCGACGGCCGCATCGTCGCGCGCGACACCGAGGTTGTCGTCGACGTCGGCGCCTATTGCACCGGCGGCCATTGGCTGCCGGGCTCGATGGCGCAGCGGCTATCGCGCCTCTATGCGGTCCCGAACAAGCGCTATCGCGGCCGCGCCGTGATGACCAATACGCCGCCGACGGGCGCCTTCCGCGGCTACGGCACGCCGCAGATCAACGCCGTCACCGAGATCAACCTGGATCTGGCGGGCCGCGCGCTAGGCCTCGATCCGCTGTGGCTGCGGCTGCGCAACGTCGTGCGTCCCGGCGCGTCGGAGCCCTATCAGGGGCTCGACGTCGGCAACGCGCGCATCCGCGATTGCCTGATCCTTGGCGCCCGCGCGTTCGGTTGGTTCAGGCGGCGGCGCGCGGCCGCTCAGCGCTCGACGCCGCGGCTCGCGATCGGCGTCGGCCTCGCGGCGGCGACCCACATCAACGGCTGCTTTCCCGCCGACGACGAAGCCTCGACGGTGACGATGAGGCTCAAAGACGGGGGCCGCGTCGAACTCGCGCTGGCGCTGCACGACCTCGGCTGCGGCGCGTTGACGACCATCGTGCAGATCGCCGCGGAAGCGCTCGGGGCGCCGCCGCAAGCGTTCGAGGTGACGCCCGCCGACAGCGACCTCAGCGTCTACGATCTCGGCACGCGCGCGAGCCGCACAACTTACGTCTGCGGCGAGGCGGCGCGGCGGGCGGCGGAGAAGCTGAACGCCGAGGTCAGGCGCGCCGCGGCGCGGCTGATGAACTGCCCCGCCGACGATCTCGATTGCGCCGAGGGCGCGCTGCGGCGGCGCTGGGGACCCGAGGAGACGCTGACCTTCGCCGCCCTTGCCGAGGCGCTCGCCGCCCGCGGCGAGGCCCTGCCCGCGGCGACGCTGACCCACGCGGCGAGCGCCAATCCCGGCAGCTACGCCGCGCATTTCACGCAAGTCGTCGTCGACCGGCTGACGGGGCGGGTGAAGGTCGCCGCCTATCTCGCCGCGCACGACGTCGGCCGGGCGATCAACCCGATGCTGGTCGAAGGCCAGATCCACGGCGGCGTGCAGATCGGGATCGGCTATGCGCTGTACGAGGACGTCGACATCGATCCCGGTTCGGGACGAATGCGTGGCGACCGGCTCAGCCGTTACCATCTCGCCAATGCGCCGGAGCTGCCGCGCATCGAGACGCTGCTGATCGAGAAAGGCGAACCGACCGGCCCCTACGGCGCCAAGGCGGTCGGCGAGATAGCGACCGTTCCCGTCGCCGCGGCGATCGTCAACGCGGTCAACCACGCGCTCGGCGCCGATCTCACCGAACTGCCGCTGGCGCCGGAGAGGATTTGCGCCTGGCTCGACAACAACGAGCCAGTGTAACCGGACGGCCGTCGTTGATGTTGAGAAGGCTTGGCTCCCCGAGCAGGAGCCGCGTCTATGTTCGCCGTTGGTCGCGACCGTCGCAAAACACGCTGATTTTCAAAGCTAAATTAGTCCTTATTGGCTTCCACTGTTCGCCGTTGTATGTCATGGTCCGCCTCGCAGTGTGGGACCAGGTGTGGGACTGGCGATGGCGCGGCTTACGGAACTAGCGGTCAAGTCGGCGAAGCCGGGGCGGCATACTGACGGCGACGGTCTCATGCTGGTCGTGAGCGACGGCGGCGCAAAAAAATGGGTTCTGCGGTATCAGGCGGCCGGGAAGCGGCGCGACAAGGGGCTTGGCTCCTATCCCGACGTGAGCCTCAAGGACGCTCGCGCGAGGGCTGCCGAGGATCGCCGCCTACTCGCCGCTGGCCAGGACCCTATCGCCGCCCGGAAGGCCGCAGAGCGCGCCGGCAAAGCCATCCCGACCTTCGGCAGGGTCGCCGCCCTCGTCATTGCCGATGCTGTCGCAAATTCGGCGAGCCCAAAGGCCCACCACCAGTGGAATCGCTACCTCGGCGAAGCCTATTCCGCCCCGCTGCTCAACCGGCCGGTCAACGAAATCACAACGCTTGAGCTTGCCGCCGTGCTTCGTCCGGTTTGGCGTCAGAAACCAGAGTCCGCCCGCAAGCTCTTTCCGGCAATCCGTAGCGTCTTTGAACGCGCCCGCATTGTGCTTCGCGACGAACACGGGCTTGAGATGGCCCGCAATCCGGCGAACTGGCCCGACTTGAAGGCTATGGGATTCGAACCTCCGAAAGAGTTGAGCAAGGGTCATCATCCTTCGCTCGCCTATGCCGAGCTTCCCGCATTCGTCGCCGCCTTGCGCGAGCGCGACGCCATCGCCGCCAGCGCCCTCGAATTCCTCATTCTGACGAATGTGCGGACGAACGCCGTCTTGATCGCCCGATGGTCGGAAATCGACCTTGAGCGGGAGATTTGGACGGTCCCGCTTTCCAGCCTAAAGGACCGTGAACATCGCGCCGAGCCGTTCCGCGTCCCGCTCGCGCCGCGCGCCATCGAAATCCTCGGCGACATGGCGAAAATCAAAGTCTCGGATTTCGTCTTCCCTGGCCAGCGGGTGAAAGCGCCGTTCTCCAATATGGCCCTGTTGACGCTGCTCAAGCGAATGAACGCTGGCGAGCGGAAATGGCTCGACGGCGAGAGCGGCCGGCCGATCACGGCTCACGGCTTCCGCGCAACGTTCCGAACATGGGCTGAAGAGGTCGCGACAGTCCCTCACGCCGCCGTTGAGCAGGCTATGGGTCATGCCATCGGATCGAAGGTTGAGCGCGCCTATCGTCGGACAGACCTTATGGACATGCGGAGGGGGCTTATGAACGCATGGGCCGCGCATTGCACGCCGCCGGTTGGCGAGAACGTCTAGCCGGTCCCGGAAGATGGCGTGACGTTGCGGCCATTTGGCCTGCAATGTCCCTGATGGGTGGATTCCGGACATAGCCTGATCCTATCTCTAATCGCTCCAACCGACCGAAACTCAAGAGTTTCGGGCACTTTTTTCGGCCCAGCAAACTCAATGGGTTGGAGTGTCCGAAACTTATGACCGAAACTGATCCGAAAGCCCGGCGTCTCGGCTACGCCCGCGTCAGCACCTACGGCCAAACGCTTGACACACAGCTTGATCAGCTTCGCAAGGCCGGATGTGAAAGAATCTATCGAGAGAAGGCGAGCGGCGCCCGCGCCGAGCGCCGGGAATTGCAAAAGCTGCTCAAGGACCTAGCGCGCGGCGACGAAGTGGCGGTTACCCGCATCGACCGGTTAGCCCGCTCCGCCTTCGATCTTTTCGCTATCGTCAAGCGGATCGTCGATGCGGGCGCGCATTTTCGCTCGCTTGCGGAACCTTGGGCGGACACGTCCACCAGCACGGGCCGGCTTATGCTCGCCGTGTTGGGCGGACTGGCCGACGTCGAGCGCGATCTTATCCGAACACGCACGTCGGAAGGCCGAGCGCGCGCCGTAGCGCGCGGGCAACGCATGGGACGCCCCTGCAAGCTTACACCAAAGCAGCAGCGCGATGCGTTGGACATGCGCGCCGCCGGGGCGACGCTTGACGAGATCGCCAAGTATTATAACGTTGCGCGAGCGACGATATCGCGCTTGCGCGGTTGATCGGTTTTCGAGCCTTGAAACTCATGCTGAGGCGTGGGTTTCGAGAGGGAGGAATCGAGAATGAGTTTTGAGGCTGAAAGCTGCGCGCTGGACCCATTCACGGGAGGATGGAAGCGTCTCTCAAAAAGGATCGTTTTCGAGAGAGATAATCACAGACTACCCAGTGACGCTTCAAATAGCAGGGATACAGCCGAAGGTACGTTTAAGATTTTCTCCGCAGTCGGCAACCCAGCGGATCGCAGTCCACTATAGGCGTTTGACATGGATCACTTGGATTGATTAGGCACAGGTGGTTAGGAAGCAGCCTTTCCTTAATAGATTTGAATAGCTGCGACTCACTGATATCGGTCGTACCCGCTGGGCTATTTAGCACCCGCGCCTCTGCATTGCCAACCTCCTTCAATACGGTCCTGCCTTCAGGACTATCCAACCTAATCGAGAATGACTGACGGTGTCGCTCTCCCGTTGCACCAAAGTATTCCACATCTAACATGACATATACAAAACCCGTAACTCCACATACAGTCGGAGTACCTATCTTAGCGTCGATACTACCCAGATATGCAGATAATCGCCGTTCTATATCGACAATATCAGACACGTCAGCGAGGACACTATAATTTCCAAATTCAAGGCCCGAGTTGCCATCAATTTCAACAGACGGATTTATTGAGAATCCGACTGATGTGGCAAACGTACTTTTTGTTATATTAGCCGTACATCTCCATAGCTGTGGAGCAATATACCATCTTGACTCCACAATATGTGCCTCTGATACATAATTTCTGTTATACCCGAAATACTCATATGTATGTGTTCCGCTCCGATTACTAAATAGTGTAAATATTTTTACGTTAACAGGCGGCAGTAACGGTACTAATAACTTAAGCACCTCTGTCTTGCACATATCCATTGTTGGAATATTTGGCGGGAGCTTTTCGAACGGAATACCGCTATAAATTTCTTCTGTCTTCGTCGTTTGCGCAAGTCCTGCGCTTTTGAGTATGTCTGCCAATGCCCCGGCGTTGGCGTGAAGTTTCCCCTTAATACTGCTCCGCGTCAGACTTCCGCTCGGAATATCTCCGCACATTTTTTGTATAAATTTCTCAATTTCACCCAGATTCTGCGCCCTTACGGGCGCTACCGCCATCATAGCAACCGCACTGACAATCAAAACGGCTCTCATTGCAACTCTTCGTATTGCAAAAAAACGACTCACTTCGCTTGCGGTATATTCGCTAATTATTAGAGCGTGAAAGAATCGACTTAGCCAATTCAACTTTACACATTGCGACTGTCGGTATTTTATCGGGAAGCTTATCGAGCGGAATGCCTTTGTAAATCTGACTAACCCGATCTGCGCTCAAGTTAGCATCGCCACTGAGTATTTTCGCAAGTAAGCCGGCATTAGCTTCGACCTTTCCTTTGATTTCGGTCTTGGTCAGACTTCCCTCCGGAATATCTCCGCATATCGATTGCGCAAATTGCGCGATCTCCGCGAAATTTTCGCCTTTGGCGGGAACAGTCGCCGATATTACAGCGGCGGCTGCTACGATATACAGCGCTTTCATGGTCCCCTCCTATGTACAACTTCGTTGGTCTACTCCTCATGTGTTCCGCAGGCGGAGGCATCTTGACGCGCCGCGTACACAGGGTCCCAGCTCACCTTTATCGTGCAATGATATTTGTAAGTGACATGCCCCTTCCAGTCCTTGTTGCTCTCTTCACTAGAACTTACACGTTCCACTTTATTTTCAGGCCCGATAGACCGAGAGGATATGAAAGAACTTGCCACTTGATTACACCACTGATTTTGATCCCCACCTCCTCCTACTCGTCCCGATGAATTCGAATATACTTCTGATCTACCCCAACCTACTTGCCCAAATTCCGGCTTTCTGCATATATTTGCGACTATCTTTTTCCGCGCCAATAACACCTTCACAAGTTCTGATTTACACATCGAAACTGTCGGGATGTTGTCAGGTAGTTTGTCAAGAGGTATGCCAATATATAACTGCTTAACTTGTTCTGCGGTTAAATTGGCGTTTCCGTTGACTATGCGTGCAAGCAGGCCTGCATTTGCTTCGACTGCTCCCTTGATAGTAGTTTTGCTCAGAGTCCCAGATGGGATATCGCCACATATACTCTGAGCGAAATCAGCCATATCGCTATAATCACTTGCATTTGCAGATAGTGGCATAATAGTTACAGTTATTACAGATATCGCAATGATTCTCATGACCGCATCCTCCTGTGCATGTCACTTCAAAAGCCACCGCTTGTAGGACTAAAGGCTGACGAACGCGACCCCTTGTTTGCCGCGCTCAGCATGTTCCAAATTACGCCTTGAAACAAGAGCCTATTTTTTACTTTAATTTTGCGGAAAATACTCGTTTGCAGTGCGCAAGCCGCAAAGAGAACCGCGGGAGTGCTGTGGGCCAGCGCAGCGAGCCACTGTCGCGCCGATCCTTGTCGGCGCGCCGAAGTGGCAGCGCCCCTAAGCAGGTACCGCGCCTGCGGTCATGTGGTGTGGCGTTATGGGCGGCGGTTCTCTGCGATCTACGCCATCTCAAAAGCGTTCCATTTTCAGCCCGAAATCGTCGGTGCGGCAGTCTTGAATTTTGCGAAACTACAAAGCAATTACACGCGGTAAATGAAGGGTCAGAATTGGCCGCAACGTGCCGTGGTGTGGTCATTCGGGAACCCCGGCCTTGCGCATGCCTTCGAAAACAGGCTCAAGCTCGGCTAGATACGTTTGATCGTTACTCATCGCCGTCCATACTGCGCGAAAACGGGAGATAGAGAAGGCCGGATCGAGCATAAGGCCGGCCTCGACAGCGGCAAGCGCCTCGCCCGGCCGGTCAAGCTGCGCGAGGGCGGCGGCAAGTGAGAAATGAGTCTGTGGAAAATTTCGGTTGGCTTCAATCGCCCGTTGAAGCCACATGACTGCATGCTCCCAACTGCCGAGTTGATTCTTCGCCGCGCCTGCAAAGGTCATCCAGACGTAGGCCAGGGTATCCCGTGGGCTGAGTCGGAGCGCTTCGACGACTTGCACTTCCGTTTCTTCCGCTCGACCAACGAAAATATAAGCCATTCCAATAAGGGCTCGGGCGTTGGCAAGATTTCGGTCGAGCGCCAAGGCGTGCTCGCATTCGGCAATGCCGCTGGCAGCGCGCCGGGTAAATATCTGCAAATACCCCAATATCGAGTGACCGCGCGGGTGGTCTGGGGCCAATGATAGGGCTTTGGTGAGTTTGGTTTCTGCGGCGCGGAACGCCGCTGCGGGATCGCTTACAAATGCCAAAACCGCAACGTTCACGTCCGCGCTTGCGGATACGACCAGCGCGTCAACGTGGCCTGGATCGGCGACCAGCGCGCGATCAAAAAAGCTTCGCGCCTTATGGAGATTGTCGGGGGTTCGACCTTTGTTGTACCAGGCCATCGCCTGAAAATAGAGGTCCAGAGAGTCAAGCATCGGCAACTGTTCGGCCCGTTGGGCCTCGGCGGCAATAAGCTGAGAGTTCATCGCACTTGCGAGCCGTGCGACGATCTCGTCCTGCATGTCAAACAGATCGGCGAGCGGTTTGTCGAAGCGTTCCGCCCAGAGATGGGCACCGCTCTCGGCGTCGATGAGCTGCACGTTGACGCGCATGCGGTTTGCGCCGCGCTGTACGCTGCCCTCAAGTACGTAGCGTACGTTCAACGTACGCCCGATCGCCTTCAGATCGACGGCCTTGTTCTTGTACGTAAAGGCGGTGTTGCGCCCGATCACGAATGCGCCGCGAATGCGTGAGAGGTCGGTGGTCAGAGTCTCCGTCACCCCGTCGACGAAAAACTCCTGCTCCGCATCGCCGCCGATATTCGCGAAGGGTAGGACGACGATCGAGAGGCGAGGCGGGATAATATTTTCATCCCGCGCGGGCGCGGACTTTGCGGAGATGGCTGCGTCGACCGTGGCCGCAAAGACCCGGATTGGCTCGGCAATGTTCTTCAGCGCCTGAGGGCCTAGATCAGCGAAGGCGAGGTCGAACCGCCCCTTCACCTGCCGGAATGCGTCTTCGGAAAGAGAGATCCCGCCCGGCGCGGCGACGCCCTCGATCCTCGCGGCGACGTTAACCCCATCGCCCATGAGGTCGCCGTCTGCCTCCTCGACGACATCGCCAAGATGGATTCCGATGCGCAGGTCGATGCGGCGGTCCTGGGGAACGCCGGCGTTGCGCTCGGCCATGCCGCACTGCACCTCGATCGCGCAACGCACCGCGTCGATCACGGAGCGAAACTCGATCAGCGTGCCGTCGCCCGTGCGTTTGAAAACGCGGCCGTTATGGACAGCCACAGCAGGATCGATAAGGTCGCTGCGTAGGGCGCGAAGACGAGCAAGCGTCCGGTCTTCGTCTGCGCCCGCGAGCCGGCTGTAGCCGACGACATCGGCTGCGAGAATAGCGGCCAGCTTTCGGATGTCTGCCATTATGCAACCCTCCGAGCGCTCTTTTTACCAGATAAATCATTCCGCGAACGTCCTCTTTGGCGCATTCTTCAGGTTGATCTCAAACGACAACATAGTGTCGATGGCGGCTGGCCACGCTGGATTTGCGGAATGGCGCGTTATGGAACCGCGCCGACTGCGGTCTCCCGTTGGGTCAGCTTCCCTTAACCATGACGGGGTAGCTTCGACCGCATCGGGACCTGCGTACCGGTGCCGGTAATCCGCCGCGTAAAGACCGCCGCCCGTTCCCGCGCGAGGGTTTCGGTCGGCGGCTCTCGGCGCAACGCCTATCTCAAAAGTCCCGCAAAAGCGGCCTTTTGCGCCTGTCACAGATTCCTTGATTATTGACAAATCGACACCATGAGGCGATGCGAATTTTCCGCCTGCGTGTGAAAATACCGCGTTTTAAATGCCGCGATGGCTTGCTATCCATCCACGCGTCGCGCGCAACGGCCGCGTTCGACCCGTGGACTAAACCGCTCACGCGGTAGAGGCGGCCAGCGGCGGTGGGGCGCCGGGAGCGGGGAAGTTTCGAACCTGTCTCAAAATCGTGGGGTCAACCCCCATGGAGACAGGAGCTTCCCATGCTC
>Ga0181528_10001415_pt1 | contig 14991 bp, 15 predicted proteins | sample PEATcosm2014_Bin_47_FD_119742 | JGI IMG/M metagenome (GOLD analysis project Ga0181528, IMG submission 119742) | Peatland microbial communities from MTU Mesocosm Facility, Houghton, MI, USA - PEATcosm2014_Bin10_10_metaG | ecosystem: Environmental > Terrestrial > Soil > Wetlands > Peat | place...
ACTTCGTGCATGAGGAAACGCCAGGAATTGCGGTCGCGCAAATCCACCTGCTGCAAGTCCTGGTCGAGCTGGCCTTCGGGGAACAAATCCTTCTGCGCGGCGAGTTCGTCCGGCAGCATCGGAATCTGCGACAACTCCGCCGCGTGCGTGATGCCCGCGACTTGCGACATTTTTTTCTGCGCCACGAGCGCGTCGCCTTCCGGCAATAAGTGATAACCGCGCAAGCCTTCGTAAGCGCCGAGCAGCTTGGCGGCATCCGGTGGCAAGTCGTGCAATGACCCATTTTCGCGTTCCATCATGTGTGCGTAAAAATCCGGCGGCCGGCGAACGGTCTGGCAGGCGTTGTTCACGATGAAATCCAAGCGCGGATATTTCGTCATCACATGTTTGCAGAACGCCTCCACGCTAGGCGTGTGGCGCAGGTCGAGTCCAAAAATTTCCAGCCGATGGCCCCATTCCTTGAAATCCGGCTCGGCGGCATAGCGCATGGCGGAATCGCGTGGAAAGCGCGTCGTCACGATGAGCTGCGCTCCCGTGCGCAAAAGTTTGATGCCGGCTTGGTAACCGATCTTCACGCGCCCGCCGGTGAGCAGCGCCACGCGATCGCGCAAATCCGCCGTCTCCGTGCGTTTGAAAAAATTCAGTTCCGCGCACTTCGGGCAAAGCTGGTCGTAAAAATGGTGGATGGTCGAGTAATCCTGTTTGCAAATGTAGCAGTTCTGCTCCTCGACGGCTTCGCGGAAGTCCGGGTCGTTCTCGATTTCGATCTGCTTGAATGCCGCCGGCGGAAAAACATTGGGTGTGGTGAAAACGGTCTGCCGCCGCAACTTCCGGATGCCGGTCTGGTTCAGCGCTTTTTCCGCGCGCTGCGATTTGCCGGCTTTGCGCTGGCGTTTCGTCGCCTTCACCAATTGCCGCCGCGCGACTGCGTCGGGCCGGGAAATCTGGCCGGCGGCCTTCATCAGCCGCGTGCGTTCCGCCTCCGGCACGTGGGCGAGCAGTTCGCGGTTGCGGGCGATGGCTTCCAGCAGCTCGGCGGCGGCGTGCCAGCGTTCGGCCAGCGCGGGGTCGGTTGATTTGTTTTTCATTCGGGCAACGGCCATGCAGTTTGGTTTCGCCACAGCACCAGCGTCAATGCGTTTCGAACGAACACAATCTTGCGGCCGGTGATTTCAGGCTTGCGTTTTGGCGGCAGACGCGGAGAATTTCCCACTTTATGCAATCACAGGAAATCACCGCCGCCGATGTTGTCTTCAGATTAATGCCCTGGTTTGAGGCCAACCGGAAGCGCCTCGCGTATGCTGCGGGTCTCATAGTGGTCGCCGTCTTTATTTTCTCATATTATTCCTACCGGCAGAACCAGACGGAAATCGCCGCCGGGCAGGCGCTGACCCAGGTGCTGGTTTCGACCAGCGGCAGCGGCCTGGCCGACGCCTGCCTGAAAGTCGCGGCGGATTATTCCGGCACGCTCGCCGCCCAGCGCGCCCTGCTGACCGCCGCCACGACGCTGTTCACGTCCGGCAAATACGCCGACGCGCAGACGCAGTTCCAAAAGTTCCTCGACGCGTATCCGGACAATTTTTTCACGCCGCAGGCCACGCTCGGTCTGGCGGCGAGCTTGGACGCGCAAGGTAAGGGTGAAGCCGCTTTCGTCGCCTACCAAAAGGCGGCGGGCCAGGCGGCTGATCAGAGCGTCGTGGCGGCGGCCAAGTTCGCGCTTGGGCGGATGGATGAGACCCAGGGCAAACTGGCCGATGCGTTGAAAATTTACACGGAGGTGGCCCGCGCGTTCCCCAATACCTCGACTGCCATGGAAGCCGGACGACGGGCAATGGAACTTAAAGCGAAATCACCGGCCGCAACGGCGGCGGCCCCTGCGCCCGCCAGTTCCACTGCCCCGTTCACCTTGAGCCATTGACCATGAAGCTGGCCATCATCGGCACCGGTTACGTCGGACTGGTCACTGGTGCGTGTTTTGCGGAAGTCGGCCACCACGTCATCTGCGTGGACAACGACGCGGCCAAGGTCAAAACGCTCCAAGCCGGCGGCATCCCCATCTACGAACCCGGCCTCGAAGATCTCGTCAAAAAAAACGTTGCTGACGGACGGCTCACTTTCACCAACAGCACGGCGGAAGGCGTCCAGAAATCCGACGTGGTTTTCATCGCCGTGCCGACGCCGCCGCAGCCCGACGGCTCGGTGGATTTGAGCTACATCGAAAAGGTGGCGCGCGACATCGCCGCCGCAATGACCAGCTACAAGATTGTCGTGGACAAGAGCACCGTGCCGGTGAAGACCGGCGAGAAAGTGGCTGAGACGATCAAGCGCTATTGCCCGGCCAAGGTTGATTTTGATGTCGTCAGCAACCCCGAATTTCTCCGCGAAGGTTTTGCCGTCGGCGACTTGATGAAGCCCGACCGCGTGGTCATCGGCGTCAGCTCGCAACGTCCGGCGGCGGCGATGAAGGAAATTTACACGCCGTTCAATGCCCCGATCATCGTCACCGACATCAACTCGGCGGAACTCATCAAGCACGCGGCGAATTCATTCCTCGCGCTGAAGATTTCCTACATCAACGCCATCGCCAATGTCTGCGAGGCCGCCGGCGCGAACGTGCAGGAGGTCGCCCAGGGCATCGGACTGGACGAGCGCATCGGCCGCCGCTTTCTCAACGCCGGCATCGGCTTCGGCGGCAGTTGCTTTCCCAAGGATTTGAGCGCGTTCATCAAGATTTCCGAGCAGGTCGGCTACGATTTCAAACTGCTCAAGGAAGTCCAGCGTATCAATGCCTATCAGATGGAATGCTTCGTCAAAAAAATCACCGACACGCTCTGGGTTTTGAAGGACAAGAAAATCGGCGTGCTCGGCCTCGCGTTCAAACAAAACACCGACGACGTGCGGTCCTCGCCCGCGATTGACCTCTGCCGGCGTTTGTTGAAAGACGGCGCGACACTGCGCGTGCATGATCCCAAGGGCATGGACAAGGCCAAGGCGCTGCTGCCGGATGTGACTTACGTTGACGACATGAACGCCGTGGCCGACGGCTGCGATGCGCTGGTCGTGGCGACGGAATGGGAAGAGTTCAAGCAACTTGATCTGACCCGCGCCAAGAAGGCGATGACCGCGCCATTGTTCTTCGATGGACGAAATCTGTTCGACCCGGCGGAAATGGAAAAGCTCGGCTGGATCTACAAAAGCGTCGGGCGTTAGTTTTGAATTTTGAGTTCTTAATTTTTAGTTGAAATGAGCAACGCCGATCCTGTTTCAACTAAAAACTCAAAATTAAAAACTAAAAACTGCATCGAAGTTTCGGCAGCTTTGATTTTCCGCGACGGAAAACTGCTCATCACCCAGCGACACGCGAAGTCACACCTCGGCGGACTGTGGGAATTCCCCGGTGGCAAGCGTGAGGCTGGCGAAACGTTTGAACTATGTCTCATCCGCGAAATCCGCGAGGAGCTGGGCGTGGAGATTGCCGTCGGCAAACTGTTCGAGGAAATTTCACACGACTACCCGGAGAAATCCGTCCACCTGAAGTTTTTTGTCTGCCACCTTGTCGCCGGCGAACCGCAGCCGCTGGATTGTGCCGCCGTGAAATGGATTGAAAATTCCGAGCTGACCGCGCACGAATTTCCCGCCGCCGACGCCGAGTTGCTGGAGAAGCTAAAAAGCCCGCAGTTGAAATGGATTTGAAATCCGGCGATTCGTTTCCAGCCCTTGCTTGAAACAAATATGCTGGACAACAATTTGCGTCCAGCCCAACCTCGAAACCACAAACCGTGTAGGCTGCAAAACGCACCTTATACTTCAAGCAGGCCACACTAATATGAAAACCGCGAGTATAATTTTGTTCGCATTGTTAGCATCGTTTTGCGCTTTTGGACAAAATCAACGACCGACTATTGTTTTGACTTCAAGGGATGTTGACACCAATCACGTTCGCCTTATTACCCATTCAGACACGCCTTACCAGAATCTGGTTATACGGCTTCCCGGGAAGACTTCTGAAGAGCTATATGCGATTGACAGAAGCTTTCCACGAGTTCGGATAGTAAAAGATGGTGTTGTGGTGGTTGAAGCAGAGATTGCATGGGCTTTGTGGGATGGAGTCGGCTCAACTAGCACCAATTGCGTTGGATTGATTCTCGGTTTTGGGAAATACGACGAAGCAAAATTAGCGCAGAAAACATTGCGAGGAAATTAGCAGGCAAGTTATGAGACTGTGGCTTAATAAACTGATAGGCTGTAATTCTCATCCTTTCAAAAAGCAAAACCGACGAAGCGCAGATCCGCACTTCGCCGGTCAAAAATCAGCCGGAGCTTCAGACTTTCCCGAAAGCTTGCTCAATCACCTGCTTGAAATTGTTTTCGCCGGGCTTGACGATGCCGAATTCGCGCTGGGCGTTTTCGGGCGAGTCGCTGGCGTGCGCGGCATTGACCATGATGGTCGAGCCGAATTCGCGGCGGATGCTGCCAGGCGGCGCCTTGGACGGATCGGTCGGGCCGAGCACGTCGCGGATTTTATTGACCGCGCCGACGCCTTCATAGACCAGCGCGATGCACTTCTGCGTGCCGGGCTTCTTCCAGTCGGTCTCCGGGATTTCGCCGGGCGCGTGGCCGGACATGAAGCGGACGATGTTGTCGAACTGCGAGTCGCCCTGGATGGGACCCAGGATTTCACCGAGCGCCTTCTGGTCGGCCTCGGAAATTTTGAAGTTAAATTCCTTTTCAAGGATGTCCTTGGCCTTGGCGCTGACGCCGTCCTTGAGCTTGGCGCGGAGAAATTCGCGGACCGGCCCGTAAAATTCCATCGCCTGCGCGGTGCTCATGTGCAAGACTTTCGCGCCGACAATGTAAAGGCCGGTGCGCGAGAAAAAATCAATGACGTTGCCCGGCCGGCCGGTGGCGAATTTGAAATTGTCCGGCTTGATGAGCACCAGCGTGCGCTCGCCGAGTTCGCCCGGCTGGTAGGCGATGACATTATCCAAAATGCCGCCGTCCTTGTCGGAATACTTCGCCCACATTTTCAATTTCTTGTCGGCTTCCTCGACGTTCGGAGCGGCCAGCACGGCCGGCTCGAAATAGCGGACGCCACCTTCGTCATCCATGATCAAATCGCTGTAGGTGTCGCGGATGGTCTCTCCGCCACGGCGGTCAGGGCTGAGATTGCCCACCACGGAACGGACTTTGCGCACCGCTTCATCGCCACGGAACAGCATCATCATCACGCGGCGATGACGACCGGTCTTCGGGTCGGGCGAAAGGTTTTCGAGAACGTATTGTTGGAGCAGTTCCTGAATCTTCCGGTCCTGCGTGTCGTGGGCGGAAACGATGGTGTCGGCGTATTCCTTCGCGAGTTCCGCGCTGGGCGCAAACATCCGCAGTCCGGCCAGATCCAGTCCGGTGCGGGTGATGAGACGCGTGAGAATGCCGCCGGTCCGCGATTTATAAAGCGAATACGGCGTGATGATGACGTAGGCGAGCTGTTGCGACATAATTTAACTGGTGGCAGGCGGAGGAGTCGGCGCGGCGGGGGCAGCCGGCGGCGTGGCCTTGCCGCCCAGGATTTTGAACATGACCGTGCCGCAGGTCGGGCACTTGCCCTTGATAGCCTTGCGTCCGTTTTTCATGATTTCCTCCACGCCATCGGCGATTTCGCGCTTGGCCTTGCATTTGACGCAATATCCTTCAGCCATATTTTTGTTGATGTCCAACACTTCATGCGCCGGACAGCAGACGAAGCGTAGCGGAAGCATTTCCGTAAAGCAACCTGGAAAAGGCCGGCCTTAAAACAGATTTTATTTCAAGCGGTTACAACTTTTCTGCTGGCTTCCAGCCGTTGAAAATCATTTGAATCAACACCGGCTTTCCCGTGCTTCAAAATCCAGATTTGAGATCTTCTAAAACTAATTCAAGGTTGCTTTGTAGCGGAACTTTTCCTCATGCTGACGCTTCTTAACTTTATGAAGAGAAAATTAAAATGGTTATTCGGCGCGCTCGCCGTGGTATTTGGTTTGCTCCAGCTTACCAATCCGGCGCGCATGAACCCACCGGTAGTGAACGATCTTGCGGCCAAGAACGCACCGCCGCCGGAAATCACCGTGCTGCTGCGCGCCGCCTGTTACGACTGCCATTCGCACGAAACCAAGTGGCCGCTGTATTCGCGCATCGCGCCTTCCTCGTGGCTGGTGGTCAGTGACGTCAACGAAGGCCGCCGTCATCTGGATTTTTCCGCCTGGCCGACTGATTCCGCCGGGGTTGCCAAAAAACTGGAGCGCATCAATGAAGTGCTTGACTACCGCGAGATGCCGCCGAAAAAATACACCCTGCTCCATCCCGAAGCCCGGCTCACCGACGCTCAATATAAACAATTGTTGGACTGGAGCGATTCGGCAGCCAAAAAATTAAATGCAGCCTCCACCAATCAATAATGACGACCGATTTCATTCCCGCCCTCGAAAAAAATTCCCACCGGCTGATGATCATGCTGCACGGCCTCGGCGACAGCATTGAAGGCTACCGCTGGTGGCCGGAGGCAATGGGTTTGTCGTGGATGAATTATCTGCTCGTCAACGCGCCGGACGATTACTACGGCGGTTATTCGTGGTTCGACATTGACGACCAGGCTCCCGGCGTCCTGCGCAGCCGGAAACTATTGTTCGGTTTGCTGGACGATTTGCGTGCGAAAAACTTCCCGGCCGACCAGATCACGCTCGGTGGTTTTTCGCAGGGCTGCTTGATGACGCTGGATGCCGGCCTGCGCTATCCGCACCGGCTCGCCGGGCTGGTCGGCATCAGCGGCTGGGTTTTTGAGCTGGAAAAAACCGTGCAGGAACTTTCGCCTGTTGCGCGGCAGCAACGGGTGCTGATGACGCACGGCACGGGCGACCCGATGGTGCCCATCGAGCGCGTCCGCCCGCAAATTCCGCGGCTCAAGACTGCCGGCCTCAACGTGGACTGGCGTGAATTTCCGAAAGTCCACACCATCCATGGCGAAATCGAGATGGCGGTCATCCGCGATTTCGTGCGCGCCGGTTATCCGGTTGCGGGCAAATAACCGGCGCGCTGGTGAAACCGCGCTGGCACGCGGGTTTGGGAAGTTCAGATCTTCACTTCGCGGTTCGCGCCGGGCATCCAGATTTGTTCCGGACGCGGCGCGGTGGCCGTCTGCCAGTCCATCGCGCCTTCCACCGCCGCGCGCATTTTGGCGAACCACCATTGGGCCCGCGCCACGCGCTGTTCCCGCCGCCGCCCGAAAAGGCGGGCCGGCATTCCATTGAATCCGAGTTCAAGTTGTTCGTTGGTCGTCATAATTTGCTTTTCTTTCGACGACACTTTGCCAGCCGGGGTGGGACAAAGGCTGTCCAACCGAAATAATTTTCGAAAAAACTTTTGAAGGTGATTTTGCCCCAAAAACCGAAGGAAATTGCCGAAGCCATCGGGAAACACGGAAACAGCAAATCTGACTGCGTCCGGGCCAAAATAAAAAAAACGGCAGCGGAACAATCCGCTGCCGCAAGAATGGTGGAGCCTAAGAGGCTCGAACTCTTGACCCCCACAATGCCATTGTGGTGCTCTACCAACTGAGCTAAGACCCCATCCGAAACCGGCGCACAATCTAAATTCTTGCCGCGCCAAGTCAAAACATTTCGTGCGCAAATCTGATTGAACCGGCGCGCCCAAATCGTCTAGCGTCTGCCTGTGCCGACCAGCCTGCGCATCGCGTTTCTCACGCACGAGCCGTTTTATCCGCCGTCCGGCGGCGGATCGGCGGAGGCGGTTTATCTCGTTCAGGAAATGGTCCGGCGCGGCCACGAGGTTCACGTCTTTGGCCCGCAGATTGATGACGCGGAAGCTGTGCAGAAGAAATTCGGCGTCAAACTCCACCAATTTTCAAAATGGCAGATGGGCCGTTATGCCAAGCTGCGCAATTTCAAATATCTCGCCTATCCGTTTTTTCTTGAACGCATGGTTGCCGATGCCGCGCGGGAGACAAAGTTTGACCTGTTGTTTTCACAGCACGCCATTTCCGCCGTCGCCGCCGGCAAATTAAAACAGAAACTCGGCGTGCCGGTCGTGATGAATTTTCCCGACCTGCTCACCGGCTTCATGGAAACGTGGCCGAGTTATGTCGCGCCGAAGCCGCTCGTCCGCGCGCTCATGCGCTACGAAATCTCGCTGCCGGTGCGCTACGGCGTGGACGGTGTGTGCGCGATTTCCGACGAATTCGCCGACCGGCTTGCGGCTCGTGGTTATCCGAGCGAAAAAATTTGCCCAATTTATTACGGCTACGACGCGCAGGCATTTCCCTTGCGGGAACAACTGCCGCCGCCGGGCCGGCCGCCAGTCGTCGTCATGCACGGCTCGTTCGACGCGCATCATCTCGGCCGGATTGCTTTTGATGCGGTGAAATGCGTCGTGGCGAAAAGGCCGGAAACGATTTTCCGTTTCGTCGGCAAACGCACCGCCGGGCTGGAAAAATTTCTGCAACGCACGCAGACGATTCCCGGTTTCAAGTTTGAGGCGACGGGTTTCACGCCTTACACGGAAGTTTCCAAGCAACTCGCCAGCGCGAGCGTGGGCATCGTGCCCTACGAGGAATCCGCCGGGACGCACTGCGCGTTCGTCGCGAAGATCGTGGAATATGTCGCCACGGGGCTGCCGACGGTCTGCACACCGCTCAAAAGCGTTCAGAGCTATTTTAAAAGCGATACGCTGGTAAAATTTTCGCAATTCAACGGTGAAGATTTTGGGAAGAAAATCTTGGCGTGGCTCGATGAACCGACAGCCAATTGGCAGCCGCACGACGCCCAATCCGCCGCGCGCGTCAAGGCGGAACTGGACTGGCAGCCGCTCTGCCGCAAGGCCGTGGATTTTGTTGAAAAAACTTTTTCAACCGCAGAGGCGCAAAGGCGCGGAGACGGAGAGTAAAATACAATCAAGCTCTGCGTCTCCGCGTCTCCGCGGTTTAACATTTATTTCGCTGCCGGTTCGCTTCGTAGAGAAACACCGCCGCCGCAGCGCCGACGTTGAGCGAATCCACGCCGTTCGCCATCGGAACCGCCACGGCTTCGTCGCACGCCGCCAAAACTTCCGGCGAAATGCCCTGGCCTTCGCTGCCAAAGACCAGACAGCAGTCGCCGGAAAAATCCGCCTGCGACAAAACCTTTTTGTCCGTGTGCGGATGCGCGGCGATGCAGCGGACGCCGCGCGCGCGCAAATCGCGCAATGTTTGCACCAGTGAAAATTGCGGCGGCGCATCCCGGCGGCCGGCCGCGGCCACTTGATTGGCCGCGCGAATCTCCCAGACGGGCAGTTGGAAGACCGTGCCCATGGAATTGCGGACCGAGCGCCGCAGATACGGGCTGCTGCAAGTCTCGCCCACCAGCAGCGCCTGCACGCCGAACGCGACGCAGTTGCGCACGATCGCGCCAAGATTTTCCGCGTTCGACAGCCCGTCAATGGCGGCGAACAATTTCGGCTTCGGACTCTTTTCCAAAATCTCCTCGAGCGGGGCCGGCGGGGGAATCTTGCCGACCGAGAGGACACCTTGAAACAGCGAGTAGCCGACCAGAGTTTCGAGCAAAGCTTTTTCCGCGAGATAAACGGTGACCGGTTCCGGCCGCGCTTCGAGCAGCGGACGAAAACTTTCCAGGTGCTTTTCCGGCAGCACGACGGAGACGACGGTGAACCGGCTTTCGAGCAGGCGGCGCGTGACCTTCTCGCCCTCGGCGATGAAGATGCCCTGCACCTCATGTTCCGCCGACCGGCGCATGGTGCGATACGGCGCGAGTTCGGGCAGGTCGAGCGATTGGACCGGGACAATCTCAACATGTGGCAGGTTAAACACCGTAGCTTCACACCGTAGCTTCAAACTACGCCAACCCTTCCGCCATCGTGCGCATCTGGACTTCGATGATGCGTGACTTGGGCGATTGGGTGCAGGCCATCAGCACCACGCCCGCGACATCTTCCGCGTCGAGCATCTGGGATTGTTTCACCGATTCCTCGGTGCGGCCCTTGCCGAGCGCGAACTCGGTCTTGACGCCGCCGGGACAAATTGCGCCGACTTTGATGCCGCTTTCGCGCAGTTCGCGGTCGAGCGCCTGCGCGAAACCGACCTGTGCAAACTTGGTCATGCAATACACCGCCTCGCCGCCAAAACCATAGACGCCGGCCATCGAGGAGATCATCAAAATCGTCCCCGACTTCTGCGCGACCATCACGGGCACGACCTGGCGCGTGAACAGGAATGTCGAGCGGACGTTGGTGTCCATCATCTCGTCGTATTCCGCCGCGCTGGTGTCCACGAGCTTCTTGTAGTTGCCCACGCCGGTGTTGTTGATCAGGATGTCAATGCGCCCGAACGCGTCCATCGCCGCCTTGACGGCCTGGATGGCGGTCGTTTCTTCGCAGGCGTCACCGGTGACAATCTCGACCCTGCCCCCGGCGGTTTCGAGTTCCTGTTTCAACTGTTCGAGCCGTTCGAGCCGGCGGGCCGTGAGCACGAGCCGCGCGCCCGCGCCGGCCAGCGCCCGGGTGCAGGCCTGCCCGATGCCGGCGCTGGCGCCGGTAATGAGAGCCACTTTGCCTTGAAGTTTGTTGGTCATGGTTTGATGAGGTTGTGCCTTCACTTCTAACCGAAGCAGCGGCGGTTGTCATCGGCAATTTTTCCGTCGGCCAATATCCAGGCGAATTCATGAGTAAAGCCGACTTAAACGGAGATTGACGCAGCCGGTGGCAATTGCCATTTTTCCCGCATGAAATTCCCCGCCCTGAAAATCCTGCTCATCGCCGCGGCAATGTTTGCCGCGCAAAGTCATCTGGCCGCCCAAACCAACACGCCCGCAGCCGCCACCACGAATGCCGCGCCGGAAGTCCACCCGAACACCGCCATCATTCCCGTGCCGCGCACCGACCACTATGCCACCAACCGCCAGACGCTGGTGCTGAAGCGCGCCAAGGAAGCGCCCGGCGACTATGACATCGAATTCATCGGCGACTCCATCATGCAGGGCTGGGAAGGCGCCGGCAGAGCCGTCTGGCAGGAATTTTACGGCAAGCGCAAGGTTATCAACTTCGGTGTCAGCGGTGACCGCACCCAGCACGTCCTCTGGCGTTTTGAAAACGGCCAGCTCGATGGCATCAAGGCGAAGGTGGCCGTCGTGATGATCGGCACCAACAATTCCAACAACCAGGACAACACCGAGGCGGAAATTCTCGAGGGTGTTACGGCCATCGTGCAGCAGATTCGTGAGCGCCAGCCGGACACCAAAATCCTGTTGCTCGGGATTTTCCCGCGCGGAAAAACTTTCAGCCCGCAGCGCGGAAAAATTCTCGAGGTCAACGAGGCGCTCGCCCGGCTTGACGACGGGAAGAATATTTTCTATTTCGATTTCGGTTCGCAGTTGATCGAAAATGACGGTTCCATCTCGAAGTCCATCATGCCCGACGCGCTGCATCCCAACGCCGCCGGCTACCGGATTTGGGCGAACGCCACCGAACCAAAGTTGAAGGAACTGCTGGGCGAATGAACGCCTGACGGCGGGCAAATGATGCGGTTCGGTGTCAGAGAATCAGTATTTCACCGCATCCACCTTGACGGTTTTCAGAAGCACGGCCTTGTTCGTCTTCAGATATTTTTCCACCGCCGTGAGGCTGCCCACGGAGTTGGAGACGCGGACGGCTTTCGGCGGTGCCAGCTTGTAATGCACCAGCAGCTTGCCGACGAGGAGCACCTGAAGATTCTGCTCGCCGACGCGCCAGATCTGGCCGGCGGCCACCGGCGGCAGGCTGGCACGCTTCACGGCGGCGGACTTCTTGGGCGCGGCCTTTTTCTTGGGCGCAGGCTTAAGCTTGGTCTTCGTCATTAGTAATGATTGACAGAATCTGGCGCATTAAACCAGTCAAATCGCAAACGGTTTTGTTCACAGCCAGAACGATCGGCCGCCGGGATAATCAGCCCTTGATCACCGTCGCGCCCGCCGCCGGCCGCGAGACAAAAATCGTGGCTTCTATTTTTGTTTTCTTTTTGTAATCGGCGGCGATTTTTTGCGCGATGGCCTCGACCAGTTCGGTCTTCACCAGCGCGACGGCGCAGCCGCCAAAACCGCCGCCGGTCATGCGGCAGCCGTAAATGCCGCCCTTGTAGCCGATGCCTTCGGCGATTTCCACAACCGCGTCGAGTTCCTTGCAGCTCACCTCGTAATCGTCTCGCAAAGAATAGTGGCTCGCATACATGAGCTGCCCGACGGTCGGCCAGTTGGAAGCGCGCACACCTTCAGCCGCGTGAACCGTGCGCTCGATTTCGCTGATGGCATGGCGCGCGCGGCGGAAAACCACTTCGTCCATCTTGTCCCTGGCGCGTTCCAAAGTTTCCGCCGTCGCATCGCGCAGGGCCGGCACGCCGAGAATCTTCGCGGCCTGCTCGCACTGTTTGCGCCGCTCGGCATAACCGCCGCCGACCAGCTCGTGTTTGACGTTGGTGTTGATGATCATGAGCGACACGGCGGCGTCGCTCATCGGCACCAGCTCGGTCTTGTGCGAGCGGCAGTCGAGCAGGAGCAAATGATTTGCCCGGCCCATGACAGAAACAAATTGATCCATGATGCCGCAGGGGACGCCGGCAAAATCATTTTCCGCCTTCTGGCAGAGCAAGGCTTTTGTCACCAGATCAATTTTCCTGCCGGCCACTGTTTCAATCAGGGTGGCGGTGGCCACTTCCAAGGCCGCGCTGCTGCTCAATCCGCCGCCCATCGGCACGGTGGAATGCAGCAAAACATCCAAGCCGCCGGGATTGATGCCCAGTTCCAAAAAGCCCGCGATGACGCCGCGCGGATAATTGCCCCACTTCGGCAGGCCCGGCTGCACCGGGACGGACAAATCCACCAGCAGCGGCTCGGCGCCGGAAGTGTCGCGGATTTGCATCACCGGTTTCCCGTCGGCGGCACGGTCGGCGGCCATCACGGCATAGTATTCGATGGCCATAGGCAGCACAAAGCCGTCGTTGTAATCAATGTGCTCGCCGATGACATTGACACGGCCCGGCGCTGCAACAATCCAGCGCGGCGGTCGTCCGTAGGTTTTGACAAAATGTTGCGCGGTTTCGGCGGCGAGTTTCTGAAGGTTGGTCATGGAAATAAAAATAGCCGGGCCATACGGATTCCCGGCTAATGAGGACTTCTGTTATGCGGAAGGCGGATTTTTGCCGCCGCGAATCGCGCCCGCGAGCATCAGCACCCCGAATACGAGGAGCGCAATGCCCCAGATGAGATTGATGTTGATGCTTTGACCGGCGACGAGGACGGTTGAGGCGGTGGCTTTGAAAACGCCATAGCCGATCATCAACGCGCCGATGAGGGTGAACATGAGGCCAATCGGCCAGCGGATATCGAGTCCCATAAATTAAGTTTGGTTGTTGGTTCAGGTTTACCAGAAAATGACGTTGAGAATAGCACAGACAATCAGCAGCACGATGCCGACAACGGCCGGCTTTTGGTAAATCGGGATGTTGTTGTCCACGATTTTAGGTGTGAGCGAATAGACGAGGCCCTTCAATTCGGCATCGGACTTGGTGCGGCTGGTCGCCAGCGAAATCACCAGCGTCAGCACAAAACAGCAGGTAAAAGCGAAGGATGCGAGCCAGAAGTTCTGCGCCATCTCGCTGGGGAATATGCAGCTCGCAGGAATTTCATGGCCAAGGGTGTGCCAAAGATAAGCGCCCTTCACACCCGGCACGTTGCCCGCCGCAATGGTCAGCGCATGGAACATCGTCGAACCGGCGATGCCGCCGAACAAACCCAGAAACGCACCCGTGCCGGTGGTGCGTTTCCAGAACATGCCCAGCAGGAACGTCGCGAAGATCGGCGCGTTCACGAAGCCGAACACGAGCTGGATGATGTCCATGGCATTATCGTATTGCTTGGCGAAATACGCCGCGCCCATGCTTAAAATAATCCCAACGACGGTGATGACCTTGCCCGTCAGGAAATAGTGCCGGTCGCTCCTACCCTTCACGAAGTAAGCCTGATACAGATCGTAGGTGAAGACGGTGTTAAAAGCGGTGACGTTGCCCGCCATGCCGGACATGAAGGATGCGAGCAGCGCGGTAAGCGCGAGGCCGAACAAACCGGGTGGACAGTATTTTTTAATGAGCGAAAGGATGACTCCGCTGTAATAATTTTCGGCGATGCTGTTGTAAAGACCCTGCTTAATCTGCGCGTCGGACAATTTGCTGGCGGCATTGGCGGCGACCAGCGAGGCGATTTTGTCGGCGGCGACTTTTACACCGAGATCATCGCCGACCGCTTTCACGGCGGCCTCGGAATCCGCCGGACTGGCGCTTTTCACAGCGTCAATCGCCTTCGCATAATTTTCCTCGGAAATGATCGGCGGCGGGATGCGGTAGTTTTTTTCCGGCATCGAAGTCAGGGCGACGGCGATCATGCCGGGCACAATGACCAGAAACGGAAAAAACATTTTCGGCACGGCGGCCACGAGCGGCGTGTTGCGGGCGGCGGTCATGTTCTTGGCCGCCATCGCGCGCTGGACGACCAGGAAATTGGTGCACCAGTAACCGAAGCTCAACACGAAGCCGAGACCGAAGATCATCGCGATCCAGTCCACTCCCATCGGATTGTGCGACGGGCCGGCCAGCACGGGCGTCCAGGCGCTGGTCCAGGCGTTCGGAGCGAAATTGGTGCTGGAGTTGAGGTAGGTCGTGGCGGGATTGACCGCAACGCTCTGCAATGAAGCGTTCATCGCGTGCCAGCCGCCGACATCCTTCAAACCAAGATAAACCACCGGCGCAAAACCGAGCACAATCATGAAAAATTGCAGCACTTCGGTGTAAATCGCCGAGGTCAGTCCGCCTTTCAAAACGTAAAGCAAAACCACGCCGGAGCAGATCAACAGGGCGAAGTTGTAATTCCAGCCAAGCAATTGGTTCAACAATTTCGAGAGCGCATCCATCGAAATGCCGGAGGCGAAAAT
>Ga0181528_10001416_pt1 | contig 14973 bp, 21 predicted proteins | sample PEATcosm2014_Bin_47_FD_119742 | JGI IMG/M metagenome (GOLD analysis project Ga0181528, IMG submission 119742) | Peatland microbial communities from MTU Mesocosm Facility, Houghton, MI, USA - PEATcosm2014_Bin10_10_metaG | ecosystem: Environmental > Terrestrial > Soil > Wetlands > Peat | place...
AAAACTCCTCACTCACGGTACGACCTTGCGGATAAGGCCGGAGGCCGCCAGGGCCTTCTCCATCGGTCCCCGGCTGCAGATATAGGCGGATCCCCTCTTCGCCCCGGTCTCGGTGTCGGACTTGGCGACGGGAAAGAAGACCGGAACATTGTGGGCCCGGATCAGTTTGGAGATGAGCTCCATTCCGATTATCCCCTGGTCAATGTTCGTGTAGTCGTCGAACCCGTAGCCCGGATCATCATCGATCTTGAAGTCATCGATCATGACAACGAAATCCGGCCACGAACCGAAGATGATATTGAGCTCCTCAGTCAAAGGAAGCTCCACGTCCCAATGGGCATCCAGGTAGAAAAGCGTCCGGGTGTGGGAATGCCTCTTAGCGGCCGCCCGAAGGAACGCCCTCGAGTCCGCCTCGACTACCTGGACGTTCATATACTTGAGCCTCTGGGTGGCCGTGTCGACGCGCTCTGGCATAGCCTCACACGTGAGGACGTTCAATCCGGAGGTCTCGGCCATGTACCCGGTTGTTTCCCCTTCGCACGTCCCAGTCTCAATGATGAGCTCCGGCCGCGCCAGAGCGAGGAGCTGTTTGAATATCTCTTTGCGTCGGGCCTGTCCGTTGAAGCCGTCGAATTTCATGGTAGGTTTAGGCTAAGGTTTTCGTACAAAACGTCTGTGCCGTAGTCCTCGACCACGCGCCAGTTGCCGGGAAGACGCTTCGGGATCTCCACGCGTCCGATCTGGCCCTCGTAGAGTTCCACGTCGTAGCACTCGGTATAAAAGAATCGGGTGTTTTTGAGCGTGTCCTGTCCTCCGGCGATAACGATATCCTCCGCCCCCTGCACGTCGCACCAAATGAAATCCACGATCCCGATGTCCTTCGCCGCGGTGACATCATCCAGCCGGGCCATGAAGACCTTGCTCGGAGGGGAGAACTGTACCTGGGGCCACATCTTCAGGTGTTCCTTCGGGACCTTCACGGATCCGGAAAGGGTGTGAGGGAAAGAAGCGTGCCAGGGAACCTGGCCGTTTTGGTCGCCGATAGCGCATGAGACTAGCTCGATGTTCCCGGCGCACGGCATGGAGAGGAGGCGGGTGAAGTTACGCTTGTCCGGTTCGAAGGCTATATAGCGGCCTACGCGTCCCCCTTCGAAGAGGATCTGCGTCAGCTTGGGGGTATCGTCCCCGTAGCCGGCACCGATCTCCAGGACTGTAGGGATATCGGGGCCCGTGTTCGCAATGATCTCCCGGTAACGGTCGAAGATATTCATGGTGAAACTCTCTCCAAAATGGTCAGCCCATTGCAGTTGGTGTACCGCTTGCGCATCCTCCATTTGTCGTTGGCCTTCAGGAACTCCTCGATCGCCGGCCAAAGCCCTCGGCCCTTGTAGTAGTCGCCTACCTCTGCCAGCGTCGTAGTATCGTGGAGGATGATGAAGCCGGAGACTTGTGGCGACTGCATCCGAAGCTCGAGCGAGCAATGCTCGTAGGTGTGCTTCGAATCGATGAAAAGAAGGTCGGCCGGTTCGATCAGCTCCGCCGTGCTGCTCTGTAGCTTGAACTCGAAATTGATCTCCGAACCGCCGACCGCGGCCTCTATCTCCTGCCAGTAGGGATCGAATCTCTCCACGTCGTACGAGCGCATCCACTCCGGCTTGCCGGCCAAAAGGGACCAGGTAGAGTTACCGTGAGCAACGCCGAACTCGACAACCCTCCTTGCCTGGGCTGCATAGTTCCTAAGAAGGGGCATGTGCTCCCAGATGTCGGACTTAACACAGCGCCGGCGGTTGTACTCCTCAACTATGGATTCGTAACTCATTGGTCCCTAATGTGAAGTTCGCTGTGGCCCGACCAATGGCCGGTGATTGGCATGTGGTTGCCTTCGACGAAGGGGACATCCTGAGCCTCCGGTTGCTTCTGGATGTCCGTCAGGTTGGGGCTAAAGACGCGTTCCTGGGTACCTAGGAAGCCCGCCCAAAGCCCAAAGGTAGAGTTGGACCGAATTAAGACCTTCGCCCTCATAAGGGCAAAGAAATCGGGCAGGAAGCCCAACGAGGTCTTCTTATCCTCCCGGCCGCGGGTATGGTGTTCGGAGTGGGGCGGATCCCAACTCCCCGTACTGATACCGGGGACGACGATCGGATCCTCCTCCGAGACGAAGCGCAGCCTATCCACCGGAAGCCCATACTGATAGCAGCAACGGTAATAGGACTCTTTAGAGATCGCAATGAAGTTGGCCGCCGGAACGTGGAGGAAGTCCCCCCAGCGGATATGGGCGGCAACCCCGATCTGGGGGACCATCATCAGCTTCTCGAGGATCTCCGGCCGGAAGGTGAAGTAGCGCCGGGCATCGGCCCGGCTATAGATCAAATGCTTCTGGTGTTGTCCCCAGCCGACTAGGTTGATGTCAACTTGCCCGTCCCAGTCTGGAAACGATTCGATGTCCCGGTCTGGGAGAACCCGGTCGGGAAGAGGGTCGTTGATATTGAAGATCTCCTGTCCCATCCAGAAGGATGTACGAAGCTCGCAACCCATCTTCTCCGCATAGGCCCGGGCGAACGCGTACTGGCAAAGCCGGTTTGCAAACCCCTCCTGGAGAGTAACGGTGATCGTACTCACGGGATGACCCTTTCCAGGCGGTCCATGATATACCGGCGTTTGTCCGTCGCGTGTTTGATCCCTGAGTCGTCGATGTTCCCCCAACGGTTCTGGACATTGATAGGAGCAAGGATCCGCCGGCGCTCATCGTAGAGAGCTGCAGTACGCTCGATCGGTCCACATTGATGAAAGTGAAGGAGGTACGTAGGAGGTACCGCAAAATGGGTTGGATTACCGAACTCCCCGCCGGCCTTAAAGGTTCCCTTGATCTGGTCGGCGCCAACTCCGAAATCCACCGTAGCCACGATCCGACTTTGAATGAGGATCGGTTTCCCGTACCAGCGATCATCTCGAGCTCCGCTCTTAATCTCGTCGTAGATTTGTCCCGGGCCCGTGGGGAGGCTGTCGCTGATCATCTCGAACCCAAAGGCTTTGATGACCGGGAAGTTCATCCCCTTGTACGCGGATAGGGTGTTGCCGGCGCCAAGAGGGAAGTAGAGGAACTCGTCGGCGTCGACCGGCGCAACCCACTCCGCATCCGTACCCCGCCAGGCCTCATCCTTAATCTTCTTGTTCAAGAGATCGTTGAACTCCCCGCGGGAGTCCCATTCTCGAACCTCAATCCCGGCCGCCTTAGCTATGTGTATCGTCCCGTCTGTGGATCCCAGATCGTGCAGGATGATCCGGGAACAGAACGTAGAGTAATGCCGAATCGTGTACGGAAGGATAACCTCCTCGTTCTTGGCGAGAATGTGAATTTCGAAACCCATTAGCGGAGTCTCCAAAGGGCGTGAGGGTGACCGGACAGTCCGAGCTCCTCTTCAGCAACGAGATCATACCGAGCCTCGATCGCCGGCCGGTAGGACGGCTGTCCGTGGTTCCAAGAGTAGTAAGCCTTCTCTGGCCCGTGGAGCGTACCATGGGAGACGGTGAAGAGAAACGGGACTTTCATCTCGCCCAGGACGTTTAGCCAGTTGGTGACTTGCTCCAGCGTGCATTCATTCCAGGAATGGATATTGACCGCTAGATCGAAAGATTGGCCCTCCTTAGCGGCGAACTCCTGGATGGTCGGAACCTGTATCGCCTTGTTAAATCGACCGCAGTAGTCCCGGCAACAGGCCGTGGAAATCGGAACCGCGTCGACACATGTAACCGACTTCACATGAGGGGCGATCGTGACGGCGAAGCGACCATATCCGGCGCCGATGTCTAGGACTCGGGGGACACCTAGTGTCGGCCCTAGGTGCCTCCGTAAAAAGGCGAACTCAACATTAGAATCCAGCCACATCCGAGTAACGGGACCCAGCGGCGTGTTGACGACGCGGCCGCCGAACTCCGCATCTCGAGCTCGACCATCCATATCGATGGGACCCTGATCTTTAACATAGCGTGCCACCGTTTCAAATTGCTCGCGGGAAAGGCTGTTCTGCTCGACGTAAATAGGACAGCGCGCGAAAAACGGTAATGCCTCTTGTACCTTCTGTTGCCAGGATTCCCACATACCATGGGAGAGGGACGCCAGTACTGTAGGATTCATCGTGTGTGTTCGCTCGTCGTTGCCTCGCTCACTCCGGATTTTTCAGCGGATCCGAGAGTGCCCAAGAAGAAAGTTAAAAAGAAGAAGGCCACAGAGAGGCAGTATAACTAGATCATGGCGATATAATTGTTGAACCACTATTGCGATAAGCTACGATTCAATGAGTTGTTCAACAAATTTACCTGTTGACAGGTTTTTTGCTTTTGCGCGGCGCTTTAAGGAAGCAAGAACACTGGCCCTAAGCCTAAAACCATGATGAACTCTCTTTTCTGAATTGGGGAGTCTGGGGCGTCCCGGCCCTGGTTTATTTTTCATTGTTTGAGTAGGACCACCTGGGGACCGCGGGCGAACATGAAGTAGCGCCCATCGAACCGTCCCAGAAAGTGATCGATCGCCTGCTTGGGAGAGGGACCGGATCCGCTCGGGGTAACGTTCCCGTATCCAGATAGTATCATCTTCCCGCCCACCTTCAGCTTTTCAAACGCAGCGCCGGCGTAGCGGACAAGATTTCCTTCGTCGTTGTCAGCATTCACCAGGGCGACATCCAGGGCGCCGATCGTAGCCGTCGCCATGGTCTCATGAGCCTTCCCTTCGATGATGGTAACGTTCCGCATCTGGGAAAGCCGGTCCCTCTTCGCAGCCTCAACCTCGCAATCCTTCTGGTTCTCGAGGCAGAAGTAATGGGCATTCGTCCCCGTGAAAATATTCGAGATCATCCACTCGGCCGCCCCGCCGCGGAGCGCCCCGATCTCAACCCCGACGATGTTCGGCTTGCCTCTCAGGTTGGCGAGCCAGGTAGGAAGCCCGGGCGCCGTCATCGCCGCGGCATACCCTCCCATGGAGAACGGAGCGTAGTTCGCTGCGTCGTCCCCGATCATCTTCCGAAGCTCGTAGAGATTGTTATCGTCCTTAGCCGAAGGGTCCTTGCCGACGTGTCCCCCTCCGCAACCGATCCTCCCCGGCATTGCCTTCATGCCGAGAGTAAGGCGCCGGCCCTCAACGTTCGGATCGAAGACTCGCCGGCGGTCGGGAGGAAACGCAGCCCAAAGCGGGGTATCGATATACTGGTTGCCCAGCTCAAGACCCGCGCAAACTTGACCCAGAACACCTAGGAACGCCGTCCTCATGGCCGTAGAGCAAAGACTGGCGTGGGCCATGTTCCCGTGCTCGCTGATGCAACGGTGGGCAACGTTGAAGTAGATGGCCCGGCCCTCCCCGACTAGATCGTAATTCTGGAGCTGACGAACACACCATTCGAGCCACTCACGATCATAAAAATCATCATCCTCCCAGAAGGCTAAGGCCTCATGCCGGATAAGTCCTGCGGAGAGAGCGTACTTCACTTTGGCTACCATGCTCACGGTACCGTGAAGATCCGGGAGAAAGTAATACTCCTGCCCCATCGTTGGCTTAACCGGAGTCAACCCGTCGTCTAAAACGATCCATTGGTCAGGCTTCAGCGTTTGCCGAGCCATGTATTTTTCCGATAGCGCAAAAGCCTCCGGACGGTCGGACGTACAAGTAAGCACGGTTATCTTCATTCTTTGGGTGCCCCCTTTGACAACCGAAGATCACGCTCATATTCCCGATCGGTTTCCCTACCGGCTTTGCAGAGGGCGAGCGCGACGATAAAGAGCGCAACCCACCCGATCAATAGTAAGACCAGAATCATTTTTCGAACGTGTGGTTTTCGAGGTATCCGCCAAACCTTTTCCGGAGCGCCTCGTGATTGTCCGCCTGCCACTCGGCACACTGGGGGACCATCGCGCATGTCGCCCCCCCCACGTGTCGAAGGCCTGGGATGGGGGTAACGTGGATCGTGTAGCCGGCCTCCCTCATCTGCAGGGAAAGATAGCTGTCCTCCCCGTAGGCGCCCTTCAGCTCCGGAGCAAAGAGGTTCGGTTCGACCGCGGCAACGGCCGACTTCTTGACCATCATACAGAAGCCTTCGATGTAATCGACGCGACCCTTAAACCCTCCTAGCCCACTCTGCCGGAGCTCTCCTCCGGTAGCCCCAGTGATTGCACACTTGGCGTCCTCCAGAAACGGCTTCTGAAGGATCTGCAGCCAATTCGGAGGAACAATGCAATCGTTATTGAGCATCACGAAATACTCCCCTTGGGCCTTCCGGAACGCGGCCCGGTTGGGTTCGATGAAGCCTTGGTTCTCCTCGTACTGCTGAACGAGGATGTTTGGCCGATCCCGGGCCATGTCCGAGAAGATTATTCCGGTGCCGTCCTCCGATCCGTTGTCCGTCAGTATCAGTTCAAGCCCCTCTCCGGCCCAACCATGCAGGACCGAATTAAGGCAGCGCCGCGTGAGCGTCCAGTTGTCGTAAGCCAATACAGATACCGTGAAGACGTAGTTCATTTTCCGTGAGATTTGGCCGGCTTCTTCGCAACGGCCTTTAGCCGCATGTTCCGGTAGTAGTCGCTATTCCCCCGACTCTTCGCCGGTCCCTTGGCAACCCCTCCCTTTCGCCCAATACCCGAGAGGAACTTCCTCACGGCTGGATCAACGGAGACGGACTTCGGCATGGCTCCCGATGCCTAACCCAAGCGGCTTGCGCGTCAACACTTTTTTATTGACCAGACCGCCCGAGAGTTCCATCCGTCGCATCAGATCTAAAAACTCGCCCGGCCTGATCTCCCGAGCGTGACTAGCCTAGGGCCTTACGGGGAACAGATGGCCCAGTTCCGATCAGTGTCCCGCCTGGCGCACGGTGCGACTAGGCCCTCCACAATCGTTACTCACTTCCATGGCTAATCTAGGCAACATCAATTCGTACTTCCTCACGAGGATCAATCAGTACGAGAACAACATCTTCGCCCGCTTCTGGACAACGGATCCGTACGCAGGGCTGATCGAATCCAAACCGTTCGAGCTCGAGATGGGCCTGACGCCCACCGTCGTAACGGCGACCCACGAACTCCCGACCTCGTACCTTCCACTGACGACGACTTCGCTCGCCCTCTCGAACGGTACCGGCAACGCGGCTTGCTCGCCCGGTGTGATCAACATCGGCGGCGGCTACATCACCCGACAGTTCGGGCTCACGGTGAACGCCTTCACCACGGAGGTGTTCTGCCTCACGGATCTGCAGTTCAAGTTCCAGTGGGAACAGCAGGCCCGGTTCCGCGAGAAGGGCCTCGGCGACTTCGTGACCGCGTTCCAGGGTGACTGGGCGCGCGTCAACAACATCGCCCAGATCAACGCCAAGATATCGACCACGGGGGCAACGAGCTTCACGCTCGCCAACAACGGCAACAACAACTTCGCGGCCTTCAATCCCGCGAGCCTGCCGACGACAACCCCCTCCTGGCAGATCCTCGGCCAGCTCTACGATCGCCTGAACCAGATCGGCGCCCAGCAAAACGCGGTTGGCATGTCGGACGGTACCCCCGTCTACGCGCTCAATATGAGCCCGGGCCTGAAGAGGCTCCTCTTCCAGACCAACACCGGCGCAGCCGGCGGCGGCGGCCAAGTCCGTACCTCTGTCGATTACCTCGACATGGGGAAGGAATACAGCCGCAACTTCCTCGCCCGCGGCATCGACACGGCGATCAACGGCTTCCTGCCGAACGTCGACCTGAACATCATCCGGTACGACGCCAACCTCAACCCGATCTACCCGTACGTGAACAACCCGGTTACGCAGGGCACCCAGGCCCAGCCGAACCCGAATTACCGTACGGTGGCGAACGGCGGGATCGCGGTCTACGAGCAATTCTCCGTGATGGCACGCGGGATCTACTCGAAGCGCCCGCGCCCGGTCGGTCCCCTCCAGGCCGGCCTCGAGGCGTTCAACCCGATTACGTACTCCGGCGAGGTCCGCTGGATCAACAACCCGGACATGGCGACGAACTCCCTAGGCAACTACGGCTTCTACCGGCTGGACATCCAGCAGGCGGCAATGCCCGAGTTCCCCGAGCTCGGCTATACCGGTCTCACGCTTGCGACGGACTAAGCGGTCCTTCAATGGGGTTACCAAGGGGGCATGGGTTGCGGGCCTGTGCCCCCTTTTTCTTTAGACCGCATATTTTACCAATGAAAATCTTGAAGCGTCTCTCCTTGGGGATCACGGCCTTTCTGCTCATCCCGTTTGCCCAAGCCCAAGCCTCTAATGAGACCCTCCAGCACGTACAGGGATCGATCCAGTACACGGGGACTGGAACGGGCCTTATCGACAACGTAGCCAATGTGCTCACGTTCGGAGCGAAGGGAGACGGCGTTACGGATGACACGGCCGCCTTCCAGGCCGCTATAAATGCGGCGACCGCTTCCGCGGTCTCCGGGCAACATCCATTCCCCCCGGGTAGCTCCTTCGGGATTGCCCCGAGGGTTTACGTTCCTCCCTCCGCAAATGGCTACGTCATCAGCAACCTAACGGTAACGGCACCGATTGAGATGATGGGCGAAAGCCCGACAAGTTCCCGGCTCATAGGAAAACCCGGCGCCACCGGTTACATGCTTTCGTTCAACGGATTCGCCGCAAACGCATCAACCGGCTATTCCTCGGGGGAGATACTCTTCCTTAATGTCCACAACCTGGGCTTTGAAGGTAACAGCCGGCAAGCATCGTATGGGTGTCTTTATCTCTCAGCGATAGGGCAGAGCCATTTCTATAATCTCGTGATCATGGACTTCTCCCAAGAAGCCATGGATTTCTACTCCTCGGTGCTGGAGTCCTTCTTCGACCACATCAGCATTCGGTATTGTGGGAACCAAGACACCGGGTATTCGGCAATCAACCTGACGGATCAGGCGCCGGCGGCCGGCCAGAGGGATGCCCACAACCTTCTCACCTTCACCGACCTGTCCGTAATCTTTTCCTATGGCACCGATGTCACCCTGGATACGGCTTCGGGTCGGGCCTACGAGACGCGCGAGATCTTCTTTGAGCATTGTTGGTTCCATGCGTCCCCGGCCGGATTTTCCGAGCCCAACCAGACGGCTCCGGATACTAACCAGATCACGCATTCGACGTTCGTCATCAAACATGCCACTGAGATCTTCCTGAGCGACATCTTGGTTCCTGTAGCCGGTACCGCATCCCCGGTCATATCGGTCAATGACCCGTCGCCTTCATCCACCTACCAGAACGTCTATATCCGCGGATTCGTGCAGGATGGCCGATCAAGCTCCACAGCCCCAAGGACAGGATTGAACATCCAAAGCGGGTATGTGACCGCAAGCGGCCTTAATTTTGCCGGATCCAATGAGGGTACCGTTGTAACGAGTGCTTCCGGTGTGCTAACCAGCGGCCCTCCCAACCAACTCTACGCCCAGCAATCCTTCTCCGCAGGCACCGTCACAACCCCGCTCTATGGGATAACCGAGTTCCAGGGACCGGCAACGGATGTCCTTAATAATTTGGTGGATGGCGCCTCGGTGGCGGTAAATGCCGGATTGGGGAATTGGTTCTTCCTGGGGACCGGCCAATCATCGATCACCTTCGGAGCCCCTACGAACGGCACAGCAGGGCAAACGATCACGATCTCGCTCGTCAACTCAAGCGGAGGGGCTCTGACTGTAGCATGGAATGCCGCCTACATTCTCGCAAGCGCGTGGACAGGCCCCGCAAACACGGCCCTGCGTAGCATCTCCTTCAAGTATAACGGGACAAGTTGGTACGAAGTCAGCCGATCCGGATAATTCTCCATGAAAAATATCTCTCGCCTCATCTTTTTCGCGGTCTCGGCGTTGTGCCTGCCGCTTGCCTCCCAGGCCGACTCCCACCAGGTAACAGGCCTCACCAGCACGGCGACTGCCGTAATCGCCATTCCCCACAACGTCGGCGTTGTCACTATCAGTGTTCCGGCCGGCCAGGGTGCGATCAATATCACCTTCGACGATGGAACATCCCTGCCAACAACGGGGGTTACGGGTAACGGTCAACCTATCGTCGCGGGATCCACCTTTAGCATCGCGGGATCGGTGGTGAACGGGAAGCGGATCATCGCCATCCTACAGACATCCACGACCTCCGTCGTGAATATCTGTACGGATGGGCCGGCGGGAACCACTCTCTTCCCAACAAATTGATACCATGAAAAGACTGCTCCTGACCGTGCTCCTGTCCGCCCCATGCCTTGTTTTTGGACAGGCAACGCCGGGAAGCCCGGTTGTCCTTTCCCCAAGCACAGCCCAAGGGTCATCCAATGTCCCCTTCACGGCGCCCTTCTACGTGGGCACCCAGGCCTATACCGACGCCTCCCAAGCCACTCTGGCCCAATTCACGCTAACGAGCACGCAGCAGGGTAACACCGTTGGGGTTTTCGGCATTCAGGGACTCAATAGCGGCAACGCAGCCTCGATCGACTTCATCGCCTACTCGGACAATACGAACGGGACCTCAACGCATTTCCTGGACATGGGGGCCAATTCCTCGACCAACTCGACGGGGACATATCCCACGGGAGCGGACCTAGACTTTATATCCAGCGCATCGGATGACCTCTATATCGGCACAATCGGATCGAACACGCTCCATCTCTTTGCGGCGTCTACCGATATTCTGGATGTCACCAGCGCCGGCGTTCAGGTCAAATTGCTCGGCATAGGATCGGCGCCGGCCGCAAGCCAGGGTATTCATAGCCTTCCGACGCTCACCGGTTCGTCCCAGGTCGGCATAAACTCCAATCCAACCTATGATAATACCGGCACTACCATCGTAGGCATCCAGACCGTAGGAACAGACCAGGGAACGGTTGGCACGCACACGGATTTTCAGGCGAGCAATCCGACTGTCAGCGGATCCCTAGCCACTTTTTATGGGTTTAACGCTTCCGCTTCAAGTGGTCCGGCGGCCACGAACAACTACGCCTATGGATCAAATTGGGCGGCGGCGTCCGGGACATATAATCTCTACATGGTGGGTACCGCCCAGAATCTTTTGGCCGGCGTAACCAATTTCTCGGCCACAACCTCAGCCTCTTCGTCCACCACGGGATCAGTCACGATCGGCAACGGGACCGCTTCCACGAACGTAGGCATCGGGGGCGGCAACGTGAACGCCGGCGGTACGATCATCTCGGGAGGGAACATGACGGATGGGGGGATCTCGAGCGCCGGCGCCGTGATCTCCACGGCCGGGGGACTCCTCAGCTCCCAGGCGAACTCCTATTCCGGTTACCTGACGGGGACGGCGTACACGATGACAGGCTCTTCGGCCGCGATTACCGGCGGTACCACAAGCCCGGCCGTCACCCTTTCCACGGCCGGGACCTATCTCATCCAGGGAGGGTTTGTCCTAGAATACGTCGCCGCCACTTACGCAGCAAACCAGACGGCGACGATCAAGTTCCGGCGCACCAACAACACCGCGACCGACCTGACGAACGCGACCACAACCGTAGAACTGAGGGTATTGACGACACTCACGGACAATGCTGGATCCGGCCCGATACCGGCTGTCATCTACACAGCAACCGCCGGAGACGCGATCTCAGTCTTCGGAACACTCTCGGCAACCCCCTCGGCGGGATCGGTGACGGCCAACGTCGGAACGTGGATCCTGGCCACCCGCCTTTACTAAGCCAAGCCGCTTGCGTGTTGACAGGCACTGGAGAACATGATTCGCCTTTGGTCCGTGAGTCACTGGCAGAAATACGGACGCTCCTACCTGATAGGCTTTCTCTTCGTGACCGTAGCCGTCGCAACGGCCTTCGTCGGAGAGTTTGAGAACATGACAGCCGCCCAGATCCAGGGGATGACCCGCCTTCAATGGGCGGTCGCCTACTCTCAGGTGATCATCTCCGCGGGGACGACGATCCTCGCCTTCCTCAACCAGACCATCGCCCGGGCCGGGCAACCCGTACCCCCTCCGGGTCCTTCAACCTCTTCCTCATGAAAACTCGCCACATCCTGTCAGTTCTCTCGATCGCCGCGGCCTTTGTGGTTGCCGGCTGCGTCGGTATTGCCGCCGCCGAATCCATCAAGGCCGTCTCCGAAATCGCCGCAACGAACGCCATCCAGAACGGCGCGTTGACTGTAGCCCAGTTGAACACCTTGGCTACGGACCTGGCAGCCCTTCCCCAGACTCCCCTTCCGGTCTCGGACAACAAGCTGATCGCTAACGTGATCGTCGAAGCGACGAAGCACAAGGCCGCAACTCCGACCGATGCCTCCGTCGTCGACGCCCTTAATGGGGTCCTCTCGGACATTACCGCCGGCCAGCCCCCGACGCCGGCCATGGGAATAGCATGGGCGAACCTCCAAGACGCAGTACTTGGGTTCAAGAAAGCGGTTACCTTGGCTCAGACTCCGTAGTCCGTGCCCGTACCGTTCCTCCATATCCTTCTAGCGAAGTTGGGCCTACGGGCTTACGATCCTTCCTTTCTGGCTACCGGCCAAGCTGACCTGAGCGACCTTGGCCGGTCCATGGAGGCGGTGATCTGGGGGCTGGATCCCGGGGTCGGATCGATCCCCTTCGGATTCATCTCGGTTGGTAAGGAGGGGCCGATCGCCACCTTCCGGGGTACCCAAGAACCGAAAGGCTCTGTCGTTGAATGGCTTGACGACTTCGACGCCTTCCTCGAGCCGTGCCCGATCGGCCCAGGGAACTGGCATCGTGGTTTCGGGAAGGTCTTCGGGAGCCTGTCGATCGAGATGACTGACGGCACCAAGAGCCCGTTACAGCCCGTTCTAGGGTCCTTGGCGGGCCTGATCTGTCACGGGCATAGTCTGGGTGCCCCCCTGGCCACTTATGCCGCCCTACAGGCCAAGGCGCCCGAATTGGTCCTATTCGCCTCCCCCAAGGCCGGAGACAGTGACTTTGCCGGCGCATGTCGCTTGCAATGGTATGGGACCCCCGTTGTTTCCTACGCGAACCCGAACGATGCGGTTCCCAAGGTCCCAATCACGGCCGATTGGCCCTGGAAGCTGGAAGACTTCCAGCAGGTTGCCCCCATTACCGAGCTCCAGCCCACCCTAGTAACGCCAGCCATCCCCGCCGACTGGGGATCCTCACATAACCTGGCGAACTATCTTGCGCTCCTGACCGCGGTGTGATCCGGTGACTACATGGATTCACGTAGTCGGACTACGTTGACTTAAGCGATCATGCCCTCCTCTCTCAAAGACGTGCAGGAGAAGGCATCAGCGATTGCGGATCTGTTCCATACCCCATTTCTAACCCTCGTGTGGCGTGCGGGACTCGTCGTTGGCGCCGGCGTAGGCATCTACGCTTTCAACGCCTACAAGCACGATATGATCACTTCTGATCAGACCGTGAAGGATCTCCTCACCGAGACAGCTTCGACGCGCGCCCTGATAACGACACACGAGGTTTTCATTCAGGAGCAATCGAAGGCCAACGCGAAACTCGATGCCTATTTCCAAGAGGCCCGTAAGGATCGTCAGGACATCACTACCTCCCTCACGAAGTTGGAGACTCACTTGTCGGACCAGGACAGCCGCCTAGATCGGATAGAGCGCAAACAGGACTATCCCTCCAAGTAGAGCGCGACTATGCGCGCAGCATAGTTCTTAACACTGATGGGGATCCATCTACGAAGGATCGCCCCGTCAACACCCTCCCGCCAACAGAGAGCCAGATTCCAGACAGACGGATCGATCCCCTGGGCAATCAACTGGCGCTTATAGGACTCGATCGCCCGGGCCCCTACCATCGAAGCCAAGATGTCGTTATCGGCGAACGAAAAAGGGAGGGAGCTAAACTGTTTCCACGTCCCCTCTTTGAACTGAAGGATGCCCCGTTCCCCATGAAGGCCGCGGCGTCCCTTGAACGGTTCGACCTGGGAGAGAGCTCGAACGAACCTCGCGGTGTCCACCTGGCTATACGCCTGGGCATGGTACGCCGGAGGTACTATGATGACCGGGCCCATTAGAGGAGCGACATCTGGTGAGCCGGCGGAGTGGGTACGACGGAAGCTAGAGGGGTGATCCGGATCCGAACCTTCCTGACAGTCTTCTTCGTAACCGGATCTCGCACCGTGCCCGTCTCCTCGATCGCCCCGAGCTCGAGTAGATGGGTGATCCTTGGCCGGACATAGTTCATGTCCACCTGATCCAGCGCCTCGAGCACATCCCGATCGGTACAGACCCCCAGGCGCCGGATAGCCCCCATAACCTCCTTCTCCCGCGGATTGAAGGTCCGCTCGAGCTCCTCGTGGTACGCTTTGAGGGAGTTAGGATGCACCGGAGGGTTGCTCTGCAGCCTGCTTCAACGCCAACCGGTTCAACCGATCGATCTCGGCTGCGACCATGGCGGCCGCCTTCACGAGATTCCGTGTCGGGAACTCGCTCGGCTGGAACCGGCTTTGCTCGAACGGCCAGAAGGTCGGGATGTTCAGTTCGGCGCGCGTTACCCCTTGGAGCTGCATGTCGGCAATGGCCAGATAGGACATGGCGCCCTTGGTGAGCTCGCCCCTGGTAAGGAGATCGTCCTTGTCGGCGGTGTACTTGTGCTTCCTGACGCCGCGCTTACGTTCGGCGGCGATCGTGCGAATGGCGGATTTGGTCTTCATAGTAGGTCTATATCATACGAAAGTTGTTTTACAGTCTGCGGCTCGCTGGAGGATGCGCATTGGGAGGGTCGGGGTCATTTGGACAACTCCCGTATCGAGGCGCGGGCTATGCGCTCATAAGGCTTTTCACCCTTTTCCCATGTTCCAGCGATGTCGCTATTGAGAGCCATCCCAACAACAACCCGAACCCTCTCGACCAGCTCCTCCTGCGCGGCCTTGGACCAGTCGAGGACGAGGACGGGCACCGGATTCGCCGTTTTAGTCTTTGCGCAATCTGCCCGCTTCTGCCAACCAAAGACCATTCCTCGAAGGTTGTAATGCTTCCAGCGAAGGACCAAGCACTCGCGG
>Ga0181528_10001419_pt1 | contig 14960 bp, 11 predicted proteins | sample PEATcosm2014_Bin_47_FD_119742 | JGI IMG/M metagenome (GOLD analysis project Ga0181528, IMG submission 119742) | Peatland microbial communities from MTU Mesocosm Facility, Houghton, MI, USA - PEATcosm2014_Bin10_10_metaG | ecosystem: Environmental > Terrestrial > Soil > Wetlands > Peat | place...
ATCTGGATGGCGCCATACTGCCCGCAATGGTTTGGAGCTCTGGGGAAGTCTCGGGCAAAATATCTGATCTATAAGGACTGGAACCGGCATCCGCTGTGGTGAAGATGAAGATCGAAGTGGATGCGGAGCGCGTGGCGCGAGAGATTGACGCGCTGGCGGCGATTACTGAGGCCGAGCCGCCGGCGGTGACGCGCGTCGTATTTACGGAGCACGATCTCCGCGCGCGGGTATGGCTGAAGGAGCGGTGCAGCGAGGCTGGGCTGGCGATCCGCGAGGACGCGGTTGGCAATACGTTTATTCGGTGGGAGGGTTCGCGGCCGGAGTTGCCGGCTGTGGCTACTGGATCGCACCTCGACGCAATTCCGAATGCAGGGAAGTTTGACGGCGTAGTTGGAGTGCTGGGCGGCCTTGAGGCGATTCGCGCATTGCGGCGCTGTGGGTTTGAACCGGAGCGGTCGATTGAGCTGATTCAATTTACGGCGGAGGAGCCCACGCGGTTCGGTGTGGGCTGTCTTGGAAGCCGGTTGATGGCCGGGGTGCTGAGGCCCGAAGCGGATGAGCAATTGCGCGGGAGCGATGAATTGACGCTGCACGCGTCGCGGACGGACGCCGGGTTTACCGGTGATCTGGCCTCAGTGCGAATGGAGCGCGGGCACTATGCGGCGTTTGTGGAACTGCATATCGAGCAGGGTCCGATTCTGGAGCTTGAGGGGATTGCCATCGGCGTTGTTACGAATATTGTCGGGCCGGCGAGCTTCTTCATCACAGTCGAAGGACAGGGCGGTCACGCTGGCGGAGTCCTGATGGCGGACCGGCATGATGCGTTGTGCGCGGCGGCGGAGTTGATCGTTAAGATAGAAATGCTGGCGAAGGGGTCGGGTTCACCGGACACCGTGGCGACGGTGGGGATCTGCGAGGTTCATCCTGGGGCGATCAACAGCATTCCGAGCCGCGTGAAGCTGGGAGTCGACCTGCGCGACACGGATGGACCACGTCGGGATCGGGTGCTGGGGGAGGTCACAAGCGCGGCGCAGGAGATTGCGCGACAGCGGCAGATACAAATCACGACGCAAACGGTGAATGCAGATGAGCCCGCTGCTTCTTCGCCATCGATTGTCGAGGCAATCGAGCGCGGATGCGAAGCGGAGGGGCTTTCTTCGCGCAGGCTTGTGGCCCGTGCGTATCACGACTCCTCATTTATGGCGCAGATTGCGCCGATGGCGATGATCTTCGTCCCGTGCCGGGGTGGAGTGAGTCATCGGCCGGATGAATACGCTGCCCCGGAGCATATTGTGGGCGGGGTGAAGGTGCTTGCGCAGACCCTTGCCGAGCTGTCGCGGGCTCACTGAGCGTTACAGTACGCGAGGGTGTAGGCGCTGGCCGGATCGATGGGCTGCGCGATGAGCTTCAGTTCAGAAAGCTGGGTATACATCGTTGTCCAGCGGGCAGGATCCATGTGGCCAGTGTTGGCTGGATTGCCGTCATCTACAAAGTGACCGTCTTTGAGAGCCTGCCATGTGAACTGCATTTGCTCGGGTGCCTGGGCGGGGTTGAGCTTGAGCAAATAGGCATTCACGACGGAAGGACCCTCCATGTAGTCGCGCCAGCCGCGAATCGAGGCGCGCACGAATTTCGCAACGACGTCGGGATGCTGCGCGAGATAGCTCCTGGAGGTGAAGAAAACGCGATAGGGCGCGTATCCGGTATCGCTGATGAGGAGGGTTCGAACAGACGCGCCAGCCTTGCGGGCGAAGAACGGCTCAGACGTAACGAAGATTTGCTGGATGTAGTTGGGGTCGGCGAGGAAATTAGCGATGCTGTAGGTGGCGGGAATTTCGCGAGCGTTTTTGAGTTTGTAGCGACGGACCAAATATTCAAACCAGGTAGCAGCGGGTTTGATGGCGATGGAGCGTCCGTCGAGATCGGTGAAGGAATGAACGGGAGAATCGGCGTGGAGCAGGATTCCCTGAGGATCGTGCTGCATGGTGGTGCCGACCGCGACGAGAGGCTCACCTTGCGAATCGGCTTCGAGGATGCGGTCGGAGGAACCCATGGCGAATTGCGCAGAGCCTGTGGAGACTTGCTGTTCAGCGACATTCATGGGGCCGCCGGGGAGGATGGTGACGTCGAGGCCCTCCTGCCGGTAGTAGCCCTTGAGCAGCGCATCGTAGAAGCCGCCGTGCTCGGGCTGCGGGTACCAATCGGTCTGGAAAGTAACGGGAATGAGGCCGCTGGCGGTGGCTCCGCGATGGCAACCGGCGGAGAGAATTGTCAGAGCGAGACAGAGAAAAGTTGTGCTGACGCGGCCCATGTTCGAGGTTAGCATGGGGCTAACGGTCTTCGAGAGCGAGTTGTTCGCCAAGCAACGCGGCGAAGCGCAGAAGGCGGCGGTCGTCTTTGTGGGCTGCGATCAGTTGCAGGCCGGAGTGGGGCGATGGGAGGACGACTGCGGGATTCCCCCCGAGACTGGCAGGAGTGGTAAGACGCAGGATGCTTGCGCGTGACTCCGTGTGGTCGGCCCCGGCGAGCAGACGGGTGAGAGGTGAAACAGGCGCGAGAAGAAAATCGAAGCGCTGGAAAAGCTGCTCCTGCTGAAGACGGAAGTTCCGATGGCGTTGACGGAGCTGGTGAATTTCGCTGTCGCTGCGCGACGCGCCCCATGCAAGGCGAGCGGCAATGGCGGGTTCAAATTCATGGAAGAGGCCGGCGTGGATTTTTGCTGCTTCGTACGCCTGGATGGGGGCATAGATGTCCCAGGCTTCGGACCAGAATTCCGGATTCACAAGCTCCGGTTCATTTTCGATACCGCCACTGTTACAAATACGTTTTAACCAGACTTTCATCGCGTGGAGGACTGCGGGATCGCAGGGGTCGAGGAGCGGCCCGGTGAGGACGCCGATGCAGGTGGTTGTGGAGGGAGGATTTTCCTTCGGCAACTCGAAGAGTGATTCAGCGAGGAGTGGAAGATCGCGCAGATCGCGGCAGAGCCAGCCGATGGTGTCGAAGGAGGGGGCGAGATGATAGCCTCCCGTCCAGTCGCCGATGCCGAGGGAAGAGCGATAGCCAGCGAGTCCACAGAGTGCGGCCGGGGCGCGAACTGAGCCACCCGTGTCGGTGCCGATGGCGGCGAGGGCGGAGCCTTCCTGAATGGAGGCGGCGGCGCCGCTGGAGGAGCCACCGGTGAGTAGGGTAGGATCGGCGGGCTGCAGGCAATCCCCGTAATCGCGATTTTCTCCGGTGATGCCGTAAGCGAGCTGATGGAGGTGGGTTTTTCCCGTGATGAGGGCGCTGGCGCGGCGAAGGCGCTCGGCGACCCAGGAGTCGGCGGAAGCATTTTGTTTATGGGCCGCATAAAATTTCGAGCCGCTGCTTGTCGGGAATCCTGTAAGGTCGAAACAATCTTTCAGAGAGACAGGCAAACCGTAGAGGGGCAGAGGCTGCTTCGGGGGACCCCCGCGATCGAGTTGGCGGTGCGCTTCGGTGAGGGTCCAGGCTGGATCGAGCGCGAGGTAGGTGTTCCGGCTGGCGTTGCCATTGGCGCGCGCGAGGCAGTTCTGGAGCTGCGCAATCGGGTTGGTGTCTCTGGACTTGTACGCTGCGAGGAGTGCCGTGATTGGTGAGGGCTGCGGCGTCATTCGGCCATTGTAGAGTGGAGAACGCAGGGCGACGGCTTGACTTGCCGAAGGAGTCGGGACTGCATGGGTGAAAACGGGGCGCACCGGCCCGCGACGTTGCGGAGGAAGGATGAAGCGATTCTCGCGGACCTGATTCGTTTTACCGCGCTCAGCTTTTCGACCGCGGCGCCGGTTCCGTTTGGCGCGGCGGTGGTGGAGACGCGGACGGGGAAGCTTTTGTATCGCGGGCGCAATGCGGTGATGCGGGAGAGCGATCCGAGCGCGCATGCGGAGACAAGGGCTGTCCGCAAGGCTTGCAAAAAACTGGGGCGGCCTTCGCTCGCGGGCTATACGCTGTACAGCACCTGCGAGCCGTGCCCGATGTGTATGGCGAATGCATTGTGGGCGGGCGTGGATCGCGTGGTGTTTGGGGCAACGATCGCCGATGCGAACGAGCATTGCCGGCAGATTCGCATTGCAGCGCGGGAAGTGGCGGAGCGGAGCGATATGCGATGCGAGGTGGAGGGGGAAGTGCTGAGAGCAGAGTGCCGCGCGCTGTTTAATGATCCGCGGATGCAGCAGGCTTTTCGCAGCTGGGGAAAGCGCAAACGGTGAGGGAGGCGCAAGTGCTGGCGGAGGATTTGACGGCGCTGCTGGGCGATTCGTCGCGGGTACTGACCGCGCCTGCGGTGGTGGAGCGGTTGTCGAAGGATTTTTATTGGTATTCGCCGGTGCTGCGTCCAGCGCTGGAAGGGAAGCGCGCGGATGTGGTGGTGCAGCCGGTGAGCGTGCAGGAAGTGCGGGACGTGCTGCGGTATTGCTATCGGCACGATGTTCCGGTTACGGCGCGCGGTGCGGGCACGGGGAACTACGGGCAGGCGATCCCACTCTGCGGAGGCTTGGTGCTCGATCTCTCGCGGATGGATCGGGTAGCGGAGATCACCGCGGATGGCGTCGCGGTTTGTGAGCCGGGAGTTCGGTTAGGGGTGCTGGAAACGGCGGCGCGCGAGCAGGGATGGGAGCTGCGATGCTACCCAAGCACTATCGTCAAGGCCACGGTTGGCGGATTTCTTGGCGGCGGATCGGGCGGGATTGGTTCGGTGATGCATGGCGGGCTGCGGGATTTCGGGACAGTGCGCGCGCTTGAGGTGGTCACGATGGAAGAGGAGCCGCAGGTGCATCTTCACGAAGGCGAGGCGGTACACGAGATTCTGCATGCGTGGGGGACGAACGGGATCATCACGAAGATCTGGCTTACGCTCGCGCCGAAAGTGGAGTGGACCCAGGCAGCGGTTGCGTTTGACAGCTTCGTCGAGGCGTTCGATTTCAGCGAGCGGGTCGCCTGTGACGCGGCGTGGACGAAGCGGCTGGTGACGAGCTTTGAGTGGCCGATTCCGCAGTACTTTTCGCCTGTGAAAACGATTTGTCCAGAAGGGAAAAACATGATCTTTTTCATGATTGCGACGGAACAGCTCGGCGATTTTCGACTGGCGGCGGAGAAAGCAACAGGGACGGTGACATATTCAGGGGCCTACGCGGGACTGAAGGCGCAACCGTTGCTTTCCGACTACACGTGGAACCATACGACGCTGTGGGCGATCAAGCATGACGAGGCTTACACGTATTTGCAATGTGGATTCGATCCGGCGCGGGTACGCGAACAGATGGTCTTGCTTAGAGATCGCTTTGGGAATGAGATTCTGTTTCACATGGAGTTCATGAAGAACGGGCAGGGGCGGGTGGTTCCAGGGGCGATTCCGCTGGTGCGATTCACGACGGAGGAGCGGTTGAGCGAAATGATCCGTATTTGCCGGGAGAACGGAATCTTTGTCGCGAACCCGCATGTGAATAACGTGGAGGATGGCGGTCGCTATCGCGAAGACCATGTGCAGCTGCGTGCAAAACGGCGGTACGATCCGAAGGGGCTGCTGAATCCGGGCAAGATGCCGAGTTTCGAGCCGGAAGGCGCGGAGCTGGCGGGGAGCCGATGAAGACCTGGATTCCCGACAACAGGAAGTTTGCGTATCTGAACTGGAAGCAGGTGGAGGCGCTGCCAAAGGAGGAGACGCTGTTGGTTTTGCCAACCGCAGCGATCGAGCAACACGGGCATCACCTGCCGCTGGCGACGGATACGCTCATCAGCAATTTTCTGCTGGGCAAGGCATTGGAGAAGCTACCCGCGGATGCTCCTGTCTATGCGCTGGAATCGGTGTGCTACGGGAAGAGCAACGAACATCTGGGATTTCCGGGGACGCTGTCGGTTTCCGCGGCGACGTTTATGGCGGTGGTGCGCGATATCGGGGCCAGCGTGGCGGCTGCGGGATTTAAGAGGCTGGCGTTGTACAACACGCACGGCGGCAACACATCGCTGGTGGATGTGATGGCGCGCGATCTGCGCGCCGAGTTCGGGCTGCGAACGTTTTCGCTCCACGGTTCGGGTGGTGTTCACTTTGAGGGCCTGAGCACGCAGGAGCGTGCGTACGGATTCCACGCGGGGGAAGTAGAGACGGCCTTCTTGCTGAGCGCGACGCCAGAGCTGGTGGACCGGGCCGCGTACACGGTGAACTATATTGCCGATGTGGAGAAGCCGGAGACACTGCTGCCGGAAAATGCTTCGGCCACGTTTGCGTGGCTGACGCGGGACATCGCCGAGAGCGGTGTGATGGGCGATCCGCGTCCAGCAACGGCGGAGAACGGCGCGCGCTGGGCGGAGCTGGCGGCGGAGCGGCTGGCGCAGGCGCTGGAAGCGATGCTGCGCTGGAAGGGTCCAGCCTAGACAATGGCTCCGGTCGATTGCGGCGATGGCGTGCGGCTGGAGCGCGGCCTGACGTGCCGCATGTCCGATGGGGTGCGGTTGGTGTCCGATCATTATTATCCGCCGGGCGAGGGGCCGTTTCCCACGTTGCTGATGCGCCAGCCGTATGGTCGCGATATTGCCTCGACCGTGGTCTATGCACATCCGGTCTGGTTCGCTCGGCAGGGTTATCACGTGGCGATCCAGGATGTGCGAGGCCGCGGCGACTCCGAAGGGGACTTCTATCCTTTTCGTAACGAGCGAAAGGATGGGGCAGAGACGATCGCGTGGTTACATTCCCATCCGCTGTGCAACGGGCGGATCGGGATGTACGGCTTTTCGTATCAGGGACTGACACAATTACTGGCTGCAGCCGAGCAGCCGCAGGGTTTGGTGTGCATCGCGCCGGGCATGACGGCGTGCGATTTGTATCGGGGTTGGTTCTACCGGAACGGCGTGCTGCGGCTGAGTTCGGCGCTGGGATGGGGAATCCAGATGCTGCGCGAGGACGCGCGGCGGCGTGGACTGAAGCCGGCGAGCGACGCACTGGAGGCGGCGTGGAGCGATCTCCGAGCGCAGGCAAACTTTGTCCCGTATGGGGAGCAACCTGCGATCAACGATGCGGGGTTGCCGGAGTATGTGCGCGACTGGTTGGTGCATGGCCAGCCGGGAGAATATTGGGAGGGGCTCGATGTGAGCCGGGACATCGAGAAAATTGCCGTGCCGGCGCTGCATGTTTCGGGATGGTTCGATACGTATCTGAATGGCAGCGTGGACGGATTTCTGGCGCTGAGCCAGGGGGCGGCTACAGAGTTTGCGCGGCGTCACCAATATTTGATTGCGGGACCGTGGATTCACATCCCGTGGGGAGAGCTGATCGGGGGGCAGAATCTGGGTGGCGAGGCGCTGCTCGACACGGACGAGCTGCTGCTGCGATGGTTTAACCATTGGATGAAGGATGCAGGAGAATTTGCCGATGAACCCCGGATTCGTCACTTTGCGTTGGGCGAGAACCGCTGGTGCAGCGCAGAAGGGTGGCCCGAGCAGACGACACTTGAACTTTTTCTGCGCAGTCGAGGAAAGGCGAATTCGCGCAAAGGGGATGGCGTTTTGGCTGCGAGCCCTGCCCAGAGCGACGAGCCGCGGGATGTTTTTGTTTACGATCCTGAGGTGCCGGTGTTCGCGCCGGGTGGGCCCATGGCGTTGAGCGGGCCGCAAGATCAGGCCGAGGCGGAACTCGGCAACAATGTGTTGGTTTATACAGGAGAGCCACTTCGGGAGAAGCTGCACATTTTGGGTCACCCGCGCATCGCGCTTTATGCTGCGACATCGGCGGGCAGCGCGGATTTTACGGCGAAGCTGGTGCGGTTGCTTCCGGATGGGCGAACGCAATTTGTTTGCATGGGTGTGGCGCGGTCTTCATATCTCTTTGCGGGTAAGAGCTATCAGGCCGATGCGGTACAGTGCTGGGAGTTCGACCTGGATCCGACGTCGTGCGTATTTTTCCCGGGCGAGAGGGCGCGTTTGGAAATCGCGAGCAGCGCGTTTCCTCTGTACGACCGCAATCCTTCGACGGCGATACCGGCGTCGAAGGCATCGCATTGGAACTGGGCGCGGTCGACACAGCAGATTCTGCATACGGCGGCCTATCCCTCTGCGCTGTACTTGCCGGTGATCGCGGAGAGTGCGCGATGAGCGATACGGTTCCTGAAATTGCTTTTGCGGGCGCGGGAAAGCGATTCGGCACGCGTGCGCCGGTGCTCGAGAATATCTCGCTCACGATCGAGCGCGGAGAGTTTGTCAGCATCCTGGGACCGTCGGGGTGCGGAAAGTCGACGCTGCTGCGCCTGATTGCCGGGCTGACTCCGTTGAGTTCCGGCGAAATTACGGTGAATGGCATGACGCCCTTGAATGCGCGGGAGATGATTTCGTTCATTTTTCAGGATGCGACGCTCTTGCCGTGGCGCACCGTGGAGCGCAATGTGGGCCTGGGACTGGAGTTGGAGTGGGCGACGCGGGCGGTGCGCGCTCAAAAGGTGAGCGAGATGCTCGCGCTGGTGGGGCTCTCCGCAGTCGCGGGGCTATATCCGCGGCAGCTTTCGGGTGGGATGAAGATGCGTGTGTCGATAGCGCGAGCGCTGGCGACAAGGCCGCGCATTGTGCTAATGGACGAGCCATTTGCCGCGCTGGACGAGATGACGCGGGACCGGATGAATGAAGAACTGCTGCGTTTGCAGCAGGAACAGGGGTGGACCGTCGTATTTGTAACGCACTCGGTGGCAGAAGCGGTGTTTCTGTCTTCGCGGGTCGTGGTGCTGGCTCCGCATCCGGGGCGCATTCATGAAGTGGTGAAGCCGGGGTTGCCGCCCGAGCGAACGGCGGAGACGCGAATCTCAGAACAATTTGAAGACGAAGTGTCGCGGGTGTCGAGACTTTTGCGGGAGACGCACAGCGCATGAGGCGGCATTTAATCACCACGCTGAATGCCCTGGCCGTGTTTGCTGTACTGGTTGCGCTTTGGCAGGCGCTAGTGTGGAGCTTTCACATCCCACCGTACATGTTGCCTGCGCCGTGGCAGGTGGCGGAGACGATCTGCACGAGGTTCGCGCCGCTGGCGGATTCGCTGCTGATTACCGCTGAAGCCGCGGGCGGCGGGCTGGCGATGAGCATCGTCGCAGGAGTCGCGGTTGCTCTGGTGTTCGCGCAGTCCGCGTGGCTGCGGCGCATGCTCTATCCCTACACGATCCTGCTGCAGACGGTGCCGATCATCGCGGTCGCGCCGCTGATCCTGATGTGGGTGGGATCGGGGACGTGGGCAGTGACGGTGGTGGCGTTCATCATTTGCCTTGCGCCGATTATTGCGAACACAACGCAGGGATTGATCAGCGTGGACCGGAATCTGATTGATCTGTTCCTGATGCATAAAGCGTCACCGGCGCAAATACTCTTCAAGCTGCGACTGCCGCATGCAATGCCCAATCTGTTTGTGGGGATCAGGATTTCGGCGGGGATTTCTGTGATCGGGGCCATTACGGGAGAACTGTTTGCGGGGTCGAGCCGCGTGGGCGAGGGAGGACTGGGGTATTCCATCCTGTACGCGAGTGCCCAATTGCAGACAGCGTATCTGTTCGCTCTTGTGATCGCTGCGACGGTGCTGGGTTTCTCGTTTTTCTTTGTGGTGATGTTTGTGGAATGGTATTTCCTGCATCACTGGCACGAATCAAAGCTGAAGGTGGAAGAAGAGTAAGGACGGGGGATCATGCTCAGGCTGGAATCGGAGACTGGATGGTGGCTGGTTACACATCCCGACCATGCGCGGCTGGCGGGAGCATTTGCCGAAGCCTGGGGGAACGACCGGTTTCTGCCTCCGGAACCAAGGAGGAATGTGCTGCTGGGCATTCGGTGCCACGATGACGGCTGGACGGGTCGGGACGCGATGCCGCAGATTACGAGGGAGGGGAAGCCGTCGGCATTTTCTACGGAGTTGGTCGGGAAATATTCGGCATTTGAGGAGATTGACCTGGAAGACTACCTCGCGGTGAGGGATCGAGCTGTGCGGCTGATGGCGGACGAGGACGCCTACGCGGGATTGCTGGTGTCTATGCATACTTACAATTTGTTGACCGAGCGGGCGGACCGGTCGACGATTCGTCCTGAGCAGTTACCTTTGCTGGATCGGTTTCTTGTGGAGCAGAGCAAATTTCAGGGCGAATTGCTGCGACGGGTGCGATCGAATGAAGGATTCTCTGAAGAAGAGAAGAGCGAGACGCGCATCCGCGATCATTTCAGGCTGTTGCAGGCGACGGATAATCTTTCGCTGCTGAGTTGCGTGGGTTTTTTGGGGCCGGCGACGTTGTTACATCCGCTGCCCTTGCGGGATGGAGGGTATGCGGAGGTGCGCGTCGAGCCTCTCGGTGGACGGCGGTTTCGGCTGCAGCCGTACCCCTTCAGCGATAAGACGCTGGCGGTGGAGTTTTCCGCCAGGCATGTTGAGGGCAAGATTTTCACGACGGCGAGCGAGTTGCAGGCCAGGTTTGCCGACGCACCGATAACTCATCTTCAGGTCGTGGTGAGCGAGTAGGGGTTCAGCTGCGGGCAAAAGGAAAGGCGGCCCGAAGGCCGCCTTTCTTGTATAGATCAGATGCTCAGAAATTGAGGTGGAGAGACATCTGAATCTGACGGGGGCTGCCGATGGTGTGTTTAACCACGCCCAGCCCGGTCGGGCAGCTATAGAACGTGTTTGCGGGCGCGCTGTTCGACTGGCACTGCTGCGGAGTAGGAGCCACCTGGCTATAGGAACTGGCAGTGTTCGGCGCGTTATTGTAGCCGGCGTTCTGAGTGACTTCGTCGGTGGGTATGTCGAAGCTGGTGGTGTTGCTGACGTTGTAGACATCGAAGGTGTAGCGCAGGGCATACCGGTCACCGAACTGAACCGACTTAACCAGGGAGGCGTCAGCGCGCTTCTGGAAGGATTGCCGGAAGATATTGCGCTGGCCGGAGGTGAAGGCGGTTTCGAAGTTATCTCCAGCGGGTACACCATCGGTGCCCGGGGAGACGAGCGGCAGCGTGAAGCAGGATGCTTTGAGAGCTGCGCCTCCACCCGTTGTGTTGTTATAGAAGGCCCCGGAATGGCCGGTAAGGGCGGTCTTGGCGTTACAGCCGGGAGCGAGGGGAACGATGGGGTTGGTGATGCCGTCGAAAGTGCTGTAGTAGAGGCTGCCCACCGCGCCGGAGAAATCTATAATGCTGTAAGGCTGGCCGCTCTGGACGACAGCTATCCCGGTGAGCGACCAGTCATCGAAGACTTTGCCGGAGAGGGAACTCTCGTTGTAAAACTTCGGCAGAACGAAGCCGTAGGTGAAGTTCAGCACGTGTTTGCGGTCGAAGTCGGCCGATCCGTAGCCGCTGCGCAGATTGTTGGGGTTATTACCGTTGTAAAAGAGGCCGAGGGCGCTCTGTTCATCGGTGGCGTGCGAGAAAGTGTAAGAAAGCCCGGTCTGAAAGCCTCTGCTAAGCCGTTTTTCCACGTGCGCCTGCAAGGCGTTATAGGAGGAGATACCGGCAGCCGTATAAGATTCGGACTCAGAAGAGTAACCGAGGTAAGGAACGCGAAGATCGACGTTGCCGCCTTCGTAGTTCTGCTGCATCGGACCATAGGCGCAGTTAGGATCGTTGTTCACGCAAATGGGGAAGAAAGTGGTGGGATCATAAACCGTATAACCGTAACTGAAGTCCTGCGTTGCGGTCCCGCCGGGATGTGTGGGGCTGCCGGAAGTGGCGAGCTGGGCCTGGTTGAAGGGCAGAGGAATGACCTGGTGGCGTCCGAGATTGCCGACGTAACCGAGGTCGATCATCAGGTCGTTGCGAGGCTGCCACTCCAGGTCGAGAGTGAAGTTAATCGAGTAGGGCAGCTTATTGGCGCGGTTGTAGTCGCCCAAAGTAAAGGGCTGGGCACCGGCGATAATGCCGGAAGCATTGGGCAAGAAGTTGACCAGTTCCGCGGCGCTTGGATTGGATGGGGGAGCCAGGGGGGCGGGACCCCAGGGTTGAGCAAGATTGTAGGCCAGGGTGCTGCCGTCGGCGGGAGTAAAAGGACTGAGACCGCAGATGGGAATGTAATAGAGGTAGAGGAAGCTGGTATTGCCATAAGGCGATGCGCTGTAGGGGCAGCTTTGCGCGGTGACAAACGGGGGAGTCTGGCTGACGCCGAAGGGGCCGCCCGCCACCTCACCGGCAGCGTAGCCTGGCGAGAAGTAGGTATAGAGTTCACCGCGGTCATAGTAGAAGCCGGTGCCGCCGCGGACGACGAATTTATCCTTGAATGTGGATGGTTGCCACGCGAAGCCGAGACGTGGCGCGATGCCCCACTGCCTGCCGGTCAGCGTGGTGTTACTGACGCCCTTCGTTCCGTTCATGTTATTGCCGGCAATAATAAAGCCAGGGTCGCTAATGGTATCGGAGCCGGCGTTGTAACTATAAGCAGAAGGGTCGAAGTTATAGATGCGCCCGTATTTCTCGGTTAGGCCTCCGTTCCAGTCATAGCGAAGGCCGGCGGTGATGCTGAGGTTGGCGCGCACCTGGTACTTATCCTGCAGGAAGAGCCCGGTCTGATTGGCGCGGTAATAGCGGTTGGCGTCGCCCTGGAGGAAGTCGGTGGCGACAAATCCATTAGTCGAGTAGGGTGTTACCCAGTTCATCGCAAAGGTGGAGAAATCGGGAGTTGCGACCGCGCCCTTGCCTGTGCGCAGGTCGCGGATGTTGAGCTGCGAATAGGCCCAGCTTCCGCCAAAGGCAATGGAATGCGGTCCCTTCGTCCATATGGCGGTTGCTGACGGTTCGATGCGATTCTGGAAGACGCCGGTAAAGGCTCCCTGGTTTCCGGAGCCGGGTCCGATGTTCAGACCTACCGCCGGAAGCCCGAGGCCGAAGCCGTAGTCGCCGAGAGTGTCGACGATGGTGATGCCTGGGAAATAGGAGCCGAAGGCAGAGGTCATGGCGGCGAGCGGGGATCCGGCCTGGCCGGGCGCCCAGAGCTGGTCGTTGGTGCTGTAGGCCTTTTCGCGTAGAACACCCAGGGTTTCGGTGAGACTGAAGCTGGGGCTTAGGGTCTGGATGTTATTGATGGAAGCCACCTGCGATCCGGCATCCATGTGTTCCGTGAATCCAGGCACGCTCGAGGTTCCGTACGGCGAGCTGTTGGGATCGTGCTGGTAGTAGTACTTGAAACTTACCAGGTCTTTTGTCGAGGCGTTCCAGTCCAGATCGCCGACGGCCTGGTCAGCGGTGAAGTAGGATGTGCCGGTCTCAAAGGCATTCGAGGGTGAGAGAGCGTCGGGGACGTGGCCATTGTCGTTGGGAATGAGCCACTGTCCGTTGGGGAGCTTAGCCTGGAAAAGGGCAAGCCCGACGGGATTGGCAGCCCAGTCTGAAGCGCCGACGGTGTAGCCATACAGTTGACTAATAGCTCCGTAGTTGTTATCGACAATCGAGGACAGGCCGACGGGCGTGCGGTTCGTATCGCTCAGACCCGGTGGTACAGCGATCAGATTATCTCCTGTTTCCTGATCGGAGATATGGAGGTGCTGATAGCCGAGGAAGTAGAAGAGCTTGTCCTTGACGATAGGTCCGCCCACTGTGCCGCCAGCAATGTAACGGTGTAGCTCTGGATTTAGGTATTCCTCCGGGATGCCGCTGTTGTTTTTGAAGAAGAAGGGCGCGGCGTTGATCCAGTTGGTGCCGCGATGGCCGTAGAGGCTGCCGTGCATAGCGTTGCTGCCGGAGCCGGTGCTCATGTCGATGTGGGCGCCGCTGGCCGATCCCTGCTGAGCGTCGTACTTGGAAGCGTTGACGCGGACCTCAGAGAGGGTTTCCGGGGCGGGGGTGGGGATGGAATTTCCGATGGAGAGATACACCGAGGAAGCGCTGGGCTCGACACCGGCGCTGGTGGTGCCGCTGCTGGCGCTGCCGCCGGTATTATTCACGACGCGCGCTGACTCCACCTGACTGGTGCTTTTACCGTTGAAGAGGTTGCTGGAATCCACTCCATTCAGCAGGAAGGCATTCGAGGTATCGCGCTGGCCGTTGGCCCAGATAGGCGCATTACCGAGACCGCTGTTCGATCCGGTGCCGCCGGGGAGCTCGGCGTTAACGCCTGGGGAAAGAATGGCGAGGCCGGTGAAGCTGCCGGTGGGCAGAGGGATGGTGTCGATCTGCGCTTTGTCGAGAACATAGCCGTTGGTGGTGTCGACGGTATTGAGCAGCGGTGAGGCCTCGACAGTAACGGACTCACTGATCTGGCCGATTTTGAGGACAGCATTGACGGTGGCGGTGCGATCGGCCTGGACGAGAATGGAGGGGAATTTCTGAGTCTCATAGCCCTGCACCATAAAGCTGACGGTATAGGTGCCAATAGGCAGCTGCACGAATTCATACTCGCCACTGGCATTGCTTTTCGTCGTGTGGGTCAAGGTGGTTTGATCGTTTACGACCGTGACCGTTGCGGCGGAAACCGCGCCTCCCGAGGCGTCCGTGACCTGGCCGGTGATGCCGCCGAGGGTCTGCTGAGCGTGAACTGCGAGGGGTAGGGTAAAGCAGGCTGCGACGAAAACGCAAAGAGCTGGAGCGAATCTCCTGGACATCAGTGAGCCTCCTCAAAAGTTGTAGAAAAAGTCCTTGGCCGCGCCTGAAATGTGGAGCGGTGGGCTGCGTGGTGCAGTCTTCAAATCGGTTGTTGAGACAAGAGCGGCTGCGAGAACTGGGGAGCCGAGTCGACAGGGACTTTGAGGAGAGCATAGCCCAGGTGGAGTTCAGGCTAAAGAAAAAATATGAGGATGATTGGGAAACCTGATGCGGGAAATAAATCCTGCTTATGTCTTGTTGGCGGGGAGGAAAGAAACATGGGCAGCGACGATGCGCCAACCTTCCGGCAGGCGAACCCAGGTTTGACTCTGGCGGCCGCGTGCGATACCACCGGGAGTGAGGCGCGAGAATTCGAGAGATATTTCAGCGAAGTCGTGACCAAAGGTGAGAATGTCGAGCCGGTCGATGGTGCG
>Ga0181528_10001423_pt1 | contig 14928 bp, 11 predicted proteins | sample PEATcosm2014_Bin_47_FD_119742 | JGI IMG/M metagenome (GOLD analysis project Ga0181528, IMG submission 119742) | Peatland microbial communities from MTU Mesocosm Facility, Houghton, MI, USA - PEATcosm2014_Bin10_10_metaG | ecosystem: Environmental > Terrestrial > Soil > Wetlands > Peat | place...
ACCGGCCGTGCGGACCTCCTCGTCGGGAAAACGGTACTCCATGAAGAAGTCGATCAATCTTTGGGCTTTCCCGTACCCCGACAAAATGTCGCTCGAACAGTGCCTTCGCCTGGCCAAAGACGCCGGTTTCGACGGAATCGAGCTGAATTTCGATTTGGACAGCGAGCTATCACCCAAATCCGGTACGAAAGAATTCACGAACATCCGCCGAATGGCGGAAAAGATTGGCATTGCCGTCAGTGGTCTGTGTTCGTTCCTTTTCTGGCCTTATCCGCTGACCAGCAATGATCAGGCGAAACGAGTTCGGGCAATGGAACTTGCCGGATTGATGACGCAAGCCGCCTTCGACCTGGGAACCGAAAACTTACTCGTTGTTCCCGGAGCGGTGCATATTCCGTGGCGCACCGATTATGAACCGGTGGCCAACGACATCTGCGACAAGCGAGCAAAAGACGCGATTTCAAAACTTCTGCCACTGGCCGAAAAGCTGAAAATCCACATGAACATCGAAAACATCTTTTTCAACGGGTATTTGATGACTCCGATGGAGATGGCCGCTTTCGTCGATGGATTTCACTCAGAATTCGTTCAGGTCCACTTCGATACCGGTAACATCATGCAGTATCAGTTCCCCGAACACTGGATTGCTTACCTCGGAAAACGAATTCGGAATGTGCATTTGAAAGAGTTCACCAAAAAGGGAACCGATTCATCACTGGAGGCATTTCGTCCGTTACTCGACGGAACGACGAATTGGCCAGCCGTCCTGGAGGCATTCGAATCCCACGGATACGACCAATATCTGACGTTCGAATACTTCCACCCTTACCAGCACTGGCCAGAAGCCCTGATTTACCAAACCGGAGATTCGCTCGACAGAATGCTCGGCCGAAAATAAGTGGTTGACCGCATCGATTGACGATTTTTCGCTTTAAAACTGCTCTAGCCTCATTTTCCAATCTCGCATATCGTCCGAGCGGGTTTCTACCCCGTCGCCTGATATTTAGACATTTCCGCACAGAATTTACATTTATTAACGATAATTCCAGCCGTTGGAAACCTGATTCGAGATCATTGCATGCATGCCTCCGACGTGTTTCCCGATGCGGATTTTCCGGTTGATCCGAGGTTTGAATCGGACTATCTGGAACGTGTCGCCACCGGACGGAAGCGAATGTCCGAATCGACCGCGGTCATCTGCGGTCTGGCACGCGATGTCGAACGGATACTGCCACAGACGATCGCCCGCATCGAAAGCATGGGTACCTTGTTCGCCGACTACCGCGTCGTCATTTATGAAAACGACTCGCAAGATCAGACTAAAGACTTGCTCACCCAATGGGCGCAACGCAATCCGAAAGCTGACGTCACAATCGAACAACGTGGCGATCCCATCAATCCCAACGCTCGTTGCTTGAGACGAGCCGAACGGATGGCAAACTACCGTAACACCTGCCTCGAAGCCGTGCGAACGCGATACAAAGATTTCACGCACGTTATTGTCGTCGATACCGATTTGGAGTTTGGCTGGAGCAACGAAGGCGTCGCCAACACTTTCGGACACGATGACTGGGATTTCGTCGGCGCCAACGGACTGATACTGCGACGATGTGGCGTGTCAATGAACACTTTTTTGCAATACGACGCCTGGGCATTTCGTCAGGACGAACAATTCACTCCGTTGACCACGGCGGAAGTCAATTACATGAGTTGGCAGCGCGGGGAACCGCTCGTTCCTGTCACGTGCAGCTTCGGCGGCCTGGGAGTCTACCGTATGGCTGCATATCTGGCGGGTTCCTATGCCGGTCACGACATCGAACACGTCACTCATCAACAAGTCGCTCGATCTCGCGGCTTCAACAAGGTGTTTCTCAACCCCAGCCAGATCACGCTTTATGGTCGACATCACCGCCGCTCGGATTTGTGGATGATCCCTTTGATCACAGCGACCACACGCGTTCTGGAAGCGGCACGATTCGTTCCCGTTCCTCGAATCCTCAAAAGCTTCCGAGCCGCAAAGAGTGAAACGCCATTCGATGCCAATCGTGTTGAATGCAGCGCTCTCAGCGGTTCGTAGAGGATTTCCAGTTCCATTGTTGATGGTGTATTCCATTTTGTCCTGGTTCGCTTTGATTCAATGAGGTTCCATGACCATTTCCATCGATCGACAATTTGACGCGGTAGAGCGTTGCCAAAGACGGATTCAAGCGCGCAGTCGCCTGCTGCAAATGCACTTCGAAAGTGGCGTCGGGCATATCGGCGGAAACTTGTCCGCTTTGGACATCCTGTTGACCGCCTATCACGATTGCCTGACGGAAAAAGATCACTTTGTACTATCGAAAGGACACGCTGCCGGGGCACTTTACGTCACATTGTGGTCGATTGGCGCCCTGACGAGCGACGACCTCAAACAATTTCATAAAGATGGAACTTTGCTTGGTGGTCATCCACCGGCGCACGGCATTCCCGAAATCCTTTTTGCCACGGGCAGCCTGGGACACGGCTTAGGAATGGCGGCCGGAGTCGCCCTTGCACAACGCTTCCAGGGTGAATCCGGTCGCGTCATTTGCCTGACGTCTGACGGTGAATGGAACGAAGGCTCGATGTGGGAAGCGCTGATTTTTTCCCGGCATCAGCAATTGAACAATCTGGTCGTGATCATCGACGAAAATGGACTGCAAGGATTTGGTTCCACTCGCGATGTTGCCGATCTTTCACCGCTCACCGACAAATTCCGCGCCTTCGGTCTCACGACCCTGGAGGTCGACGGACATTGTACGACCGATCTGGCGGAAGCGATGTCTCAGAAATCGACCGACGGACCGCTCATGATTGTCGCCAGGACCGTCAAAGGAAACGGCGTTTCATTCATGGAAAACCGTATGGAATGGCACTATCTGCCCATGACGGCCGAACAATACACCGTCGCGCGGCAAGAGGTAACAAGTCTATGAGAAAAGCATTCTGTGACGGACTTGTTCAGCAGCAACTTCGCAGTGAATTCATCTTCCTGACGGGCGACCTGGGATTCAAATCGCTCGAACCACTGCGCGACGCGCTGGGGCCGCGATTCATCAATGCTGGCGTCGCCGAACAGAATATGATTTCCGTGGCAGCGGGCTTGGCGCGCAAAGGCCTTCGTCCCTGGGCCTACAGTATTGCGCCGTTTATTTTCGCTCGACCGTTCGAACAAATTCGCAACGATGTTTGCCTGCATCGATTGCCCGTCGTGATGGTGGGCAATGGCGGCGGATACGGATATGGCGTGATGGGGGGAACTCATCATGCCCTGGAAGATTACGGAGTCATGTTGACGCTTGCCGACATGCAAGCGTTTGTCCCGGCATTCGATTCGGACATCAGCGACGTGACACAACAATTGTTCGAGAGAGCAAAGCCCAGTTACCTGCGTTTGGGGTTGAGTGAAGAACCGAAGGGTCTCGTTCCACCACCATTTGCGCCCTGGCGAAAATTAACTTCGGGTTCCGGTGGAACCGTCATCACCGTCGGACCACTCGCGGGGTCCTATTGGGGTCGGTTCCGCGAACTTCCCGTGGAACAGCGACCAAATCTCTGGACGGTTTGCCAACTACCCATAGGGGAAATTCCGCTCGAGCTCAAACGCGATCTGTTGCGTGATTCGACATTAGTCATCGCCGAGGAACATGTTGCCCAAGGTTCAGTGGGTCAGGCGCTCGCCATGCAGATGATCCAGGAAAGTTGCGTTCCCTTCCAGGTCACTCACTTGACCGCATTGGGTTATCCGTCAGGTCGATACGGTTCTCAATCGTTTCATCGCCTTGAATGTGGTTTGGATGTGGAATCCGTGTTGGCCGCGTTGACACCCGACGCGATTCCATCACGATTGCGACTTGTGGCATAGTTCGCTGAGAATAGGACGAGACTTCGTGAAGGACGATTCCATCGAACGATCGACGGCGAACTCGGTTCAAGTCCATGCCGAAATCAAACGCTTGCAAGGACCGATCCTCGTTCTCGGAGCCAGCGGTTTTGTCGGTGCCAACTTGCTGCACACGCTTAGACAAGTGCGTAGCGATGTTCACGGAACGGCCACTCGTTTTCCCGCCTGGCGTCTGGAATCAGTACCGCAAGACGTGGTGCATTTCTCGGATTTGCTGGTCGCGTCCAATCTGGATTCCCTGCTGGACAAAGTTAAGCCGCGGACGGTGTTCAACTGCGTCGCTTTCGGCGCCTACTCGTTCGAGACCGATGGCGATTTGATCTATCGGACGAACTTTGGCATCACCACGCGGTTGCTCGAACGACTTCGTCAAATGCCTTCGATCACATACATTCAAGCTGGTAGTTCCTCGGAATATGGCGACAACTGTTCGGCGCCGGATGAAGATTCGCATTTGTCACCGAATTCCCACTATGCGGTTTCCAAGGCCGCCACGGCGCATCTGGTTTACTACTACGGTCACCACCTGCATCTGCCCTGCGCCAACCTGCGACTTTATGCGGTCTATGGACCTTTGGAAGACTCATCGCGCCTGATCCCCAAGCTGGTCCAGAACGGCCTGGGACACAAACTTCCTGAATTTGTCCGCCCCGATATCTCGCGCGATTTCGTTTATATCGACGACGTCGTCGCCGCGTTCGTTCGCACCGCGATCAATCTGCGTGACGAGGATTACGGTGCCTCGTTCAATATCGGCACCGGGAAAAAAACCACGATCGCGGAAGTCGCCGAGATTGCTCGACTAGTGTTCGAAGTCCCCGACCAACCTCAGTTCACGATGCCGCAACGGCAATGGGACATCTCCGACTGGTACGCCAGGGCCGATCGTGCGCGCGAGAAACTGGGATGGACTGCGACCGTCTCGCTGGAAGACGGATTGCGTAAAACCGCCGCCTGGATGCGTTCACTACCCGATCTGAATGCCTACGAACGGTCATCGAAGGCATTTGGATTCGACACACATCGCAGCGTCAGCGCAATCATCGCCTGTTATAAAGACGACCAGGCAATTCCGATCATGTACAGCCGCCTGAAAGAGACTTTCCGCAAGCTGAACATTGACCATGAAATCATCTTCGTCAACGATTGCAGTCCCGACAACAGTGAAGAGACGATTCGTAAATTGTCGGCGGACGATCCCCGCGTTATCGGCATCTCGCATTCGCGGAACTTCGGTTCGCAAGCAGCCTTCATGAGCGGCATGAGGATCGCCTCTAAGAACGCCTGCGTCTTGCTCGATGGCGATTTGCAAGATCCACCAGAATTGATCGAACAATTCGTCGCGAAGTGGCGCGATGGTTACGACGTCGTCTACGGTCGCCGCGTCAAACGCGATGCCACGCTGTTCATGCAGTTCGCCTACAAAGCGTTCTATCGCGTTTTCGACTTCTTCTCGTACATTCGAGTGCCGCACGACGCGGGTGATTTTTCGCTGATGGATCGCAAGGTCATTCGAGCGTTATTGCAATTTTCGGAACGCGATCTGTTCTTACGTGGCGTCCGTGCATTTGCTGGATTCAAGCAAGTCGGAGTGGATTATCACCGCCCCGAGCGAATGTTTGGTCGAAGCACAAACAATCTGGTGAAGAACCTCGGCTGGGCCAAGAAGGGCATCCTCAGCTTCAGCAATACTCCGTTGAACATTCTCAGCGTTATGGGCGGCGGACTGCTGCTCTTGACGTTTGTTCTCGCCGCACTGCAAGTCACGTTGAGGTTGCTTTATCCGCAGCGAACGCCCGAGGGTATTACAACTGTTCTGCTGACGATCATGTTTTTCGGATCGCTGTCGATTTTCTCAACCGCCGTTCTTGGCGAGTACCTCGCCAAGGTCTTTGAAGAAGTGAAGCAGCGGCCGCTGTATATCCGTCGCGGCATTATTCGCAACGGGGAAGTTCGCACCGCAACAGATGAACCGACTCGCGCCACACAGGTCTGAATGCCAGTCGCGAATCATCCGGCAATGGCACGAGCGACTTCCGGCACGTGATCACGGCCCGAGACTTCTTTGACTCGCCTGATCAGACTGATTCCAATCGCAATCAATCCACAGACTTTGATCACTAACAACAGGCGACCACTGATTGGTAGCCCCAGTGGTTGCCACCAGATCAACAAAGCCAGCATCATAAGCTGAACATACAGGGGATCTTTACGATCCCAGACCGCGACTGCGGCAATCGGCAAAAACACAAGCGAATAATCATTCGCGGCGGGAGGCACAAATGTCGCCAAGGCCATTATCCACATCAAATACGGAAACGCAAAGCGGGCGCGATCAGGGCACTTGTAAACATGGTACGTGACCCAGCCGAGCAAAGTCCCCAGGATCACCAACCCGGCCAAAAATCCATTGATTCCCGCAAGGAACTTGACCGGCGAATTAGCCCAGATATTCGGCCAGGACTCAGTCAGAGAATGAGTCCAGGCGTGGACGGGATAGTCCCGCCTGGCTGCCAACAATTGATGAATTCTCTCCGAAACGTGTCGATTGTTTCGGATGAATTTCGGAACTTCTTCGGCGTGAAGCGCGCCTATAACCAATCCACCGAAGATAAAGCCAGCAAGGGCATGCCAGCGGCGCAGTCCGGCACATCCGATTCCCAACAGGCCAGGATAGACTTTCAGCCAGGGCGCAAGAGCCAGGACCATGCCGGCCATGAACTGGGCCATGGGCGAATTCCAGCGCCACAACGAAATCCCAAGAACGATGAAAACGATCGACAACGAATCGCAATTCCCGCGTTCCATCGCAAATAAAACGGGTGTGCTGAACAAAACAAGTGCCATCGCCGTTGGCAATGTCATGTGACAAAGGCCGAATTCTTTCCGCATCAGCCAAGCGAGGTACGTACCCATTATCATGATTGAGGCCAAAGCCCCCACCCACACGACGACCGCCGTTCCGGGAGAAAACAATCCGCACCAGGCAAACATCCTTAACACGGGGGGCGGGTAGATACAGAACAGCCGTCCCGTTTCGGCATAGGCGTCCTTTCCCTGTAACCACACTCGAGCGGGGCCATATCCGCCATCCAGAAAATCGCAACCCAGTAATGGGTAGCGGACCCAACTGTATCTGAAACCGATGAGATCGTTTTGATAAAGGCTGACAGCCCACCACAAGCACCAGATACCCATCAATACGGGTGAAATGACCCGTTGCAGCGTAGTTGACTTTACCGGTGATAGCTGCCAGCTGCGCGAACTCCCTGTTGCTCGCGAAATGCTTTGAAACGAGTTCGATCCTGAAGACCGTATCTGGATGGCTTCCGTTTCCGACAGATTGGCGCTCATAACATCTCGCGTTTCTGTTTGAACTCAATTCAGATTCCGGTGAAATCGTCGCGGCGTTCGTTCGGATATGCGGAAGCATAAACTGCTGCGGGTGATCATCCGACAATGGTATGAACGATTTCCGGCGTATGATCCCGGCCGGAGGCTTCATTGACGCGTCTGACGAGACTGATCCCAATCGCAATCAATCCACACACTTTGATCACCAGTAGCAACCGACCGCTGACAGGCAATCCCACCGGTTGCCACCAGATCATCAAAGCCAGCATCATGAGCTGAACGTACAGGGGATCTTTACGATCCCAAACCGCAACAGCGGCAATCGGCAAAAACACGAGCGAATAGTCATTCGCGGCGGGAGGCACAAACGTCGCCAAAGCGGTGACCCACATCAAAAACGGGAAGGCAAAACGATCGCGGTCTGGGCATTTGTAAACATTGTATGTGACCCAGCCCAGCAAACTCCCCAGGATCGCGAACGCGGCAACAAATCCATTAATTCGCGAAAGGAACTTGAACGGCGTATGGGTCCAAATACTCGCCCACGATTGAGTCAGCGAATGGGACCAGGGGTGTACCTTACTATCTGGTTCGGCCATTGATTGTCGGTAATATCCTTCCGAGAGCTGACGATTGTTCCGTATGAATTTCGGAAGCTCTTCGGCGTGAAGAGCGCCAATCACTAATCCACCGACGATAAACCCAGTCAGGGCCTGCCAGCGTCTCAGTCCAAAGCATCCAATCCCCAACAGTCCTGGATATAGCTTCAGCCAAGGCGCTAGCGCGAGAACAACCCCCGCCCCAAATTGAGCAAACGGCGAATTCCATCGCCATAAGAGAATTCCGACACTAATAAACACGATCGATAGCGAATCGCAATTCCCACGTTCCATCGCATATGCGACAGGAGTGCTGCACAAAACGAGGGCGAACGCGGTTGGCAAGGTGATGTTGCAAAGGCCAAATTGTTTGCGTTTACACCAGGCAAGATATGTACCCATCGTAATGATTGATACCAAAGCACCCAACCAAATGAACAGTGCCGTATTGGGATATAAAAAGCCGGACCACGCGAACATCCGCAGCACGGGCGGCGGATAAATGAAATAGGCCCAACCCGTTTCGGCATATGCATCCCTGCCTTGCAGCCACGCCTTCGCTGGAAGATAGGCTCCCCCGAAGAAATCAGTACCAAACGCGGGATAAGGAAACCAACTCTTTACGCAACCTAATAAATCCCGTCGATAAACGCTAACACTCCACCAAAAAGACCAGACGACTAGCATCAGAGGCGAAACGAACCGTTGTATCGATTCCGAATTCACCGTAGAGAGCCATCGCAAATCGCGTCCCCGGGTCTTCTGAGAAACGTTTTGACCGCACTGCGTGCCGAGCGTTGGAGCCAGGGCATCGTTGGTTTCCGAGACGTTAACACTCATAGGAACTGCGTTTCTTTTTGATTGTTCGCACGCGCGATATCGTGTACCGCTCGGCACTCTTCGTTCCGCCGACAGAAAACCTCGCATTCCGAAGCCGTGCGTATCTATAGTCCGGTGTCGAAAGACCGACAATAGCATTTTTTTTTTGCAAAATCTGATCAGGATGTGAAATCGCATCAAGAACGCTATTGCTAGACAAGATTAAGAAAAATACACTCCGCGCCGAATCCGCAGGAGCTTGGCCACCGTTGCCAGATTGCCTCGCCTGCTGTCCATCAAATTGGAATCATGAAAGGCCGCAATGCGTATCGACGAATTTGCAAACGGTGTTATGACGGTCAATCTGGCCACTCTCGTTCGCGTGCTTCGCCGCGGCCCTGTCGATTTGAGGTCTCGCCTGAAAGCGGCTTTCGAAGCAATCGATCCCTTTGATTCCGGTAGTGCGAAGTCGTTGCCAGCGCGACTCTTGAGCAGCATTTCACCGCAAATCGAGAATTCATGTGGAACCGTCGATAAAGTTTCGCAGCTCATGCTGCTGTTCAAATATCAAGACATCTTGCGACAAAACCTCTTGTTGCCCAATTTGAACGAAGTCGAATTCAAGAACTTCTCTCAGAATCGCGAAGATGGAATCTTGTTGTTCCTATTCGCAATTTTGGGGACAACGAATAAGCGATGCGTTGAGATGTGTGCGGGCGACGGCATTGAGTGCAACACATCGAATCTTGTCATCAATCACAATTGGGATGCATTGATGTTTGACGGATCTGCGGCGAACGTCGCGAAAGGGCGGGCATTTTACTCTTCACGCAAAGACGGTCTTCAATGGCGCACTCCGAAGATCGTTCAGTCGTGGCTTACCGCTGAAAACATCAACAACCTAATTCGCGACAATGGATTCGAGGGGGAAATCGACCTGCTCTCGCTGGACATGGATGGAATCGATTATTGGGTTTGGGACGCTCTCGAATGCATTCAACCACGTGTCGTCGTGCTGGAATACAATCAAGGGTTGGGATCCACGCGAGCGGTTACCATTCGAAATAATCCCGATTTTGTTTTGGATTGGAGTCGTGATCCGTATTATCACGGCGCATCACTTCCCGCTTTCATCAAGCTGGGCCGCAAGAAGGGATACCGATTGGTCGGCACAGAAAAGACAGGAGTCAACGCCTTCTTCGTTCGGTCTGACCTTGCAGAAACCAGCTTGCCCGAAGTTCCAATTTCGAAATGTTCCGTCTGGGGAGTTTCGGAATCGGTATGGCTGGAAAACCACGATTGGGTCGAAGTTTAGACCATGTCAATAATCGCCTTCATTGATCTTGACCGAAAAAACACAGTCGGTCATAAAACGCGCCCGTGAAACGGCACGTGGCAGTTTTAGCAGTTAGGAATTGACATAATGCGATTATTTTCTCGCGGTGGACCGACTTGGACATGGCGACTGATGCGATTGTTAATCGCCAGTTCAAAGAAGCATGCTTTCCTCGATCGCTCGTGGATTTCCTGGATGTTCGCCGTGACACCGTCGGCGTTACGTGCCCCGTTGGCGTTGCGATTGCTTTCGCTCAGCCCGCACTACTGGGTCTACCAATGGACGACCCGTTACCCGCGAAAAACCCCACGCCAGCAGGTGTTGGTCGCCGAATACGAACGCAATGCGGCATCTCGCCGAGAGATCTGCGACAAATTACTGACGCCGTTACTCAATCGCGAGAAAACCGTTTTGGATTTTGGTTGTGGTCCCGGTTTTCTCGCTAAAGCCGCCAGTGCGCACGTGAATCGATTGATCGCGACGGACATTTCACGCGGCGTGATCGCCTGTGCAAAATGCCTGAATTCGGCTCCGAATTTAACATACGTTGTCAACGAGTCCGACAGGTTATGCGGGATCGACGATAGTAGCATCGATCTGGTCTACTCTTTTGCCGTGCTGCAACACCTTCTCAAGGATCAGGCCAAGGTTTTCCTGAGTGAATTCTTGCGGGTCGTGCGTCCCGGTGGAACCATCGTTTGCCACATGATTCTGAAGGAGCCCGGTGAACCGCGCGCCGATGACCCGAGTGCGGGTGGTTGGCTCGCTCAGCGAGTGAACCTGCGAATGGTCTACTTCACGGCGGCAGAGGCTGTACAGCTCTTCCAAGACGCAGGCTTCGAAGATGTTAAAATCAAACCGGTCAGCAGCTTGGCCGACATGGAAGATGACATTGGTCGCGAACAATTGGTCACGGGCCGTCGGCCGGCAATCGCGGCAGCATCTGGGCTCTCACGTCGGGCGGCCTGACCGTGGTTTTCAAACGCTTTCATCTGACTCAACCTTGATTTCGTGCTCATAACGATCGTTAGTGCCGATTTCACCGAAAGCGCTTTTTTATCGCGTTCAATGTGCCTCGAAGATGCGAGTGCCTGCGGATGTCATTCAGTTTTCTATTGACCACATCGAGGTGCTTTCCCTAGCATCCGCGCGCCGAGCCGGACGCCAACGTCCACATTTCAAAGCTTTGGGGGTTCTCGCCATGTCTCGACTAAACCGTCTTGTCCGAAAGTGTCTCGCGAAAATTTCGTCGTCGCGGCAAAAGTTTGAATCCCTGGCATGGCGGGCGCACAGAGTTGTCGAACCGATGGACGTGGACGCGAAACGTCGGAGCGAAATCGCGAAGCGGTTAAAAGACAAGGTGATCGACGTGGGCACTTGCGCCATGGAGGACATCTGTCAGCAAGGTTGGTTCAATAAGGCGACGCAGGAAATTCTCCCCGGATTTGCCATACATGAAGACGACACAGTTGTCGACGTGGGATGCGGCGAAGGCGGAATGAGCAGCTACGCTGCGCTTTTTGGAGCGGACGTCATTGCCACGGATATCGATCCGACGAAAATCGAGCTCCTCAACCGGAAGCTACCCGTGCAAGGTCAAACCGCTCGTTCATTCAAAACAATCGTCAGCGATTCTGACCCTCTTCCAATCGCCGATGGCACCGCGTCGAAAGTTATTTCGATGGAAGTTTTGGAACACGTTGATGACCCGGCAAAATTCATGGCGGAACTTGTAAGAATCGGGAAAGTGGGTGCTTTGTATCTGATATCGGTTCCCGATCCCGTCGGAGAAGCGTTGCAACGTGTTGCCGCTCATCCCTGCTACTGGGAACGGCCGAATCACTTGCGGGTTTTCGAGCACAAAGATTTGGACCAACTCATCGAAAATGCAGGCTTGAAGATCGAAATCAGAACGCGGACCGGTTTCTTTTGGACGATGTGGTGGATGTTGTTCTGGGGCGCCAAACAGGAATTCGGCGCTCCTCAAGATCCGATCCTCGAGCATTGGACGAAGGCTTGGTACGGCATGGTCCTTTCACCGACCGGCGCCGCCGCGCGAAGAGCTCTTGACGATTTCATGCCGAAGAGCCAGGTCGTCATCGCGCGTAAAGTCGCGTGACCGTCTGTTGTCTTTTCAATTCACTGGAAAGTGTCGATTCAAGAGATGTTTAAAAGGCGAGATTCATGGATGAGGTAGACACAATCCATTTTCCGACGACCCGCGATCGTGCGACAAAACAACCCAAAGCGATCTTGCTGACTTCGTACAACACCGGTGCCTGTGAAGGTAAGAACCTCGGCATTGCCGGCTATTCACACGACATCGTCGCAAAACTTTTCATCCCGCTACTCAGTCGTTGGGGTGAAGTTGTGGTGGTTCCTGACCCCCACGAAAACCTCGAAACGGCCGTACGTGAAGCACGCGAACGCAATCTCGACCCGGTGCATTTCAGCATACTGCCTTTACAAGACGTGTGCCTCGCACAAACGGCACCAAACATCGTCGTGCCCGCCTGGGAATTTCCGGATGTTCCCGATCACGAATTTGGCGGCAATCCACAAAATAACTGGCCAGCAACCGCAGATCGTTGTGACACCGTCCTAGTCGGCGGTCCATTCACGCTGAAAGCGCTGCGAAAAGCGGGCACCACGGCACCGATTTACATCGTCCCCGTGCCAACACCGAAAGGGTACTTTGAAGTTCCCTCCTGGAATTCCGCACAGCAGATGGCGTTCAGCTACTCCGCGATTGAACTGCCACAAGAGATCGCCCCCCTGCCATCGATCAACGAAGCACAGGCACCGGTACCCTACCGAACGGCAACTCGTTCGCGATTGAAGCGATTCGGTCAGGCGGTGGAAAGCCGAATTCGCCAGGCAGGCAAAGCGATTGTTCCCCAATCGCTTTACGAACGCTTTCAGCAGGCATTCCGCGCTGGAAAAGCCGCTTATCGATCCGCAAGAAAACCAGTTCAAACCAGTTGGGATCTCAATTGGAATGTTAAGATACCGTACCACTTCAGTTCGAAGTTCGAATTATCGGGCGTCGTTTACACCAGCATTCTCAATCCCGTCGATGGTCGAAAAAACTGGACGGACCTGATCACCGGTTTTCTTTTCGCATTGGGGGACCGTGAAGATGCCACGCTCGTGATTAAACTGATCGCCAGCAATCCATACGCCGTGGAAACGGTAATCGACTATTACTATCAACGGGAAATTCCGCACCGCTGTAAAGTGATTTTCGTCACCGATTACCTTTCGGAAGAGCAATTACAGCAACTGTCGCAAGCCAGCACTTACTATTTGCAAGCAACAAAGGCAGAAGGCAATTGTTTGCCGCTGATGAATTACCTCGCAGCGGGCAGGCCGGGGATATCACCGTGCCATTCTGCTATCGCTGACTATTTTGACGACGGAGTCGGATTTGTCGTCGAATCGCACCCTGAACCTTCCGCCTGGCCACACGACCCTCGCCTGCGAATTCGCTCGACGTGGGCACGCGTCGTCTGGACATCGCTGGTCGAACAAATCCGCGCAAGTTATGACCTCGTCAAAACTCAACCCGAGGTTTACCAGGCAATGGCCACTAGAGCCCGCGAACGAATGAACGGATGGGCTAGCGAAGACGAGGTCTGGAATCGCCTGTGTTCGGCCTTGGATGCGACAGTCCAGGGTGAAGATCACAATTCGATCAGCAAAAAACACGAATCAAGAGCCCACGACGAATTACGGGCTCACGAAGAGCATCGTCGAGTCGCTTGAGGAATCGATCCAAGAAAAGATATTAACTCGCCATCTTACCGAAAGTATCTGACCGACGCACTTTTTGCAGCAAGGAGGCTGCAATTCAATGAAAAACTTCTACCGAGCGCTGCGAGAGGCTTGGCATCATTGGCCGACGTTAAGCGCCGGGATTCTCTGTTCGTTTATTGTCGCGCTGCTGTGGGGCGCGAATATCTTCGCGCTTTTGCCAATCATCGACACCATCATTAAGGGTGAAAATCTGCACACGTGGAACGAGAAACGCATTGCCGCGCACAGGCAGTCAATTCTCGATCTGGAAGCCGAACACGCAGCAATCAATCTGCCTCCCGCAACCGACTCGAAATTCGTCAAAGCGAAGTACGAGAAAGAACTGATTCAGACCAAAATCCTGGCGGCACAGGTGAGTCTTCGTTCGAGCGAGAAGCTGCAACCTTGGCTCAAAAAGTGGTTTCCCGAAGACCCCTACTATACCGTGCTCTTCGTGTTAGGTCTGGTGCTGATCGCGACGATTCTGAAGCAGATTTTTGGCTTGATCAATGTCGTGCTCGTAAACTACGTTTCCCAGAGCATTGCCCGTGATGTTCGCATGCGAATCTTTTCGCGAGCCGTCACCATGGATCGAGGTGGGTTTAATTACCTGGGCGGTGTCAGTGGTTTTATGGCCTATATCACCCAGACGACAGAAGGGTTGGCTCAAGGCATTACCGCGTTCTATGGCGGACTCGTTGCCGAACCCCTGCGCATCATCAGTTGTCTCGCTTTTGCGATGTGGTACTCGTGGCGGATCACCCTTGTCTCGATGATTTTTGCGCCCTTAACTGCTTTGCTCATGGTGTGGTTGAACCGCAAAATCCGTGGGCTCGCGCGACAAACACTGGATCGTTCACAGGGGTTTTATCATGTCATTCTGGAAGTTTTCAGCGCTCTGAGCACAGTTCAGGCAAATACGATGGAAGAGTTCGAACGAGAACGATTCCGTATGTCCACGAAACAGATGCGGCGGATGGGTGTGCTGGCCAGTTTCTATGGCGGCCTGGTGAATCCGATCACCGAAATCTTCGGCATGACCGCTTTATGCATGGGATTGGGTGCGGCGGCGTATCTCGTCATTTCGCATAAGACACACATCT
>Ga0181528_10001424_pt1 | contig 14924 bp, 12 predicted proteins | sample PEATcosm2014_Bin_47_FD_119742 | JGI IMG/M metagenome (GOLD analysis project Ga0181528, IMG submission 119742) | Peatland microbial communities from MTU Mesocosm Facility, Houghton, MI, USA - PEATcosm2014_Bin10_10_metaG | ecosystem: Environmental > Terrestrial > Soil > Wetlands > Peat | place...
GAGGCCGGCTACCACTCGATGGTCGTGCCCGACAGCCTCTGCTATCCCGAGGTGTCGGACTCGACCTATCCGTTCAACCCGGACGGCACCCGCGAGTTCCTCGACGACAAGCCGTTCCTCGAGCCGTTCTCGTTGATCCCGGCCATGGGCGCGGTGACCGAACGCATCCGGTTCGTGACCTTCGTGCTGAAGCTGCCCATGCGCCACCCGCTGATCGTGGCCAAGCAGGCCACCTCGGTGGCCGTGCTGACGGGCAACCGGCTGTCCCTCGGCGTGGGGGCGAGCCCGTGGCCCGAGGACTACGAGCTGGTGGGCGTGCCGTGGGAGGGGCGAGGCCGGCGGATGGACGAGGCCATCGACGTCGTGCGGGGGCTGTCGGCCGGCGGCTACTTCGAGTACCACGGCGACTGCTACGACCTGCAGTCGGTCAAGCTCAGCCCGGTGCCGACCGAGCCGCTGCCCATCCTGGTCGGCGGGCACGCCACGGCCGCGCTGCGGCGGGCGGCCCGCTGCGACGGCTGGCTGCACGGCGGCGGTGACCCCGCCGACCTGCCCGGTCTGCTCGCCACCCTCCGCCGGCTGCGCGAGGAGGAGGGCACGGCCGACAAGCCGTTCGAGGTCCACGTCATCTCGCTCGACGCCTTCACCGTCGACGGCATCCACCGCCTCGAGGAGGAAGGGGTGACCGACGTCATCGTCGGCTTCCGGTGGCCCTACGAGGTCGGCCCCGACACCGAGCCGCTCCAGGCCAAGATCGACAACCTGCGGCGCTTCGCCGACTCGGTGATCGCCGGGGTGGACCGGTGAGCGCCGGGGGCGATGACGGTTCCCGTCCCACCGCCCGCGACCTGGCGCAGCGGTCGATGGCGGCGGTCGAGGCCGGCGACCGCGACGCCTGGCTCGCCCTGTTCGGCGACGACGCCGTCGTCGAGGACCCGGTGGGTCCCTCCATGCTCGACCCCGAGGGGACGGGCCACCGGGGACCCGAGGCGATCGCCGCCTTCTACGACAACGTGATCGGGGTCAACGAGTCGATCCGCTTCACCATCCGCCAGTCGTTCCTTTGCGGTGACGAGGTGGCCAACATCGGGACGATCCGGATCGACTTCGTCGGCGGCGGGGCCGTCGAGGTGGACGGCGTCTACTGCTACCGGGTGGCACCCGACGGTCGGCTGGCCGGGATCCGGGCCTTCTGGGAGGCCGATCAGATGCGGAGCGTGGAGTAGCCCGGAGCCGCCCCGGCGCCGGTCAGGGCGCCGCCGGGTCGCGCAACGCCATGGGCGCCTCCCACCCGGGCATGGCCATGACCATCTGGACGTCGCTGATGTGGCGTTCGAGGAACGCACCCTCGCAGTAGCAGAGGTAGAAGCTCCACAGGCGCTGGAACCGGTCGTCGAGCCCGAGCGCGGTCACCTCGTCGGCCCGGTCCGCCACGTTGACGTGCCAGCGGCGCAGGGTCTCGGCGTAGTGGCGGCCGATGTCCTCGACGTCGACCACCGCCAGCGAGGTGACCCGCCGCAGCGACCGGGCGATCGCCTCCAACGAGGGCAGGCACCCCCCCGGAAAGATGTACTCGCGCACGAAGTCGGTGCCGTTCTTCGCCCGTTCGAAGCTCCGGTCCTCCACCGTGATGGCCTGCAGGGCCATCAGGCCCCGGTCGTGCAGCAGTCCGGCGCAGGTGGCGAAGAAGGTGTCGTGCTGGCGCCAGTCGACGGCCTCGATCATCTCGATGGACACGAGCTTGTCGAAGGTGCCGTCGAGGTCGCGGTAGTCACGGTTGAGCACGGTGACCCGGTCGGCGAGCCCGTCCTCCACCACCCGCTTGGACGCATACCGGAACTGGGCGTCCGAGATGGTGGTGGTCGTGACCCGGCAGCCGTACGTGGACGCCGCGTGACAGGCGAACCCACCCCACCCGGTGCCGATCTCCACCACGTGGTCGTCGGGGCCGAGGTCGAGTTTGGTGCACAGTCGGTCGAGCTTGGCCCGTTGCGCCGTGGCCAGGTCGACGCCCGGATCGGTGAAGATCGCCGACGAGTACATCATCGTCTCGTCGAGCATCAGGGCGAAGAACTCGTTGGACACGTCGTAGTGGGCCTGGATGTTGTTGCGGTCGTCGTGCTTGCCGGGGGGTCGCAGGCGGCGGAACCAGTCGGTCGACGCGCCCACGGCCTGGCCGACGCGGTCCTGGACGGCGGTCACGGGGCGCAGGCCCCGGCTCAGCACGCGGGTGAGGGTGGTGAGGTCGTCGCAGTCCCACAGGCCGTCGGCGTAGTCGCGACCCAGGCCCACCGACCCCTGGCGCAGGGTGTCCCAGTAGACGACGGGGTCGTGGACGACCATCGTCACCTCGGGGGCTCCGTCGCCGAAGCGGCGCGTGCCGGACCCGTCGACCACCACCAGGGTGCCGCCCCGGAGGTGGGACGCCATGAAGCGGAGGAACCGGGCGGCCACCGGGGTCCCGGCCCGGGCCCCCACCCATCCCATCGGCAGTTCGGCCATGCTCAGCGCTCCCGTCCGTCGTCCGCGGCCCCGACGGCCGTCGGTGGCCGGTCCGGGTGCCGGTGGAAGGGTACGCCCTTGGCCTTCAGCGCGAGGGCCTGCCGGTAGATGCCGAGCGAGACCCGCAGCGTCATGAGGGGGAAGCGCCACAGCAGACGGCCCTGGGCCCGGCGTCCGGCGGGGGAGCGGTTGAGCGCCATCGAGGCCCCGAACACCTGGTCGGGGCCGTCGAAGTCGTCGACGGCCAGGGTGAGCCGTCGTCCGGGCTCCCCGATGGTGAAGCGGTGGGTGAGGCCCATGGGGAGGAACGGCGAGACGTGCATCCCCTTGGCGACACGGTGGGTGCCGGCGCCCGGGAGCACGTACGCCGTGCGCTCGTGCCATGGCGTGTTGGTGACCTCCACGACCACGGTCTCGACGGCGGTACCCGACGCGTCGAAGCAGTAGTAGGTCGTGATGGGGTTGAAGAGCCACCCCCAGGTGCGGAGCTGGGTCAGCACGGCCACCGGCCCGGTCGGGCGGTCACCGGTGCGGTCCTCGACCAGGTCGCGCACGGCGGTGTCGAGGGGGACCGAGGGGTCCCCCAGGTAGTCGGACCGGCGGAACGTCACGGCGTTGCGCCCACCGTCACTCCACAGCGGGTGCAGGCCGCAGACCTCGGCGACCTCGGACAGGTCGAGGTAGACCAGGGCGATCCGGTAGGAGAAGCGGTGGTCGACCGGGGTGCGCCGGTGGTGCACGACCCGGCCCTCGTAGACGGCACTGCGCAGCCCGGTGGTCGACGCGGGCGGTCGGGCCGACCCGGTGGTCGGCGCCGCGGCGGGTGCGGGCGTGCTCACAGGTCCTCGCCGGCCAGCCGCCGGCACACCACCCGGGCACTCTCGACCCCGTCCTCGTGGAAGCCGTAGCCCCAGTAGGCGCCGCAGTACCAGGTCCTCCGTACGCCGTTGAGCTCCTCCTGACGCTGCTGGGCGGCGATGGCGGCGGCGTCGTAGACCGGGTGGGTGTAGTCGAAGGTGCGGAGCACCCTGTCAGGGTCGATGGCGTCGTCACGGTTGAGGGTGATGAGCAGCTCGTCCTCCGAGTCGACCCCCTGCAGGCTGCGCAGACGGTACGTGAGGGTGGCCTCGGTCGGGTGGTCCGGCAGGCGGTGGTAGTTCCAGCTGGCCCACGCCCGGCGGTTGCGGGGCAGGAGCGAGACGTCGGTGTGGAGGGTGGCCCGGTTGGGCTGGTAGGCGATGGCGCCGAGGACCTCCCGCTCGGTGGGACCCGGGTCGGACAGCAGGTCGAGGGCCTGGTCGCTGTGGGTGGCGATCACCACGTGGTCGAAGCGTTCGGGCCCGTCGGCCGTGTGGAGCTCGACCTCGTCCTCGGACCGGGTCACCTTGTCCACCGGCTGCTCGAGGCGCACGGCCGAGCCGAGGGGGGCCAGCACGGCGTCGACGTACCGCCGGGACCCGCCCTCCACGGTCCGCCACGAGGGCTGGTTGCCGTACTCGAGCAGTCCGTGGTTGGCGAAGAACCGCGCGAATGTGACCGCCGGCATGTCGAGGAACGTCGAGGGGTCGGCCGACCAGATCGACGAGCCCATCGGGACCAGGTACCAGTTGAGGAACTGCGGGGACCAGTGTCCCCGCTCGAGCAGTCCGGCGAGCGAGATCGTGGTGTCGTGGGGCGCCTCGAGGAGGTCCCGGGCCATCCGGTTGAACCGGACGATGTCGGACAGCATGCGCAGGAAGGACGGGCGGACCAGGTTGCGGCGCTGGGCGAACACGGTGTCGAAGGAGGAGCCCTTCCACTCCAGCCCACTCACCTCGTCGGTGACGCTGAAGCTCATGTCGCTGGGCTTGGTGGCCACCCCGAGCGAGTCGAAGAGCCGGATCAGCCCCGGGTAGTTCCGCTCGTTGTAGACGAGGAACCCCGTGTCCACGTCGAAGGAGCCGTCGGCGAGGTCGACGGTGACGGTGTGGGCGTGCCCGCCGGGCCGGCCCTCGGCCTCGAACAGTGTGACGTCGTGCCGGCGCGAAAGCAGATGGGCGCAGACGAGGCCGGAGACCCCGGTGCCGACGATCGCGATTCTCATATGTCCGGCCTGCTCCCTGAAGTAGTGCGCGTGGTTCGCCTACCGTTCTTCGGAGGAGACGCCAGGTCGGATGACGACGGTCGGAACTCCCAGGTGAGCCAGTATATTTGGGTTGGTTGACGGACCGGTCGGGTGACCGGTGTCCGTGCCTACGACGGCCTCAGGAAGGACCCCATGGCCCGCTACCGGGCGACCGTGATCTCCACCCGATCGGCCGAGGAGACGTTCGACTACCTGGCCGACTTCTCCCACGCCCAGGAGTGGGATCCCGGCACGGCCACCGCCGAGCGGCTCGACGACGGGCCGGTCGGCCTGGGCAGCGCCTTCCGTCTGGGGGTGCGTGTCGGCGGCCGGGTCACCCCCCTCGAGTACCGCATCGTGGCCTTCGACCGCCCGCACCGGGTCGTCCTGCTGGCCGAGTCGGGGATCGTCCGTTCCGAGGACACGGTGACGGTCACCCCGGTGGCCGACGGCGGCTCGATCCTGTCCTACGAGGCCGACCTCCGCCTGTTGGGCGCCCTGTCGGCGGTCAACGGGATCCTGCCCGTCGTGTTCGACCGGATCGGTGCCCACGGGGCGGCCGGTCTACGTCGCCGGCTCGGTGGACCGCCGGTGCCCACCGAGCGCCCGCAGGCCGGAACCCTGGTGGCCCGCGGCGTCGACGGCGTGCTCGAGGCGACGGTGGTCGGCAGCTTCTCCTCGATCGGCCCGGCGGTGCGGGCCCGTACCGCCGGGTGGACCCCGCCCCCGTCGTTGGCCGGCCGGACCGTGCTGGTCACCGGAGGCACCTCGGGACTCGGCCTGGCCACGGCGTGCGGCGTGGCCCGACTGGGTGCCCGGGTGGTCATCACGGCCCGCGGCACCGAGCGGGCCGAGCGGGCCGCCGAGGCGGTGCGGCACGCCGCACCCGGGGCCGACGTCTCGTACCTGCTGGCCGACATGGGCGAGTTCGGCCAGGTGCGGGAGCTGGCGGCGGCGTTCCTGGCCGGCCACGACCGGCTCGACGTCCTGGTGCACAACGCCGGGGCGCTGACGAAGGACCGTCGGGTGACCGGGTCGGGGCTCGAGCTCACGGTGGCCTCCCAGGTGGCCGCCCCGTTCCTGTTGACGGGGCTGCTGCTGCCCGCCCTCCGGGCCGCCGCGCCCTCCCGGGTCGTCCAGGTCGCCTCGGGCGGCATGTACACCCAGCGGTTCGACCTCGACACCCTGGAGATGGGCCCCTCCGACTACGACGGGACGGTCGCCTACGCCCGGGCCAAGCGGGCCCAGCTGGTGCTCATGCACGAGTGGGTACGGCGCACCCCGGGGACCGGCGTGTGCTTCCACGCCATGCACCCCGGCTGGGCCGACACCCCGGGCATCCGCGAGAGCCTGCCGGGGTTCGCCCGGGTCATGGGCCCGTTCCTGCGGACGCCCGACCAGGGGGCGGACACGGCCGTGTGGTTGGCGGCCGCGCCGGCGGGCGTCGAGACGACCGGTGGCTTCTGGCTCGACCGCCGCCCCCGCTGGGAGCACAAGGTGCCGTGGACGCGCCTGTCCGAGCAGGAGTTCCACGACGCCGGCGCCGCCCTGTGGGCGTGGTGCGCCGAGCGCACGGGTTGGGACGGGCCGACCCGACCCGGGTGACCGGACGACGGGCGGGCCGGCCGGTCAGCTCGTGAAGCCGTACCGCTCGTGGGGGCCCATGGCGGCGAACTCGAACATCCCGTAGCCGACCTGGTCCCCACAGGTGAATCGGGCGGCGTACTCGGTCAGGCCCCACGCCGTGTAGTTCGGGTCGGGGGCCACGATCTGCCCCTGGGTCACGAGGTCGCCCTGGTACATGCCGTGCTTCCAGTCGGGCTCGAGGCCGTAGCCGGACCCCAGGAGCAGGGGGAAGGCCAGCAGCGGCTCGACCTCGACGACGGCCGTCCGCTCACCCCGGGCGCCGAAGTAGGAGAGGGTCGCGCCGGTCACGGTCCGGGTCCCCTCCACGAAGCGGATGTCGTGCTCGGGACGCCCCAGCCAGGTGGCACCGCCCGCGACGTCGATCATCGGGACGCGGTGGGCGTCCTGCATGATCCGCTCGCCCGAGGCACGCTCCTGGACGATGGTCACCATGGCGTGGTCGTCGAAGCGCACCGGGGCGTAGATCCAGAAGAACCCCGAGCCCGTGTCGGTCGCCCGGATGCCGAGCGGTTCCGACTCGCCGACGGGGCGCACACCCCAGGAGCGGTCGCGTGAGCCCCACCAGCGGTCGGGGGTGAGCTTGACCTCGCGGTCACCCACCTTGAGCGTGCCGGTCCACCCGCCGACCTGGGCGAAGCGGGTCGAGTCGAAGACGACCCGCGAGAACTGCCGGTCGAAGTGGCGTGACTCGAGGTGGGCCTGGCTGAACCCGTCGTAGACGGCGTCGAGCTCGATGCCCCACTCGTTGGGCTCGAGGACCACGCGGAGCTGGCGGAGCCCCTCGCGGACCTCGATCCGGATCGGGCCGACCGAGGCGTCCATACGGTCGGCGCCCAGGGTCTTGGAGGAGCGGACCACGCGATGGTCGTCGCCCCACTTGACGGACACGAAGGCGTCGGCCACGCCGAGGTTGGGGTACTGGCCCACGCCGATGACGCAGAAGAGCTCCTCGTCCGTCCCGGCCACGTCGCCGGTGCCGTGGATGTTGAAGTAGTAGCGGTCGTAGAAGTTCCGGTCCGAGGTGGCCACGTGGCGCATCGGCTCGCTGATCTGGTGAACCGGGTAGTCGTCGAGGGGGGACAGCACGTCGGACTCCACTTCTCCGGCGGGGCCGGCGGTCGGGGCCTCCACGCATGGTGGCGGGCGGGGAGCCGAGCGTACCGCCGCGGGCGCCGGGGCGGTGGGGTACCGGGCGGTCCGGCCGCGGCGCGGGCTACGATCCATCTGGGGACGGGCCGCACCCGAAGATGGTGCCGGACCGACCCGGTGCAGTTCGCGCAGCACGTCGTCCAACGAGGTACGGGGCCGTCCCGGACCACCGTCACCCAGGGAGGGACCATGAAGTCGTACGACCGCCTGTTCATCGGAGGTGAGTGGGTCGCCCCGGCGTCCACCTCGTTCTTCGACGTCCGATCCCCGTCCACCGGCGAGCTGGTGGGCCGCACGCCCGAGGCGGCCGAGGCCGACATCGACAAGGCGGTGGCCGCCGCCCGGGAGGCCGTCGACCGAGGCCCGTGGCCGCGCATGACCCCCGTCGAGCGCGCCGCCGTGCTGTCCCGCGCCGCCGAGGCGATCCGTGAGCGGATGCAGGACATCTCCGAGCTGATCTCGAGCGAGATGGGCTCACCGGTCTCGTGGGGACTCCTCGCCCAGGTGCTCGCTCCGACGATGATCCTCGACTACTACGCCGGGCTGGGATCCACCTTCGCCTTCGACACGGTGAAGGACGGCCTGCTGGGCCCCGTGCTCGTCGCCAAGGAGCCGATCGGCGTCGTGGCGGCCATCACCCCGTGGAACGTGCCGCTCTTCCTGGCTGCCGCCAAGCTCGCCCCGGCCCTGCTGTCGGGCAGCTCCGTGGTGTTCAAGCCGGCCCCCGAGACGCCGATCGACGCCAACGTGTTCGCCGAGATCCTGGCCGACGCCGGCCTCCCCAAGGGCGTGCTCAGCGTGGTGCCGGCCGGACGTGAGGTGGGGGAGTACCTGGTCAACCACCCCGGCGTCGACAAGGTGTCCTTCACCGGCTCGACCGCCGCCGGCAAGAAGATCGGGGCCGCCTGCGGCGCCAACCTGAAGCGTTGCAGCCTCGAACTGGGCGGCAAGTCGGCGGCGATCCTGCTCGACGACGTCAAGCTCGACGAGTCGCTGCCCCTGATGCTCCCCAACGCCATCATGAACAACGGCGAGGCCTGCATCTCGCTGACCCGCATCCTGGCGCCGCGTGACCGCTACGCCGAGGTCACCGACGCCCTCGTCGAACTGGTCCGGGCCATGAAGGTCGGCGACGCGCTCGACCCGGCCACCGAGGTCGGCCCCCTGGTGGCCGAGCGCCAGCGTGACCGGGTGGAGGGCTACATCCGCATCGGTCAGGAGGAGGGCGCCAAGGTCGCCGTGGGCGGTGGTCGCCCGTCCGGCCTCGACTCCGGCTGGTACGTCGAGCCCACGGTCTTCGTGGACGTGGACAACTCGATGCGCATCGCCCAGGAGGAGATCTTCGGACCGGTGCTGTCGGTCATCCCCTACGACGACGACGCCGACGCGGTGCGGATCGCCAACGACTCCGAGTACGGACTCTGCGGCGCCGTGTTCAGCGCCGACAACGACCGCGGCCTCGGGATCGCCCGTCAGGTCCGCACCGGCACCTACATGGTCAACTCGTCCATCCCGATCGACTTCTCGTCGCCCTTCGGCGGCTACAAGGACTCGGGAGTGGGTCGCGAGTTCGGCGAGGACGGCCTCGAGCTGTTCCTCGAGAAGAAGACCATCAACCTGCCGGCCGGCTACACGCCGAACCTCTGAGGACCCCACCGGCCTGATCCCGGCCCCCACGGGGTGTCGCCACCGGCGCGCCCCGTGGTCGGGCCCGCGCCCACCGTGGGCAGGGCCGGATCGGCCCCGGACGTCGCGCGATCAGGGGTACCGCGCCGGGTCCCCGTCTGCGATCATGGTGCCCCTATGACCCGCCCTGTCCGAGGACCCGGGACACCCCCGCGGTCACCCGGGGTGCCCCGTCGATGACCACCGTCGCCGACGCGGTCCCGGCCCCCTCCACGCCCCGCGCCCCGCGGGGGCGGACCATCGTGTTCGGCTACGTGCCGGCCCTCGACGGGATCCGCGCCGTCGCCGTACTGGGCGTCATGCTCTACCACGGAGGAGCCCCGCTGTCGGCCGGCGGCTTCCTCGGCGTCAACATGTTCTTCGTCCTCTCGGGCTTCCTCATCACGTCGCTGCTGCTCGGTGAGTGGGCCCGCCGCCTGACGATCCGACTCGGCCAGTTCTGGGTGCGCCGGGCCCGCCGACTGCTTCCCGCCCTGCTGCTCCTGCTCATCGCCGTGGCGGCCTACGCCCACTTCGTGGCCACCCCGGGGGAGTTCGCCTCGCTCCGGCTCGACTCGCTCGCCACCCTCTTCTACGTGGCCAACTGGCACTTCATCGTGGGGGGCTCGAACTACTTCGCCCAGTCGGCCCAGCCCTCGCCGCTGTCGCACATGTGGTCGCTCTCGATCGAGGAGCAGTTCTACATCGTCTGGCCCCCGGTCGTCCTCGGCCTGCTGCACCTCGGTCGGCGGCTGCGGCCCTCCCGTCAGCTGTGGCCGGTCCTGGCCGCGGCGGTCGGCGGGGCGCTGGCCTCGGCGGCGGCCATGCGGTGGGCCTACCTGCACCACGCGTCGGTCACCCGCCTCTACGAGGGCACCGACACGCGCAGCCAGGACATCCTGGTGGGCGCGGCCCTGGCCATCGGCCTCACCATGTGGGCCCGCCACCGCCGGGCCCTGCCCCAGCCCGTGCCCGACCTGGACGAGCTCGAGCCGGCCCGCATCCACCCGTCGGCCGGCACGGTGGGCCTCGGCGCGCCGCCCGCCCACCGCCGCGACACCCAGCGTCGCCGGGGCCCGACACCCCGACCCATCGCCGCCTGGGAGCTGTCCAGCGCCACGGCCCGGCTGACGGCCCAGGTCTTCGGCTGGGCCGCCCTCCTCGGGGTCGTCGCCCTGTGGGGTCGGCTCGACGGCCCGACCGGGGTGTTCTTCTCCGGGGGCGAGCTGGCCATCGCCGTGGCCATCGCCGTGCTCCTCTTCGCGGTGGTGACCGCCCAGGCGGGCAGCCTCGCCCGGGCCCTCGCCAACCCGGTCTTCGTCTACGTGGGTCGGATCTCCTACGGCCTCTACCTCTGGCACTTCCCACTCTTCTCGTTACTCGACGCCGAGCGCCTCCACCTCTACGGCCTGCCGCTGCTGGCCGTCCGCTTCGCGGTGACGTTCGTGGTGGCTACCGCCTCGTACTACCTGGTCGAGCTGCCCGTGCGGAAGAGCGCGCTGACCACCCTGACCGAGTGGCGGGGCTGGCTGGTCACCTCGGGGGCCTTCCTGGTGGTGGTGGCCGTGACGGTGGCCGCCACCGTGCCCGGTGCCGCCGAGGCGGCCGGCACCTACCGCTCGGCCGGTCCGGTCCCCGTCGGCACGCCGGTCCGGGTGACGATCCTCGGGGACTCGGTGGCCTGGCGGCTCGGGTTCGCACTGCAGGCCGACCAGCCCGCGGCGCAGTACGGCGTCGACCTCGACGACAGTGCCATCGTGGCCTGCGGGGTGCTCCGCACCACGCAGTACCGGGCCCACGGGGTCCCCGACCCGATGGCGCTCCAGTGCAACCCGACGACCCCGACGGCCGGGCAGTGGCCGGCCCTGTGGCGGGGGGCCATCGACCAGTTCCGCCCGAACGTGGTGATGGTGCTGGCCGGTCGGTGGGAGGTCATGGACCGGTTGCTCGACGGCCGGTGGTCCCACATCGGCGAGCCGGCGTTCGACGCGGCCGTCAAGGACGCGCTCGAGCAGGCCGTGCAGGTGGCCGGTTCGACCGGCGCCTACGTGGAGCTGCTGACGGCCCCGTGCTTCGACTCCGGCGAGCAGCCGAACGGACTGCCGTGGCCCGAGGACGACCCCGCCCGCCTGGCCCGCTACAACCAGATCGTGCGCGAGGTGGCCGCCGATCACCCGGCCACGGTCCGGGTCCTCGACTTCGACTCGATGGTCTGCCCGGGGGGCGTGTACTCGACCTCGCTCGACGGGGTCCAGCTGCGTGACGGCGACGGCGTGCACATCGTCCCGACCGCGGCCGCCGGGCAGTGGCTCGCCTCGCACCTGCTGCCTTCCGTGGTCCAGGCGGGTCGGGACCAGATGGCCGGACGCAGCCTCGACCTCACTCCGTCGCCGTCGACAACCGGCTCGCCCCGTCCGACGGTGTCGGCCTCGGGGTCGCTGTCGGACGACGGAACGCGCGGGCCCTGACGCCCCCGGTGGGGGCGGTCAGCCGGCCGCCGGGTTCGACGGTGGCGCGGGCTGGTTGAACACCGAGTTGTCCGCGGCCTGGCACTGGGTCTTCAACGACGTGACGAGCTCGGACTCGGGCACCCGGTTGGCCTCGGAGAGGGTGGCCGACAGCGGCTCCCATGTGATGTCGTGGTAGGCGGCCTGGGCGGCGATGGGGATGGCGGCCAGCAGCTGGAGGTAGGCCTTCTCGCGCAACGGGGCGGCTCTGGTGGCGTCGGTGGTCGTGTCCGCCTCGCCCAACAGCTTGAGCGAGGCGTTGACGTGCACGCAGGAGGCCCGGGCGAGGTCACCGGCGCTCGCCCCGCAGGCCGACAGGGCGCCGCCGGCCATCAGCAGGGCGACCACCCCGGCCACCACACGGGCCAGGCGGGGCCGTGTCCCGACGATCACCCGAGCCAGCTGGGCGCCGAGTCGAGCAGGTAGCGGCTGACCGCCAGGCACCGGTCGAACACGTCGCACATCATCTCCTCGCCGGTGAGGACGCGCGCCAGGGAGACCGGGGTGCGGGCCACGATGCTGAGGCGGCGCTCGGCGGCGTCGGTGGCCGAGGCGTACGAGTCGATCGCCGAGACCTCCAGGGGCAGCTCGATGCCTCCCACCCCCGCCAGGTCGATGGCGAGCCGCAGCAGGTCGGGTCCGTGGGGGAGGGGCGGGAGCGCCCAGGTGAAGGTCAGGGCGAAGTGGAACTCGTCCGGTGGATCCTCGTCCTCGGGCAGACCGAAGACGGCGTCCTCGAAGGAGAGGAGGGTGCGGGGGTCGACCTCGAGGGCGAGGTGGAGGTCGAGCGGGCCGCCGCAGCCGTCCTCGGGGTGGAGCTCCACCTCCCAGACCTGGCGGAGCGAGTACGTCTCGACGAAGTGCCGCTCGTCGTGCACGTGGAAGCCATGGTCGACCGAATGGTCCTTGAGATCGGCGACGTATCCCGCCACATCGATGACTGCCACAGGGGACCCAGCCTACCGGTCCGCCGACGGGGTGGGGACGGGGCGACGCCCGGCGAACCGGTCGGCACCCACCGGGGTCCGGGGTGGCTCCGGTATCGTCGGTCGGATGGACGACGCCACCCTGCTCGAGGTGCTGCACGCCACGGCCACCGCCATCGCCGATGCCCTCGCCGACCTGGATGACTGGGGCCTGGCCGGCACGAAGGCGGACCAGTACCGGCACGACCTGGTCGCCGATGCCGCCGGTCTCGCCGTTCTCGACGCAGCCGGGGTGGGGGTGCTTTCCGAGGAGTCCGGGACGTCGGACACCGACCGGGCTCTCGTGGTGGTCATCGACCCGGTCGACGGCTCGACCAACGCGTCGAAGGGTATCCCGTGGTTCGCCACCAGCCTGTGCGCTGTCGACGCGGACGGCGCCCGGGCCGCGCTGGTGGTGAACCAGGCATCGGGCGTCCGGTTCGAGGCGGTGCGGGGTGGCGGGGCCCGCAAGGACGGTGTCCCGATCCGTCCGTCGGGGTGCGAGCGGCTGGAGGAGGCCATCGTGGCCTTCAGCGGTTACCCGCCCCGCCACTTCGGCTGGCTGCAGTACCGGTGCCTGGGGGCCGCTGCCCTGGACCTGTGTGCGGTGGCCGAAGGGGTCCTCGACGGGTACGCCGTGGTCGGGGGGTCGAAGCTCGGGAGTTGGGACTACCTGGGCGCCATGCTCGTCTGCACCGAAGCCGGAGCCGTCGTCGGCGACGCGCACGGCCGCGACCTCGTCACCCTCTCCCACGTCGAGCGCCGAGCCCCGTTCGCGGCGGCCACACCCGCACTGCTGACGGAGTTCCTGGCGGCCGGGGCGCAGTAGCGTCTGCACCTGCGGGCGTTTAGCTCAGTTGGTCAGAGCAGCTGGCTTACAACCAGCAGGTCGTCGGTTCGAACCCGACAGCGCCCACGCAGCGGCGGGGGGAGAGAGGGAGGACGGCGGCGCACGGCCCCAGACCCGCCGCGCGACGGCGCCTCGGCGGACCCGCTGCACCGGAAACGGGGGGCACGGTCGGAGGGGTTGGGCGTTGGAGACTCGGACGCTTCGATTCGCCCCGCTGACCGGCGGGCTCCCAGCTCCTCGACTCTCGACTATCGGCTATCCCTGATCGAATCAGGCACATCGGTGGCAGATCCCATTGCAGTGGTGGACAAGTGTTCAGTAGATTGAACGAATGTCCACAAGAGGCACCTCCAAGCAGAACGAAGGACGAAACGCCCTCCTGCCCGTTGACGTGATCCAGTCAGCAGTCAGCGCATTCAACCGGGGTGACATCGACGCGTACCTTGGGTTCTTCGACCCGAGCTGTCGAAGGTGGATCGTGGGATTCCGCGAGCCCCTCACGCTGGAACAGGTGGGCGACAGCCTGCGAGAGCTCGTGGCGGCCTTCGACCCGCTCCACCTGAGCTCCGATGCGCTCTTCGGCGACGGCAGTTCAGTGTGCGCACGGTGGCGACTGCACGGTACCCACGTGGTCGACTACGCCGGGATCGCAGCGACGAACGGCGAGATCGACGTCGAGCAGTGCGAGGTCTACGAGGTCGTTGACGGTCTGGTGGTCGAGTCGTGGGTCTACGTCGATCCAGGGGGCCTGTTCCGACAGGTGGCCGCCCACCCGGCAAGCACCCCGGTCCCATGACCTCGACTCTCGATGCCCGCCATCTCCTCGATCCCGAGGTGATCCAGGATCCCTATCCCTTCTACCGGCAGCTCCAGCGCGAGGCCCCGGTCTGGGCGGTTCCCGACACGTCGGTATTCGTGGCCAGCTCGTTCGCCATGGTGTCCGAAGTCTCGAGTCGGGTCGACGACTTCTCGAACAACATCCGGTGCCTCCTGTACCGCGACGATGACGGGCTGCCCCAGCAGCTCTCTCTGGGGGACTTCGGCGTGCAGACCCTGGCCACAGCCGATCCGCCGGATCACGCACTCCACCGTGGGGCGGTGTTCCCTGAGTTGGTGGCTCGACGGATGGCGTCCCTCGAACCCGACATCTCCGAGGTGGCCACCGCCTGCTTGTCCCGAGCGCTCGATGAAGGCAGCACGGACTTCATGGCCACCGTGGCCAACATCGTCCCGATCACGATGATCACTCAGCTCATCGGGTTCCGGGACAGCAACCTCGATGTTCTTCTGCAGGCCGCATTCGACTCGACCGAGATGCTGGGCGCCACGTTCTCTCTGGCGAGACTGGGTGAGCTGATCAATAGGATCGGTCCGATCGAAGCCTGGATCCGTGAGCAGATCGACCAAGCCGCTGCCGAGCCGGTCGACGACCTGCTCGGCGCCGTTGTGCGAGGCATCGCCGACGGGGTCTTTGGCGTCCAGGAAGGCACGCTCATACTCCACACGCTGCTCAGTGCGGGCGGCGAGTCCACCAC
>Ga0181528_10001426_pt1 | contig 14914 bp, 15 predicted proteins | sample PEATcosm2014_Bin_47_FD_119742 | JGI IMG/M metagenome (GOLD analysis project Ga0181528, IMG submission 119742) | Peatland microbial communities from MTU Mesocosm Facility, Houghton, MI, USA - PEATcosm2014_Bin10_10_metaG | ecosystem: Environmental > Terrestrial > Soil > Wetlands > Peat | place...
AGAAGACGCAGGTGGAGAAGGTTCTGGGCGAACTGGAGGTTCTGGGCAAGCCGCGGATCGAGGTGCTGAACAAGATCGATTTGCTGGGCGGGCACGAGCGGGCGGGATTGCAGGAGCGAAGCGGCGAAGTGGCCGTCTCGGCGCGCACCGGCGAAGGCATGGAAGCCCTGCTTGCGGCCATCGATCGCGCCCTGCACACCGATCCGCTGCTGTCCGCGGAATTGTGTGTTCCGCAGCAGGAGGGCGCGGTGCTGGCGGCGATCGAAGCGGGAATGATCGTGCATTCGCGGGAGTACGAGGGCAACCTGGTGCGATTGACAGTGAGCGGCCCGGCCTCGCTCGTCGGGCGGCTGCGCCAATACAGGCTGCGGGAAGAATAATCGCATTTTCATGCACAGAGGTTGAAGAATCGCCTATTCTGTCTTCAGGATTGCGGAGGATTATCCCATGAACTCCGTCGAAGCCACCCCGGCCCGCTCTATTTCGACACTTGCCACCCGCGAAGTCTATCGCAACCACTGGATGCGGGTGCGCGAGGATCAGATCCTGCGCTCCAACGGCGAAGAGGGCATTTACGGCGTCGTTGACAAAGATGACGCGGCCATTATTCTGCCCATCGATGAGGGGCGCATCTGGCTGGTGGAGCAATACCGCTACACCATTCAGGAGCGGGCGCTGGAGCTGCCGCAGGGCGGCTGGGAGATGGCGATTGACGATCACGAGCAACTGGCGCGCGGCGAGCTGAAGGAAGAGACGGGCCTGATCGCGGCCAAGATGATCCACCTGGGCGATCTCTGGATCGCCTACGGATTCACAAGGCAGCTTCAGCACGTCTATCTGGCAACCGGACTGACCGAGACTGGGAAGGAACCCGACGCCGAGGAGCATGATCTGGTGGTGCGCTCATTTTCGATTGAGGAGTTCGAGGAGATGATGCGCACTGGCGCCATACGGGATGGGTGCACGCTGGCTGCCTGGGGGCTGTATCTGCTCTGGAAGGCAAAGCAGGGGTGAGATGGCTTACTCGAAGGCTTCTTCGCTTTCCAGTCCACGAATAAATTTTTCGAAGTTTTGAGCTACAAAAGTGATCTTGTAATCGCATTCTTGATCGATGTGAACCACTTGAGGCTCGCCATTTACTCCGCACTCTCGATAGTCGAGACATAACATATCGTGCCCAGCGGAGGGACAGTCGCAAAAATAAACTCCAAGAGGCGGGTAACCCCATTCCTCTATCATGAATTGACTGCCAAATCCCCCTCCGAGTGAGTTTTGTTTGTTCCTGCTTATACCAAAAATGCCCGTAATGGCGACGTGATCCTCTGCCCATGAGGTGGATTCTTGAGTTCTGTGACATTTGAATTTTGGGATGCCGCCATTTTGACATTTCATCAGCTCGATGTAGGCCTGCGGGAGCTTGTAACCAAGTTCCTTCTCGATGGATGCCAGAAGTTCCTCAGTCAGCGGCTCACCGACGTATTCCTTCTTCGCATATTCCGTGTTGTTCCAAAACCCCGAAATATCGAAATCGCCAAAGACCATCATCGTCGGTCGCTCCTAGCGCGATGAATGCTGGAGAGTGCAGCAGTGTATTAACCCTACCCGCGCTCGTCCATGGGAATGTAGGGGGCGGGATAGACGGGGCCGATGTACTCGGCGCGGGGACGGATGAGGCGGTTATCGTCGAGCTGTTCGATGACGTGGGCGGCCCAGCCGGCGATGCGGCTGATGGCGAAGATCGGCGTATATAAATCGATGTCGATGCCCAATGTCGCGTAGGTGGAGGCCGAGTAGAAGTCCACGTTGGCGTTGAGCTTTTTGTCGGAGTTGATATGTAGCTCAATGGCGCGGGACATCTCGTACCACTTGGGAATGCCGGCATCCTTGCCGAGTTTCTCGCTCATACGGCGCAGATGGGTGGCGCGGGGATCTTCGGTCTTGTAGACGCGATGGCCGAAGCCTGAAATCTTCTGCTTGGCGGCGAGCATATTTTTCACGTATTCGACGGGATCGGCTCCGGCCTTATCGATGGTGAGCAGCAGGCGCATGACGCCTTCGTTGGCGCCGCCGTGCAGCGGTCCCTTGAGCGCGCCAATGGCTCCGGTAATAGCCGAATGCACGTCGGCCAATGTGGCGGCGATGACGCGGGCGGCGAAGGTGGAGGCGTTCAGCTCGTGCTCGGCATGGAGGACCAGCGCCATATCCATGGTCTTGACGGCGGTCTCGGAGGGCTTGACGCCATTCAGCATCCAGAGGAAGTTGGCCGCATGGTTCAACGAGCGGTCGGGCGGCACAATCTCCAAGCCTTTGCGCAGGCGGTCGTAGATGGCTACGATCATCGCCATCTGCGCGGTCAGGTGGTAACACTTGCGGACGTTGGCGTCGTGGGAGTTGTCTTTCTCGTCGGCGTCGTAAAAGCTGAGCGCGGAGACGGCGGTGCGCAAGACCTCCATCGGCGTGGCCGAGGCGGGGATGGAGCGGAGCATATCGACGATGCGGAAGTCGAGGCCGCGGGCCAGCGAGAGCTGCGAGGAAAATTCGCGCAGCGCCAATTCGTTGGGCAGCACGCCGTTCCAGAGCAGGTAGGTCGTCTCCTCGAAGGTCGAATGGACAGCCAGTTCATGGATGTCGATTCCTCGATAAGACAGGACACCTGCTTCTCCGTCGATCCAGCAGATCCCGGAGTTTGCCGCGACAATTCCTTCCAGACCCTTTCCAGCGACAGCAGTCGGCATATCCTTCGGATCTCCCCTCGCAATGATCTCTACGATAGATGCGGCAGTTGTCCCGGCCTTTCAAGAAAAGAGCCCGGCGCGTGAATGTGCTGTATAGATCTTTATAACGCAGAGATTACCCGCTTGTCACGAAGAGTGGGACGGCGGGGCGGGAAAACTGCTCTGGAGGCTCTCGAAGGCGATCATTTCGCCGGGGCCTGGATAGGCTTGGAGGAATTTTTTCGGGCGCAAGCCGGAAAATGTCTATATTCTGTAGACTCTCCGGGAAGGCTCCGGAGCGGGAGCGGCTAATTGGACGCAACGGTTGTCTGTCGGCGATGCATTTGCCGGCGTATGACCGGCGCGGAAGAGGCCCCAACCTATGAAACGGCCCGTTGAACGGTCCGACAAAGAGAGGTAACAAATGAGCGAAGTTGACGAAACCCCCCGAAGCTATTCTGGTGCGTTGTTGGCAGCGATTGCAGTGGCAGTGCTGGCTGGTCTCGGCAGTCTGATCTGGAGTTTTAGCCTCAGCAGCCGGCTGAGCACCGCGGAAACATCGCTGACCGAGGCCAAGCAGGAAAACGTGAAGCTGGCCGCAGAGTTGCGCGAAACCGACGCCCGTCTCAAGGTTGCGACCGAGGAACTGGGCAACTCCCTCGGCCTGACCGAGAAGCAGATGGACGCGCGCGCCGCCGAGATCATTCAGCGGGAGCAGGCTGACAGCAGACGGCTGGAGAGCGCACAGAAGCAGACCGCGCAGCAGGTGAGCGCCGTCTCCAGCGAAGTGTCGAATGTGAAGACCGACGTGGGCGGAGTGAAGACCGATCTGAGCAAGACGGAGAGCCAACTGGCCACCACGATCGATCAGTTGCAGTCGATGAAGGGAGATTTGGACGGCCATAGCACGCTGATCGCCCGCAATCACGATGAACTGGAATTACTTAAGCACAAGGGCGACCGGAACTACTATGAGTTCACGCTGACCAAGGGCCAGAAAAAGCCGGTGGGCACGGTGAGCGTCACACTGACCAAGGCCGATCCGAAGAAGAACACCTTCAACCTGGTGGTGGTTTCCGACGACAAGGCAGTCGCAAAGAACAACAAGGGCGTCAACGAGCCATTGCAGTTCTACAGCGGCAAGGACTCGATGCTCTTTGAGATTGTGATCAACTCCGTCAACTCGAAGAATCAGGTGGGCGGATACCTCTCCGTCCCCAAGAGCGCGCCTGTTCCTCCTACTGTTCCATAACCGCGGTCTGGGGCGCGAGCACCAGACTGGGCTGATACTGGAAGGAGAAGGTGAAATTCATTCCGAACTTCGATCCAGGATCGTTATGGCTTGAATCCGGCCCCCAGTCTTTGCGCGCGTCCCACTGCTGCCTGGTGAACCGCAAAACCCAGAAGATGGTTCCGTCGACGCTCTGATCCGGCGCCAGATTCATGTGCGGAGAGAGCGCGTTCGTGTGCAGCGCGGCCAGGTCGGGATAAGCGAGCACGGCCTCCTGGAATTGCGCCACACTTCCCGCCGAGACAGAGAGAATGCCCTCCTCCGGCGAGACATTGGCCAGTGCATTTTCCAGCACGAGCGGATACTTGCTATCGTTCTTCAGCTTGACGTGGGCAAAGAGCAGCACCTCGTCGAAGCTCTCCTTGGGCATGGGTGCGCCGTTGGCGTCGAGGCCTGAGGTCTCGACGTGCCGGGGATGCGCCCAAACCTGAACAATCTCTCCGCTGGCGGCGGGCGGCTTTCGGCTTGCCACCGCAAAGACAACGAGGACAAGTGTGACCACGACAGCCGCGATGATCGCGGCCCAGACCACATGGCTGCTCCCTTTGGTGAACTCTTCACCGAGGGCGGCATCGTCTAATTCTTCCGGCGATTCCTGATGGAGTAAGCTCATAGCGCCCTTATCTTATCTCCGCAGACACTCTCTGAGCCATCAATTCCTTCATTCCTGTGGAAAGCTGGTCGATTTTGACAGGAATCGGTGAATTTTGGAGATGGCGCTGAGGCCGAAGATGGCGCGCATCTCAGCTTCAATGTGATGACCGGGCGATTTTCAGGCGCAGTTTAGTTGGACCACCTCTGAGCGGTCTTTGACTTACGCTGGATCTTCTCCGCCGTTAGGCTGTATTGTGGGCAACGTCTCTCAGCCGGACGACTGCATCCGCCTGGGCCCCTTTTTGCCCTTGAACAATGTCAAACTCAACTTCATCGCCCTCTTTCAGCGTTTTGTAGCCGTCCAACTGAATAGACGAGTAGTGAACGAATACATCTGGCCCATCGTCACGCCCGATGAATCCGTAGCCCTTGGCGTTGTTGAACCACTTGACCTTCCCTTTGTACTGAGCCACAGGTCCCTACCTTCCTTACATCCTGTGAGATGAGGCGAGCGTTGAACTGGGGAAGCCCGCCGTAATATCTTTATGACGCGGAAATCACCAAAACGGTTCACAGAAAAAGCCGCGGATGCTGCAAATAAATAAGGCGGGACCGGAGTGTGGAACCGGTCCCGCGAGGGAAGATTGAGGCAGAAGAAATAAATAGGTTGAGCTTATTTGCGGCGCTTGGCGTCGATTTTCCGCGCATATAAAAGCACGCTGGTCAAAGTCTTGCCGTCCAGAATCTCGCCCTTTTCAATCATTTCCAGGATTTCGGAGAGTTTTACCAGTCGAAATTCGATCTGTTCATCGTCCTCCGGATGGGCCTCGCCGGCGATCAGTCCTTCAGCGACAAAGACCTTCATCGATTCGCCGAGAAAGCCGGGGCTGGCGTAGTACTCGACCAGAGGCTTCCACTTTTTTGCCTTGTATCCGGTCTCCTCTTCCAACTCCCGCTGAGCGCCCAGAAGGGCGTCCTCGCCGGCCTCCAGCTTTCCGGCCGGCAGCTCCCATAGGAAGCGGTTGGCGGCATGGCGGTATTGCCGCTCCATCACGATCCAGGGGTTCTTCTTGCTCTTGGAGCGGTCCAGAGCCAGAATCACAACGCTGCCGTTGTGGCGGATAACGTCGCGCAGGCTCTCTTTGCCGCCCGGTTCGATAAGCTGGTCGCGCAATACGCGAAAGAGAGGCCCCTCAAAGACGACTTCGGAGCCGAGGATCTCAGCCGTCAGCTCGGCTGCGGGGATGACGGACTTCGGAGCCTTCTTTGCCGCGGGCTTCTTGGCTTTGGCTGCCCTGGGTTTGGCGCTCTTTTTCGCCGTGGGCTTGGCTGCCGGGGCAGTCTTCGATTCGGCTTTCTTGTTCTTGGGCATGATCTTCTCTCCTCTTCAGCGTGGGGATGCCAGTCAGATAACGAGTATACGCACTAACGGGGCTTTCTTGCCGAAAGGCGTGCGCAGTTGTGCAACGATTCGTCCCGGCGTGGCATCCTTAATAGTAGCCGAGCTTCCATTTTTGCCCGCATCCCTGCCTTTGCTCTGGGATTTCCGAGGATCAAGAGAACGAGTTGCTGACCGCAGAGCGCCATCCCATCACCGCCATTCCGGGGCTGCACCGCCTCTTTCTGGACTATCAATCCGGATCGGCGGCTGTGCGGGCTTTTTATCCTTCAATGCCGCAAGAGACGCAGCCGGCGCCTTCCGCGCACCGGCAGGAACTGGTTCGTCTGTTGGCCGGGCAGAATGCCGGTTCTTCCCCTGCCGCTGTGGCTGCGCTGGATGCTCTGCGGGGCGGGGCAGGCGTGGTGGTGACCGGCCAGCAGGTGGGAGTCCTGGGCGGACCGCTCTTTACGCCCTTCAAGGCGGCTACGGCTCTGGCGCGCGCGCAGCAGGCTACGGCCGGGGGCCGGCCTCACGCCGCCATCTTCTGGCTGGCCAGCGAAGACCACGACTTTGCCGAGATCGATCACGTGGTCTTTCCCGCCCGCAATGAGCTGCGCAAGCTGGTTTATGCCGCCGCTCCCGGAGTGCCGCAACCCGTGGGCGGCGTCGTGCTGGAGGATGCGATTACTTCGCTTGTCGAGCAGGCCTGGGAGCTGCTGGGAGCCTCGGAAGCGATGGAGGCCCTCGCTCACGCCTACAAGCCCGGACGCACCTTCGCCCAGGCCTTTGCGGAGTTTTATCGCCGCGTCTTCGCCGCGCAGGGGTTGCTGGTGCTGGACGCTTCAGGAAGGGAGTTTCACCGCATCGGCGCGCCGGTCTTGCGGGCCGCACTGGAGCGAGCAGACGAGCTGCACACGGCGCTGGTCGAGCGCAGCCGGGAGCTGGAAGCGGCGGGCTATCACGTACAGGTTGCCGTCGGCGCGCAATCCAGCCTGCTCTTTCTCATCGATGAACGGAGTGGTGCGCGGCAGGCCCTCAAGCGGCAACCGGCCAGCACGCAAGAGCCGGATGGACTTTGGCAGGCGGGCAGGCAGAGCTACACGACGGATGATCTGCTGGGGATTCTTGAAGCCGAACCGGAACGCATCTCGCCCTCGGCGCTGCTCAGGCCAGTTTTTCAGGATCTTCTGCTCTCCACTTCGGAAGTGATTGGCGGGCCGGCTGAGATCGCCTACTTTGCTCAATCCGCAGTACTTTACGAGCGCATTCTGGGCCGCGTGACGCCCATCGCGCCGCGTTTTTCCGCCACGCTGATCGAGCAGGAGGTGGGTGCTTTGCTCAGCCGCAACGAGTTGACGCTGGAGCGGATCTTTGCCGAGACTCCGGATTCACTGGCGCAACTACTGGCCGCTCGCTCGATTCCCATCGAAGGAAGAGAGAGACTTGACGCGGCGGGCACGGCGCTGGAGACCGAGTTGGCGCCAGTGGTCGACTGGCTGCGTACACTCGATGCGGGCCTGGGCCGCTCGGCGGAGACTGCGGCCAGCAAGATGCGCTACCAGATGGGCCGCTTGCGCCGCCTGGCCGCAAACTTCCAGTTGCAGCGCGAGGGGCAGCTCACGCGTCAGGCCGAAACTCTCTGCCGGAGGCTCTATCCCGGCGGGGGATTGCAGGAGCGGATGCATGGCGCGGCCTACTACTTTTCCCACTACGGATTTGAGTTGGCCGAAGAGCTGACCCGGCAGGCCGCCGATTCCCAGCCAGGGCATACGGCGCTGTGGATGTGACAGAGCAGGGAACAGGCTCCGATTCATCGAGGGCCATCCCGTTTTCGCAGCAGCTTTCGTTCAGCCTGTATAATCCTCCCGACGAACGTGGAGGCCTCTGATGAAACAACTTCCGGCGATGGTGGCGACGGCGCTGCTGGCCTGTCTTCCGATGCAGGCTCAGCAGAAGCAGCCCTGCGCAGTGGCGGGCGAGCGGGATGCATTTCTGGGGATTCAGACGATCCGCCTCTGGCCGGGCGATGCGCCGGAGGCCAAGGGAAAAGCCTGCGAGGATATTCCTACGCTCACCCTCTTCGAGCCGCCGAGGGGCGCGGAAAACGGCTCGGCTGTGGTGGTCTTTCCCGGCGGCGGCTACTCTCATCTTTCGGGGAACCTGGAGGGGCGGCAGGTGGCCGACTGGTTCACAGCGCGCGGCTTTCGCGCCTTTGTTCTCAGCTACCGGCTCAGCTCGAATGGCTATCTGCTGCCGGTGCCGCTGCTGGATGCGCGGCGGGCCGTGCAACTGGTGCGGGCGCGGGCTGAAGACTACCAGATCGATCCCCATCGCATTGTGGTCATTGGCTTTTCGGCGGGCGGTCACCTGGCGGCGCTGGCTGGCACGCAGTTTGTTGCTGGCAATCCGGAGGCCGACGACCCGATCGAGCGCGCCTCCAGCCGTCCGGATTACCTGGTGCTCGGCTACCCGTGGATCGGCGCATTTTCTCCGGATACCACGCATCTGAGCTACTGCAAGGTATTCAATGTGATGGACAAATGCGAGGCGATGCGGGTGGCGTACTCTCCGGATTTGTTTGTTACGCATGAGACGCCGCCGACCTTCTGGTATCACACCTTCAGCGACCAGACGGTTTCGGTGGAGCAGGGGCTGCGCTTTTATGAGGCTCTGGTCAAGGCTGGAGTACCGGCAGAGGCGCACATCTTCGCCGACGGTCCGCATGGAACCGGGCTGGGCAAAGGCGACGCCGCCCTGGACCAGTGGCCGAATCTGCTGGAGAGCTGGTTGCGCGCGCAGGGGCTGCTGACGGTTGAGAAGCCAACCGGCAAACCGTAGTTTGTCTCCCGCGCAGGTTAGCGGGCGCAGAAATAACTACAAAACAGCCTGAAAATGAGAGGCGGGCTTACGGCGCTGGGAGTGGAAGGACTTCCCAATGCCGCCAGCCCGCTGGACCCTGGACCGGGTCTAGGTGATAGATTCAGTCTAGGCTCATTTGGGGCAAAATCAAGTTCTTTTTTGGAGAATCATTCCCAAATCGTGACCACCATCACGAGAGTCCCAGGATTGTGGCCGATTGCGTTGACTTGACGGTTCGCTCCTGTTACAAAAAAGTGTTCCACCTCAAAACAGAGAGACCCAACAGGCCGCCTGAACAACAACGACGAATCGGACCGCTATGCAACTAATTCTTCAACAACTCGAGAGTCTTTTTCTCGGCTCCGTACCCACGGTTCTGCTCTTTATCGTGCTGGTGATGGCCTATCAACTGCTGGTGCAGGGGCCGCTGACGGCCGCGCTGAAGGAGCGCCGCGCCCGCACGGAGGGCGCCGTCGAGGATGCGCAGAAGGCCATCGCCGAGGCGGAAGCCAGGGCGGCTGAGTATGCGGAGAAGCTGCGAATGGCGCGCGGCGAGGTCTTCAAGCTGCGCGAATCAAGAGTGAAGCAATGGAATGCCGAGCGCGATGCGGCGCTGGAGACGGCTCGCAAGTCGGCGGCGCTGAAGGTGAATCAGGCCAAAGCGGAGTTGGAGGCCGAGGCCCAAGCGGCCCGCAAGGCGATCGAGGCTGCCTCCGGGGATTTGGCTCAACAGGTATTGAGCGCCGTGCTGCCGGCTGCTGCTGGAGGAAGGCGTTGAGAGATTTGACCGTGCCGTTGCCTTCTATCGTTTTGCCGCTTTCCATCCGGAGTCTTCAGAGGGCTCTCGTGGTGGCGCTTTTTGCCGCCGTGACGGCAATCTCCCTTCCGCTTGCGGCGCAGCAAGCAGCTACAGCAGACCAGCCGGCGCAGGCCAGCACCGCGGATCACTCTGAAGCGGCTGGCTCGCAGGAGGCTTCTAAATCCGGAGCGAGCGAAGAAGATGTCTATCTGCACGCTCCGATCGTGCGGAAGCTGGGGCAGTTGCTTCATCTGGATGTAAATACGGCCTCGAATCTCTTCATGGGGCTGAACTTTGCGGTCATCGTGTTGGGGGTCGGCATTCCTCTCTATCGCGTCGTGCCCAAGCTGCTGCGCAACCGCGGCGAAAGGCTGCGCACCGAACTGGAATCGGCCCGCAAAGCAACTGCGGAGGCCGGCGCAAGGCTGAGCGCCATCGAAGCCAAGCTCGCGGGACTCGATGGGGAGATCGACAAGATTCGCCTTCAGGTGGAGCAGGAGAGCAAACAGGACGAGGCGCGCATCAAGTCCACGATTGGCGAAGAGAGCGCGCGCATCGTCGCTGCCGCCGAGTTGGAGATTGGTTCCGCAGCCGCACAGGCGCGGCGTTCGCTGCGCCACTTTGCCGCCGATCTGGCCATCGATCAGGCCGCGAAGGAATTGAAGTTTACGCCGGAGACGGATCGGGCATTGATTGCCGAGTTTCTGAGCGACGCCGCTCTGACGGGCAGGGTTGAGGGAGGGCAGAAGTAGATGGCAGCCTTTGCAGCGCGATATGCTCGCGCCTTTGCCGACGTGGCGGTCTCGGCGAAGCTGAATATCGCCGTGCTCGACCGGCAATTCGAGGATTTTCTGGCGGCGTGGAATTCGAGCGCCGCATTGCGCGATCTGTTTGCCAATCCGGCGGTTGCCGCTCAGCAGAAGATCGCGGTACTGGACAAGATGAATGGCACGCTGAAGTTGCAGAAGGAGCTGCGCAACCTTCTGGCGGTGCTCATCAAGAACGGCCGCATCGGTGAGGTGGAGGATGTAGCCGCCGCGTATCGCGTGGAGATGCAGGAGCGGAAGGGGGTGCGTTCGGTGGAGATCGTCACCGCCCGCGAACTCGGCGAAAAGGATCGCAAGGGATTGACAGCCGGCGTGGCCAAGCTGGCGGGAGCGGAGATTCAGGCCAGCTTCAAGCTGGACCCCTCCATCCTCGGCGGAACGGTGGTGCGCATCGGCTCGACGGTTTACGACGGTTCGCTGCGCGGACGGCTGGAGCGGTTGAAGGCGGCACTTGTCGCATAACAGGGATCAGAGTTCAGGGGTCAGGGATCAGAAAAGCCCCTTGCAGCAGAAACGATTAGGAACAAAGGAGCAGGAATCAGGGAAATCGGATCGGAAAATTGCTGTTGTACCTGCGCGGCAAGCTGATCCCTGACCCCTGATCCCTGACCCCTGAAAAGGAAGAACATGGCTCAGATCAAAGCAGACGAGATTACGCAACTACTTCGCGAGCAGATTGCGAACTACGACGCGAAGGTCCAGGTGGACGAAGTCGGGACGATCACCACGCTGGGCGACGGCATCGCCCGCATTCACGGATTGGACAAGGTGATGGCTGGCGAGTTGCTCAGCTTTCCCCATGGCATCGCCGGACTGGCGCTGAGCCTCGAAGAGGATTCGGTGGGATCGGTGGTTCTGGGCGATTACACCGAGTTGAGCGAGGGCGACGAGGTCAAGCGCACCGGCACGATTCTCAGTGTGCCCGTGGGCGAGGCGATGATTGGCCGCGTGGTGAACGCGCTCGGCCAGCCCATCGACGACAAGGGACCGATTGCCTCGACGCAGTCCTTGCCGATCGAGCGTCTGGCTCCCGGCATCATCGACCGCCAGCCGGTGCGCGAGCCGATGGCGACGGGACTCAAGGCCATCGACGCGATGATTCCGATTGGCCGCGGCCAGCGCGAGCTGATTATCGGCGACCGCCAGACGGGCAAGACGGCCGTGCTGCTGGATACGATCATCAACAACGTCAAAAGCGGACTGATCTGCATCTACTGCGCGATCGGGCAGAAGCGTTCATCGATTGCACAAGTCGTGCAAACCCTCACCGAAGCCGGAGCGATGGGCCATACCGTCATCGTCGCCGCCTCAGCTTCGGAGCCGGCGCCGATGCTTTACATCGCACCCTACGCGGCGACGGCCATTGGCGAGTACTTCCGCGATTCGGGCCGCCACGCGCTGGTGATGTACGACGATCTGTCGAAGCACGCGATGGCCTACCGCGAAATTTCGCTTTTGCTGCGCCGTCCGCCGGGCCGCGAGGCGTATCCGGGCGATGTCTTCTATCTGCATTCGCGTCTGCTGGAGCGCTCCTCCAAGATGTCCAAGGAAAAGGGCGGCGGTTCGCTCACCGCGCTGCCGGTCATCGAAACCCAGGCGGGCGACGTTTCGGCGTACATTCCGACCAACGTGATTTCGATTACCGACGGGCAGATATTCTTGGAAACCGATCTCTTCAACTCCGGCGTTCGTCCGGCGGTGAACGTCGGCCTCTCGGTTTCGCGCGTGGGATTCTCGGCGGCGATCAAGGCGGTCAAGCAGGTCGGCGCAACGCTCAAGCTCGACTTGGCGCAGTACCGCGAACTGGCGGCCTTTGCGCAATTCGGCTCGGATCTTGATCCGCTGACCCAGAAGCAGCTCAATCGCGGCGCGCGTTTGACGGAACTGTTGAAGCAGCCTCAGTTTCAGCCGCTGACCTGGCAGCAGCAGACCGTGATTCTCTTTGCCGGCACGCAGGGCTATCTGGACGATCTGCAGATTCCCGATATTCGCGCCTTTGAAGTTGGGCTTTACAAGTACATCGAGAACGCGCAGACGGCGCTGATCGAAGATCTGACCGCGAAGAAGGCGCTGGACGACGATCTGCGCGCCAAGCTGCACGCTGCGCTGAAGGAGTACTCGGCCAACTTCAAGGCGGAGCTTGAGGCGGCTGCAAAAGCGTAAACCAGTTATCAGTTGTCAGTCAGCACTTGTTCGTTGGCAACTGGGGGCAGAAAAACTGAATTTGGAAACTGAGAACTGATAACCGGGAACTGAACTATGGCAAATGTACTCGATCTACGGCGGCGGATACGCAGCGTGAAGAACACGCGGCAGATCACCAAGGCCATGAAGATGGTCTCGGCGGCAAAGCTGCGGCGGGCGCAGGAGCGGGCGCTCAGTGCCCGTCCCTACGCCAAGATGATTACCAGCGTTCTGGAGTCGCTGACGCGGCGGGCCGATCTCTTCGACGAGACCACCGGCAATCTGAGTCATCCCCTCTTTATCACCCGGCCGGAGAAGCGGGTGCTGCTGATTATCGTCAGCGGCGACAAGGGCTTTGCCGGGGCATTCAACGCCAACATTCTCAAGACGGCCTTTCAGTTCATCAGCGGCAATCCCGACAAGGAGATCGACGTGGAGGCGGTGGGCCGCAAGGCGCGCGATCTGATGCGGCGGCGCTATCCGGCAGCGGTTTACACCGAGCGGACGGATGACCAGGGCAATGTGATTCAGAGCCGCGAACGCAAGGCTCCGGTCGAGGTCGCCGGCGACCATCCGGGGATGCTCTTGAAGCTGGAAAAGAGCCGCGTGCTAGCGCTGGCCGAGAGCATCATCTCCCGCTACGCGCATGAAGAGATCGACGCCGCCTACATCGTCTACAACGAATTCAAATCGGTGATTGCGCAAAGGCTGGTGGTGGAGAAGCTGCTGCCGCTGATGAAGATCGGCATTGCGCAGATCAGCGGCTCGACCGAGCCGACTGCCGAGGAGAAGGAGCGCGCCGCCGAGGCGGCACTGTCGGCGGGCATTGAGATTGAGGCGGTGGATACTGCCGAGGCCGACGAGGAAGCCAAGAAGTTCGGCACCAGTCAGGTGGACTACATCTACGATCAACCCTCCGAAGAGCTTTTTGCGGGGTTGATTCCGCAGTATGTCTTTTCCATGCTCTATCACGCGATGACGGAGTCGGTGGCTGCGGAACACGCGGCGCGCATGACAGCGATGGATTCGGCAACCAACAATGCCTCGGAGATGATCGACTCGCTCACGCTGCATATGAATCGCGTGCGCCAGGCGGCCATCACCAAGGAGATCATTGAGATTGTGAGCGGAGCGGCGGCGGCGCAGTGAGAAGCAGGGATCAGGGGTCAGGGATCAGCATCGGATGATTAGCCTTCCCTTGAAATCTTCGGCAGTTTGGTTTTGAAAGGGCACGACTTCAGTCGTGCCGCAACGAGCAGAATAAACGGTGGGCTTTAGCCCCTGAGGGAAACGGCGTTATGAGGATCTGAAATGAAATTCCGTGAGCTTTTGCAGACCGCATTTTGGAGCAAAAAGACATTACGGAGAATTTTGATTGGATTTGGAATTCTTGTTAGCGTACTCGTTGTTGGATTGGGTGTTTTGTATTTTACTGCGTGGCATTGGCTTACGCCCGGAGAGCGCAATGCGGGTAGAGCAGTTCTGACGCAGATTGATTCATTGCAGTATTCCGAATTGATCAGACGCGAAGATTTTGAAGCAAGAGAGAAAGGTTTGTCAGAAAAGCTGAAGACAGCCCGTGAAGCGGCTTGGACATTACGGGACAACGGAGTTTATTCGGAGTTATTCGTTTATCTCCTAATAACCGAGAGAGAACGAGCTGAGGTTTGGAAGCAAAACCAAATGCAACTAGGAGATCCTTCCATAACAAACTCAGATCGTGAATTGAATCGAAAGGCAATTGCGGCCATGAAAGATGAAATTCGATTCTATCGCTTGCTCTTGCACAAACAGTTGGATTAGCGCGAGTTCAGAACCCAAGAAGGCAGAAAAATGGCAGAGAATATCGGCAAGGTAATCAAGGTCTCCGGCCCGGCCGTGGACGTGCAGTTTGAAGAAGCGACGATGCCGCCCATCTATCAGGCGCTGCGCGTGGTGAGCGAGGGCTTCAACGTGCCCGAGCCGATCGACGTGATCGTCGAGGTGCAGCAGCACTTGGGCGAGGGACGCGTGCGCACAGTCGCCATGCAGGCCACCGATGGCATGGTGCGCGGCATGAAGGCCATCGATCTGGGCGCGCCGATCAGCATGCCGGTGGGCAAAGAGACGCTGGGCCGCGTGATTAACGTCATCGGCGAGCCGGTGGACAATCTCGGCCCCATCGGCGAGAAGACGCGTATGCCGATTCACCGGCCCGCGCCGCTCTTTGACGAGCAGTCGACGCATGAGGAGATGTTCGAGACCGGCATCAAGGTCATCGATCTG
>Ga0181528_10001427_pt1 | contig 14914 bp, 6 predicted proteins | sample PEATcosm2014_Bin_47_FD_119742 | JGI IMG/M metagenome (GOLD analysis project Ga0181528, IMG submission 119742) | Peatland microbial communities from MTU Mesocosm Facility, Houghton, MI, USA - PEATcosm2014_Bin10_10_metaG | ecosystem: Environmental > Terrestrial > Soil > Wetlands > Peat | place...
GCCAGATCGCGCAGCCGCAGCTGGCGCGCGACTTCCTCGGCGGCCTCGAGATTGGTCTTGAGCGCGGTATCCTCGATGTGATGCTCGCGGGTCGACCGGCCCGAATTGACGTCGATCGACACCAGGGCTTCGGTCTGGTTGATCACGATGTAGCCGCCGGAGCGCAACTGCACGGTCGGCGAGAACATGGCGTCGAGCTGGCTTTCGACCCCCATCCGCGAGAACAGGGGCTGGCCGTCGCGATACTGCCTGACAGCACGCACGTTGGAGGGCATCAGCATCTTCATGAAATCGCGGGCTTCCTCGTAGCCGGCTTCGCCGGCGACCTGGATCTCGTCGATTTCCTTGTTGTAGAGGTCGCGCAGCGAGCGCTTGATCAGCGATCCCTCTTCGTAGACCAGCGTCGGGGCCTGCGAATTCAGGGTCATGTCGCGCACGGTTTCCCACATCCGGATCAGATATTCGAAGTCGCGCTTGATCTCGGGCTTGGTGCGGGAGGCCCCGGCGGTGCGCAGGATGATGCCCATGCCCTCGGGCACGTCGAGATCCTGCACCACTTCCTTGAGCCGCGAACGGTCCTGGGCGCTGGTGATCTTGCGGCTGATGCCGCCGCCACGCGCGGTGTTGGGCATCAGCACGGCATAGCGGCCGGCGAGCGAGAGATAGGTGGTCAGCGCGGCGCCCTTGTTGCCGCGCTCTTCCTTGACGACCTGGACCAGCATCACCTGCCGGCGCTTTATCACTTCCTGGATCTTGTACTGGCGGCGCGGACGGAAGGCGCGCTCCGGCACTTCTTCCATGACGTCGTCGCCGCCGACGGATTCGACGACTTCTTCTTCCTCGCCCTCGTCGTCCTCATCGTCGTGCGGCTCGTCGCCGGGCGAAATCGAGGGCTGTTCGGCATGTTCTGACGCGCTCGCCTCGCCATCGGCGTGGTCGGCATCGCCGGCATGGGCCGCGTTTTCGCGTGCCTGCTCGTCGTGGTGATGGTCGTCGTGACCATGATCGGGCTGGCCATGTTCCACATGCGCGTCATGAGCTGGCGCGTCGACCGGGGCCGGAGCGGACATCTCCGTCGTCGTTTGCGGCATTACCGCGTGGAACGAATCGGACGGCGTTTCGCCGTCATGCGGTTCGCCGCGGTCATGATCGTGGTGCGCATGATCGTGGTCATGATGGTCTTCGTGGCCGTCATGGCTCAGATCGCCCGGCGGCTGGTCATCGCCATGGGCGTGAAGGTGGCTTTCGCCATGCTCGTGATGGTCATGCTCATGGTGGTCATGCTCATGGTGGTCATGTTCGTGCGGCTGCCCGGCATGGCCCAGTTCGGGGCTTGCTCCCTCGACCACGGCGCTCTGCACGCGGTCGCCTTGGCCGCGGCGGCGCGAATTGCGGTGGCGCGGGCGGCGGCGGTTGGAGCGGTTTTCGCTTTCTTCCTCGGCCTCGCGATGGGCGCGTTCATCGGCTTCGATCAGCGCCTGCCGATCGGCGACCGGGATCTGGTAGTAATCGGGATGGATTTCGCTGAAGGCCAGGAAGCCGTGCCGGTTGCCGCCATATTCGATGAAGGCGGCCTGCAGTGACGGCTCTACGCGCGTGACCTTGGCGAGATAGATATTGCCGCGCAGTTGCTTGCGCTGGGCGGTCTCGAAGTCAAACTCTTCGACGCGATTGCCGCGGACCACAACGACCCGGGTCTCTTCCGGGTGGGTGGCATCGATCAACATTTTGTTGGGCATTTTGGAACTCATGACGGCGGCGGGCGCGTATCGCGGTCAGCGCGTGTCGCGCGGCCGGGTGACGCGACGGTCCACCTGATTCGGGGGTGAGGGGAAGGCCAAAACGCAACCCGGGGCGCCCCGCCGAACATGATCCGCACGGAACAAGGCGGCGCGCGGAGCTTTCGCTCCGCAGCGTAGCGGTTGTTTCGTGGATCCTGGTCGGCAACACAGTCTGGCGCATCAAGCGTCGGCCCGTCTGAACACGTTGGCGGCAAAAAGCGCCGCCTTTGTCTGTCGCTGAAGGCCCGGCGCGGCGCTTGAGGCGCTCGCCGGCCATCGCATATCGAAGCCTTACGGCCCGGTAATCGGTTATGCCGTGTCTGAATTGGTCCCGGGAACAGAGTGGTAACCTGGGACCGGACGCCGCTCGGGCTCGAAACCGCCACTCCATGTCAACCGCGCGCTGCGCTGGTTGGGGAGGGATCGGAAAGACGCTGGAATCCCGAGATGAACGAGGTTCCGGCGCTGCACCGGGAGGCTGAACGCGACACAACCGGGAGTATTAGCCGTCAGCACCTCGTACATACGTGGATTGACGGCCCGGCGCAAGGGAAGTGAAGCGAAGCGTCGCTGGGCTGCAACAGTCCCCGTTATTCTCGACAAGTTCCTTAAGCTCCGATTAACCCTGCAGTTCTATTGCGGTAAGAGGGCTGCTCGGAGGCATCGAATCGTTGGTGAGCCGTGCAAATCATGTTGTTTTGCTGGGGTCTGCGCTCTTGTGCGCCGCAGCATTGGCATGCGCCCATGTCACCCTGGTCGGCGCAACCGAAAGGCAGCCACAGACCCAAACCCCGACCTCCCGTTTTCCCACCGCGTCTGACGCCCGGCTGGCGGGCGACGCCAAACAGACCCGCTTCATCCTCGACCTCGACCAGTCGATTACCTTCCGCGCCTTCGCGCTGGCCGACCCCTACCGGGTGGTGGTCGACATTCCCCAGGTCAATTTCGCGCTCGCAGCCGGCACCGGCAACGCCGGACGCGGCTTGATCAAGGCGTTCCGCTACGGCCTGGTGATGCCCGGCGGCTCGCGGATCGTGTTCGACCTGACCGGGCCGGCAAAAGTCGCCAAATCCTACGTGCTCGATGCCGCCAACGGCCAGCCGCCGCGGCTGGTGCTGGAGTTCGAGGAAGTCGACCGCACCACTTTCGTGCAGTCGCTCGCCGCGGAAAATCGCCCGCAACTGCGGCCTGCGATCGCGGATGCCAATGACGCGGTGGTCCCGGCGACGGTGCCCGCTGAACCGCCGAAAGAGCTGCCCAAGGAACTATCCAGGCCAACCGCGGTGGATTCCCGTCCGCTGATCATCATCGACCCCGGGCACGGCGGTGTCGATAACGGCACCCAGGCCAGTGGCGAAAGCGAAAAGAATCTGGTGCTGGCATTTGGCCTGGCGTTGCGCGACCGCATCGAGAAGAGCGGCAAGTACCGCGTGGTCATGACCCGAAGCGACGACACCTTCATCCCGCTCGACGATCGCGTGAAGATCGCGCGCAACGCGTCGGCGGCGCTATTCGTGTCGATCCATGCCGATGCGCTGCCGAAGCACGAGGGCGAGGCGGAGGGCGCCACGATCTATACGCTGTCCGACAAGGCCTCCGACGCCGAGGCCGCGCGGCTGGCGGAAACCGAAAACAAGGCGGACGCGATCGGCGGGGTCAATTTGACCGAAGAGCCGACCGAGGTGGCCGACATCCTGATCGACCTCGCGCAGCGGGAAACCCGCACCTATTCCAACCGCTTCGCGCGGTTGCTCGCAAGCGAGATGAAGAATTCCGCGCGCATGTACAAGCATCCGCTGAAGTCGGCGGGGTTTCGGGTGCTGAAAGCGCCCGACGTGCCGTCGGTATTGGTTGAGCTCGGCTACGTCTCGAACAAGAGCGACCTCGAGCATCTGGTCTCGGACAATTGGCGCGCCAAGACCGTGGGATCGATGGCGCAGGCGATCGATATCTTCTTTGCGAAACGGTTGGCGACGGCGGCTCCCGCGAACTGAAGCCGGACGTGGCTTGGAGCCAAAAGCCCTAGTTTGGCCACAGGCGGCCCTATAAAAATGCTGCAAGGTCGTCGGAATCGTTCAGGAATTCCGTTTGGGCCTGGGTATGATAGTCTCGCGTAGGAGGGCAGGTGACGCCGCGGTCTTGGCCGCAGCGGTCGTTTGAGAAAGCGCGGGGCGCTTTGGCGCCGGAATTGGAACGGACTGTCGATCATGCGCTTGCTGGTGCGATTCCTGGGTTTCCTGTTCGCCGCCGGAACCGTCGTGTTCCTGGTGGGCGTCGCCGCGACGGCGGGGCTAATCTGGCATTTTTCCAAGGACTTGCCCGACTACTCTCAGCTGCAGGATTACGAGCCGCCGGTGATGACCCGGGTCCATGCCGCGGATGGCGCGCTGCTCGGCGAATACGCCAGGGAGCGCCGGCTGTATTTGCCGATCCAGGCGGTTCCAAAGCTCGTGATCAATGCGTTCCTCGCCGCCGAGGACAAGAATTTCTACGAACATGGCGGCATCGACTTTTCCGGCATGGCGCGCGCCGCCGTGCTCTACGCGCAAAACTACGGCTCCAACCGCCGGCCGCAGGGCGCCTCGACCATTACCCAGCAGGTCGCCAAGAACTTCCTGCTGACCAACGAGGTCTCGTTCAGCCGCAAGATCAAGGAAGCGCTGCTCGCGATGCGGATCGAGCGCGCTTACTCCAAGGACAAGATCCTCGAACTCTATCTCAACGAAATCTATCTCGGGCTCGGCGCCTACGGCGTCGCTGCCGCGTCGCTGGTTTATTTCGACAAGTCGGTCAATGAACTCACGGTGGCGGAGGCGGCCTATCTCGCCGCGTTGCCGAAAGCGCCGGCCGCGTTGCATCCGGTGCGCAACCGCGACCGCGCGATCGAGCGGCGCAACTACGTGATCGATCGCATGCTGGAAAACGGCTGGATCAAGCAGGCCGATGCCGACAAGGCCCGCAAGGACCCGCTGACCGTCACCAACCGCAACAACGGCGCGCACATCTTCGCCGGCGAATATTTCGCCGAAGAGGTCCGCCGCGACGTGTTCGAGCGCTACGGCGAGAAGAAACTGTATGAAGGCGGCCTCTCGGTACGAACCACGCTCGATCCCAAAGTGCAGGTGATGGCGCGCAAGACCATGGCGGCCGGCATCGTCAATTACGACGAGGCGCAGGGCTGGCGCGGCGCGCTCAGCAAGCTCGATATTTCCGGCGACTGGGGCGTCAGGCTCGCCGACATCAAATCGCTCAACGACATCTCGCCGTGGCGCATGGCGGTGGTGCTGGAGACCAGCGAGCAGTCCGCGCGGATCGGGTTTCAGCCCAACCGCGAACTCGGCGGCGCGGTATCCAAGGAGCGGCAGACCGGCATCGTCACGCTTGACGGCGTCAAATGGGCGAAACCCGCGGCCGGCCCGGCCAAAGGCAAGACGCCGACCGCGGTCTCGCAGATCCTTGCGCCCGGCGATGTGATCTACGCCGATCCGCTGCTCAAGGACGGCAATCCGGTCGATGGCCAGTTCCGGCTGCGCCAGTTGCCGGAGGTTTCCGGCGCCATGGTGGTGATGGATCCCTGGACCGGCCGCGTGCTGGCGATGGTCGGCGGATTCTCGTTCGACCAGAGCCAGTTCAATCGCGCGACGCAGGCCTACCGGCAGCCGGGCTCCTCGTTCAAGCCGATCGTGTACTCGTCCGCGCTCGACAACGGCTACACGCCCTCCACCGTGGTGGTGGACGCGCCGATCGAAATCGATCAAGGGCAGGGCGCCGGCGTCTGGCGGCCGGAGAATTTCTCCAACGGCCATTATCAGGGCCCGACCACGCTGCGTAACGCGCTGCGGCTGTCGCTCAACACGGTGACGGTGCGGCTGGCGCAGGACATCGGCATGCCCCTGATCGGCGACTACGCCAAGCGCTTTGGGGTCTATGACGAGTTGCCGAACTATCTTTCCTATGCGCTCGGTGCCGGCGAAACCACCGTGATGCGGATGGTGACGGCCTATTCGATGCTCGACAATGGCGGCCGGCGGGTGAAGCCGACGCTGATCGATCGCATCCAGGATCGCTACGGCCACACCATCTTCAAGCACGACGCGCGTGAATGCCGCGGCTGTGATGCGCCCGATGGCTGGAAGAACCAGCCCGAGCCGCAGCTGATCGATCGCCGCGAACAGGTGCTCGACCCCATGACCGCCTATCAGATCACCTCGATGATGGAGGGCGTGGTCCAGGCCGGCACTGCGACCGCGGTCCGGGATGTCGGCAAGCCGATCGCCGGCAAGACCGGCACCACCAACGACGCCCGCGACGCCTGGTTCATCGGCTTCTCGCCAGACATCGTCGTCGGCATCTATCTCGGCTATGACAAGCCGCGCTCGCTGGGCCGGGGCAACGCCGGCACCGGCGGCCACCTGGCCGCACCAATCGCCCGCGACTTCCTCAAGCTCGCGCTCGCCGACAAGCCGGCGGTTCCCTTCAAGGTACCGGCCGGGATCAAGCTGATCCGCGTCGATTCCAAGACCGGCATGCGGGCGGGTCCGGGAGACACCGGCAGGACGATCCTCGAGGCTTTCAAGCCGGGCACCGCGCCGCCGGATAATTATGCCGTCATCGGCGTTGCCGACGCGGATGGCCGAGCCGCGCCCACGGTGCCGCCGGATACCGAGCGTACCATCCTGCGGCCCGGCACCGGCGGACTCTATTAAATTAAAGCGGCTTTTTCAGACCAAGGCGGATGACATCGGAATTATTCGGCGAAATTATTCGATACGGCTTTTGCGACAAAGCCACCATCAAACCCACACAATTGAATTCGATTGAAATCAAGGGTATACGGCCCGGCCGCAGCGCAGTTGCGCTGGACGACGCAGGGCTCACGACCGGATAAGAATGATGAGACTGCTCGTCCGTTTCCTTGGATTTCTGTTCACCGCCGGAACCGTCGTGTTCCTGGTGGGCGTCGCGGCAGCCGCGGGGCTGATCTGGCATTTCTCCCAGGATCTGCCTGACTATTCGCAGCTTCAGGACTATGAGCCGATGGTGATGACGCGGGTCCATGCCGCGGACGGCTCGCTGCTCGCGGAATATTCCAAGGAGCGCCGGCTGTATTTGCCGATCCAGGCGGTGCCGAAACTGGTGATCAACGCGTTCCTCGCCGCCGAGGACAAGAATTTCTATGAGCATGGCGGCATCGACTATTCCGGCATGGCGCGCGCCGGGCTGTTATACGCCCAGAATTTCGGATCCGGGCGCCGGCCTCAAGGCGCCTCGACCATCACCCAGCAGGTCGCCAAGAACTTTTTCTTTTCCAACGAGGTTTCGTTCAGCCGCAAGATCAAGGAAGCGCTGCTGGCGATGCGGCTCGAGCGCGCCTATTCGAAGGACAAGATTCTCGAACTGTATCTCAACGAGATCTATCTCGGCTTCGGCGCCTACGGCATCGCGGCCGCCTCGCTGGTCTATTTCGACAAGTCGGTCAACGAACTCACGGTGGCGGAGGCGTCCTTCCTTGCCGCGTTGCCGAAAGCGCCGGGGACGCTGAATCCGGTGCGTAACCACGACCGCGCCGTCGAGCGGCGCAACTACGTGGTCGATCGCCTGCTGGAGAATGGCTGGATCAAGCCGGCCGACGCCGACGTCGCGCGCAAGGATCCGCTGACCGTCACCAGCCACGCCAACGGCGCACACACTTTCGCCGGCGAGTATTTTGCTGAAGAGGTCCGCCGCGACCTGCTCGAGCGCTATGGCGAGAAGAAGCTTTATGAAGGCGGTCTGTCGGTTCGAACCACGCTCGATCCGAAGCTGCAGGTGATGGCGCGCAAGACCATGGCGGCCGGGCTCGTCAACTATGACGAGGCGCAGGGCTGGCGCGGGCCGATCAACAAGCTGGATATAACAGGCGACTGGGGTGTCAAGCTGGCCGACGTCAAATCGCTCAACGACATCTCGCCATGGCGGATGGCGGTGGTGCTTGAAACCAGCGACCAGTCGGCGCGGATCGGTTTCCAGCCGGCGCGCGAAATCGGCGGCGCCATCAGCAAGGCGCGGCAGACCGGCCTCATCACGCTGGATGGCGTGAGGTGGGCGCGGCCTTTGTCGGGGACTGCGAAGGGCAGGACGCCGACGGCGGTATCGCAGGTCTTGTCGCCGGGCGACATCATCTATGCCGACCCGCTGATCGGTAAGGATGGCTCACTGGTCGACGGCCAGTACCGGCTGCGCCAACTCCCTGAAATATCCGGCGCCATGGTGGTGATGGACCCGCACACCGGCCGCGTGCTGGCGATGGTCGGCGGATTCTCGTTCGACCAGAGCCAGTTCAACCGCGCGTCACAGGCCTATCGCCAGCCCGGCTCGACCATCAAGCCGATCGTCTATTCCTCGGCGATCGACAATGGCTGGACGCCGTCGTCGGTCGAGGTCGACGGGCCGATCGAAATCGATCAAGGGCAGGGCGGAGGCGTCTGGCGTCCGGAGAATTTCTCGGTCGGAAAATACCAGGGACCGACCACGCTGCGCAACGCGCTGAAGCTGTCGTTGAACACGGTGACGGTGCGGCTGGCGCAGGACATCGGGATGCCCTTGATCGGCGAATATGCCAAGCGTTTTGGAGTCTATGACGAGTTGCCGAATTATCTGTCCTACGCGCTTGGCGCCGGCGAAACCACCGTGATGCGGATGGTGACGGCCTATTCGATGATCGACAATGCCGGCGGGCGGGTCAGGCCGACATTGATCGACCGCATCCAGGACCGCTACGGCCATACCATCTTCAAGCACGACACCCGCGAATGCCGCGGCTGCGATGCGCCCGAAGGCTGGAAGAACCAGCCCGAGCCGCAGCTCGTCGATCATCGCGAGCAGGTGCTGGACCCGCTGACCGCCTACCAGATCACCTCGATGATGGAGGGTGTCGTGCAGGGCGGCACGGCGATGGCGCTCAGGGAAGTCGGCAAGCCGATCGCCGGCAAGACCGGCACCTCGAATGAAGCGAAAGATCTCTGGTTCGTCGGCTTTTCGCCGGATCTCGTGGTCGGCCTCTATGTCGGCTACGACAAGCCGCGCAGCCTGGGCAGGAACGCGCAGGCGGGTCATACCGCGGCTCCCATCGCCAGGGACTTCATGAAGCTGGCGCTGGCCGACAAGCCGGCGATCCCATTCAAGATTCCGGCCGGCATCAAGCTGATCCGCGTCGATTCCAAGACCGGTCTGCGGGCCGCTCCCGGAGACTCCGGCAAGACCATCCTGGAAGCCTTCAAGCCGGGCACCGCGCCGTCGGATAATTATTCGGCCATCGGCGTTGCCGACGCGGATGGTCGCACGATGACGCCGGATGGGGATCGTAACCTGTTCCGGCCGGGTACCGGCGGACTGTATTAGAGCGTTTTCGAGCGAAGTGGAGCGTAGCGGATTGCGCTTTTCCCCGCCGGTCGCTACATCCGTCGCCTAACCGCAATAGCGGCATTTGCCGCGAAGCAGAGACACCATGCGCGCTGAAGTCGAACGCCTCGTTGAAGAGATCAAGCAGTCGGTCGGGCTGCTGAGGAGGCATCTTTGACGTCGATGCATCCACGGTACGTCTGGCCGAGCTGAACAAGCTCGCCGAAGATCCCAATCTCTGGAACGATCCCCAGAAGGCGCAGAAACTGATGCAGGAGCGCACCTCGCTGGAGGATGCGCTGGGTGGCATCGGCAAGGTCGAGCGCGAGCTCGAGGACAATGTCGGCATGATCGAACTCGGCGAGGCCGAGAGCGATGAAGCGGTCGTCGGCGAAGCCGAAGCCGCGCTGAAAAGCCTCAAGAAGGAAGTCGCGCGGCGCGAACTGGAAGCGCTGCTCAGCGGCGAGGCCGACCGGTTCAATTCCTATCTCGAGGTTCATGCCGGCGCCGGCGGCACCGAGAGCCAGGACTGGGCCTCGATGCTGCTGCGCATGTACACGCGCTGGGCCGAAAAGCACGGCTTCAAGATCGAATATCTCGAAGAGACGCAAGGTGAAGAGGCCGGGATCAAATCCGCCACCATCCAGATCTCGGGCCACAACGCCTATGGCTGGCTGAAGACCGAAGCCGGCGTGCATCGGCTGGTGCGGATCTCGCCGTTCGATTCCAACGCGCGCCGCCATACCTCGTTCTCGAGCGTGGCGATCTTTCCGGTGGTCGACGACAGCATCAAGATCGACATCAAGGAATCCGACGTCCGCACCGACACCATGCGTTCCGGCGGCGCCGGCGGCCAGCACGTCAACAAGACCGAATCCGCGGTGCGGCTGACGCACATCCCGACCGGCGTCGCGGTGGTCTGTCAGGCCGGCCGCTCGCAGCACAAGAACAAGGCGCAGGCCTGGGACATGCTCCGCGCCCGGCTCTACGAGATCGAATTGAAGAAGCGCGAGGAGCAGGCCGCCGCCGACCAGGCCGCCAAGACCGATATCGGCTGGGGCCACCAGATCAGGTCCTACGTGCTGCAGCCCTACCAGATGGTGAAGGACCTTCGCACCGGCGTCCAGACCTCGGATACCTCGGGCGTGCTCGACGGCGATCTCGATGAGTTCATGGCGGCGACCCTGGCGCAACGTGCGTTCGGCACCGCGCCCGGCGCTGTCGAGGATGTGGATTAGCGCAATGGAAAAACCGGCGGCCAGAGTTGCATTCATCGGCCTCGGGCGCATGGGACACGGCATGGCCGGCCGCTACCTCGACGCGGGGTTCACCGTCTCGGTCTGGAATCGCAGCAAGACCAAGGCGGATGATCTGATCGGCCGCGGTGCGCGCTGGGCCACTTCGCCGGAGGATGCGGCGATCGATGCCGACGCGGTCGTGACCATGGTGGCGGATGACGAGGCTTCGCGCGCGGTGTGGCTCGGCAAGGATGGTGCGTCTGCCAACATGAAGGCCGGCACGCTGGCGATCGAATGCTCCACGGTGTCCCATCAGCATGCGCTCGATCTCGCACACAAGCTGCGCGGGCGTGGCCTGATCTATATTGACAGTCCCGTCACCGGATTGCCGGACGCCGCGGCGGCCGGAAAATTGACCCTGCTGGTCGGCGCCGATGCCGCCGATCTGGAGAAGGCGCGGCCCTATCTGGCGCCGCTGTCCGCGACGATCCGGCATTTCGGCGCGGTCGGCAGCGGCACGGTCTACAAGCTGATCAACAATCTGATGGGCGCGATCCAGATCGCCGGGATCGCCGAGGGGCTGGCGATCGCGGAGCAGGCCGGCCTCGACATGAAGCTGGTGCTGGAAGCCATCGATACCGGGGTTGCCGCCAGTCCGCAGGTGATCCGGCATTCCAAGCGCATGGCCGCGCGCAATTTTGGCGGCGCAACCTTTACCGCGGCGTTGCGCCAGAAGGATGCCGCCTACGCGGTGGCGCTGGCCGAGAGCCTGTTGTCGGCCGACCCGATCATGGGACGCGCCGCGGTCGCCGCCTACGATCGGGCGAAGGCGCACGCGCCCGACGACGACGAAGGCAAGATGATCGAGATCGTGTCGAAACCGAAATAAGGCTGCTAATCACGCGCGGCCGGATTTCCATGCCGCGAGCCAACCCGTAAATCGGCCGCTGTCGCGCTCGCCGCCATGCCAGGCCGCGGTCACCGCGCCGTCGCTTGCCACCATCAGCACGACGTCGAGGCCCTTGGAGCGGCGCAGCGTCTCGATCGCCTGGTGAGGGGTTTGCGCAATCGGGCCAGCGACATTGAACGAGGTGTTGACACTCATCTCGACGCCGATGTGACGGCCAAGCGCCTTCAGGTAAGCATGGGTCAGCGGATCGTCTTCCGCGCGCACGATCTGGATTCGCCCGGTGCCGTCGGCGTGGATCACCGCCGGGATTTTGGCTTGCGCGTGTGATTTCGCGTGCGCCGTCAGCACCATGAAATGATAGGCGTTGTAACCGGCGTCCGAGCCGCCGGGCTCGAGTTCGAAATATTCAAGCGCTGCTTCCAGCGTCGCCATCGGCGCCAGGGGCCGGATCGCCTCGCGGTATTTGACGCGCTCGTTGAGCCGCTCGCGCGCGCCCGCGTCGCAGGGGTTGGCGAAGATCGAGCGGTGACCGAGCGCGCGCGGGCCGGTTTCGGCGGCGCCTTGATACAGCGCGATGATGCCGTTCTGCGCCACCATGAACGCCATCAGGTCGGCGATGGCATCACGCCCATCCGGCGTCGCGATGTCGCCGATCCGCAGCGAGGCGACATCATCGGCCTGCAGCGCTGCCGCGATCTCCTGCGGCGATGGCGGCAGCCCGCAATAGAACGCATGGGTCAGCGGCGCGCCGCGCGGCGCGCCGGCCAGATGCGCGAACAGCCACGCCGCGCCAATGGGGACGCCGGGGTCGCCCGGCGTCGGCGGTACCCACAAATGAAGGCGGGCGCTGCGTTGCTGGGCGTCTGCGAACCACGCCTCGTTGAAATGCTCAAGCAGCCGCATGTTGCCGAGCGCATTGAGCGCGACGCCGCCGGTGAGCACCAACCGGCTGGCGCCGGTGATCCGCAACAAATGATCCGTCACGTGGACCATGGCGTCTTCGAACACCAATTGGGTCGCGGCCGCCTTGTCGAGCCGGTCTTTGGTATCGGGCCGGTGCTGGATGTCCTCGACGCGCAGCACCGCGTCGGGGTTCCACAATTGGTCCGTCCGCAGCGGCTCGCCGAGGATTTCGATCAACGGCGCCTTGTAGGGATGATCGAACAGGTCGCAATACCAGTTGGCCATCGACCGATTGAGGCGAACCTCGCCGCCGCGGCCGAAATCCAGAACCTGCCTCAGCGCCGCGTAATAGCGGTTGCTGGCGCGGTCCATGTCGCCCCAGGCGGCGGCGCCCATGTAGCGGCCTTCGCTGGACAGCCAGGTCCAGCCGCCCTGGGTCGAGGAGATCACGCTGTAGAACGCGCCGAGTGAATCGAACATGCTGTCGTTGCAATACAGCCGCCGCATCGCGCCGTTCTCGGCGACGTAGAGCGAGATCGATCCGAGGTCGCCGGTGCCGTCGAGCACCGCGATCGCGACCGGTTCGCCGCTATCGGGAAACGGCGAGGCGGCATAGGAAAACCAGGCATGGTTGTCGTGGTGCGGCATGCAGATCAGCGGCACGCGCTCCGAGAGGCCGAGCTGCCGGCCGAGAAGTTTCGGCATCCGGGTCATCTGTTCGAGGCGGCGGCCATCGAAAGCCGAGGCTTCGGTCTGGCGCACCAGTTTCAGGCCTTGTGGAAACTCCTCGAGAATGGTGCGGGCAAAGGTCCCGATCAGCGCCGGAAAATCCCAATTGGTGAGCCAGGCGGAGATATCGCCGACATCGCGGCCCATGCCGCGCAGCGTGGCGATCATCGCATCGATGGATGCTCTCGGATATTCGGTGGTGTGCTTGTTTCCGGAAAATCGCTCCTCCTCGTTGTTGACGATGAGGCGAGGTCCGTTGGCCTGGGTGACTTCGACGAGGGCTGCGCCGGAATTGTGCATGCCGGGCAGGCCGAGGCCCGCGAGATAAACCGTCTCGCCGCGCGCCAGTTTTTCGCGAACCTGCGCGATCCTTTTGTTGGCGAAATCCGAGCCGAGCCGGTGGAAACCGGTCATGGTTCGGGCGGCGAGCCAGCGTACGGCGTGAAACCCCGCGGCGCCGAGCCGGGGGTGCCGCGGTCCAATTCGTCGATCCGGTGTCAATCCGCCTGCCCCATCGAGAATCCAGATCCTACTTATGCATCAATCACGGAAAGGCGACCGTCGACAATGCCGTTTCGTCCTGCGGAATTAGCGCCTTAAGTGGGACAAGCCGCCGCTTGCAAGCCTAAGCCCGGCTTGCGACACTTGGCCAAACAAGACTTGGGTCAACAAGACTTGGGTCAACAAGAGTTGACTCAACAAGTCTTGAACAAAGCGGAGGGAACGATGCCGGTTCGTCTCAAAAGCCATGTTGCCTTGAGCCATGTTGGCTTGAGTCGTATTGCCCTGGCGGCGATTGCCGCCGCTGTCATCGCGATGAGCGCGACCGCGGCCAGCGCGCAGAAGAAATACGATCCGGGCGCGACCGATACCGAGATCAAGATCGGCAATATCATGCCCTATAGCGGGCCGGCGTCGTCCTATGGCGTGATCGGCAAGGCCGAAGCGGCCTATGTCAGGATGATCAACGAGCAGGGCGGGATCAACGGCCGCAAGATCAATTTCATCAGCTATGACGATGCCTATAGTCCGCCGAAGGCGATCGAGCAGGCCCGCAAGCTGGTGGAGAGCGACGAAGTCTTGTTCATCTTCCAGTCGCTGGGCACGCCGTCCAATTCGGCGATCATGAAATACATGAATTCCAAGAAAGTGCCGCAGCTGTTCGTCGCCTCCGGCGCCACCAAGTTCGGAGACCCGAAGAATTTTCCCTGGACCATGGGCTTTCAGCCCAACTACCAGAGCGAAGGCCACATCTACGCGAAATATATCCTGCAGAACTTTCCCAACAGCAAGATCGCGGTGTTCTGGCAGGATGACGATGCCGGCAAGGACCAGTTCAAGGGCCTGAAGGACGGGCTCGGCGACAAGGTCAACATGATCATCGCCGACAAATCCTATGAAGTCAGCGATCCCTCGATCGATTCCCAGATCGTTGCGCTGCACGATTCCGGCGCCGATATCTTCTTCTCCTGGGCGGCGCCGAAGGGCTCGGCGCAGGCGATCCGCAAGGTCGGCGAACTCGGCTGGAAACCGAAATTCTTCCTCGCCAACACCGCCACCACGATCGCCTCGGTGCTGAAACCCGCAGGGCTCGAATTTTCCAAGGGCATTATCTCGACGGCTTATGTCAAGGATCCGACCGATCCGACCTGGAAGGACGATCCGGGCGTCAAGCACTGGACCGAGTTCATGGACAAATACTATCCCGACGGCGACAAGGCCAACGCCAACAATGCCTATGCCTACGTCGAATCGCAGGCCCTGGTGCAGATCCTCAAGCAGTGCGGCGATGATCTGACGCGCGAGAACGTCATGAAGCAGGCCGCCAGTCTGAAGAACTTCACCAGCGAAATGCTGCTGCCGGGGATCAGCATCAATACCTCGCCGGATGATTATTTCCCGATCGAACAGATGCAGTTGATGCGGTTCAACGGCCAGACCTGGGATCTGTTCGGCGACATCATTACCGGCGA
>Ga0181528_10001430_pt1 | contig 14878 bp, 11 predicted proteins | sample PEATcosm2014_Bin_47_FD_119742 | JGI IMG/M metagenome (GOLD analysis project Ga0181528, IMG submission 119742) | Peatland microbial communities from MTU Mesocosm Facility, Houghton, MI, USA - PEATcosm2014_Bin10_10_metaG | ecosystem: Environmental > Terrestrial > Soil > Wetlands > Peat | place...
AGTCTGCTGAGCCGTGGCCAGTCCGCCGGAAATGTGCCACAGCTTGGCTCGGAAGTTCAGGTCGAAGGAAACGACGGCTCCCGCAGCCTTCGCGGCTTTCATCCCTTCGATGATCAAATCGGGAGTGGTCGAGGACAACGCCGAAAAGATGCCGCCGCTATGGAACCAGCGCAGACCACCCGCCATGATCGATTTCCAATCGAAATCGCCGACTTTCAACTTCGCGGCGGCTTCGTTGCTGCGATTGTAGAACACAACGGGGGCACGCACGCCAAGTCCCTGATCGCTGTAGACGGTGGCCATGTTGGGGCCGGTGACGCCATCGTGTTCAAAGTACTTGTAGAACGGCTTCACGCCCATCGCGCGGACGCGTTCGTGGATCAGGTCGCCAATCGGATAATTCACCATGGCCGACGCGACACCGGTATTCATGCGGAAACAATCCGAAAGATTGGCCGCCACGTTGAATTCACCGCCGCTCACATGAATGCGGCATTCGGTCGCCTTGCGAAACGGAATAATGCCTGGATCAAGTCGATGGACGAGCGCCCCCAACGAAAGAAAATCCAGAGCACCCTTGGGGGAAATGTTCAACATCATTTTTCCTTGAATATCGGTTAAGTCACAAAGACACTTTGGACGCCGCATGCATCGCGTGTCACGAAGTGAAGCATGATAATGGTTGCCACCATTGCAAAAAAGGGGCGGACAAACCGAAGACGCGTTTTTTCGCCTGGATCGATTTTTGTCGTTTGTAAACAGCGAATCCTTAGCAGTGTTGCCCATTCAGGGCAAATCTTTCAAAGTCATTCTGAACGTGGAGCGGCGCTCGAAGACCCGCTTGCCTCAGGGTGATATCCGCTTCCCGTTTAGTGAAAAAGTCTGGAATCTTTTTGTCTTGACAAATGATTCTGCCATCGATGTTGTTAACCACCTGGTGGCGCTTCCCCATCGTTTTCTTGCCAGTCGATTGCCTTCTTCTGCTCGTCAGTGAGACGAAGTCTCGCCCCCTGTTCACGAGTCAATTTCGCGCCGTGCATGTCCGCATACGTGAAATCACATGACTCGAAGGAGGCGAGGCGAAGATCAGCACCTCGTAATTTCGTTTTAACGAATCTGACTTTGTTGAAGTTTGAGGCTCGGAGATCGCTTCCAGATAGATCCGCTTCTTCAAAGTTGACTTCAATGAAATCGTTCCAACATAGGTTGGACTCGAAAAGGTTCGTATTCCTGAACGAAATGGGCCCAATTTCGGACCTACCAAAGAACGTGCGAGGAAGAGTCAGATGTTCAAGTTCAACCTCCGCGACCAACGTTCGGAAGAAAGAGACCCCGGGTTCTTCATCGTCATATTGGGGAAGATGGTCGGGTATCGGTAGGATTTCCCCGTCCGAACCTGCATCTGCTTGTCCGATGCTTTGGAGTAGTTTGCAAGACTCTTCGTACGAAAAACGTGTGACTCGATCACCAGAACTCATGTTTTTCCTTTTCACTCCCCGATGACTTTCACCAGAACCCGCTTTGGCCTGCGACCATCAAACTCGCCGTAGAAGATTTGTTCCCACGGGCCAAAGTCGAGCTTTCCATCTGTGATGGCGACCACAACTTCTCGGCCCATGATCTGGCGTTTCATGTGGGCATCGGCGTTGTCCTCGCCGGTTCGGTTGTGGGCGTACCGTTGGGGAGAGGCATCGAATGGTGCGAGATCCTCCAGCCACGTCTTGTAGTCCTCGTGCAGACCCGGTTCGTCATCGTTGATGAAAATAGAGGCCGTAATGTGCATCGCATTGCATAACATCAGGCCCTCTTTGACTCCGCTTTTCTTGACGATTGCCGCGATCTTCGGCGTGATGTTCTCGAAGGCCATTCGGGCGAGAAGGTTGAATGTCAGGTATTCGGTGTGTGATTTCATGTCCTCAGCTTTGCTTCAAATCCAATCGCCGAATCGAAAACGAAATAAAAATCAGCATCTGGTTTCCAAGCCCTGACCGCCAGGGAGCGGACTTCATTTTTTGTACCAATAAAGGCGACGCGGGCTAAAGTCCACGGTACATTCAAAAACGCGATTGCCTCTTGGAACTTGTCCCTCGCGGCGTGAAACGACAGCCAATTAGCGGTATCATAGCAGCTCGTTGATCGCGTTGAATTGGAATTCTGCAGGAGATGCTCGTGATGAAATTGTCGTGTGTACTTATGGCGTTCGTCGTTGGAGGTTGGCTGCTCGCGTCGAACGTTTCGGCGGCAGAACCGGTGAAGGTTTTGATGCTGACGCAGAGTGGAGGTTTCACTCACGGACCGGTGAATCGCGAACCAAAGGGTAAGCCAAAGCTCGACCTGGCTCCTGCCGAGGTGGCGATGATTCAACTTGGTCAACAGACCAAACTGTTCAACGTTACCCCCACGCAGGACGGCGCGGCGGACTTCACCAAAGCGAATTTGCAGAAATTCGACATAGTCATGTTCTACACGCAAGGCGATCCTCCGATTGCTGACGCCGACAAAGAATATTTTCTCAAAGAATGGCTGCCGAAAAAGGGACATTCCTTCGTCGGGTTTCATTCGGCTCTCGACACGTTGAAAGAATACCAGCCCTATTGGGACATGGTTGGCGGATCGTTCGCCGGACATCCCTGGAATTCGGGCGAGACGGTCACGATCACCGTTCACGACCAAAACCATCCGGCCATGAAGCCGTTTGGAAGCGAATTTCAAATCAAGGATGAAATCTACTGGTATAACCACTGGCAACCGGAAAAGGTCCACGTTCTGATGAGCTTGAATCTCGCCAAATGCAAGACGAAGGGCGAGATGAAAAAGGGGCCAGACGGAAAGAATACGGACGAAGTCGCCAAAGCTCGACATGTTCCCGTTTCGTGGGTGAAGAACTACGGCGATGGCAAAGTCTTTGTGACAAATCTCGGTCACAACGAATCGACCTGGGTTGATCAGCGGTTCCTCGACCATGTCGCTGGCGGCGTGAAATGGGTTCTCGGTCTCGAACCCGGTGATGCCACTCCCAACCCGGAACTCTCGAAGGAACAAGAAGCGAAGGCCCTCAGCGACACCGGCCTCACCAAGTGACTGCGGTTACAGACGGTTGGTTGACGTTGCGTAATATGGGCTTCAGCCCTTGTGCCGGGTTGGCGCTACAAAGACTTTGCTGGCTAAAGCCCACGATACGTTGACCCAAGAGCCAAACCGGTAATCCGTTAATGCACAAACGATAGCCACGGTTTCGTGGCTATCGTTTGTTTTATGCAATGCAGGGTCTATTCGGCCGCTCGAATTATTTCGAGCTGTCTGAGTAGGCCCGAGTCACTTCTTCCAGGACCATCGGTTCTTGCAAGCCGCCGCCGGTCAGGCGAACTCGCATGCGATGGCTACCGTCTCGGTTGACTTTGGTCACGATGCGAATCGTTGCTTGACCACCGGGGGCAATCTGTTCAATCGGCTTGAACGTTAACTGGCGACCTTCGAGCATTTGTTCGACAGGCGCTTTGGCCGACAAGAATTCCATGCCCGCTGGCAGATCACAAATCACGATGACATTCGCGGCGGTCTTCGAGCCGTCGTTCTTGACGCGAATTTCGTAGCCGGTCTCGGAACCGGTTTCCACCGGATCGTCCAAATCGACCAGTTCCATCGTGAGCGAGGCGATCCCGTCCACTCGGGTTTCGATTCGAGCATCGGCCTGGACCCCGGTGTCGGAGATGACCTGGACCGAGTGCGCAAACTCGCCGATTTGCAGCGACTGCAATTCGCAACTGACCTGTGTTGATTCCCCGGGTTCCAGTCGTCCCACAAACCAGTGGATGCTGTTGACGGACGCGTCGAATTTGCCGTGATGGTCGGCCGAGACAAACTTGAATCCGTCCGCAATCGCTTGCGAGATATTGATGTTGTTATTGACGATGCTGCCATCGTTCGAAATCGTCAGGACGTACTTGGCATTTCGACCTTTGTAGCGCAGTGCCGGTCCATCAACGGCGATTTTGAGGCTGGGAGCGATGACATTGAATTGAACAGTGTCGGTGCTGCCGGCATCCGAATTCGATGTCGCCACCACACTGACCGATTGAGTGCCGCCTTTAGCGGCGATCAACGGCAATCGGTACGTGCGCGTTTCACCAGGGCCGACGGTACCGACCGCAATGATCAATCGATCTTCCTGGGCGGAATTTTCGAGACCATCCGACAGTTTGGCTTCGATCTTAACGTCCTGAGCCGTACCGGTCCCCGGGTTGGTCACGGTGATCGTTTGCGTTGCAGGATCATTCACCATGAATTCTTTGGAAGTTGACTTCACCGAGATTTTCAATTGTGGTTCGCAGATCGTGAAGGCTGCGGTGCTGACGCCTGTAAATCGAACCTGTGCCGTCGCGCCAATTTCGCCGCGCAGATTCGGAATCATTTTGACGGTGATTCGCTTTTCGCTCGACGGTGCCAGTTGATCGAACGACCAGGTCAGTCGATCCGCGGCGACAGACGCTGGAGCCGGTTCCGAAGCGGTCAGGCGAATCGTTGTTGGAAAAATGCCATCCACGGCAACATGAGTCACTGTCGACTCGCCCGAATTACGCACGACCAGGTCGACCAGGCATTCTTGTCCGACGTTGAATTCACCGCGTTTAACCCATTCGACCGTGACTTGTGGGGTCTGAGGGCCTGTGGGAATGATCGTTGTGGTCGCTGCCGACGTACCAATCATCGCTTCTTTTTCGCCAGTTCCGCGAGCGTTCGTTTCCTTGCCGCGAATCTTTCGCGTGGCTTTGTCGAGAGGTTCTTCCGATCCCGTCATCGGGGGTGCACTGCGTGGACGCCCATCATTGCGAACTTGTTGGACCGTCTGCTTCTTTCCCGCGACCCGATCATAGACGGCGTGAGTCACGTCGGTTTTTGACTTTGCTGAGTCGTTGGACTGATTCTTGTCGGGTTTCGCAGCGACGCCATCGAGCAACGAATCATCGTCGTCGTCGAAATTCAGTTCGTTCCTTTTTTTGTCAGGTTTGGCTGGCGCCGCATCACCCTCCGTCAGCCGGTCGTCATCCCAATCCGTCGAAGCATTCGATGGGGCGGACGCGGGGAGGGCTCGTTTGGTTGTCGGAGCTGGTGATGTGTCGTCACCAAACAAATCCTGATAATAGTTTTTGCCGATTTTTTTGTCGGACGCTTTGGGCTTCTTTGCCGACCGATTGGCCGAACCTGACCCTGAAATTCGCACCGTGCCGACGGACGTTTGCCCAGCCGGTTGATCGTTGGCGGGGTCGGCGGCGTAACCGCTTTGAGTGAACGCCATCATCCCAGAGATGGCGAGTGTCCAGATCCCGCGTTGCATGATCAGTTCCTTCCGATCGGTTCGTGGCGAAAAACGGCAATTTGAAGCCGAGGCGATCTTCGCTTGACAGTCAAAGACGCTCGCGCAAAAAAAACGGTGCGCGGAACGTCCTTTCAACATATCGGTCATGCCGCCAAAATCGATTGAACGGAATTTGCCAATCCTGACGACTTTTTCGAATACTCCAGTGACGCCGCTCGCGTCGGAGAATGAGGCGTTCTTGGAGGCCAAATCCCTAGGGCTTTGGCGGAAGACCATTTGTTACCACGTCTTACAAGACGATTCCCAGATTCGACAATTCAAAAGAATTGTGCAGGAGTGCGCGGAGGACGCTGAGATCAAGCAAGAATTAAATTCTTTCCACGGCAGTTCAGCCAGTATCGCCGACCCGGTCAGCTTTGTTCGACGATTTTCCTGCCTTTCTCTGCGCCCTCCTGTTCAAACTCTTCCTCTTTGACCTCTGCTACCCAGTGCAACTCAACGCTCGTTCGTAAGTCGTATTCATTGTTCGAATTAGAGCTTTCGGCACTGAAAATCTCCGCGTCACGCGCAAATTCTTGCCGTGAGTATTACGGATGGATCGAACAAACCTCGTCTTTCCCGATTCGGCATTTTCCGCCACAGTTAGCGCGAAACTTACCCTGAAGAGCGAAAGCCAATCGTTCAGATTGGTCGATGGGTAAGAAGAGTGCGATTCGGTCTTCCAAGAATCGGGGCCCGTCGACCGTTCATTTCACAAAGACTTTGCCATGCCACCGCGCAGACGTCCCGTACAGTCCGGTATTACCGAAACGGTCAAGCCAGCCAATCCGACCGAGCATTTGTCCGGCTTCATGCACTATTTGAAATCCGAGCGAGGATTGTCCGAGAACACGCTGTTGGCCTATCGCCGCGACCTGACTCGATTCGGCGACTGGTATCGCGAGCACGGTCCGGCGAAAATCCAACTCGTCGACCTCGGCCTGATGACTCGATATCTTCAAGATCTTCACGACCATCAATATGCGGCCACGTCGATGGCACGGCATCTCGTTTCGATCAAAGAGTTCTTTAATTATCTGGTCCTCGAATCGATCGTGCCCGAAAATGTCGTCGAACTGGTGAATTCTCCGAAACTCTGGCAACATTTGCCCAAGATTTTAAGCCCGGAAAAAGTTGATCAGTTGATCGCCGCACCTCAGCGAACCGATCGAATGCCACTGCGGGATCGTTCGTTGCTGGCGCTGATGTATGCAACTGGTTGCCGAGCGTCCGAAGTGTGCGGAATCACGCTGCGCGATATTCAACTTGAAGAAGGATACTGTCGGTGCGTCGGTAAAGGAAACAAAGAACGTATCGTGTCATTGAATCCCGTCGCGCGCGCTTCGATTGAGGCCTACTTAAAATACGAACGACCGAAACTGGTCGTCAAGGAAGATGCCTCGACGCCACTGCTCGTGTCGCGATCGGGTCAGCCGTTATCTCGCATCACAGTCTGGAAACTTGTCAAACGTTATGCCGCACGAATTGGAGCGAGTCGTGAGGTCAGTCCTCACACGCTGCGACACAGCTTCGCGACGCACATGCTGGCAGGCGGAGCCGAAATCCGGGCGTTGCAGGAATTACTCGGTCACGCCAGTATCCGTACGACACAGATTTACACTCAAGTCGATCACAGCCGCCTGAAGTCGATCCACGAAAAATGCCACCCGCGTGGATAGGTGTCGTTCTTGCTCTCGCAGAATCACACGACCGCTATGAAAACAATTCATGCACGGTGCGACCACCGCCTGCAAGTTGGACGGGGCGGCCCAGTGGTGTATGCAGCGTGATATCGGGGTCGATGCCGAGTGCCGTCAACAGCGTGGCCGCCATATCCGATGGCGTTATCGGCCGGTCGATGACGCTGGCGGCTTGTTTGTCAGTAGCGCCGATCGTGAGACCTCGTTTCAGTCCGCCACCTGCCATCACGATCGAAAAGGCTTGCGGCCAGTGGTCGCGTCCGGCCATGGTGTTAATCCTGGGAGTACGACCGAATTCGGTGGTCAGAACAACCAGAGTCGAATCGAGTTGTCCTCGCTGATCGAGATCGTTCAGAAGCGCGGCCAAGCCCTGATCCAAAGATGGAACCAGCAGATCACGCAAACTTTCGGTGTTCTTGCGATGAGTGTCCCAATGGCCGTTCTCGATACTGACGAAGCGACAGCCGGCTTCGACCAGGCGGCGAGCCAACAGGCAGCATTGCCCCAGACTGGTCATGCCGTATGCCTCGCGCGTGGCTGGGCTTTCGCGATCGATCTCGAACGCCTGTTTGGCGGCCTGACTCGTCATCAACTGGTACGCCTTTTGATAAAACGTATCGAGCGATTGTTCTTGGCGACTGACGGCTTCGACCTGCTGTTCTAAATTGTTGATCGCTCGTAAAGCGGACTGGCGACGTAGACTGCGGTCGCTGGTGACTGCTTCGGGCAATACCACATCGCGCACTGAGAATTCGGGTGCGGCGGGATCGGCTTCGATGACGAACGGGGCATAGCTGGGACCAAGGAACGATGGGCCGCCGCTGTTCAAGAAATTTGGAACCGAGATGTACGGCGGCAACGTGCTGGAATTGCGACCCAGCCTGGCAACAATCGAACCGAACGATGGATGCATATTGTTGTTCAGGACGTTTCGATTGAAGTTGCCACCCAGCCCGGGATGCTGGCCAGTCATCATGACGTGATAGCCCGCTGTGTGATCTGGTTCCCCGTGAGTCATGCTTCGCAGGATTGCCAGTTTGTCAGTCACGCCCGCGATGTGCGGCAGGATTTCGGAAATTTGAATTCCCGGCACGTTCGTGCGGATCGGTTGGAAGTCGCCGCGAATCTCGGCCGGTGCATCGGGCTTCAAGTCCCACATATCCTGATGGGCCATGCCGCCAATGATGAAAATGAAGATACAATTCACATCTTTTTTGGGTTTGCCCTCTGCGGCTTGCATGTGTTGAAGTCGAAGAACGTCAGCCAGACTCAGTCCCGCCAGCGAACCCATTCGCAGGAAACCGCGTCGATCAATCCCATCACAGAATCGAGGTAACATCGATGGACTCACTCAAGCTGGTTAACGATTTCAACGTCCCGCAGGACAAAAAACCTTGGGCCGCCGCGCAAACAAGGGTCTGATCATATCATCAAATCGATCCAATCCGTCTCATTTCACGAACAAAAAATCGTACGAATTGAGCAACGACCACAGAAAATCTTCAGCCGCTTGTCTTCGATTCGACGAGGCAAACAGTTTTTGAGCGATTGTTCGCTCGGATTCGCGAGGCATTCGACCGACAGCCGCCAGACACAATTCGTCCACCACCGCATCATCGTTTGATGTCGATTCTAATAATCGAACGATTCGGCCTGTCGGACTCGAGATTTTTGCTTCGATCTCGGGAGCGTTCATTAAGTGCAGCGCCTGTGACATGGTCGGTTCGCCGGATCGACCGCACTCGCACGGACTGGTCCGATCCGGACGACCGAAAATTTCCAGAAAATAGGATGGCAATCGGTTGTCCCACAGTTCGATGGCTCGTGTCCCCGGTGGCCGCCCCGGAAACGATTCGAGTTCACCCGTCACCTGTCCGATCGCGTCGAGCAACACTTCGGCAGGTAAGCGTTTCACATAGTGATGCGAAAAGTTTTGTTCGTCGTCTCGATTTGTCGCATTGGTCGAACTGGCAAGCTGATAAGTCCGCGAACTCACGATGAACCGCATGATCTGCTTGAGATCAAACTTCACCGCGATCGCGTGTTCGGCGAGCAAAGTCAACAAGCCTTCGTTGGTGGGTGGATTGGTCGAACGCAAGTCGTCTTCGGGTTCGACCAATCCTCGACCGAGAAAATGTTTCCAAAGTCGGTTACCGATCAACCTGGCGAACCATGGATTGTCAGCGGCCGCAAGCCACCGCGCGAACTCACGACGGGGGTCGGTACCGAACTCTGTGAATGGTTTTCCGTTCAGCGATCGCGTGGGAACAATTTTGTTCGAAAGCGGAATACGCGTCTCGCGCAAACCAGCATGATAGACCAGAACTCGACCCGTCGCGATCGGCTTGCGTTCGATTCCGTTGAAGAATCCGGCCAAGCCGTAGAAATCGTCCTGCGACCATTTTTCAAACGGGTGATGGTGACATTGAGCACATTCCATCCGGACACCGAGAAACGCCTGGCTGAACGTTCGAGTCAGTTCTTCCGGCGTCTCGACGGCGCGAAATAAGTTGACGGGACCATTCGTGCCCGAATTGCCAGTCGCCGTTACGAGTTCGGTCACCCATTGATCGTAAGGACGATTGCGAGTGAACTGTTCTCGTAACCAATGATGCAATTCGTACGCACCGCGCTCGCCCAGCTTCTGTCGATCGACCAGCAGGATATCAGACCAGATCAGCGCCCAGTAATCGGCATACTCGGAACGGTCGAGAACTCGATCGATCCAGATCGTTCGCTTGTCAGAACGGTGATCGGACAAAAACTCACGAAACTCATCAGGTGAAGGAAGTGTACCGATCAGATCAAGAAACAATCTGCGCAGGAATGTTGCGTCGTCCGCCAGGTCCGCCGGAACCAATCGCATCTTTTGAAGTTTCGCGAGAACCAAGTCATCGATCTTGTTCTGTCTCGGAAATACGAAAGTTGCCGACTCGATCGTCCGTGGTACCTGAAATTGAACGCTGGCTACTTGTCCCATGTAATGCACTGTAATCGCCGCTTCACCCGGTACCTGTCCCGTGCGAACTAATCCCTGACGATCAGCTTCGGCAATCAAGGGTGCATTCGACGCGTATCCGGCCGCGGAGGTTACATCGCGTACGCTGCCATCGGAATAATGAGCAGTGACTAATAGCTGTTGTTGACTGGTGGTATCGAGTACGCGGTCACGAGGGCTGACAGTCAATCGTAACAGTGTCAGAGACCCTGGTTGTTCGAACGGCGTTCCCTGTTGAATCCAGGCCTCGAGAACCGCATAGTCAGGTGTACCGATTTTGACTCGTTGGCCACCACCGTGTGGAACCGAACCGGTCGCCTTCTTCAGCAACAGACTCGATCGAGCTTCGGCGGCGAACAATCGACGGCCTCGCCCTTCTTTAACCAGTGCTTCAAAGTCCGCCGCCGGGTCGAACCCAAACACTGAGAGTTTGAAGCCATTCTGCCCCGACGCCTTTCCGTGGCATCCGCCGCTGTTACAACCCAGCTTCGAAAACAGCGGCTGCAAATCATTGGCGAAATCGACGGGAGGAAATCCGGCAACATCCTTCACGCGTACGGGAATTTCTGTGTTCAAGCCATCAAAGCTTACGTGAAGTTGCGTCTCGCCATCAGCAATACCAATCGCGCAGCCGTCTTCACACCGAAAGAGATCTGAATTGCGGCTCTGCAAAGCGGCTCGATGCGTGATGTCAATCATCTGCCCGTCAGCTCGTTCAGCAGTTACGAGAATCCGTTGACTTCGGTTGATTCCTCGCAACTCGATTGAGGCAGGTTCGACAAGAATACGCTTGAACGGGACGGGTTCATCAGCAATCGTCACGCAAGGAACTGAGCAAGGGATAACAAAGATCAAATAAACAATCCACGGGGAACGCTCCCGTAGCAGGCCGACCGTTGATCGAGTCGATGCAAAGCCCAGCATCCTGTTCGAGACCTCAAAACAGAAGTAGAAGTCGGATAACAACGCACGCTCAAAAATAACGGATCTTTGATGCGTTCACAATCAGATTTGTGATTTCGTGCGCGACTGGTCCAGCCCGTTTCGAAGAAAACTCCGACCTCTCAGTCGAAAGGGAAAACACCTTCAGCAATCAGATTGTTACGCAATTCAATAAACGCAGGATGGTTGATCGTCAAAACGTCGATCGTAATGCGACCGATCTGAGTAAGCCCTCCAAGCGCGGGCCATCCCATTCGAAATGTTGGCTCCAATGATCTTTCCGTGGATTAAACAGCCGGATGATTTCGTTTGTTTGCCAATCGAACCCAGAGAGATTTGGTCCCTTATGAGAATTGCAACGCAAACAACTCAGTGCAAGGTTTTTCTCATCCGTCGTGCCGTGATGCTGCTGGGCGATAATGTGATCGATCTGGAATGGCAGTGGATGGAAGATTTGAGGCATCCGGCAGTATTCGCACTGCTCACCTGCCCGCAGTCGTACGAAGTCTTCCAGATCGTCATCCATGTGACGATGCCAACTTCGGTTTCAAAGATCTTCTCGCTTTCGAGTGCCAGACGGCGAGTAGATCTCCGACGAGGTTGAAGTTTTCTAAATCCCGTTGCTCCTCCGCTTGCAAAGTTCCCGCACGCGCCTTTGCCGCCAATTCATTGACGCGGTTTCGATCGTCTTCTGCAAAACCGATGCTGAGGATGTACTGCGCCAATTCTGGGGACAGATCATTTTTCTCCGTTTGAATCAGACGTCCAAAAATTGCCGCTGCACTGCTGGACGATGCCACACTCATCACAATTCCTCCGTCCAAATGAACAAACTTCGTTAATCGTATGACGTGTTCGAAGGAGATTCAACGACAATTGTGTCTGCGACAAGATCACCGCTATGTAATGCTATTCCGTAGCACGGTCGGGGACGTCCGTGCCGCGGAATGGAGCGACCAGGGTGAGTTTCGTTTCTGACGTCAGCGGTAAATTGTTTTCATCGGTGGTCGTGGCGCGAATTGTCAGTGGTTGAATATCGATTCCGGCGACTTCGCTTTTGAAATCCAGCACCAAAGTTGCTTCGATTTCGTTCCGTTCGACCGTTACCGGGGACACGCTGACTCCTTGCATCGATTGAGGAACAATCACTTCGAACTTCACAGGTCCGTCGATTTGTATTCCTCGCTGTAATCGAATCGGTACCTTGACTTGCTCGCCCGGTCGGACAAGTACCGTTGGTCGCGATAATTGAAGACCCAATCGTCCAGCAGCGATCACAGCAACCATCTGGTTATGCGGGTCCATCGAACTGTAACTGACTTGATGAATCGAGCCGTCAGGTTCGGTCATCATTCCCTTCAAGAGAATCGTGGAACGGCAGGTGCGACCAATTTCCATCCACGACGGTAGGTCAACGGCGAATTCGAACTCATTTTGGTTCGAGTCGATCTGAACAGCTCGACAGGTCAGACCTTGAAGGTGGCGGACTTGTCGGTCAGCCAGCAGTGCGACGAGCGGTCCTTCAAAACCGTTCCGGTCGATCCGATACTTTCGGATAAAAACACCGCCGCGCGGCATGTATTTGGTTTCAAAGACACCCACGTACTTGAATGGTGTCGGCACAGCGATCGAAACCCACAGTGCCGATTCGGGGTCCGCGATCGGCACTGAATCAGGCCCCGATGACGTGGCCAGTGTTGTGGCCGTTCGTTTGAGTTCACAGTCGGCCATCTTCGCGGTTCCGGTCACGCGCACCGGTACCGTGGTGACGCACGCGTCAAGTTCTGCTTTGAATGTGACTTGAAGCTCGGACTGGTTTGCCGGAATGACAGTCGGAGAGGCTATCGTCAGGCCAGCAGTCATTCCCTCAAACGACAACTCCACAGGCTCTTTGAACCCGGCACCACGTTCGACCGTGACTTTGAAATTCGCCGTCTGACCTCGATCGACGTTGACGAAATCGGCAGGCAATATCAGCGAGAATTCGGGCTGCATTGCTGACGTAGCTCGTAGCCGATAGGTAAACCATCGGTTACCTCGCGACGACAATCGTTCCCGCACGCGGATCTGATAGTTGCCATCTTCTGTCGCCGTCCATCGCAATCGTGCGTCGGTCATCATCGCCGGTCCGTCGTCAACTTCCTGGATCACTCGACCTGTCGCATCGCATAAACTGACAACGGCATCAAGCGGTGATCCGCACCGAGCGGCGTAAAGATCAAAATCATATTCCCGTCCTTTTACCGCGGCAAAACTCCAAATATCCTCTTCTCCAGGATGTTGAATTCGACCACTGATCATGCCGGGGACGCTGAATTGATTCTGGCAGCCGGAACGAGGTTCAGTATCTGGTTCCAGAAACTCGTCGAATTCATCGAGTTTCAATCGGATATTGCCGAATGCACCGGGAAATTTGTCCAGTGGAAACAGAAAATCTGTTCCAGAGGTTGGCAGCATCAATGTCGTCACACGTTCGGTGAGATTGACTCCATCCAGTTCAAATCGAGTGGCAGTGCCTCGTCGTCCACCCAATGGATAAACGCTGTCCAGCACCGGTCCCATCGTCAGGGTCAATCGATACACATGATTTTGCAGTCCTTTGAATCCAATATCATGAATCCTAACGCGATATTCGCCAGTCGCAGGAATTGTGAACCGCAGCACTGGGACCGTATTACCGGCTGGAACCGATTCTGCGAGCAGTCGCCCGTTCGCGTCGACGATTGAGACACAAGGACGTAGCGGTGAGCCGAATTCGGAAGTTGCAACGTGACACGTTAGCGTTTGCCCGGAAGAAGCCGAAAAGCTCCATTCGTCGACATCTTCGCGGGGAAAGATACGACCATTGATCGTGACCGGAAGCGTCACCGCAACTGGTGCCGAGTTCCCATCCACTTCGCGTTCGACGATCTCGGGCAACGTACCGACGATGAACCCCCAGGCGGCCGTGACGCCTTGTGAAGTCGCCACACGAAAAGCATGCTTTCCGAGTACCGCGCCGTCGGTCAACTGCAATGGAAGTGAATAGTCACGAGGATAATCCTCTCGTTCTTGCGATGCCGGTTGGGGAATCACAGGCCCTTCGAACCAGATCGTTTGTGCTGGCTTCAGTTCGTTCGGTACTGTGATTCCTGCCCCCGACCAGAACAGTTTCGGCGAATCGTACAAATTGCAGCCACCCACGCGCGCCGAGACTTCAGTACCACGTTGTCCGCCGGCCGGATAAATGTAACTAACCAGCGGCGGGTCGGCCTGCACCGCTCGCCCGAAAACCAATGTCACGAGCAGGATGATGATTGATCGGAAATGGTCCAGCATGATGAACTGATCCTTTGCCGAGTTTTACAGCAAACCGCGAATGACCGAACCGCCATTCGTGATTTTGACAGGTCGACCTTCGGGAGTGTGGAATTCGTGTTCTGAATCAATGCCCAGACAATGGCAGATCGTCGCGGCCATATCAGCGGGACTGGCGCTTTCACCCAGCGGTTTCTCACCGTGGGCATTGGTCTGGCCGACGATGGCCCCACCGCGAATTCCTCCGCCGCTGAAGAGCAGACAATTTGCCGGCCCCCAATGGTCTCGACCCGCATCCTTGTTGACGCGTGGCGTGCGACCGAATTCGCCCATGACCACGACCAGCGTTTTCTCGTTCAGTCCACGATCGTGCAAGTCGCGAATGAGTGTCGAAACTCCGGCGTCAAACACGGGCAAAAGATCGTTTTTCAGAATCGAGAAATTGTTGGTGTGAGTGTCCCAGTTCGTATGTTCGATCGTCACGCAACGAACCCCGGCTTCGATCAGACGTCGTGCCATAAGACACGATTGCCCCAGCGTCGTACGGCCGTATTCGTCACGCAGCGCGGTCGGTTCCACGCCGAT
>Ga0181528_10001433_pt1 | contig 14857 bp, 15 predicted proteins | sample PEATcosm2014_Bin_47_FD_119742 | JGI IMG/M metagenome (GOLD analysis project Ga0181528, IMG submission 119742) | Peatland microbial communities from MTU Mesocosm Facility, Houghton, MI, USA - PEATcosm2014_Bin10_10_metaG | ecosystem: Environmental > Terrestrial > Soil > Wetlands > Peat | place...
CCGGACGGCCGATAGCGGCGGACTCTCGAAGACAATTTTCCGGCTAATTAATTCGGCAAACCGCCAACAGATCATTCTCGTATGGACAATCCAGCGTCTCCGCTACCGGGCGCTCCAGGATCGTCCAGTCCACGCCGAATTCTGCCTTCAGTCTGTGCAGATCAGCGGCTGACACGTGCTGCCAGCCTTCGTGGCCAAGGTTCTGCGCCGCTACCTCGCGCTGCCAGCGAACCGCCAGCAAGGGCGACGTCATCACCATTCCTGAATCCTTCACGTTATCGGCAAGCGCGCTACGCAAGGCCAGGGCCCGGAAGCCGTGACTGTCTTCCCCAGGCCGGTGCATGTAATCCGGACCAAGCGCAAAGTACGCATCCTCGGGCGTGTTGTTGCGTACCCACTCAAACGACTGGAGCCAGGGATTCGAAGAATGAATCCCCGAAAACTCCAAGTGCGGGCTGGCAGGATACAGCGCACGCTGCGCGAGGAACATCCCCAGCGCAGCAGGCAAAAACAGCGCCACCCAGCGCCAGTAATGCTGCCGCAAAACCTTCTCTCCGAGAAAGCATCCGACCAGAAGAATCATCAGCACGTAGAGCAGGTGCAGATAGCGCATCGGCTCCAGCACTCGCAACCGCTCCAGCGACGGAGGCAGCATGATCAGCAACGCCACCACAAACTGGAAGACCCCATAGGCAGCCGTTCGCACCGCCAAGTGCTTCAGCACCGTTTGTCCGCTGGCTGGGGCTTGCTGGCGCGCCAAGTGGGCGAACCACAGCAGCAAGAAAATTGGGGCGATCGCACCTAACCATTCGTACCATGCCCAGGTCGCCAGACTGCAGTAACCATGCATCTTGATCGCCATGTGTAAAGCCGGCGAGATCGCTCCCCGATCAAAAATCCCTACGGGGATAATAAAAGCGGCAAGCAAGGGCGCCGCCCGCCGCATTCCACAAAGCGGCCACGGTACGGCCAGAAAGAAACACAAGGAAAGACCAAAGGCCGCAATGACCGGATGGAACAGGAATGCCACCATGATCAGCGCAGTGGCGGGAACGTATCTCCTGCCCAGCACGAAGTCCACCGCAAACAGCGCCAGCGCCGCGGCAACAGCCCGCGGAACCAGATTCTGATCGACGATATAAAGCGCGGTTCCCGACACTGGCAGCGTGAAGAATACGGTCACGAGGGCCACGCCGCACCAGCGCGCATATTCGCGCTCGAAGCAGCGGGAGGCAATCCGGTAGCAGGCCGCAAGAATGGCAAAGATCGTCAGCAGATGCCAGGTCAAGGCCATCACCGCAACTGGCACGTGGGTGATGCGAACCGCAGCCGCTATCAAGGTATCAAAAAGCGTTGCCTTTAGTTTTAGCGCGAAGAAATCGGAATCGATGAGGAACAACTTGGGATTCAGATTGTGCTGGATGGCCGCGAGATATATGCCGTCATCCTCGGCTCCAGGATGGTATCCGGCGATCAATACGCCCAGCGCCGTAAGCGCCGCCAGTAGCGAAAAAGTGCGCCAGAATGATTTCAAGATACCTTAAAGGATACCGGAAGGAGAGCTCGACATACAAGCGATGGATTTACGACTTGCTATCTGCGCCATGGGCAAAGCCCGTCTGACCTCCGCCATCTGTCCCCGTGAGGCTGTATTCCGGTAGTATCGAATACATGAAAATGTCATTGGTTGTGCTGGGCCTCGTCGCCTGTGCCCTGCCTCTCCTTGCGGAGAATGACCAGCGCCGCGTCGTTGCAGCCTGCGAGCTCACCACGGCTTCCGTGATCCCATCCGGAAGGGAGAGCAAGTCCCAGGGCCGCGAATTCGCCATCCGCGTCAACAACAATTCCCCGCGCACTATCGCCATTCCCCAGTCTCCTGTGTTCGGATGGCGGGTGGAAACGCTGGAAAAGAAGGGTTGGCAGTTCAAGGCCGAGGGAGGCCCAGTCCGCCGCGTCAGCGCCAAGGATGAACATATCGTCGTCATTGGAAACCCGCAGAATTCACCGCTCCTCGATATCCCTCCAACCGGCTCGGCGGACTTTTTCGTATTCCTGCCGGAAGCGGAAAAGGCGCTCCATTCCGATCGGCAGATTGCCACCTTCAAGCTCACGCTATATTGGGCAGCCCCTGCGGCGTTGGCAAATTCCAATCCCGCCGTGCCGCTCTGCGCTCTGGCGCCTGAGTGGAAGCTCGGCGTCCAAAATCTGCCGCCGCCAAGGAAGTAGCCTCATTCTGCCTTCGCAATTGGCCAATGGCACATCGCTTCAAGGCATTCAATTCGTTACCAAATCTCACGGCAATTTGCGCCCCAGAGTGGTATAAGAAAATAGAAACCCCGAAAATCCGGTTGCACCGGAAAAGAGAGCCTCACTAATGTCAAAGACGGCAAAAATCCCTGTAGGAATTCTGGGAGCCACCGGAATGGTGGGCCAGAGATTTATTCAACTACTTGAGCGGCACCCATGGTTTGAAGTTGTCTGGGTCGCGGCCAGCGAGCGTTCCTTCGGAAAGACTTACGAGGAAGCAGCCAAGTGGAAGATGAAGACTCCCATCCCCACAGGAATTGCCTCGATGCAGCTCTCCGCCGCCGAACCCAAGGGCGCGCCCAAAGTTATATTTGCGGCGCTCGATGCCGATATTGCCCGCGAAATGGAGCCGGCTTTTGCCGATGCCGGTTGCGCCGTCATTTCCAACTCCTCGGCCTTCCGCATGCACCCGCAGGTGCCGCTTGTCATTCCCGAAATCAATGCCGATCACCTCAAGCTCATTGATATGCAGTCGTGGCGGAAACAGTCTGGCGGCTTCATGGTCACCAACTCCAATTGCTCGGTCATGGGACTGGCCCTCGCGCTCGCTCCCCTGCAAAAAGCTTTCGGAATCGAGTCGGTCTTTGCCGCAACCATGCAGGCCATCAGTGGCGCGGGCTACCCCGGCGTCTCTTCCATGGACATCCTTGGGAACGTGGTGCCTTACATCAAGAACGAAGAAGAAAAAATGCAGGAAGAAGCCGGCAAGCTTCTCGGTAAACTCAAGGGACGCGAGATCGCGCCCGCAGAGTTCGCCATCAGCGCCCATTGCAATCGCGTAGCCGTCGAAGACGGACACACCGAGTCCATCTCCATCAAGTTGAAGAAGCGTGCAACGGCGGAGAAGATCATCGCCGTCTGGCGCGAATTTACGGGCCAGGTTGCGGATCTCAACCTACCCTTCGCTCCGCCTTCTCCGATCTTTTACGACGAGCGGCCCGACCGTCCTCAACCGCGTCTGGACATCGAACGTGGCCACGGCATGACCGTCTCCTGCGGACGCCTTCGCCCCTGCTCGATTCTCGACTGGAAATTCACCTTGCTCTCGCACAACACCATTCGCGGCGCTGCCGGCGCCGCGCTGCTTAATGCAGAGCTGCTCAAAGCCAGGGGCTACCTGGAATAGGGATCAGGAATGAAGTCTCCCTCAGCGGAGTGTCATTCTGAGCGAAGCGAAGAACCCCAGTGCTGCTCACCGCTCCAATGACGCTCCAGAGGCACTTCGGCCAGCGATTTACGGGGTTCGCAACGCTTACCAAACTGGCCCGCAAAGGAAAACAGTAAGCAATGATCGTAATGAAGTTTGGCGGTACTACGGGTGGCCCACATCCGCCCGCAGTTGGCGAATGTGGGGACGAGGAACGAGGCGGTCCATACTGAATTTGATTTTGATCTTAACCTTGCAACCTTGCGAAACCTTGAAACTTTGAAACCTTAGGTGTTCCATGATCGTAATGAAGTTTGGCGGTACGTCCGTAATGGACGCAGCGGCGATTGAACGCACGGCGCAGATTGTAAAGGGCCGCCTGCATCGCCGTCCCATGGTCGTACTCTCGGCGATGTCGCGCGTCACCGATGCGCTGCTCGCAGCGGGAAAAGCCGCCGGAGAAGGCCAGCGCGAGCAAGCCCTCGAACTGGCGCGCACCTTGCGCCATCGTCACCACTCGACTGCAAAGGAGCTGGTCAGCGCCGAACAGTACGTCACGCTCAGCGCGGAGATCGAGCGCGAATTCGATACCCTCGACGAACTCCTCAAAGGCATTGTCGCGGTTGGCGAACTTTCGCCGCGCAGCTCGGATTACGTAGTCAGCTACGGCGAGCGTCTTAACAGCAAAATCGTTACCGCCGCATACGTTGCCCGAGGCATTCGCGCCGCTCTCGTGGACGCGCGAAAAATTATGATCACCGATGCGCAGTACGGCCGCGCCATTCCTCAGGCCGATGAGATCGAGCACCGTGCCAAGAATCTCGTGCGCCCCTTGCTCGATGACGGGCAGGTTCCCGTAATGGGCGGATTCATTGGCGCAACCGCACAGGGAGTGCAAACCACCATTGGCCGCGGCGGCTCCGATTTTTCTGCCGCCCTCGTCGGCTCCAGCCTCGACGCCGAAGCCATCGAGATCTGGACCGATGTTGATGGCATGATGACAACCGACCCGCGCATCTGTCCCGACGCCCGACGCATTCGCGTCATCTCCTTCGAGGAGGCCGCTGAGCTAGCCTACTTCGGAGCCAAGGTCCTACACCCGGCGACCGTGCTTCCCGCCGTGCAGAAGAACATTCCCGTGCTCGTACTCAACTCGCTGAACCCAGGCAATGAAGGCACCCTGATCGTGGGCCGCGCGCCGAAATCGAACTCCACCTTCAAGGCAATTGCAGCCAAAAAGCGCATCACCATCGTTGAGGTAGTCGCCGCTCGAATGCTGGGGGCGCACGGATTTCTCAAGGCGATCTTCGATGTCTTCGACCGCCATCACTGCTCCATCGACGTAGTCTCCACTTCAGAGGTCAGCGTCTCACTTACCGTGGATTCCAACGAAGCGATCCCTGCGATTGCCGCCGACCTGGAGAAGATTGCCGACGTAAAATTCGCTGGCCGCAACGCCATTGTCTGCCTTGTCGGCGAGAATATTCGCGAGACTCCGCAGATCGCCGCCCGGGTCTTTACCGCTCTCGGCGAGATCAATGTGCGTATGATTTCCCAAGGCGCTTCCGAGATCAACATCACCTTTGTCATTGCAGAAGATGACGTGCCGGAAGCCATGCGCCGTCTGCATAAGGCGTTTTTCACCGACGTGGACCCGGAAGTTTTCGACTAGCTGGGATCGGAGAGAGAAGAATGAAGTTCGTCTTGTTGGGCGCGGGAAAAACCGGGGCGCTAGTCGCCGAAATTGCAACCATGCGTGGCCATGTGGTTGAAATTATCGAAGTGCATGAGAACCATGGCGGTTCTGCCCTCACCAGGAAACGCCTCGCGGGAATCGACGCGGTCATCGACTTCACAAATCCCGAAGCGGTCATGTCCAATATTGAGGCGACCATCCGGGCCGGAGCCAACATGATCGTCGGCACCACCGGTTGGTACGCAGAGCTGCCCCACGTGCGCAATCAGGTCGAGCGCGCGGGCACCGGATTCGTCTGGGCCTCGAACTTCTCCATCGGCGTCAACCTGTTCTTCGCCATCGTGCGTGAAGGCGCCAAGGCCCTGCAATATGGCTACACTGCCCGCATTACCGAGACGCATCACATTCACAAACTCGATGCGCCCAGCGGTACCGCCGTTTCCCTGGGAAGGGTTCTCGAACAAGTTGGCGGCGCAAAAGTTCCGATCGAGTCTATTCGCGAGGGCGAAGTCGTCGGCATCCATTCCGTCGAGTTGATGTCTGCGGCGGATAAGATTACGCTGACTCACGACGCCCATAGCCGCCGAGGCTTTGCCGAGGGCGCGGTGCGCGCCGCGGAGTGGGTAAAGGGCAAACGGGGATTTTACGAATTTCAGGAAGTTTTCTCTGAACTGAAGGGTTAGGCATCATGGTCAAATTACGTGGATGCGGAACGGCACTCGTGACCCCGTTCCTTGCCGATGGATCGATCGATGACAAAGCTCTACGGAAGCTTGTAGCCTGGCAGATCAAGTCCGGAATCGATTTCCTGGTTCCCTGCGGAACCACCGGGGAAACTCCCACCCTCTCGCACGAGGAATGGCGCAGCGTCATCGAGACCACCATCGAAGTTGCCGCCGGGGCTGTCCCCATCGTCGCCGGGGCCACCTCGAACTGCACCGCCGATGCCGTCCAGAAAGCCTCCGAACTCGCAAGAATCAAGGGCGTGGACGCGATCCTTACCGCTTCCCCCTACTACAACAAGCCCACGCAGGAGGGCCAGTTCCAGCACTTCAAGGCTATCGCCGAAGCCGTTGACGTTCCTCTTGTTCTCTACAACGTCCCCGGCCGCACCGGCGTCAACCTTGAGCCCGATACCCTTCTGCGGCTCTCGGCCGTGCCCAACATCGCCGCCGTCAAAGAAGCCAGCGGACGCATCAGCCAGATTGCCGAAATCTGCGGCTTGATCCCAGGCTTCACGGTCCTCAGTGGGGACGATTCACTCACTCTCCCCGCCATCGCCGTAGGCGGCGTCGGCGTGATCTCGGTTGCTTCCAACGCGTTCCCCAAGCAGATGGCCGACCTGACTCGGGCCGCGCTCAACAACGATTGGAACCGCGCTCGCAAGCTGAATAACAAGTATCTCCCGCTGATGCAGGCGAACTTCATCGAAAGCAATCCGATGCCGGTCAAAGCCGTGCTCGCCATGATGGGACGCATCCAGGAAAACTACCGCCTCCCCATGGTTAAAATGCAGCCGGCGCTCCGCGCCAAGCTCGAAGCCATTGCCCGCGCCGCCGGAGTCGTAAAGTAAGGTGTGCGAGGCGCCGGTGGAGCTGACGGAGCTGGCCCTCGCCGACCTCTGCTGCCTCAACAACGCTCATGCCGTGGAGACTTCGCATCTGGCTGAGCCTGAACTGGCTCGTCTCCTCAGCATCGCTTTCTACGCCCGTGGATATGCCGGTCCTGCAGCATTTCTGATCGCTTTCGATCAAAACGCCCCCTATGTGAATCAGAATTTCCAGTTTTTCCATCAACGATTCGAGCAGTTTGTATACATAGACCGCGTGATCACCGCCAGCTACGCCCGTCGCAGAGGCTTGGCGCGCAAGCTCTACGAAGACCTGTTTGTGCGGGCCCGGGCGGCAGGCCAATCCACGGTGGGATGCGAAGTAAATATGGACCCGCCTAACGAGATCTCAGACGCCTTTCACGCTAGCCTCGGATTCAAAAAAGTGGGACGCGGCAGGCTTAACAACGGCAAAGCCGTGAGATATTTACAGCTTGCGTTGTGACCCGGCGGCGAAGGCGGGACCGCCCCTCACTGACTATCCGTCCAGCTTTCAGGCCCTCGACGGCAGCATCGCCGATCTGCGGCTTGCATCGACGCGGGTAAGTGGTAACATCCTCTGGTTCCTGACTTGCAGATGTAAATGTCGAAATCCGTCACCAAAGGAGAGTACCCTTGTCACGAAAATTTTTCGTTAGCTTAACGGTCATCGTGCTAGCGCTCTGCAGCGTGAACCTGATGGCACAGATGCCCATTCCTTACGGCGCTCCTATCACACTTACGGAAGCAAAGAAACCGGCTGCCGCCGCCCTTGCCGAAGCCGCCAAACATAAGTGGAACATGGCAGTAGCAATCGTCGATCCCAGTGGCAATCTTATCTACTACGAAAAGATGGACAACACCCAGTTAGCAAGCGCCAACGTTGCCATTGACAAAGCGCGCGCCGCCGCTCTCTACAAACGCCCGACGAAGATGTTGCAGGATGCAGTCGCGTCTGGCGGGGCCGGTCTCAGAACCCTGGGATTGCGTGGAGCAACGCCAGTTTCCGGCGGCATTCCGCTGGTCGTTGACGGCAGAATCGTCGGGGCAATTGGCGTTTCGGGAGATACCAGCGACAACGACACTGTATGCGCTTCAGCCGGCGCAGCTCTCATGAAGTAGTTCGTTCTTGCAATCGGATAGTGCCCCGTGTACTTTCTTCGCCTGTGCGGGACACTATCTTTTTTTCATCAGCCGCCTCGCCTGCTCCTCTAATTCCCAGGTCAGCGTCTCGTAACCATCGGCCATCTTTTTTGCCGAATACTCCCGCCGAACCCACTCGCGGCAGTCCAATGCGCGAATCGCGCTCACTTTCTTACAAGCCTGTGCCATCGCTTCCACGCCATCCACCAAGAAGCCCGCGGATTTGGTCACCACCTCCGGCAGCGTGCCAGCGTCGAAGGCAATCACCGGAGTCCCGCTAGCCATCGACTCCAGGGCTACCAGCGAGGTTGTCTCGGCCACCAGAGGAGTCACCAGCAGGGCCCTTGCCTCCCTGAGCAATTTGGTCTTCTCCGTAAATGACGGGCCCTTCACCCACCGCACCCGATCCTGGTCGATCAGCGGCTTCACCTCGCGCTCCCAGTACTCCTCGTGCCAGCGAAACGGATACACCTGGCCAGCCACTACAATGGGCATGCGCGCTCGCTGCGCCGCCGCAATCGCCAGATGTGGGGCCTTTTCCGGACAAACTCTGCCCAGCCACAGCAGAAAATCCGATTTTCGCCCACATATGGGGAAGCGCTCCAGCATGATCCCATTTTTCACCACTCCCAAAACGCGCGGTACATCTACAAATGTCAATCTCTGGGTCTCGCTCACGCAGTTGAAATAGACGTTCGGCGCCACCCCTTCGAATGCGTCCTCTGCATAGAGCGAGCGCGGCAGATGCAGCGTCGCCAGCACAGGCACCTTGACCCGCGCCGCATGGCGAAAAAAGTGTCCGCTATGGTCAAGCACCATATCGAAGTTTCCAGTTGCGCAAGCCGCTACAACCCGTTCCGTATGCTCCTTCTCACGTTCGGCAAAACCATCGCGCGTCTTCGGGGCCTCACCGGTTGCGAGCAACTCCCCAGCCACCGAACTACCCGCGCAGGCCGCAACCGTGGTATGCCAGCCGCGGGCCGACAACTCACGCTCCAGCGTCCACAGAATCTGTTCCGCTCCGCCCGCGCTCGCCGCGCTCACGGGCAGCAGCGGATAGGCCACCATTAGCAATCGCCGGTTCAAATTTCAGACTCCAGAAACTCTTTGAATTTTGCGCAAACTTCCTGTGCCGTCATCCACCACTGCCACTGCTCGTAGTTCGTCCGCCCATCGTGCGGAGGCTGTGCATAATCATATTTTACTTGCGGCCGCGCCAACTCCCGCCTGACGTCGAACGTCTTCAGGAAATCTCCCTGCGATGCATATTGCTTACACATCGCCAGCTTGACCTCCAGTTCGCGCTGGCCAATCTGGATCGTAACCTCGTCGCCGGTCTCACAAATGAACTGCTGCACTCGCGGCTTCCCCTTGGAGGTCGCGCGAGTGGCCCATCCAAACCCGTCATTGGCTTGAGCGGGATCGGCAGGAGCGTCTGCATCTACGAACGCTTGCTCATACACCCGCGAATACACCGGCGCCTCCCACACTGGCGCACCAAATTGTCTTCCCAGCCGAGCACCCAGCAAGCTGCAGCTATCGTGATCCGGGTGCCCACCCTCATATGCCAGCGTCGCAATTGCATCGGGCCTGACCCACTCCGCCAGCCGCTCCAGCCGCTCGTAGGCCACGCCAAGATTCAGAAACAGGCGCTGATCCTCGAGTCGCGGGTCCTCTTCCGGCAGCAGCACCAGCTCACGAACCCTCGCCAGCCGCATCGCCCGTCGAGCCTCGTCCCGCCGCACCGCCCGGTAAGCCTCGCGTGACCCGAACCGCCCCCAGAAGTACTCGTCCCGCGGGGCTCCGTCGGTGGCGATCACCACCACGGCCTCCCGCATCCTTTGCATCAGCGCGCCGTAGCAGACGCTTTCATCATCGGCATGGGCCACCAGCACCATTACCCGCCCCGTCAAAGCCACTGGCAATCACCCCGCCACGTAAGATGCAGAAGCTACGTCCCTCGCTCCTACTCCGGCTCCGCCACTTCCTTCCCTGGCACGCTTCTCGCGGTGGGATCTGCAACCCGGGTGGGCTGTCCTACCTGCTGTCCTGCAATCGCCAGGAAATATCCATGCCAGAACGGGTCCTCGATGGAGCTCAACTGCGAAGCAATCGTCATCGGAGTCGCAAACGCCGCCAGCGAAACCAGCGCCCATGACTGCGCATCCGGAGAACTACACTCGGCGCAGGCTCCCGCCTTGTACTTTGCGTTCACCAGTTGCAGTCCGTGAGCGATTGCCTGGCGCAGTTCGTCCGGCTTGCGTCCGGCACGCATCGCCGCCGCGAGTTCACGGAACGAAATTTGCAGCCCCAAATCCACTTTCGGGGGCTCCACCTGTACCGCCGCCACTCTCTCCACGCGCACCGCAAACAGCTCTGGCGATGTCTTCCGCGCCTCTTCGTAGGCTTTGGGAGCCGAGACCCGTACGTGATTCAGAGCCTCTACCACCAACTCTTTCCGCTCAGGCGATAGCGCAACATCTTCGTTCTCCGTCAACTTTCGTAGCTGCCCCACGATGCTGCTTCCGGCCTCTTCGGCGGTGTCTTCGAAAATCGCCTCCATCGCCACCGCTTGATGCAGCAGGGAGGCAAATTCGCTCACCCCGTAGAGTCCTTCCTGCCCACGCTCGAAGATCAGCATAACCTGCCGGAAGAAATCCTCCGCCGCATCCTCATTCGGGCGCAGCTTTCCCAGTGCCGTTGCGCTGGCGCCATAAGGAAAACCTCCCTGGGTGCTCCACTTCCGCCCGTGAGACAACAGCGTCTGGGCGCCAGAGACCCCGTGATTCCGCATGTATCCGACGAAAACCAGTCGCGCCGCCATGCTTCGCGCATCGGCCTGGCTACTAAGTTTTTGCACTGGAGAAGGCAGGGAATCCATAAGTTCCAAAGCCTGGTCTGCGTCATACACCGCGAGCCGCGCCGCAGCCGTGGCAATGGCCGCGTTTCGAAACCTATCGGCCTCGCCTCCATCGTTCGCGGGCAATCGCTGCGCCAATATGAACAGTTCCTCGGCCCATTGCTTCTTCTCCGTGGCCATCACGTCGGGACGCATGGTATAGAGCAGCCGGGTCATCAGGGCCACCCGCTGCCGCGGCTCCAATCCCTGGCTCAAAGCATAGGCGTTGCGTACCATCTGCTGGGCCAACTCCATCTGCGCACGCGACACTGCCGCAGCAGGCTTGGCGGTCCTCTTTGCCCTACGCTTCACCGGTTGCGTCACCGTCACCAGCCGCGCCGTCTCGGCCATAGCGGAGAGCCCTATAAGGAGCATCAGCGCCCCAATCATCCACTTCAATTCCGCTTTCCATTTCATCCGCATGAACTTCACTCGAACTGCTCTCCCTCACAAATGTTACAATTCCCGCCATGTCTAAGGCCCGTGCAAAGAAGATAAAGCTCTTGCTGCTCGATGTCGATGGGGTCATGACCGACGGCAAGATTTTCCTCTATCCCATTCCCGGCGAAGCGCCCCATAGCAGCGCCAAAACCAAGACGAGCGCCGCAGCTCTTTCCAGCAGCAGCATGGTAGAGGTCAAAGGCTTCCATGCCCATGACGGAACAGGTTTCTCCCTCGCCCGCCTCGGCGGCATCAAGATGGGACTCATCACCAAGCGCGTTTCGGAAACCGTCCGGCTGCGCGCCCGCGACCTCAAAATCGAGCACGTGTATCAGGGCGCATCCGACAAACTCAGCGCCTTCCGCGAAATTCTGAAGAAGGAAAACCTCAAGCCGGAAGAAGCTGCTTTTGTCGGCGATGACATCATTGACCTGCCCGTGATGCGCAATTGCGGCCTTGCCTTCGCCGTGGCCAATGCACGCGAGGATGTAAAGGACGAGGCCCACGTCATTACCGACCATCGCGGGGGCGAGGGTGCCGTTCGCGACGCCGTCGAGTACATTCTCAAGGCCCAGGGTTCGCTCCTGCGCTGCGTCGACGCCTATATCTCAGAGGGTACTCCCGCCGCAGACAAGCACCAGTAGAAGATTTACGCGAGAGAACCAAAAAAATCCCACCGGCCTATGCAGCCGGTGGGTCACCGTTTCCCCTGAAAACGAATCCGCTTCAGGAGGCTCTGTGGTATTAGACACAATCCTCGAAATAAAGTTGTCTTCTGCGGAAATTAATTGCAATTTCGATGATCCGGAATTCTCAGGCTGGTATCGCTGGCCGACTTCCTCCCACTGTTTGCCCTGCCATGGCCAGAACCGTAAAGGCTGTTCCATTCCACTCCGGCGGGGCAACCGCGTCTCGCTTAGTCCTGTCGCGCAACTCCCTTGTCCTCTGGCAGATACTCGCAGGCTTCCCGGCACTCCAGGCAGTAGTAGCAGCCATCCTCCACCAAGCGCACTTCGTGCTCGCCCATGCAAAGATAGCAATACTTATCGCAACTACATTTCTCTTCCACCATCTCGCAGACAGCGCATAGAAATCTCTGGGCCATTTGCGCACTCTAACTCGCATTTTCCGCGCATGCAACTGTCTCTCGTGCATCCCCGCCGCTAGATTGCCTGCCAAGCTTGCCGCATGTTAACTTTTAGGGTTCCCTAGCGGCCGTAAGATTTTCCTTCCAGAGGTTCCGCCATTGTCAAACGTCGAATCCGCCATTGTCCGTAAGACCGCTCTCAACTCCGCGCACCGCCAGCTCGGCGCTCGTATGGTGGACTTCAACGGATGGGATATGCCAGTTGAATATCCAGCGAACGCCGCCCGCAAGTCCGGCGGCCTCATTGCCGAGCACATGGCTGTCCGCTCCTCTGTTGGGCTTTTTGACGTCAGCCACATGGGCGATATCCGGGTGCATGGCCCGCAGGCGCTCGAAGCCGTCCAGCACATGACCTTCAACGACGCATCGCGCCTGGCCATTGGACAAGCCCAATACTCCGCCCTGCTCTATCCCACCGGAACCTTCGTTGATGACGTGATTGTTCACCGCCTTGGCGAACGCGACTTCCTGCTGGTCATCAATGCCGGAACCCGCGAAAAGGATTTCGGCTGGGTCTGCCAGTCTGCCCATGGATTCCAGTGCGAGGTTGAAAATCTCAGCGACGAATTCACTCAGATCGCCATCCAGGGACCAAACGGCTGGCGCACCCTGCAAAAGCTCACCGATGCCGATCTCACCCAGGTCAAGTTCTACTGGTTTACCCACGGCACCGTCTGCGGACTGCCCAATACCCTCATCGCCCGCACCGGATACACAGCCGAGGACGGCTTCGAGATCTACATTCCCAGCGACGAAGCCACCAGCGTTTGTGTCTGGAACGAACTGCTCGCGGCTGGCGAGGAGTTTGGCATTCTGCCCTGCGGCCTTGGCGCGCGCAATACGCTTCGTCTGGAAGGTGCGCTCTCTCTCTATGGCCATGAAATTTCAGACGCCATCACTCCGTGGGAGGCTCGACTCGACCGCTTCCTCAAGATGGACAAAGGAGAATTCATCGGCCGTTCCGCACTCGCCGATCAGAAGGAGCGCGGCCTCAAGAACATCCTCGTTGGCTTGGAGGCTATCGAACGGGGCATTCCGCGCGACGGCTACAAGGTCACCGACAACGAGGGTCAACCCATCGGCTGCGTCACCAGCGGCTCGCCTGCGCCTTTCCTCAAGAAGAACATCGCCCTCGCCTACGTTCCGCTTCAGTATTCCGCCGAGGGCACCACACTCGGCGTGGAGATCCGCGGCCAGATCGTAAAGTGTAGGGTCGTGCCAACACCCTTCTATAAGCGGCCCAAAGTGGCCAAGAAATAATCCCAGGTGGCCTACATCCGCCTTCTTTTGGCGAATGTGGGAATGCAGCGGCCTCCATCCCTAAGGGTGTTGCTCTTGGGCTGGCACGGGGTGTCACCGAGTACACGATCAGGCTAGAGTACAATTTCAAAGTTCACTGAGTTTGTAGAAGCGTCGTTATCTATCGCCGGTCAATTCCGGCGCGCAATCAATCTCTGGAGATCACAATGGCCTATCCCTCGGAATATAAATACACCAAAGAACACGAATGGCTCGCCGTTGAAGGTACGACTGGAACCATCGGCATTACGGATCACGCGCAGAATTCGCTCGGCGACATCGTCTTTGTCGAGTTGCCTAAGATTGGCGCGGAGCTTGTCGCCGGCAAGACCTTCGGCACCGTCGAATCCGTCAAGGCCGTCAGTGACCTGTTCGCCCCGGTCTCCGGCACCGTGACCGCAATCAACGCCGACCTGGCCACCTCTCCCGAGAAGGTCAACAGTGATCCCCACGGAGCTTGGATGGTGAAGATTGCCCTCTCCAACCCAGCCGAGATTGACGCGCTGCTCTCCGTAGCCGACTATGAAAAGTTCATTGCTGAAGAGCAGTAGGAAGCGTTCCACAGGTGCCCCATATCTGCCGCAGCTAGCAGATGTGGGTCTTTTCGCCTACAAACGAAACTTGCACTTCGTAAATTGACGGCCTTCGCGCCCTCTTCGCACAGGAACGATCATCATGCGATATCTTCCCAAGTCTCCCGCCGAACGCCAGCAGATGCTAAGCGCCATCGGCATCCGCTCCATCGACGAACTCTTCGCGCCCATCCCCGCGCAGTTTCGACTCGACCACGACCTCTGCATTCCACCCCAGATGGCCGAAAGCGAAATCGTGGACTGGTTCCGCGCTCGAGCCAATGAGAACGCCACTGGATATGACATCATGCTGGGTGCAGGAGCCTACAATCACTACCGCCCGCTGGTCATCGATGCGCTGATCTCGCGCGGCGAGTGGTTCACGGCCTACACGCCCTATCAGCCGGAGATCGCGCAGGGAACCCTGCAAGCCATCTTTGAATTCCAGACCATGATTTGCGAACTCACCGGCATGGAGGTAGCCAACGCTTCCATGTATGACGGCTCAACCGGCGCAGCCGAAGCCGTCATGATGGCCATCCGCATCACCGGACGCACCGAAGCCATCCTCGCCCGCAGCGTCCACCCCGAGTATCGCGAGGTCATCGCCACCTACGC
>Ga0181528_10001434_pt1 | contig 14850 bp, 10 predicted proteins | sample PEATcosm2014_Bin_47_FD_119742 | JGI IMG/M metagenome (GOLD analysis project Ga0181528, IMG submission 119742) | Peatland microbial communities from MTU Mesocosm Facility, Houghton, MI, USA - PEATcosm2014_Bin10_10_metaG | ecosystem: Environmental > Terrestrial > Soil > Wetlands > Peat | place...
CGGGTGCTTAGCTCAGCTGGGAGAGCATCGCCCTTACAAGGCGAGGGTCGGGGGTTCGAACCCCTCAGCACCCACCAGACTTAGGAGCGGTAGTTCAGTTGGTCAGAATACCGGCCTGTCACGCCGGGGGTCGCGGGTTCGAGCCCCGTCCGCTCCGCCAAAACAGAAACCTCGGGCCGTACTCGGCGCGGGGTTTTTTTTTGCTTGCTATAATAATATTACCTGAACAGTTCAGGTATAAATCTGTTTAAGGACAGGACTTATGCTACAAGAGATTAGAGAAAAGGTTCATGGCGTCTTCGCGTCGGTTATTTTAGTGTTTGTTTGCGTATTGTTTGGCTTGTGGGGTATCCAGAATTACCTTGGCGGCGGCAAGGAAGCGCCGATAGTTTCGGTGGGCGATAGGGATTTTTTCCAAAATGATGTCAACCAGGCTTATCAGCAATACGCCCAAAGTTTGGCGGGCATGAAGTTTGATGAGGAAACCGTTAGAAAACAAGCATTGGCAAAGTTGGTGCGTGATGAAGTCTTGTTGCAGTACGTACAGGATGAGAAATTAATTGTCAGCGACGACACTGCTAAGGACTTCATTAAAACCCTGCAATATTTTCAAAAAGACGGCAAATTCGATAAAGCGCAATATCAAGCGCTGCTGGGTTCGCAGGGTTTGTCTTCTGATGAATTTATTAATCGGATCAAAAAAGCCTTACTCATGGAGCAATTCCAACGTTCTATCGTTGACAGTAGTTTTGTGACCTCGGCTGAAGTCGCTGATTTTTTTAAAATTCAAAATCAAAAACGCGATGTGGAATATTTTACGGTACCGTTAACTCCGGTATCCGACAAGCCAAGCGAAGAGGAAATTACTGCTTATTATCAGCAGCATCAAGAGGCTTATCAGTCCGAAGAACAAGTTTCCATCGAATATGTGGAACTGGCGCTAGATAAGTTGGCTGCCGAGGTTAAACCGACGGAAGAGCAGCTTAAAGCTTTTTACGAAGAGCAAAAAGGCCAGTTTGGCACTAAGGAGCGCAGACGTATTAGTCATATTTTGTTTGCTTTTACCAAAGATCCTGCCGCCGATGAACAAGCTTTACAGCGTGCTATTAAGGCAAAACAGGAACTGAAAAGCAAAGACTTCGCTCAATTAGCAACGGAAATTTCCGATGACAAATCCAGTGCCAAAAAAGGCGGCGATTTAGGTTTGTTTAGTGTGGGTGTTATGGAAAAAGCCTTTGAGGATGCAGCCGAACACTTGAAGTTAGGCGAAGTTTCCGAGCCGGTTAAATCAGCTTTTGGCTACCATTTGATCAAAGTCACGGAATTGGAGGCGGGTGAAGTTAAGTCTTATGATGCGATGAAATCTGAATTGATTAAGGCGTATCAAAAGTCGCAGGCCGAGACAAAATTTAACGCCTTAGGTGAAAAACTCACAGAGGTCAGTTTTGAGCATCCGGATAATCTGGACGCGGCGGCTAAAATTTTAGGGGTTCAGATAGCCAAAACGGGTTTGTTTACTCATGGTCATGGCGAAGGCATAGCCGCGGAAGAAAAGGTGCGCTTAGCAGCATTTTCCGAAGACGTATTAAAAGGCAATAATAGCGAGCCGATTGAGATAGGTAACGATAAGCTGGTGGTATTGCGCATGCAGTCGCACCAGGCCGCCGCCAGCAAAGAGCTCAAAGAGGTAAAGCCTCAAGTCATTAATGCCTTGCTGCAGGAGAAGGCTAAGCAGCTACTAGCGGAAAAGGCCGGCAAACTAAAAGCTGAATTAGCTGCTGGTAAATCCATAGAGCAACTTGCTGAAACTTATCATTTGCCCTTGAAAAAATTGCATGGTTTAAGTCGCACCGCCGCTGATTTACCACCGGCAGTGATACAGGCGGTGTTTAAGGCGCCTAAACCTGAAGCCGGTCATATCAGCACTATAGAGGTCGATGAGCCCAGCGGCGGCAAAGTTGTGCTCAGTATTCTCAAAGTGACTGACGGTGAGATTACGGATGCCGATAAGGCTAAATTGCCTGTGCTGCAAAAAAATATAGCGGCAGCTTTTGGTAAGGCTCAGTTTGAAGCGGTTTTAAACGCACTACAAGCCAAGGCTGATGTCAAGATCCATCCGCAAAAGCAATAGCTTGGTTTTGTTTCGTCGAGTTTAGGTGATCGGAGGGTTTGCCGTTAAGAATACCGGAAAACCCTCCTCATGTAGAGTAGTAGTGCCGGTATAGGTTGCAAAGCCAGGTCCACAAAGCTAACACACCTACTCTAAATCATCCGGTGGGAGTATAAATATGCCTCATTCTGCTATTAAGCGCCCTGCTTTATTCCTGGATCGGGATGGCGTGATTAATGTTGAAATGAATTATGTTTACCGCAATGAGGACTTCGTATTCATTGAGGGAATTTTCGAGCTATGTCGAAATGCCATAAATGCCGGCATGGTGATCGTGGTGGTGACCAACCAATCCGGAATAGGCCGAGGTTACTTCACTGAGACGCAGTTTCATCAGCTAACTGATTGGATGTGTAAACGTTTCGCCGAGGAAAAAGCCGGGATTGCCGGCGTGTATTACTGCCCCTATCATGCCGAGCATGGCATAGGTAAATATAAGGTAGACTCATTCGATCGGAAACCTAAGCCCGGCATGATCTTGCGCGCCCGGGATGAACTAGGGCTAATGCTGGAGAGTTCTATCCTGGTGGGGGATAAATCTTCTGATATTGCCGCGGCAAAAGCGGCGAATGTGGGAAGAACGGTTTTAATGGCGCCGGCGCATGTGCTAATTTCGCCCATGCCGGATTTGCAAGCCGACTCTTTATCGGCTATCAATGACCTGCTGTTTGGCAGGCGTTAAGCTAGCAATACTAACTTTAAGACCAGAACCTATGCAAAATCAAGCCCCCGCCCGAGATTGGGTAATCTACACCTTGTTGAGCTTATTAATCCTGATGTTACTGCTGGCTATGTATCAGGTGGATCGGCAGTGGTTGAAACTGACAGAGATGCAATCCGCCATGACGGAACAGGCAAAAATGCTGCAGGAATTACGTGGCGCCGTGGTTGCCGGTCCTGTCTCTACGCACAATCCGGCTAAAAATACGCCTAAAACCACAGAAGTCGCCCCGGCGTTCAAGCGGGCTTACGCGGTGACCCGCCTACCGGGCTATGCTCAAGGTGATTGGAGCGTGGAGGCTTTTTCCACCAATATCAAAACCATCACGCCGTTAATTTCCGCCGATGCCTATGCGGCTAATGTGCAAAGTTATGTGTTGGAGAGCCTGATTACCCGTAATCCGGAAACTTTGGAATGGGAAGGCTTAATCGCCAAAAATTGGGGGATCAGCGCTGACGGCTTGGTGATTAGCTTTCAGATGCGCGACGATGTCAGATTCTCCGATGGCGTGCCATTGACGGCCGAGGATGTAGTATTTACTTTTAATTACATCATGAACGATATCATCCAAGCGCCTCGCGAAAGAGCCTACCTGGAAAAAATCAAAGAGGTTAAAGCCAGCGGCCCCTATGAGGTGGTGTTTACTTTCAAAGAGCCGTATTTTGAGGCTTTATCCTTGGCTGGCGGTTTGTTGATTATGCCTAAGCATTTCTATGCTGCTTATTTACAGGAACCGCAAAAATTTAACGAATCAAAAGGTCTATTATTAGGTAGCGGGCCTTACCGGCTGAATGACCCTAAAAATTGGACGCCGGATAAAGGTAATGTGGAATTGGTGCGCAATGAGCGCTATTGGGGGGATGTGCAGCCGCCCTATACTAGACTGTTATGGAAAATCATTCAAAATGATAGCGCCCGCCTGACCACTTATCGTAATAGCGATATCGACTCTTATTCCGCGCGACCGGTCGAATACCAGGCCTTGAAAAATGATGCGCAAATAACCGCCAAAAGCTGGAACTTTGAATATATGCCACCAGTGGTGGGTTATAGTTATATAGGCTGGAATGAGGAGCGGGGTGGCAAGCCGACCCGGTTTGCCGATAAACGGGTTAGGCAGGCCATGACTTATTTGACTGATGTCAATCGGATCATTAAGGATGTATTTCTGGAATACGCCGAGCCGGCGTTAAGTCCGTTTAGTAACAGCAGTAAACAACATGATACTGCCTTGCAGCCTTATCATGTTGATTTGGATAAGGCTAAGGACTTATTAAAACAGGCCGGTTATGAAGATCGCAATGGCGATGGGGTGTTGGAGGACGCGGCAGGATTGCCCTTCGAATTCAAATTAACCTATTTCGCCTCCAATGAAGACACCAGTCGCATGGTGCTGTTGCTGAAAGACTTGTATGCGCGAGCAGGGGTGAAACTGATCCCGTTTCCGCAGGAATGGCCGGTGATGTTGGAAAACTTGGATAAAAAAGATTTCGATGCGATTACCCTGGGTTGGACCAGCGGCATAGAAACCGATTTATATCAGAACTTTCATAGCTCCCAGGCTAAAAGCAAAGGCGATAATTTTATCGGCTATAAAAATCCGGCTCTGGATAACTTGATAGATCAAGCGCGGCGTACGGTAGATGAAGGTAGGCGCATGCCGTTATGGCGGCAAGCCGAACATCAGCTCTATGAAGATCAGCCCTATACCTTTTTAATGCGCCGCAAGAGCTTAATGTTTGTCGACAAACGCATCCACAATCTGCAAATGACCAAATTGGGTTTGAACTTAGGTTCATTGCCGATTGAAACCTATGTGCCGGTCGCCCAGCAGAAATACACGCAGTAAACTTTTGGAATATCTGATGTTGACTTATCTGTTGCGTCGACTGTTACTGATGATACCTACGTTGCTGGGTATTACGCTGATCGTGTTTACTGTAATGGCGATGTCGCCCGGGGGCATCAGCGCGCAGACTTTGGTGGGCGGCATGGATATGAAGCCTGAGGAAAGACTGGCGCTGTTAAATTATTACAATAAGCGCTACGGCTTGGATAAACCCGCGCCGGTGCAATATTTGCATTGGCTGAACAATGTTTCACCGATAGGTTTTATCGCCGATGAGCAGGGCAATTACACGCGCTTTTCGTTAAGCAAAGGCATGGATTTAGGGACAAGTTTTCAATATGGCCGGCCGGTTGCAGATATTTTAGCAGAACGCATCCCTATTACCTTATTGCTAAACCTGATAACGATTCCGGTCACCTATTTACTTGCGATTTGGGTGGGCATGAAATCCGCCAGCGAACGCGGCGGCGTTTTTGATGTTGGCATGGGCATGTCTATGCTGGCTTTATGGTCAATCCCGACCATGTTGGCCGGTGTGCTGTTGCTGGGTTTTTTTGCGAATGTTCAGCATTTTCAATGGTTCCCGACCGCCGGTATCGGCAGTCGCGAAGCTCAGGATATGCCGTTTTTGCCGCATTGGCAGGAAACCGGCTTCGTGCGCGGCTTTCTGCTGGATAGAATCTGGCATTTAGCCTTACCGGTGCTGTGCCTGTCCTACGGCGGATTTGCCGCGTTGGCGAAACTGACCCGGACTTCAATTTTGGAAAATCTCAACTCCGATTACGCCCGCACCGCCCGCGCCAAAGGCGTGGCGGAGCATGATGTGTTATGGCGGCATGTGTTTCGAAATAGTTTGCTGCCCTTGATTACCATCTCTGCCGGTTTGTTGCCAAGTTTATTGGCGGGTTCGCTGATAGTCGAGAATATTTTCAGTATTAACGGCATGGGACAACTGGCCGTGGAAGCGGTTAAAGGCCGGGATCGGGAGTTGGTGTTATCGATTACCTGGATCAGTGGATTTCTAACTTTGATCGGATATTTACTGGCTGATTTTTGTTATACCTTGGCCGACCCAAGGGTCAGTTATGACTAATCATGGCGTCAATCGGGAATCTTTCGGCGCCAGGATTTGGCGGCGGACGCTGCAAGGCGTAGGCGTTAAACTGGGACTTGCTTGGGTGGGGCTATTAGTTTTTGTAGCAGTATTTGCTCCGTTTCTAGCCAATTCCATGCCGCTGCTGATGAGCAAAGACGGGGTTATTTCTGCGCCTGTCTTACACTATTTAAACATTGAAGATGTGTGGGTGCTGTCCAGCTTTTTTCTGGCGCTGGCGGTATTTCGGTTGAGAATTTCTACAGTTAGACGCATCCTGCTGTTTTTGCTAGGCAGCGCTGTTGTGGCTGTTTGCGCCAATCTGTGGGTCAAACCGCCGGTGTTGGTGATCTATGACGATTTTCGCATTCCAGCTTATACCGAGGTGAATTGGCGGATTATGCCGCCGGTGCCCTATGCGCCGACCGATTATTTGCGTGATTTAGGCAGTAAAGGGCTGGAAGCGCCATTTCAGTCTGAAGGCCATTTGCATCTAATGGGTACGGAAGAGAATGGCGCGGACGTGTTGAGCCGCATGATACACGCCGCCCGGATAGCCTTGAGCATCGGTTTAATTGCTTCCGGTATTGCATTAACAATAGGCGTGGTCGTAGGCGGTCTGATGGGGTATTTTTCCGGTATCGTCGATATGTTGGGGATGCGTTTGGTGGAGATTTTTGAAGATATTCCGACCTTGTTTTTATTGCTGACCTTTGTGGCGTTTTTCGGGCGTAGTTTATATATGATGATGGTTATCATCGGCGTCACAAGTTGGTCGGGTTATGCGCGTTTTGTCCGCACTGAATTTCTGAAGTTGCGTAAGCAGGATTATGTGCAAGCCGCTGTGGCCAGCGGTTTACCGCTGAGTTCCATTTTATTTCGGCATATGTTGCCGAACGGGGTGGCGCCTTTGTTGGTGTCGGTGAGTTTTGGCATCGCCGGTGCGATTCTGGCTGAGGCGACGCTGAGCTTTTTAGGCTTGGGAGTGGTGGATGCGCCTTCCTGGGGGCAAATGCTCGATCAAGCGGTGAAGTCTTCTACCTTTAATTGGTGGATGGCGGTTTTTCCTGGTGGGGCGATTTTTATGACGGTGTTTGCATATAATCTGATTGGCGAGTCTTTTCGTGATGCGATTGATCCTAAGCTGTCAGGTCAGTCAGAGGCGAAACCATGATTCAGCCTTTGCTGGACGTTCGTCATCTGCATACCTATCTGCAATCGGCCGGACAGCAAATTAAAGCCGTGGACGATATTAGTTTCAGCATCCCGAAAGGCGAAACTTTTTGTTTGGTAGGGGAATCCGGTAGCGGTAAATCGGTCAGCGCTTTATCTGTCATGCGTTTATTGCCGCCAGGCATAGCTAGTCATCCCGGCGGTGAGATTCTGTTTAACGGCCAGGATTTATTGCAACTGGATGATGCGGGCATACGCGCGGTGCGCGGCGCTAAAATCGCGATGATTTTTCAAGAACCGATGAATTCATTGAATCCGGTGTTAAATATCGGTGAACAAATCAGCGAAGCCATACAATTGCATTACCCGGATTTAACTGGCGAGGAAACCGAAGAACGCACGATTTTGGCCTTGGAGCAGGTGCAGATCCCGCATGCCTCGCGGCGTTTTCGGGATTTTCCGCATCAATTATCCGGCGGGCAAAGACAGCGGGTAATGATCGCCATGGCTTTGGCTTGTGCACCGCGGTTGTTGATTGCCGATGAGCCCACCACGGCTTTGGATGTGACCGTGCAGGCGGAAATCTTGCGTTTGATGCGACAATTGCAGGATGATACCGGCATGAGCATGTTATTCATCACTCATGACTTCGGGGTGGTGGCGCAGATGGCGCAATGGGTGGGCGTCATGCAATCCGGCAAATTGGTGGAAGTCGGGCCTTGCTCTCAGGTTTTGCGTCAGGCACGGCATCCGTATACTCGGCAGTTGTTGGCGGCGTTGCCGGAAAACCTGGAGCGGCCGACTGGGGTGCGGCTGCAATCTCGACAGCCGGCGAATCAGTCTTTGGGAACGTCTACCCATTTGTTGAGCATTCGTGATTTGAAAGTTTGGTTTCCGATTAAAAAAGGCTTGCTGCGGCATACGGTGGATTTTGTGCGGGCGGTAGACGAGGTGTCGCTGGATATTCCGCAAGGCCAGATCCTAGCTTTGGTTGGCGAGTCCGGTTGCGGTAAAACTACCTTAGGCCGGGCGGTGTTGCAATTGGAAAAACCGACTAGCGGCAGTATCCGCTTGCAAGGCCATGAGCTTACCGGGCTTTCTTCTCGGGATCTGCGGCCGTTTCGGCGGAAAATGCAGATCGCCTTTCAGGATCCGCAATCTTCATTGAATCCGCGCTTGTTGATCGAAACCACGCTTACCGAGCCGATGAAAGTGCATGGCATAGGCGCGGATCAGGAGGAACGCCTGGAATTGGCGGCTCAACTTTTGGAGTTGGTGCAATTGAATCGCGATTTTCTTTGGCGTTACCCGCACGAGTTTTCCGGCGGCCAGCGGCAACGCATAGGCTTGGCGCGGGCCTTGGCGCTGAATCCGGAATTTATCGTTTGCGACGAAATCACCAGCGCTTTGGATGTGTCGGTGCAGGCGGAGATTTTGCAGTTACTGTTGCGGATTCGCGAGCAGCGACAGTTGACGCTGTTGTTCATTACGCATAATATCGGCGTCGTGGAGTATCTCAGCGATAAAACGGTGGTGATGTATCAAGGCAAGGTAGTAGAGCAGGGCGACACCGCGCAAATCTGCGGCAATCCACGGCATCCTTATACACAGAAGTTGTTGGCGGCGGTGCCGCGGTTGTTGCGAAGTCATTGATAAAGTCGTTGTAAAAGCAATTAATGTGAATATGCAATTAAAAAAGCCGAAGAGAACAAACGTCCCTTCGGCTGTTCATACTCATTGCTTAGCAAAAAAGCTTAAAACAAGCCGCTTATAATCCCTGCATCGCTGATATCAATCCGTTCCGCCGCCGGCGATTTCGGCAAGCCCGGCATCGTCATCATATCGCCGGCGATAGCGACGATAAAGCCCGCGCCATTGGCCAACCGCACTTCCCGGATTTCGACGGTATGGCCGGAAGGAGCGCCTTTGGCGTTTGGATCGGTGGAAAACGACATCTGGGTTTTGGCGATGCAGATCGGAAAATGGCCGTAGTAGGTTTGCAAAGCCTTGATATCCGCCTGTACCTTGGGGCTGGCGCTGATGCCGGCCGCGCCATACAGCTTGGTGGCGATGGCTTCGATCTTATTCCATAGCGGCAAATCCAAATCGTACACAAAATTGAACTTCGGCTCGCGGTTATCAACGATGTTTAAAACTTCCCGCGCCAAGTCTTCCGCCCCGCCCCCGCCATGCGCCCAATGTTTGGAGACCAGGGCTTTTGCGCCCAAAGCAGCACATTTTACTTCCAACAAAGCGATCTCCGCCTCGGTATCGAAAGTAAAATGATTAATGCAAATCACGCAAGGCAAACCATAATGCTGGGTAATGTTGTTGTAATGCCGCTCCAGATTGGCGAAGCCTTGCGTCAAGGCTGCCAGGTTTTCCACATTTAAATTTTCCTTGGCAATGCCGCCATGGAATTTCAAAGCTCTGACTGTCGCCACCAGCACTACCGCCGACGGAGTTAAGCCGGCCATGCGGCATTTAATATCCACAAATTTTTCCGCGCCTAAATCGGCGCCGAAACCGGCTTCGGTTACAGTATAGTCCGCCAGTTTTAGCGCGGTCTTGGTCGCGGTTACCGTGTTGCAGCCGTGGGCAATGTTGGCAAACGGTCCGCCGTGGATGATGGCAATATTGTTTTCCAGGGTTTGCACCAAATTTGGCTTGATAGCGTCTTTCAACAACGCAGCCATTGCTCCGTGCGCTTTCAAATCGCTGGCGTAAACCGGCGTGGTCCGGTCGGATTTATAGCCGATGACGATGCGTCCCAAGCGTTGCTTTAAGTCGGAACGGCTGGTCGCCAGACATAAAATCGCCATCACTTCCGAAGCCACCACAATATCGAAACCGTCTGCGCGTAAATAGCCATTGGCCGGGCCGCCTTGACCAATGGTAATTTCCCGCAAGGCTCTATCGTTCATGTCCATTACCCGTTTCCAGTGGATGCGGCGCGGATCGATGTCCAATGCGTTGCCATGATTGATATGGTTGTCGATCAATGCCGCCAATAGGTTGTGAGCGATACCGATGGCGTGGAAATCGCCGGTAAAGTGCAGATTGATATCTTCCATAGGCACAACTTGCGAATAACCGCCGCCCGCCGCGCCGCCTTTAACGCCAAAGCAAGGACCTAGCGACGGTTCCCGCAGGCAAATAATGGCTTTTTTGCCTAGCCGGTTCAAGGCGTCGCCCAGGCCGACAGTGGTGGTGGTTTTGCCCTCGCCGGCCGGGGTAGGACTGATGGCGGTGACCAAAATCAGTTTGCCGTCCGGCTGGTTCGCCAAGGAGTTGACATACTCCAGCGATAATTTAGCTTTAAAGTGGCCGTAAGGATCTAAATGTTCGGCGGCAATCCCAAATTTTTCGCCGGCCAGTTCGATGATCGGTCGCATTTTGGCTTGTTGAGCTATTTCAATATCTGACATGCTAGTCTCCTAATTTCCGTCACTCAGCCGAGTACACAGGAAACCTCGCACATAACAGTTTTACTTTTTCCCGCACCGCGTTAATCACGGTTTCATCTGCGATGTTATCCATCACATCGCACATCAAATGCGCGACTTCCCGCATTTGATCTTCCTTGAAACCGCGGGTAGTGGGCGCCGGAGTGCCGACCCGGATGCCGCTGGTGACAAACGGCGATTGCGGATCGTTAGGCACGGCGTTTTTGTTGACAGTAATATAGGCTCGGCCCAACGCTGCGTCAGCGGCTTTGCCGGTGATGCCTTTAGCGACCAAGGACACCAGCATTAAATGGTTGTCGGTGCCGCCCGAAACCACGTCGAAGCCTCGCGCCATAAACACTTCGGCCATGGCTTGCGCGTTTTTGACCACTTGTTGCTGATAAATTTTGAATTCCGGCATTAAGGCTTCTTTAAACGCCACGGCTTTGGCTGCGATGACATGCATCAAAGGGCCGCCCTGGATGCCTGGAAAAATGTTGGCGTTGATTTTCTTTTCCAACTCAGGATTGCTTTTTGCCAGTATTAGGCCGCCGCGTGGGCCGCGCAAGGATTTGTGGGTGGTGCTGGTTACCACATCGGCAATCTGCACCGGGTTGGGGTAAATGCCGGCGGCGACCAAACCGGCGACATGAGCCATATCCACCACGAAATACGCACCTATGCTATCGGCGATGTCGCGGAAACGTTGCCAGTCCCAGATCCGAGAATAGGCCGAAAAGCCGGCGATAATCAGTTTCGGTTTATGTTCCTGGGCCAGCGCCGCTACTTGTTCGTAATCGATCTCACCGGTTTTCGGATCTAGGCCGTATTGGATGGCGTTATAGATTTTGCCGGAGAAATTGGGTTTTGCACCATGAGTTAAGTGACCGCCGTCCGCCAAGCTGAGGCCTAATATTGTGTCACCGGGTTGCACCAGTGACATAAATACCGCCATGTTGGCTTGCGAACCGGAATGTGGCTGGACATTGGCATAATCGGCGCCGAATAATTCCTTGGCGCGATCAATAGCCAATTGTTCGGCGATGTCCACGTATTCGCAGCCGCCGTAATAGCGTTTTTCCGGATAACCTTCGGCGTATTTGTTGGTCAATTGCGAGCCCTGGGCTTCAAGCACCCGCGGGCTGGCGTAATTTTCCGAGGCGATCAGTTCAATGTGGTCTTCCTGGCGTTGGCGTTCCTGCTCCATCGCCTGGAATAATTCGTTATCAAAACCTTCAATGGTCATCGCTTTACTAAACATGGTGTTCTCCTAGGTCTGTGGTTATTCGTGAGCAGCTTGCAGTAACAGGATCTGTAGGTCGGCGACATTAGTTCCGGTTGGGCCTGTTAGCAATAAATCATTGGCGGCTTGCAGCGCTGGATAGGCGTCGTGCTTATCCAACATGTGTTGCGGGTCGAGACCGGCCTGACGGATTAGCGACAAGGTTTGGTTATCGACAACGCCGCCTGCCGCGTCGGTGGGGCCGTCTCGACCATCTGTGCCGCCGCTTAAAAATGTCCAATTGCCAGGTAAATCAAGGCGTTCGGCAGCTAAGGCGAATGCTAAAGCCATTTCCTGATTGCGACCGCCTTTACCGTGCATAGCCGACAAGGTTACAGTAGTTTCGCCGCCGGCCACAATCGCTAAAGCAATTTTTGGTTGTTGTACGGCTAAAGATTTCGCATGGCGGACCAGAATTTCCGCGGCGCTTCGCGCTTCACCACACAAATTATCGAAGTAGCGCTCGACTTGATACTCATGTCTGGCGGCCGAGTGCTGCAGGGCGTCAATACTTAAACTGTTGCCGCCAATCAAGGTATGCGAAGTTTGTTTGAAAAAATCAGCGCCGCGTTTCGGCGTTTCCGGCTGCCGGCCTTGCGCGCCTTGTTGCAGATAGCTTTGTACTGCGTCCGGGGTCTGTTCCCAAGCCTGATAGGTTTTCAGGATAGAAATGGCGTCATTAAAGCAAGTGTCGTCGGCGACGGTCGGACCACTGGCGATGGAACTAAGATCGTCGCCGATTACGTCGGATAAAATCAGGGCATGCAGGTCGGCAGGCGCGGCCAATTTAGCCAAGCCGCCGCCTTTCAGCAGCGAAAGATGTTTGCGTACGCAGTTGATATGCTGGATATCCGCTCCGCAGGCCAGCAATAGGTTGGTGACGGCTATTTTTTCTTCCAGGCTGATGGCGGAAACCGGGGCTGGCAGCAGCGCCGAACCGCCGCCGGAAACCAGCGTTAGCACCAGTTCACCTGCCTTTGCCGATAGTGCGTGTTCGGCAACGATTTTAGCCGCCTGCAAGCCCTTGGCGTCCGGTAAGGGGTGGCCGGCGCCCAATACCAACATGTTATTCACGGCGGTGACATTTTCGTAAGTCGTTACCACAACGCCTTTACCTGCCAAATAGCGGCTCGGTATTCTTTCCAATGCGGCGGCGGCCATGTTGCAGGCGGCTTTGCCGAAGGCAAGCACGTGGATACGCGCCCAATTGCCCCTGCGCTGATTGCGCGGATTTTGTAAATCCAGGCCCATATGTAGCTGGCCTTCAATCAGCCCTAGGGCATTTTTAACTGCTCGATAAGGGTCGGCGGCGGCTACGCCGTCAGCAAAGATATCAAGAATGTCCCGTCGCTGCAGAGTCTTGGGCGTATGCATAGTTGAATGCTGATTTACTTGGACATTTTTTTGGCGAGCTCGAAAATGATTTCGGCATCGTAAACTTGTTTATTATCTTCAAACAATTTAGCGATGCAGGCGCGTTGTAGAGCCAACTTCAAGGTGCCGAAACCGATTGCGCCCCAAACGATTTTGCCGTGGCGATCCCGGCCTTTGTCCATTACATCGGTACCGCCAATGCCGACCGGCGGGGTAGCGTTGGCGTCGGCCAACATTTCCAAATGCGGATTATCCCGCCAGTGCTCGGGTTTCAGCAATTCAACGCCTGCCGCGCCGGTAGTCAGTACGATGTTGGCATCTTTGATGGCGGCTGCTCTGCTGGCGTAATCAGCTGCTTCAATCGGCTGCAGTTCGACTGAAAAGCGTTCCTTCATTGCAAAGCAGGCTTTTTCGGCATTAAAGATATGTCTGGACGTGATGGATACGCTAGCGCCTTCCAAGGCCAGCATGGCCGCGGCGCGTTGTCCGACCGGTCCGGTCCCGGCAATTACTACGGCTTTCTTGCCGGCCAAATTACCGCTGCCGGCAAGCTTGGCTACTGCAGCCGCCGCAGTGGTGTTACTGCCGTTACTGTCGAGCATTACGGAAACTTGAAAACCGGGGAAAAAATGTTTCTGCACGGCGATGAGTAATAGTTGGCCGGCCTCCATATCGCTGCCGCCTATGAAAATTGCGGTATTCTTTTTATCTTTGGGCGCGCGGGTAAAAATAGCGCCGTCTACCAAGGCGCGGACATTATCAGGAGTAAGATTACCGTGACCGATGACATGATCCGCGCCGCCGTCATAGGCGACTACTGTGTCAAATACCGAAGGACTGGCGTCCGTGTCGAACTGGAATAACAGCTTTTTCATTAACCTACCTAGTTGTAAAAAATGATGATGCGGTAACCTGTTTTCGGGCTGCGGCATTATACAGGATATTAATAGCGCCACCTGTTTGATGCAAAAAGCGAGGCTAGGGTCAGTTTTCAAGAATTGAATTTTTAAACGTTTAGAAATATGCGTAATTTTTTCCATTTTAGGCATATTTTTGGGTTTTATGCTGGCTAACTGCTTACGATTACTTGGCAATTGCTTTATTTTCCGAGGCAGGCCTAAGAGAATTTAGTGATTGTTTGTGATAAAGGTTTGTGTCATATTGAGAATATAATAAATCAGTGCTGTGCAACCGAATAAAATTAAAGGAAACAGATGAAAACTCCCGTCGAAATCGTGGTAACAGGCGCCGCCGGTCAAATTAGCTATTCGTTATTATTTCGGTTGGCGACCGGTGAGCTATTAGGCAAAGATCAACCCATTATTTTAAGATTATTGGAAATTGCGCCGGCTTTGCCTACCCTGACAGGCGTGCTGATGGAACTGGACGATTGCGCATATCCGCTCTTGCATAAAGTCATCGTTACCGATAATCCAAGCGTGGCTTTCGATGGCGTTGAGTACGCTTTTCTGGTTGGCGCCAAGCCTCGCAAGCAAGGGATGCTGCGTAGTGATTTACTTGAGCAGAATGCCGAGATTTTTGCTGTGCAAGGTAAGGCGCTCAACGAATACGCCAATCGGAATGTCAAAGTGCTGGTGACAGGTAATCCGGCCAATACCAATGCTTTGATCGCCATTAGAAACGCGCCTGATTTGCCGGCCAATAATTTTGCGGCCATGACCATGCTGGACCATACCCGTGCACTAAGTCAACTGGCGATAAAATGCGGCGTGCCCAGTACG
>Ga0181528_10001437_pt1 | contig 14829 bp, 7 predicted proteins | sample PEATcosm2014_Bin_47_FD_119742 | JGI IMG/M metagenome (GOLD analysis project Ga0181528, IMG submission 119742) | Peatland microbial communities from MTU Mesocosm Facility, Houghton, MI, USA - PEATcosm2014_Bin10_10_metaG | ecosystem: Environmental > Terrestrial > Soil > Wetlands > Peat | place...
GCCCCGACCAATACATTGCAGGGCTCGTTTCAAATGTATCTGGTGCCCAATTATCCACCGAGTTCACCAAGTGCGGGTTCCCCCGATTGGTTCGCCCCCGCCATGGTGGAAACTTTTCTGGTCGGCAATTCTACCAACGCGGTTTTCAAATTCGCATATAAAGTGAATGAAGCCGCCGGGAACGCCATGCTTCTGGGTAATGCTCCTTATGTGAATCCTCCGGGAAGCTGGGATGGTGTTACAACACCCTATTATGAATCCGGTGTCTTGGGCTCGATCACGAACAATGCCAGCATCCTCGGCACTTGGACGGTCAAGTTCACGTCCAGCACGAACGTAACATTGATTGCCCCGAACGGCACAAACGCCAGTTATATCATACCTCCCTATAACACTCAGTATTTGGCCGAAAACACCAGTTTTAATATCTATTTGTCCATGCAAGCTCAAGACCAAGGTGCCATGAACCAGTCCTTTAATTATGGGAATTTTGCCGTCACGGGTGTGCTCAATCCGTTTAGCGATAACTTCCTGACGGATACTACATTAAATACGAGCATTTGGACCAACGGCTTGGCGATTAGTCCGGCCAATGTGTTTGTATCGCATGGAAATCAACAACTGGTGACGTGGTCAAAACCTGCCGCAGGCCACATCCTCCAGGCTGCCGGCCAAATCAAAGGAGTTTGGACTGATTTAACCCAGGGACCACAGCCAATACTGTCTGGTCTTTTTGCTCAGGTTGTTTCCACCAACGAATTGCCCGCAGGCAATAGTGTCTTCTTCCGCACGGCCAAGCTGGTGCCCACGCAGCTCCAAGTGCTGATGCCGGGTCAGACCAACGCCCCGAATACGGTTTCGGGTTATACCGGAACGGCAACGCCGATCAGCGTGTCTGGTCAGGGTTTGACCCCCACAACGGTCAGGGTCAACTTGTGCGACGCCAACTGGAACATCGTGGGCGGAACCGACAGCGTCACGATCAGCACCTCGGATGGCTCCGCATTGGTGCCGAACTCTCCGCTTAGCATGGTCAATGGCACCGCGATCTTCTCAAATCCAAATGGCATCCTGTTTCAGACCTACCCAAGTTCAAATACTACTGTCACGGCCCATGACAATACAAATGCTGGCGTAACGGACGGCACCAGTGCGCCCTTCACGGTGACCAATTAATGGTCGGCACCAAATTATAAGTGATTTGGGTTGGAAACCTATAACGGGTGTCAGCGTAAAACCTGGCACCCGTTAAATTCGTTATAAAACCGAACCTCTAAGTTGGTAATTATAGGCAGAACCATGATTGTTGTGGAAACGATCAATATGAAGTCAAGAACGAGAAACGGGAAAAAGCGGGCGTCGGAAGGCGGGTTTACATTGATTGAGTTGCTGGTGGTCATTGCCATCATCGCCGTCCTCGCGGCCATGTCTAATTCAACCTCACATTTTTCCAACCACGAACCCCCTGTCTCCCTTCTGTGACCAGATCATTTCTCAAAGCCACGTCGAACGCATTTTTGATCAACGGCACGACCAGTGCTAAATCTAGAAGCCGCGCTGACTCCTTTTGATCGTCGAATAAATCAGGCTTTGTTGCCCTTGGGCACATGAGTGTCCCAGGTGCTTCCGGATTGCGGCTGCACATGGGTGAAACCGGTGCCCGCCGGCGGATTGGGGATGCGGATGAGATGGTTGCAGGCCGGGCATTGAATCTGGCGGCCGGCAAATTGCGGCTCGCACTTCAAAGGCTGGTCGCAGTGGGAACAATAGAATTTGAATTCGTTCGTGTTCATAGGCTTCTCGTCGTCGCGCGTCAATCAAATGCAATAAGCGCTGTTATGTGAGTATTGTTTAAATTTATGCATACTTTAAGTGACTTAAATACGCATTTATGGTTGAATGGGCAAGTCCAAATCAGTTATGCCAAAAATACACGAAGAAGCGCTCTTTGCGTTGGCGCTGGAAAAAACGGTGGAGAAGCGCGCCGCCTTTCTGGATGTCGTGTGCGAAGGTGATCCTGCTTTGCGCCAGCGGCTCGAAGCCCTGCTTGCCGCGCATGACGCGCCGGATGAATTGCCTCCCGCTCCCGCTGCCAAGGCCACCATCAAGCTCGTTATGTCGGAAGCCCCCGATGAAGCCGTGGGCCAAACATTGGGGCGCTACAAATTGATGGAGCGGCTCGGTGAAGGCGGTTGCGGCGTCGTCTATGTCGCTGAGCAAACGCAGCCGGTGCGCCGTCGGGTTGCGCTCAAAGTCATCAAACTGGGCATGGACACCAAGGCCGTCGTCGCCCGGTTCGAGGCGGAACGGCAGGCGCTGGCCCTGATGGATCATCCCAACATCGCCAAGGTTTTGGATGCCGGCACCACCGAGGTCGGGCGTCCATTCTTCGTGATGGAATTGGTGCGCGGCATTCGCATCACGGATTACTGCGACCAGAATAATCTCTCCACGAAAGAACGGCTGGAGCTGTTCATCAAGATTTGCCAGGCCATCCAGCACGCGCACCAGAAGGGCATCATCCATCGCGACATCAAGCCGTCGAACATTCTCGTCACGTTGCACGACGGCGTGCCCGTGCCCAAGGTGATTGATTTCGGCATTGCGAAAGCGACGGAGGGAAGATTGACCGACGCGACCGTTTACACCCAACTCCATCAGTTCATCGGCACGCCGGCATACATGTCGCCGGAGCAGGCGGAGATGAGCGGCTTGGACATTGACACGCGCAGCGACATTTATTCGCTCGGCGTGTTGCTCTATGAATTGCTGGCGGGCAGCACGCCGTTTGACGGCAAAGAACTGATGTCGCTGGGTATTGACGCCATGCGGAAAACCATCCGCGAAAAAGAGCCGGTGCGACCGAGCACACGTTTCGCGACGCTCAAAGGCGAAGACCTGACGACGACGGCGAAGCGGCGTGCGACGGACAAGTCGAAGCTGATGCACGATCTCAAGGGCGACCTGGACTGGATCGTGATGCGGTGCCTGGAGAAAGACCGGACGCGCCGTTACGACACGGCCACGGGACTGGCGGCGGATATCAAGCGCCATCTGAACAACGAGCCGGTAGTGGCTCGTCCACCTTCGACCGCTTACAAATTTCAAAAAGCGTTTCGCCGGAATAAAATCGTCTATGCCGCCGGCATGGCCATCGCCGCCGCCTTGTTGCTTGGCATCATCGCCAGCAGTTGGCAATCGGTGCGCGCCACGCGGGCCAAACACGAAGCGTTATCCGCACGGCAACTCGCCGAGGCCAGTGAATCCAAAGCCGTCGCCGCGCAGGCCGACGAAGCGCGTTTGCGCCAGTCGGCCCAGGCCGCTGAACTCGTCGCGCGCCAGCGCGCCTACGCCTCGGACATGAACGTCGCCCAGCAGCAGCTCGCCGGAAACAATCTCGGCAGCGTGCTGGACCTGCTCAACCGCCAGCGGCCGCTGCCAGGCCAGAAAGACTTGCGAGGCTGGGAATGGCGTTATTTCTGGGGCCAGACGCACAGCGACGCCTTGTTCACCCTGTGCCAGCAGCCAGCCGAGATCAATTCGCTGTCCATCTCGCCCGACGGTCTTTCCGTGGCGATCGGTTCGTATCATGACGGCGGCGTGTCGGTGTGGGATTTGCGGACTCGGCAGGAATTGTTTCGTCTGGCCAAAAATGAAGAGTTTGTCCGGGCCGTCTTTTCCCCCTCCGAGCCGCTGCTGGCCTTTACCGGCGATGGTTTATCGGCTTCCGGCGATTTGCAAGTTACGTTGCACCTCTGGAACACCGCCACGCGCCAGACGGTGGCCGACCTGCCGCTGGACGGGGATTGCGTGGGGCTGGCATTCGCCAAAGACGGACGAACACTCGTCACTTCCACCTTTGGCAACACGAACAGTTTGACGCTCTGGCGGATGCCCGATGGCGTCAAGCTGGCCAGTTATCCTTCGGATATAAAGCATGTCGGCCCGACAACTTCGTTCGCCGCGACCGCAGATTTGAGTCTCGCGGCTTATGCCACCGGGGAGTCACCCGGGGAACGGATTGCCGTCATGGATCTGCGCACCGGCACGAATCTTTGGACGGCCGTGGCGGCCAAAGTTTTCATCACCGCGCTGGCGTTTTCACCGGATGGCAAAACGCTGGCCTCCGCCGCCGGCTTTGCCGAGTCGGACATCCGCCTCTGGGACGTGGCCACCGGCAAGGAATCCGGAAAACTGGCCGGCCACGGTTCCTGGGTAAGTTCGCTGGTGTTTTCGCCGAACGGAAAAAAACTGATTTCCAGCTGCGCCGACCAGACGATCCGCACCTGGGATGTGGCGGAGCAAAAATGCCTGGACGTGCTGCGCGGTCATCGGCAGGAAGTCTGGCGGCTGGCCTTGCTGCCCGACGGCAAAACGCTGGTGAGCGGGGCCAAGGACGGCGCGGTTTGCTTCTGGGACACGTCCGTGCCGCATCCCGGCCAGCCCCGCATCGCACTCCCCGACAGATTGATTGCCTGGAGCTTTGCGCCGGACAGCCGGTCGCTCCTAACGCTGAATCGGCAGGGCCAGGTGGCGAGGTGGAGCGGTGCCGATTTCCAACAAAAAGAACCTTTGCTGGAGATGGGGACGCCCGCGAGCTCGAGCATTACCTATCAAATTTTTTCCCCGGACGGCCATTATCTGGCGGTCGGTTCCCACAACGGTGTCTTCCAGATCTGGGATGTGACGCGCCGGCAGCTTTACCGGCAATGGACCAATGGAACGGACAACATGGCCCCCGACCGTTTTCTCTCCGAGGGAAATAAAGTGATAACCTGGTCATTGAAAGACGGATTGTTTCACGAGTGGGAATCCGCGACGGGGCGGGAATTGTGGTCATGGCGGGTGCCGGGAATTTGGAATGGCGCGCTGGCCGTCTCGCCGGACGAGCAATCCTGTGTGGCGGTCGGCTATGAAGGTGATGTCATGCTCAAAAACCTCACCGACGGGAACCAGACCCGTTTGAATCTCAATATCATGGAAGGTTCCTGGGCCAGCTATTCGCCGGATGGAAAATGGCTCGCCGTGGCCAGCGATCTGGGTTTTGCGCGGGTGTGGAACACAGCCAACTGGCAGCCGGTGGCGACCGTGGGCGGCTTCCTTAATGGCACCAGTTCGGCGGCCTTTGCCCCGGACAACCAGCGGCTGGCCATCAGCAGCGGCGGCCGGGAGGCGGTGAAATTGTTTGACACGGAAAGCTGGCAGAACGTGTTGACACTGGAAGCGCCGGGCAACGATTGTTATCAACTGGCCTTCTCGCCGGACGGAAACACCCTCGGCTGGCTGAACCAGGACCGCGAGCTTTACCTCTGGCGCGCGCCGTCATGGGCGGAAATCAACGCCGCTGAGGCGCAGGAAGAAGCGGAGAGCAAACAGCAATAAACGCACGTCGAGAACAACCATTAGACCACCGGCCTGATCGCAACCTACAAGCATCTAGATGAAGCCGGCACGAGGCAATTTAACGCCAGTGGCTGGGAAAACGGAAGTCCAACCGGCCACTTAATCCGGTTGCAAAATAAGTTGGCACAGGTCCCGTTGCGAAGCGTTTAATGGGGCATGGACAATTTCAGGCAGGCGGCCCAAACGATTAAAGTCGCGGACGCGCTTTTGATTACCGCCGGTGCGGGCATGGGCGTTGATTCCGGGCTGCCCGACTTTCGCGGCACCCAGGGATTCTGGCGCGCCTATCCCCTCATCGCCAAACTGGGACTCTCGTTTGTGGACATGGCCAACCCGACCTGGTTCACCGAGAATCCACAACTCGCGTGGGCGTTCTATGGCCACCGGCTGAATCTGTATCGGGCCACCCGGCCGCACGAAGGATTCAAGCAGTTGCTCGCGCTGGGCCGGGCGAAGGCGCACGAATATTTTATTTTCACTTCGAACGTGGACGGGCAATTCCAGCGGGCCGGTTTTGCGGCGGAACGGATCGTTGAATGGCACGGATCCATTCACCACTTCCAGTGCAGCGCATCCTGTTCGGAGGAGATCTGGGAGGCTGACAAAACAAATGTAAAAATCGACGAGGCCACTTTCCGCGCGCAGGAGCCCCTGCCGCGATGTCGAAAGTGTTCCGCACTGGCCCGGCCGAATATTTTGATGTTCGATGATTGGAAGTGGCACACCTCGCGTTCCGATGCCCAGCAGCAGCGATTTTTTTCATGGCTGGACGAGCTTATCAAAAGCTCCGCGAAGCTGGTCGTGGTCGAGCTGGGCGCCGGCAAAGCCGTTCCGACGGCGCGCCTCACCTCGGAGCGGATGTGTCAAAAAACCGGCGCCACCCTGATCCGCATCAACCCTAGAGAAGCGGACGTGCCGCCCGGCCAGATTGGGCTGCCCTGCGGCGCGGCCGAAGGCATTCGAAGGCTGCTGGATTGCATGTGAGACCTGACCCCGCTGCTAGGGCAAGCGTGTCGTCCCGGCCATGCGCCCGGGGATGGAAGAATTGAAGGAAGAAAATGAATCCAATCATTGCCAGCCACAAAATCCAAACCGGACTGAACCGGCGCGGTGGAGCGGGATTGGCGGCATTTTTGTTCTGTAATCTGGCTTTGGCGGCAGCCACCTCCCGGTCGGTCATGGAAATGAACAGCCGCCGTTGCGCGCGCTCTTCAAATACTTTTATCGGGTGCGCGTCAAACCATTGTCGGCGTCCAGTAAGAAACCGTCTTATGTTCTGCCGTTTCGTGTCGGCAAACCCGCACCGTTCCCGGTTGACATGGCTTAACCCTCACATCATGATGCGCAAATCTCCCTGAAGGTATGAGACCTACAGCCATTCAACACGATGGGACGACTTGCCAAACCAGCAGGTTTTCATGAAAAATTCCATCTCCAAGCCTGTGCAGCTGTTGATTGCAGCAGGCTTCTTGTTGGTCATCGCAGTTCTTTGGTTCGGTCACAACCAATGTAAAAAAAAGGAAGAACTGGCCACGTCTTCTGTAGTTGCTGGACAAACTGCCACAAATCCCGTCCCCACAAATATAACGGCGCCTGAAACTGAAACGACCGACGGCCTTCCGCCAGTCATTCCAATTTCATTGACCAATGTGCTCGATGCGGCAGAGAAAGACTTGGCAAAAACTGATACCTCCGTTCAGTCACTGCCGCAGGGAACGCAGGTTTATGGCGGCGTCGAATTTTGGTTGCAGGGCATGATTCACCTGCAAGGCCTTGCCACGCGGGATCAAGAAAACAGAAATTTCCGAACCAAGATCATAGTTCCATTGGATCAAACCAATTTTGTGGACGGTGAGACTTCAGTGACACATCGCGGTAGCAACATTGCGACAATTTACCTGCTTGGGGGAGCGCGTTACAGCAGTCGGAAAGACGGTGAGACGTTTGCGGACGTGATCTTAAATTATGGAGACGGCTCGACCTCGCGTAACGAAGTCAAATACAACGTGCATTTGCGCGACTGGTATCGGCTGCCCTACGAAGACCCGGTTCAATTACCAAACGCGTTCACCCGGGTTGCGTGGAAAGGTCCGTATCCAATTCCAAAAGATCATTCGTTGCGGCTTTATCGGATTGCGTTTGCGAATCCGCATCCTGAAAAAGTGATCCGTTCCATCGAATTTGCCAGCACCATGGCAAGGCCAGCGTTGTTTGTTTCGGCATTGACGTTGGACCCGCTTGCATTTGGCACCCGTGTGGACGATTTGACTTCTCAAGAATTGGCCGATCCGGAACTCAACGGTCAGTTACAACTTTTCGTCCAGGACACAGAGGGTCATCCCCTGGCGGATGCCCAGGTCAGCTACAGCTTCAAAAGCGCATCTGACAGCTCATCCGGTCAACAACACACGACGGATAACACGGGTATGGCACTGGTGCGTTTTCCTGACAGCGGACTGGAGACGTTGGACGTAAGCGCGGAACACGGCGATTATAGCGGTCGAAAGATGCTTTGGGATTTACAGGCTGGTGATACGGTTCCTGAAACTTACACGCTCAAGCTGACGGCAGGGGTGAACATCGGGGCGGTGGTTGTAGATGAGAGCAACGCACCCATTGCAGGGGCAAACATTACGCTTAACCGATTCTGGGCCGGCGGTGAGGAGATGAACAAAAAGGGCTTGCAGTCAAACTTCACATCCAAATCTGCTACATCAGACGCGCAGGGCCAATGGCAGGTGAATGGCCTTCCGGCGGACTTGCTCGACCATATCATGTTTGATGTGAAGCACCCGGATTTTGTTGGCACCAATTATACCGTGGGTTTAGGCGAAGTCGAAAGCCAGCTTCGGGCGGGGACCATGAAAATTATTTTGCATCACGGATGGCGCGTGCAGGGGACGGTTACAGATGACAGTGACAACCCGATTGGCGACGCGACTGTGTTTGCCGGGCAGCGTTATTATCGCGAGCGCCAGCAGATGCACACCTCCGCCGATGGCCGGTTTTACTTTAACCGCATGAGCGAAGGCGAAATGGAATTTAGTGTGCTGGCCAAGGACCGCTCGCCATTGGTGAAAACCATCACGGTCAAACCGGGAATGCCCGATGTCATCTTCAAGCTTGGAGCTGGAAAAGTAATCCGCGCGATTGTCCAGAATGTGGCGGGCGAGCCTTTGCCTGGCACGCGGGTTTCGCTGGAGAGTGCGAACGGCGGTGTGGCCGAGTCTTATGAGTTTGATACCACCACGGACAGCGACGGGCGTTTTGTCTGGGACGGCGCGCCGGATGAGCCGGTTCATTTTTATTTCTACAAATCCGGATACGAACAGAAGCGACGGCAGGAACTCAAGCCAGACGTCGACAATGTAGTGACCCTGCAAAAGGCCCGGACCATCCAAGGCTACGTGCTGGAAACCGACACCGAAAAGCCAGTCAGCAAATTCCGCATTGGAGTCGGCCGTTTCCCGAGTGGTGGTGTTCCGTTTTTTGCCGATTATCCCGGCATGAAAGGTTATGCCGATTCCAATGGGATGTTCACCCTGACCCTCAACGAAGAGCAGGACGATGGTGTGAAGGCTGAAGCGGACGATTATGCCGGGACGGTGGTGAAGCTTCCCGCCGCCCAAGACGATGTTGTGCAGGTGACGATCCATCTCAAGCCCAGCGCTTCGCTGCGCGGCGTGGTGGAGGCTCCGGACGGAACGCCTCTCGAAGGCGTGAGCGTCACGCTCGTCACGGGTTCGCAAGGATATGGTGCTTCGCTGGCCGGCACCCATCTCCGTTCGTGGGGTTCGGGATCCCAAATTGTCATTACGGATGCGCAAGGCAAGTTCACTCTTGGCCCGCCACCTGATTCCGGCGGGACCATTGTCGCCGTCGGTGATCTGGGATATGCGTCAGCCTCGGCGGACCAGTTGCAAGCCAATCCAACTCTCGTCCTGCAGCCTTTTGGTCGTATTGAAGGCACTTTGAAAATCGCCGGACAGCCGGGCGTCGGAAAAGACCTTCTGTTCACCCCAACCATCCCCGGGATGAGCACTGATTCCACCTCCTACAAGTCCACGACCGACGATCAGGGGCAGTTCACCATGGAAAAGATTCCTCCGGGCGAAGGCGCGATTGTTAGGCTCATTACGACCTCGCCAAACTCGTCAACCTACAGCGACAGCACTCCGGTCACCGTAAAGCCAGGTGAGACCGCAAAAGTCACGCTCGGTGACGACGGCGCTACGCTGGTTGGCCGAATCCGGTTTGAAAATCCGCCGACAAACGATGTCGCGCTAAGCTATCAAGGGTTTTTGTCAGGCCAGATGCCACAAATGCCGGTCTTTCATTCATCAACGGAGGCGCAAGCCTATTTCAAAACGCCCGAATATCAGGCGCTGATGAGACAGCGCAAAAATTACGCCATTGAGATGAATCCAGACGGCTCATTTACAGTGGAAGATGTTGTGCCAGGAATATACTCGTTGAACATTTCAGCACGTGTCAACAGTGGTAATCCGTGGACGCACCCGCCGGTTGCCAATGGTTCAACCCCGGTTACGGTCCCTGATTCATTTAGTCCGACCACACCCGTTGACATCGGCGAAATCGTGCTGGTTCCGACTCCCGCCACTCCGCCTGTCGTTGCCCCGCCCCGCCAATAGAATTCACTCAAAAATGGGAATAATATTTGGGTGACGGTTTAGCTTCCGTTAAATCAACAATTCGGCAAAACAGCTTTGATAACCGGCGCGCAACTCGCTTTGCGCCACATTGACGAATCACAATCACAAACCAAGGCCAATTGCCCATTCGCGCCGCAGAGAGAGATTATTGCCAAGCTCTCGGGCGAAAACCCGCTGGGGAAGCTTGTGCAGGGAACGTTGTTGTAAGGCGGTGATGGATCCTTGGGCCGTCTGCCATCACACGATCGCGGCAAACGCCTTGAATTTCACCCGTCAAACTTATAAGTCTGAACGGCTGATATGCGCATCACCGAGGCTTACTTCCAAAATATATTACTGCCCGGTCAAAAGCCCTGGATGTCTGTCAGGCACTTTGCCAGTGGCACATCGCCGGCGGCTATCAGCAGGTTTCCAGCAGAAGGTTGTTCAACTATCTGGATTTCCATCGCGGGGAGAAACGCGCCTTTGTGTTTTCAAACGAAAAATGGTGCGTCGTGCTTCACAGTTCCGACACTGAGAGCGCCTCTGATCTGCGTTGTGCGTTCGCTCAGTTTCCGGCGGTCGTGCAACTGTGGGCACAGGACGGCGCTTGGGGCTTTCGCCTGGAGGAACACGGCAGTCGGATTACCGCGTATTGCTCGAATGCAGTGGCCGATCTTTCAGACGAGACTCCAGCACGACAATCCAGCGAACTGCAACGATTGGTCGCCGTCTGCGGCGTTCCCCACGCTTTGGACAGGCTTGGCCGGTTGGAAGCGGCATTACCTTTTCGTGCAAAAAGCCTGCGCTGAATTTGCCGATGCCTTGGAAGTTCCCGTGGCCTGTCAACTTTCTACGATGCCGATCGGGTAAACGCGGGTATGGTGGAAGAGCGTTACGCGTATGGCTGGAATTGTCAGATGTTGGCGTTCACAAAAGCTCCGGGAACCTCAGTCGATTCGGTTCCAAAGCTCTGGCCTGAAACCTTGACCGCTGAGCAACAGGCGGAAATCCTTCGGCAGCAGGCGAATCTTCGGAAGCAGATTCGGTGGTATTACCCCCTCGAAAGAGGGATGGAAGGAAGCAAGAAGGCATGTATGATGGAATATATCAAACCATTTGAATGCGTAAAATATTTCACCGCATTTGATTTTATTGTGTCAGACCAGAACAAGCCTAAACACCCAATAGCACTATGAAAAACATAAGAACTCAACGCTCAAACACTGATCCCGCCGATTCCTTCAGGTTGGGTTGCACTATGCTTTCCCGCTCGCCATTTCTTTTTGCGGTCGCATGTGTTGCATTTTTGATATCAAGCACAATGGGGAATGCGCAGACGCTTCAACTTCGGTTCCCCTTTGCGCAAACTCATGGAAGTGGAACAACTACACCGAGTGATACTAGCTCCGGCGGCATCAATGCCTCCTTGACGATGTATAATCCCGCAGGAACGGTGGCAACCGACCTGAATGGGGCCGCCGGAACAGGGGTTACCAACAATATTGCGGTCAATTCTACTGCAGCGATGGATTTCACGACCAATTATACACCTTCTCAAACCAACCAGCCTGCCGCCAGTAACGCGGGCGACACCGCGAATGGCAACGGGGTGGTCGCAGTTGACTTGGCAGATGCGAACATTGGCTCTAACTTGGGGAGTGGGGGAACCATAAACAACTTCGTTATCACAATGTGGTTCAAACAGAACGCGATGATCCCCAACGGAGGTAACGTCGGACCGCGGCTATGGATTTTGAATGCTGGATCTACAGGCGTGGACTCTGGTGCCAACGCCAACACTCTGGGTTTGAAGTTTCAGCAAAATAATCAACTCTATTTTCAATTCGGAACCGATGGAACTACTGTGGGTCCGGCTCTGTCAGCCCCTTTCCCAACAAATAAATGGTTATTTATTGCTATCGCCTATGATGGAACAAATGCGTCTATGTATTATGGTTCCGACACCGCTACCGCGCAGTTAATCGGCTCGGCTGCATCCCCTGGCCGGTCGATTAACCTCGGAGGTGCCGCGTGTCTGGCCATTGGCAACCGCCACAGTGCCACCGCCAATGCGCGTGGGTTTAATGGTTGGATAAATGACTTCCGCTTTTATAACGGCATCGGCACTCCAGCTTTCGTGGAAAGCGTGCGAGAGGCGGCATTGGGCGGCCCCCCAAACATCAGTGGCATGTATCCGGATGGCACGACGCTAATGCAAGGCACAAATAAACTTGTCTTCTACGCTAGTTCCTCCAATGGTGCCAATATCACCAATGTTGATCTTGTCTTGAATGGCGTTGATGTTTCGGGAGGATTGGTGACCAGCGGCCCGGCAAACAATTTAAGCTGTTCGTATACCGGCCTGACACTTAATCAGCCGGTTAATACAGCGGTCATCACCGTAATTGACAGCCACGGATTGTCCAGCACTGCCTCCGCAACCTTCGATACCTTCAGCCCAACCAATTTTGTCGTAGAGGCGGAGGAATTTGACTTCAATTCCGGCCAGTTCATTGATAATCCTGATTATACGGATGGCAACCCGGCCGATGCCAATAGTTATTATGGTTTAGGCAGCGTGGAAGGAGTTGACACCCACAAGGGGGCTGCGGCGGGCATTGGAGCCAACTGCTATCGTGATATTGGTGCCGGCACCGGCCTTACGACGCAGACGGGGGTTGCAGCAGGTGAACAATCCTGGCCAAAATTCTTCAACTTGGTTGACGGCTCTGGCAACCCCATCGTTGGTCACATGGTTGGCGACTGGTCCAGCGGCGAGTGGCAAAATTACACCAAGACGTTCCCGGCGGGTAAGTATAATGTCTATGCCCGCGTGTCAGCCGGAGTCGGCGCGACAATTACCTTCGCCCAAGTCACCGGCGGGGTGGGAACCGCAAGCCAGACAACGACAAATCTTGGCACATTTAGCTTTACAGATTCCAGTTACAGTCTTTTCAAGTATGTGCCATTGATTGATAGTCTGGGCAATCTGGCAGTTGTCAACCTGTCCGGGAAGAGCACGGTGCGTGCGACAACCGGCGGCGGGGCCAACGCGGATTTTTATATGTTCGTTCCGGCAAACACCAATCTGCCTGTTCTCAGCGGCCTATACCCAAGCGGAAAGTATCTTTTTGAGCCAACCAACAAATTTGTCTTCACGGTCAGTTCACCGATTACTACCATCAGCACCGCCAATATTCAGATGACGTTAAATGGATCAAATGTTACGTCACAACTGGTGTTTAGCGGTGGGCCTTCGACTTGGAATGTCAGCTACACCGGGCTGTCGGTAAACCAAACCTATACGGCAGTCATAAGTGTGACTGACGCCCTTGGCAATCCAATTCATAGCACCATCACCATGGACACATGGAACCCGGTATTTCAGGTCGAGGCGGAAGATTTTGATTTCGACCCGGCTTCAAGTCCCATTTCTGACGGCACTGGCTTCCGTTACATTGATAATCCGGTGCCCACGGCTCCCGGGGTTCCTGCGTATAATAGTTACCAGGGCCAGGTGGGTGATGCTGGAATTGATGAGTTTCTCCAGAATGGTCTGCCGCCCTATGCTGGTGCCAGCCCGAACAATTATCGCCCCAATGATCCAATTGCGACCACCACAGTCACTGACACGGCGCGACGCCAATTTACCGGTGGTGCCATTGACTATAATGTCGGCTTTCTCGGATACGGATTCTGGCAGACTTACACCAAGACATGGCCTGCCGGCACATACAATCTCTATGGCCGCATGGCATCCGGTGCCAACATCGGCACAATTCATGAATCCTGGCAAAATGTTCTTGCCGGATGGGGTTCCTCAAGTCAGGTGGTTCAGACTGTTGGAACGTTTGCAATACCGACGACCGGGGGTTACTCGGCTTATCTGTATGTGCCGTTGCTGGACAGGTTCGGTAATTATGCACAGTTGACTTTGGGCGGAACAAACTCATTCCGGGCACTTGAGCTGACGGATGTTGGGAGTTATGGCCTCAACATTAACTTTTACATGCTGACGGCTCCCAGAACGGATCTTCCACGCATTGACAATGTGTATCCGGACGGATCCACGCTCATGCAACCAGCCAGCGCTCTCTCGTTCGTTGCAAGCAGCCTGACTTATGGCATTAATACCACCAATATTCAGGTGACGTTGAATGGAACCAATATTTCCTCACAATTGAAATTCAGCGGATCTGCCTCCAGTTGGAACGTGAGCTATGCCGGGCTCCAGCCCAACACGGCTTACAGTGCTGTCATTTCAATAACCGACACGAGCAATCAAAACCATACCACGACGGTCAATTTTGACACGTTCAATCCCAATAACTTCACATGGGAGGCGGAAGACTGGGACTTTGATCCTGCCAACAGCCCTGCTCCTAACGGCAGCGGCCTGCGTTATATTAATAATCCGGTGCCGACTTCCAGCCCGGCAACCAACAGTTATTTCGGACAAATTGGCGATTCAGGGATTGATGAATCTTCGATATTCCAAAACATCCTTGGCACCTATAACTACCGGGCGTCAGATTTCATATCCACTGAAGTTACAAGTGATACAACGCGGACGAAATACCAAAACGCCCAGCTGCAAAACGTCGATCCCGGTATCGTGGATTATGATGCCAACTTTTTGACGAATGGCGCATGGATAAACTATACTCGGACATTCCCAGCTGGAAATTATTTTCTCTATGCCCGGTTGTCTGCAGGTAATGGTGCTTTTAGTATGTCGTGCGCGCAAGTGACCAGCGGAGCCGGCACTGGA
>Ga0181528_10001438_pt1 | contig 14828 bp, 10 predicted proteins | sample PEATcosm2014_Bin_47_FD_119742 | JGI IMG/M metagenome (GOLD analysis project Ga0181528, IMG submission 119742) | Peatland microbial communities from MTU Mesocosm Facility, Houghton, MI, USA - PEATcosm2014_Bin10_10_metaG | ecosystem: Environmental > Terrestrial > Soil > Wetlands > Peat | place...
CAGTTGCGAACGACTTCCAATAGCGCCATCAAAGTGTGGCTCGACGGTCACGTGATCGTCGACCATTTCCGCCAGAATTGGCTCACGGAAGATGACCATGTGAAAGTTCATTTCGAGGCCAATCGTCGGTATACCATCAAGATCGAGTGGAACACCGAGCAAGGCACCACCATGCACCTGCTGTGGAAGACGCCATCCCCCGAGGCGGACAAGATCTCGCTGTGGTCGGAAGTGGCGGACGGTATCGATTACTACTTCGTGTACGGTCCGAAGCTCGACACGGTGGTCGCCGGATACCGGCAGCTGACCGGGCAGGCGCCGATGATGCCGCTGTGGAGTTTCGGTCTGTTCCAATCGCGGCAGCGGTACGAGACGTCGAAAGAGAGCCTCGATGTAGTGGCGGAATTCCGCCAACGCCAAATTCCCTTCGACACCATCGTGCAGGACTGGCAGTATTGGAAGACCGATTCGTGGGGGACGCATGTGTTCGATCCGAAGCGCTTCCCCGATCCCGATGCGTGGATCAAAGCGATTCACGAGCGTCACGCGCACCTGATGATTTCGGTGTGGGGCAAGTTCTATCCGGGCTCGGCCAACTTCGACGCCATGCAGAAGGCCGGGTACCTTTATCAACCCGACCTCAAGGAAAACATCAAGGACTGGATCGGATTCCCGTTCACGTTTTACGATGCGTTCAATCCCGGGGCGCGGCAGATGTTCTGGTCGCAGGTAGACAAGAATTTGTTTCAGAAGGGCATTGACGCGTGGTGGATGGACGCTACCGAACCCGACCTGACGGCCTCGCCGCCCACCCTGGAAGGGCAGCGCAATTACATTCTGCAGACGGCGCAGGGGACGGCTTCGCGTGTGCTCAACGGCTACGCTCTGTATAACAGCGAGGCGGTCTACGATGGGCAGCGGAGTTCGGCTCCGAATCAGCGGGTATTTATTCTGACGCGGTCGGGCTTCGCGGGTACGCAGCGGTACGCGTCGGCCACATGGTCGGGCGATATTACATCGACGTGGTCTTCGATGGCCAAGCAGATTCCGGCGGGTCTGGGATTCAGCCTGTCGGGGATTCCGTACTGGACGCAGGATGTCGGCGGGTACACCATGCAGCAAAAGTTTTCGGCGCGGACGACGAAGCCCGAAGACGACGAAGAGTGGCGCGAACTGAACGCGCGCTGGTTCGAGTCCGCGGTGTTCACGCCGCTGCTGCGCGTCCATGGAGAATTGCGGCCCCGGGAGATGTGGAACATCGCCGCGGATTCGCACCCCGCGTACCAGGCGGAATTGAAGTCGGACCGGTTGCGCTATCGGCTGCTGCCGTACATTTATACGCTGGCGGGCGAGGTGACGCATCATGCGGGCACGATGCTGCGTCCGCTGGTAATGGACTTCGCGGGCGACGAACTAGCGCGCGATTTGCCGGACGAATACATGTTCGGGCCGGCGTTTCTGGTCGCGCCCGTGACCACGTTCAAGGCGCGAAGCAGATCGGTATATTTGCCGAAGGCGGATGGGTGGTACGACTTCTGGTCGGGGAAGGCGGTGGCGCCGGGCACGCGCTTCGACGCGCCCGCGCCTTACGATGAGACTCCAGTATTTGTGAAGGCCGGGTCGATTGTGCCGTTCGGGCCGGAACTGCAATATACCGGCGAGAAGCCGGCCGATCCGCTGACTGTGTGGGTCTATGGCGGTGCTAACGGGGCGTTCACTTTGTACGAGGATCAGGGCGCTACCTACGACTACGAGAAGGGCGCCTATTCGAACATCCCCATGAAGTGGAACGACGCTACCGCGACGCTTTCGGTGGGACGGCGGGAGGGTTCGTTTCCGGAGATGCTGAAGGAGCGCGAAATTCGCGTGGTGCTGGTATCGAAGGATAAGGCAGTGGGATTCAGCTTCGCCGCGGCGGCGGTGAAGTCGGTGCACTATACGGGCACCGCGATGGATGTGAAGGTGCGGTAGTTGTGAGTGGACCTTACTAAGGCGCGCGCGTTAGCAAGCGGTTTCGATCAGGACTTGACTCTCATGCTCGCCAGCGCCGCCAGTGCGCGGCGGCGCGCTTCCTCATGGTCGACGATCGGAGCAAGAGTGGCGGAATCGGGAGCCCAGCGGCGGACGTAGGCGCCTTCGGGATCGAATTTCGCGGCCTGGATGATGGGGTTGAAGATGCGGAAGTACGGCGCGGCGTCGGCGCCGCAGCCGGCGACCCATTGCCAGCCGAGGGTATTGTTGGCGAGGTCGGCATCCACCAGCGTGTCCCAGAACCAGACTGCGCCTTCCTGCCAGCCGATTAGCAGGTGCTTCACCAGGAATGACGCTACCACCATGCGGACACGATTGTGCATCCAGCCGGTGTGCCACAACTCGCGCATGCCGGCGTCGACCAGCGGATATCCCGTCTTGCCGCGGGTCCACGCGCGGAACAGTTTGAGGTCGGATTTCCAGGGGAAGTTGGCGAACTCCGGGCGGAGTGGCTGGTCGACCGATTCCGGGAAGTGGAATAACAAATGATACGCGAACTCACGCCAGACCAGTTGGCGAAGATACGCCTGGCTGGCGGGAGCGGCGCGCCAGATCTGCGCGGGACCGATCTCTCCGAAGTGCAGATGCGGCGAAAGGCGCGAGGTGCCGGTGATATCGGGACGGTCGCGATCGGTTTGATAGTGCGTCGCCGGTTCTTTCGCGAAGAGCTGCAATTGGCGGATGGCGCCGCCTTCTCCGGGCTGCCAGGCCTCGCGAAGTCCGCCGGCCCAATCGATGGTTGCTTCGAGTAGGAGGTCGGCGATGGCGAGGGAGGACGGCCAGCTTTCGGGCGCGGGCAGGCGCGGCGGAGCGCCGGCAACGGCCGCGGGGATGGAGCGCTTCATGCACTCGCGCCAAAAGGCCATGAAGACGCGGTACGGTTGTCCGGCCCGATTGGCAATAGTCCACGGTTCGAAGAGGAGGCTGCCGTTGAAACTCTCGGCTATCAATCCGCGCGCGCGCAGGCCGGACTTTACCTGCTTGTCACGCGCGATGGCGGCAGGCTCGTACCGGCGATTCCAGAAGACGGCGCCCGCGCCGGTTTCGTCCGCCAGGCGCGCCAACGCCTCGTCGGACGGTCCGCAGCGGACGATCAGGCGCGCGCCGCGCCGCTCCAATTCCGCGGCGAGCGCGGCCAGTGATCGGGCCAGCCACCACTGGGACGCAGCTCCCGGCACCCAGGCGCCTTCTTCTTCGGGCGCCCATATGTAGGCTGGAATGAGCGGGCCACCGCGCTCGATGGCGGCGGCCAGCGCAGGGTTGTCCGATAGACGAAGGTCCTGGCGGAACCAGAGGATGTTCACTGGGGGATTTGCGTACGCCAGACCACGCGCCAACCTTCGTCGCGGCGGGCGAGCACCAGCACTTCGCGCCCGCTCTCGGCGTGATCGGCGCCGGCGGCGGTCCAGTCCATTTGCCAGCGGTATTCGAGGACGGCGGTGTCGCCCCTCACGGTGACGGCGTGATCGCTGGTCTGAAAACGACTCACGCGCGCGGAAGACAGGAATTGGCGATAGCTCTCGACGGCTGGCGACAGTCCCTCGCTTCGGGCCGTACCGCCGGGCGCGACGAAGACCACGTCCTCGGCTAGAAATTCCGCCAGTTCGGGAAGACGGCCCTCCATCCAACAGCGGTCCATGCGATCCGCGAAGGAGATGAAGTCGGCGGCGAGCATGCTATTCCACGGAGGAGCCGTCCCAGCGATGTTTGGGGTCGGGAATGAAAGTTAGCCCGTTGCCATTGAGCGCCACCAGCCAGCCGCCCGGAACGGCGGTGCGGGTTACGGTGTAACTGCTGGAATTGACGCGATCCCATTGGAGATGCGGGCCGCTGGGAGCCTCGGGCTGAGGCGGGGTCTCCGCGGCGGAAACGTGTTCCGGCTCCACGGCGTCCGCCGATTCCCTCTTGCCGCCCCCGGTGGCCGAGAGGAACAGGTCCAGCTTGCACTCGTGCAATTCGCCAAGGTAGAGGAACCTCTGGCGATCGCGTTCCACATCGCGGATCTCGACCAGCCCGCCGTAAGGGACCGTCACCGGGGGAACGCCCAGCGGCAGTCCCGTGCGCGGGTGCACCTTGGTAGCTTCAATCATTTTGGTCAGCGATACGGTCGGCGTTTTTGCCAATGTGACCTCCAGCACTATTGTGCACATTGGGCCCCGCAAGTTCAACCATGGCAGAATGTTCTTTGAGGAGATTGGCGTGAAGGTACGGTTATCGCAAATCGCGCACACCCGATCCGGCGACAAAGGCGATACATGCAACATCGGTGTGATCGCGCTCGATCCGCGCGATTATCCGGTTCTGCTGCGGGAGGTGACGGCGGAGCGCGTCCGCCGGCATTTCGGCGAGCTGGTACAGGGCCCGGTGGAACGGTTCGAACTGCCCAATCTGGGAGCCCTGAACTTCCTGCTTCATCAGGCGCTGGGCGGCGGCGGGACGGTATCGCTGCGCACCGACGCGCAGGGGAAAACGTTCGGCGCGGCGCTGCTGTCGCTGGAAATCGAGGTGTGAACTTGCTCAAACGGATCCAACACGGGCGAGTATTGCAGATCGTACTCGACCGCACTGAGAAGCGCAACGCGCTCAATATCGAGTTGAGCCGCGCCATCCTGGAAGCGGTGGGACGCGGGGTGCACGACGCGGGCACGGGCGCGATCCTGGTGACGGCCAATGGCAAATCGTTCTGCGCGGGGATGGATCTGGAAGAGGTCGGCCGCGGCGCTACCGAGGAAACCAACTCGCTTCACGAGCAGATTTTCACGCTGGGCGCGCGCACGAACAAGCCGCTGATCGCGGCGGTCCACGGCGCGGCGCTGGGCGGCGGCACGGGGTTGGTGGCGAACTTCCATATCGTGATTGCCGAGCCGGAGGCGACATTCGGGCTCACGGAAATTCGGCTGGGGCTGTGGCCGTTCCTGGTCTATCGGGCGGTGGAGATGGCGCTGGGGGAACGGCGGACCACGGAACTGGCGCTCACCGGGCGGACTTTCAAGAGCGAAGAGGCGCGCGAACTCGGGCTGATCCATGAAGTCGCGGCGGACGTTGAGAAACGGGCGATGGAAGTGGCGCAAACCGTGGCGGGTTATAGCCCGTCGGCGATCCACAATGGGCTGAGCTTCGTGCAGGAAGTGCGCGGGATAGGCTGGGAAGAAGCGGGACGGGTGGCGCGGCGGGTGCGGGATTGGGTTTTCACGAGTGCGGATTTTCAGGAAGGCGTGCGGGCGTTTCGGGAGAAGCGGGCGCCGCGGTGGCCGTCGCTGGAGGGGTAGTTGCGGGGAACCCAGCGCGTTTCCCGGTTCCTAATCCGCGGCAGGCGATATCCCATCCACCTCCGATTGGCGCGTAACCCACTCCCCGGTCACCGTGAAAATCGCATTGGATGCCGCGCGAATCCCGCCACTTTCCGGCCATATCGAGCCGCACCGCCGGCGCTGTCTTAAGGGCCCCTGTCCCGGGACGGGACCCCACTGGACGGCAACCGAAGGGCGCCGCTCGCCCCTCACGCGCGGGCTGGTATCCCCCTACCGCGGTCCGACTGCGCCGTCCGTACAATCCGGTCTCAGAAATCGGCCCGCTTCCCCGATTCGGTGGCCAACTTCATCACGTCAAGCCGCGCTTTCCAGGTATCCTGGCCCGCGCCGGCCGAGCCATCAGGCCGAAACTCGAAGATCGAATCCTTGCGGGGATCGTGACGCGGCCAGGCTGGTAGGCCCGTACCATTCGGGTCGCCGGTCTTGGCGAAATTGGCCCAGTAGCTTTGCGCCATCCGGGAGATCGCCTGATCCTCAGCCGACAGCGTCGAGCCAGGGCGGGCCGTTAGCGTGCCGAACACGAAGGCGATTTCGCCGCCGTGCGGGGCGCCCGTCCGCATCTGTTCCCGCATCGCGGTCTGTACGTAGGAGAACCGGTAGCGATAGACGGGCGAACCGCTAGACGCGAAGGCATCCGCGGCGAAGCGGGCCGGCTCGGCTTGGCCGAAGTCGTTGTTTGCCCTCGATACCAGCGTGGCCAAATCGCTCGATCCGTCGGGATCGTAGGCCGCCTTCGCCTGGGCGCTCCACTGGCCGAATCGGGCGAAGAACTGCTCCTTGGTGGCCGCCCTTATACGGTTACCTGCGGTATCGGCGCTGTTACTTCCGAGCATAAGCGGAATACGCGGCTCATGCTTGGCCTTGTAGGAGGTCTCGGCTGTCTCCGTGACCAGCTTGCCGTCAAGGATCGGCGTTGTCTCGTAGTTCTGAACGTTAGCCCCCGGTCGGGCGGGCGCGCCGCGGAGCACCTGATCGGCGCTGAGGGCGCGCAGACTGGCCATCGCCGCCTGGTCCGAGCCCTCGATCCCCATCGAGCGCGCAAAGTTGATCCCGATCGTCTCAGCCGACACCGGATAGTTCGGATCGACGCCGTCGGCGCGCATCGGCCGCGCGGTGAGCACGCTGTCGCGCGAACCGCCGGATTCGACGATCGCCTTTTGGAATAGCCCACGTGCCATTGGCGATGCAATCAGGCTGTGCACCGAGACGCCGCCCGCGGAGAATCCGAAAATAGTGACGTTATTCGGATCGCCTCCCAACGCGGCGATGTTCCGCTGGACCCACTGCAGAGCCGCGATCTGGTCCATGTATCGGGAGTACCGCCGCTTGTTCGGCAAACCACCCGTCCGGGATGTCCGTCAACTGCGTTCGCCGAGCGCTCTCAGACTGGAATCAGTCATGGTCGGCCAAGGTCTCGCTGAGCTCACCCTGCGCGAAAGAGGCTAGCGACCTTCAGGCGCGGCGCTGGATTGCGGTAAACATAGCGTGACTGGCCTGGCGAAGACGCCGACAGGGTTCATCCTGGCTCCGAGGACACCTCAAGGGGGATGCTGCCCCCAATATATTGGGGCATTCCCAGCCAAGGTACTCTTTAGAGTGGTGAGAGTGCTTTACTTTTCCTTCCTGCGCGTTTAGTATAGTTACAATCCCCCGAGCAGAGGTGCATGCTTTGCTGAAACTCAAACGCGTGGAATTGCAGGGATTTAAATCGTTTTGCGAGCGCACCGAGTTGCGCTTCAACGGGGATGGCATCGCCGCCATCGTGGGCCCTAACGGCTGCGGGAAGTCGAACATCAGCGATGCCATCAGCTGGGTATTGGGCGAACAATCGGCGAAATCCCTGCGCGGGACGCGGATGGAAGACGTAATCTTTGCCGGCACGCGCGACCGCAAGCCGCTCGGCATGGCTTACGTGACCATGACGCTGGTGGATCCGGAAGTGCATCCGGCCCACCATGCGCATAAGCTCCAGCCGGTGGAAGAGGGACCGGAGAAGCGCGCCGAGGTCACCATCACGCGCCGCCTGTTCCGTTCGGGCGAAAGCGAGTACCTGATCGACGGACGGCCGGCGCGTCTGCGCGACATCCAGGACATTTTCATGGGCACGGGGCTGGGACCAGAGAGCTACGCCATCATCGAGCAGGGCCGCATCGGGCAGATCCTCAGTTCGAAGCCGCAGGACCGGCGGTCAGTGATCGAAGAAGCGGCCGGCATCACCAAGTTCAAAACGCGCAAGCGGCTGTCGGAGGCGAAACTGGAAAGCGCCAAGCAGAATCTGGCGCGGGTGTACGACATTCTGGAAGAAGTCACGCGCCAGGTGAATTCGCTCAAGCGGCAGGCGTCGAAGACGCGGCGGTATGCCGAGTTGAAAGCGGACCTGGAGGCGCGGCTGCGGCTGGTGCTTTCGGGCAAGTACCGCTGGCTGGAGCGCGATGCCGCCAAGACCGCCATCGATCTCAACCTGGCGGCGGCGGAACTGAAGAACTTGAGCGAGCAGGTGACCGGGCGGGAGCAGGAGCACGAGCGGCGCCAGCAGGCCTGCTATGGGTTGGAGCACGAGCTGACGGAACAACGGCAGAGACTCTCCGATCTGAATGTGGAGGCCACGCGCACGCGCGGACGGCTGGAATCGCAGGTGCGGGAGAGCGGCGCCACGGAGCAGCGCATCGCCCAGGCGGAGAAGGAATCGCAGGATCTGGCGCTGGGTTTGGAGGCGCTCGACCAGGAGATCGCCTCCCACCAGACGAACGTGGCGACGTTCGAAGAGCAGATCGCGCAGGCGCGCGGGCGCATGCATGAGATCAACTTGCAGCGCGAATCGCTGCAGGCGAGAGTGCGCGAGCGGGAGAAGGCGATCGAGGCTGGCCGGCAGGTGATTTTGCGCCTGCTGGGCGAGGCGTCGACGCTGAAAAATCAGCTGGCGCAGATCGAGGAGTATCTCGCGGGAATCGAGCGGGAGACGGCGCGCTCGCAACGCGAAGAGCAGACGTCGGCCGGCGAAATCGAGCGGTTGGAAGCGGCGCGCAAGGAGCTTTCGGAGACATTGGCGCAGCGGCAACTGGAGTTGGAAGCGGTGACCGGGGAGCGGCGGAGCACCGAGGAGAGCCTGGCGGAGCGGCGGCGCAGTGCGGCGGAAATGCGGCGCGAAATCGACGGGCTGAAGAGCGAGGTATCGCAAATCTCGGCGCGCAAGGAATCGCTCCAACAGGTGCTGGTGCACCGCACTTACACTACCGACTCGGTGAAGCGCCTCTTTGGAGCGCTGGAAACCGGAAAGGCGGCCGATCTCAAGCCACTCGGCGTGCTGGCCGACTACGTGGAAGTGGACGCGCAGTACGAAAAACCCATCGAGGAATTCCTGCGCGAAGAGCTGGAATACGTGGTGGTGGACAGCTGGCAACAGGCCGAGCGCGGTATGGATTTCATTCGCGCGGAGCTCGACGGGCGCGCCACTTTTCTGGTGCACCCCGAACCGAACGGGCATCCCAAGCCGTCTTTGCCGGAACCGGCGATCGGCCCGGAGACGGGAATAGCCGCGCGGCTGAGCGAATCGCTGCGGCTCACCAACGGATTTAAAGATCGCGCCATCGATCTGCTGCCGCGGCTCTCGCTGTGTTTCCTGGCGGAGGATCGCGCCTCGGCGCAGCGGCTGTCGGTCTCCTATCCCCATCTTTATTTCCTGATGGCGGACGGAGTTTGCTATCACGGCCACACCGTCTCGGGCGGCAAAAAGACCGCCGCCGGGCCGCTGGCCATGAAGCGCGAAGTGCGCGAACTGGCGGCGGCGTTGAAGAAGCGGCAGGAGACGCTGGCGGCGCAAGTGGAACAGCTCGAGGGATTGAATCGCGAAATCACGGGTCTGGAAGCGGAGCTGGAGCGGCTGCGGGCGCTGCAACAGGCGCGCGAGAAGGATCGCGTGGCGCTGGATCACGAGATGCGCAAGCTGGGCGACGATCTGGCGCGGGTGAACTCGCGGCTGTCGGTGGCGCGGCTGGAGTTGGAGCGGTTGCGGCGCGATGCCGATCAATCGGCGGAGCAACGGGAGCGCAATCGCACCGCGGTGGCGGAGAAAGAGCAGTTGCGGGCGCAAAGCGAGGAAGCACTCGAAGGTGAGCGGCAGGAGCTGGAGAAGCTGGAAGGCCAGGCCGCGACGATCGGCGAAGAGCATGCCGCCACGCGCGCCGAGTTGGCCGGGTTGGAGGAGCGGCATCGCGGCGAGCGGTCGGCCATGGGACGGCTGGAACAGCAGTTCCGGGAAACTGCGACCCGGCGTAATGCCATCGCGCCGGAGATCGAGCGGCTGGGCGAACTGCGGTCGCGGTTGCTGGCCGATAATATCGAGCTCGATCGGAAGATCGCGGAGTTGACCGAGGAGATTACCGCGCTGGAAGCGCGCGTGAACGAAATGGCGTCGCAGGATGCGGCCATGCGCGAGCAATTGCGCGCCGGTGAAGAGGAGTTGAAGACGCTGCGCGCGGGTGTGGAGGGGTGCCGCGAGAAGCGCTCGGGGACGGAACTGGAACTGGTGCGCAAACAGGCGGAGCTGAAGTTCCTCGACGAGACCAGCCGCAAGGAATTGAATTGTCCGGTAGAGGAGTTGGCGCCGGCGGACGATCCGGTGCCCGATAGCGACGCCATTGCGGAGGCGGAGATCGCTTGCAATGAGGTGCGCGGCCGCATCGAAGCGCTCGGGCCGGTGAACCAGGCGGCCATGGAGGAGTTCCAGGAAGCGCAGCAACGGTTCGACTTCCTGAGTGCGCAGCGGCAGGACCTGATCGACTCGATTCGCGACACGGAGAAGGCGATTCAGGAGATTGAGCAGGTGTCGCGGCAGAAGTTTGCCGAGGCTTTCGAAGCGATCAACGCCAATTTCCGGGACGCGTTCCTGACGCTGTTCGGCGGCGGTACGGGAGAGATGCGACTCACCGACGCGGAGAATCTGAACGAATCGGGCATCGACATCATCTGCTCGCCTCCCGGCAAGCGGCTGCAGAACGTGCTGCTGCTATCAGGCGGTGAAAAGGCGCTGGCCGCGGTGGCGCTGCTGATGGCGATTTTCCGCTACCAGCCGAGCCCGTTCTGCGTGATGGACGAAGTGGACGCGCCGCTGGATGAATCGAACATCGGGCGGCTGACGAAACTGGTGAAAGAGATGTCGGAGCAGACGCAGTTCATCGTCATCACGCACTCCAAGCGGACCATGGAGGCGGCGCAGGCGCTGTATGGCGTGACCATGCAGGAGCCCGGCGTGTCCCGGCTGGTGAGCGTGAAGTTTCACGGGGAGGCGGCTTCGGCAGCGTAGTTATATTCACCACGGACACCGAAGAAAGTCAAAATCAAAGGCAGTACCCGAGAGCACGGAGGTGGCGGAGGCCACGGAGCGGTCGGCTGGCGCCACGGGCGTCGGCACAATCGACCGGTCCAAACCCTTTATTCATGCGCTTTCGGCGTACGCCCGAAAAATAATCTCGTTTTTTCTGCAAGTTTTTACGAACTTGCTTTGCAAAGAAAAACAGAAGGCTGCGGTGGGTTAGGCTGTCGCCCCGGACGTCCCCGCGCGGGATTAGGCGATTTCTTCTCTGCGGCCTCCGCGCCTCTGCGAGAGATCTTTTTCCCGTCCGGACGGGCTGGATTCCCCCATCCTGGTAACGCAAACCCCCTCCGGCGCATCTTTCTACCCGAAGTGTTTATTGAAAACAGACTCACCAGGAGAACTCTGCTCTCCACCCTTGCCTTGATGCCCTGCGCGCGTCTGCTGCCGGGACAGCAAAGCCAAGACCAGCAACAACTTCCGACGCTGAAACGAGCTCCACAACCCAAAGCCGATGGCGAGGAAACGCCGAAATACACAGGCGAAGTTCAGGTAGTCAACGTGTTTGCCACGGTGAAGGAGAAGGGCTCGTCGAAGATTATCAAAGATCTGACGAAGGATGATTTCACGCTGGAGGAAGAGGGCAAGCCGCAAACGATCAAGTTCTTCGAGGCGGAGAGCAGCCTTCCGCTGAATGTGGGCCTCCTGGTCGACACCAGCTATAGTCAGGCCCACGTGCTGGGCGACGAGCGCAGCGCCGGCATCAAGTTTTTCGATCAGATTCTGCGCGATAAAGACCAGGCTTTGGTGATCCATTTCGACCGCGAAATCGAGCTGCTTCAGGACTTCACCAACTCGCGCGACAAGCTGGATAAAGCGCTGAACCTGCTGGAGCCGGCCCAGCCGCCACAGCAGCAGACCCAGCAACAGGGCGGAAACTACCCGCAAGGCGGGGGCTATCCCGGAGGCGGCGGGTATCCGGGGGGCGGGCGGCGCTATCCGCAAACCAACCGCAGTCACGGCGGCACCAAGCTCTACGACGCCATCCTGCTCGCGTCGGAGGATCTGATGGGCAAACAGCAAGGCCGCAAGGCGGTGGTTCTGCTGACTGATGGCATCGATTCGGGCAGCAAAACCACCCTCTTCGAAGCCATCAGCGCGGCACAGAAGGCCGATACCCTGGTGTATTCGGTGCTTTTCGCCGACACTGAAGCTTACAGCAGTCCGGGGTATGGAGGGATGGGCCGAAGGGGTGGCGGCCGGATGCCGCCGCCGAGCGGCTCGCAAGGGCCCGACGGCAAGAAGATCCTGCAGCAGCTCGCCGAAGAAACTGGCGGGACCTTCAATTCCGTGGGCGCTTTTCACCACCTCGACAAGATTTTCGCGGATATCGAAGAGGAACTCCGCAGCCAATACAACATCGGATATACGCCCGACCCACGCAGTGAAGCGGGGCTTTACCGGCATATTCACCTCACCGCCAAGCAAAAAAAGAAGGAATTGGTGGTGCAAGCCCGCGCCGGATACTACGCCCGGTAATCGCCCGGCTACGGCATCGGCGGACTCTTTGGCACAATGAGAGTACGGGATGCCGGTTATCAATACTAAGATTGTGGCCACACTCGGTCCGGCCACCGACGGTCCGGGTGTCTTAAAACAGCTCCTCCTGGCCGGGGCCAACATTTTCCGCCTCAACGCATCGCATGGAAATGTTGACGACCATGCGGCGCGCGTCCACGCCGTCCGCACCGCCGCCAAAGAGCTAGGCATTCACGCGGGCATTCTGCTCGACCTGCAAGGTCCCAAGATCCGCCTCGGCTGTTTCGCCGAGGGTGGCTGCACTCTGGCGCAGGGCGCCGAGTTCACCATCACCACGGAAGCGATACTGGGCACGGCCGAACGCGCCTCCACGGGATACCAGCGCTTCGCCAAGGACATTCAGGCCGGCGACCGTATTCTGCTCGCCGATGGCGCGCTGGAGCTCCGCGCCCTCGCGAGCGACGGCGTTTCCGTCCGCACGGAGGTGGTATGCGGCGGCCCTATTTCCGATCACAAAGGCATCAACCTTCCGGGCGTTCGCGTGAGCCTGCCTTCGCTCACCGAGAAGGACCTTGCCGATCTGCACTTCGGCCTGAACGCCGGCGTCGATCTGGTGGCGCTCTCCTTTGTCCGCTCCGCCGAAGACGTGAAGCAGTTGCGCGACCGCCTGGCCAACCGGCCCGTCGGCATCGTCGCCAAAATCGAAAAGCCCGAGGCGTGGGAGAGTATCGAGCCGATTCTCGACGCCACCGATGGCGTCATGGTGGCCCGCGGCGACCTGGGCGTTGAACTTTCGCTCGAAAAAGTGCCGCGCATTCAAAAGGCGATCATCCGCAGGGCCCGCCGTAAAGGCCGCTTTGTGATCACGGCGACGCAGATGCTCGAATCCATGATCGAGCGTTCCACCCCCACGCGGGCCGAGGTTTCCGACGTGGCCAACGCCATCTATGACGGCACCGACGCGGTGATGCTCTCCGCCGAAACCTCCGTCGGCAATTACCCCGTGGAAGCCGTTCGCGTGATCACGCGCATCGCCGGCGAGACGGAAGCATCGCTGCGCAGCAAAGGCTACCAGGACCCGCCGCATAACACCGAGCCCACCAATGCCGAGATCCTGGCCGACGCGGCCTATCATGCCGCGCGCGATTCCGGCGCCGGCGCGATCGTGGTGTTCACCTCCACCGGTTCGAGCGCGCGCCTGGTTTCGCGCTACCGTCCGCCGGTGAGCATCTATGCCATTACCCCGCACGACACTACGGCCCGCCAGCTGGCCGTGAATTACGGCGTGATTCCTATTCTGGCGCCGGATGTCTCCAATACCGACGAAATGCTGGCGCAGATGAATCGTGTGATGGTGGAAGGCGGCTATTTGAAGGCTAATCAACTGGTGGTCTTTCTGGCCGGCCAGCCGGTGGGCCGCGCCGGCACCACCAATCTGATGAAGCTGCACCGTATCGGCGTGGAATAGCCGGCCGCTACTTCTTGACGTATTTTTTCACGTCCTTCGGGCCCCTTCGGCGCCATAAATGTTGCCTTCCGCGTCCGCGGCTCACCTTCCGCCGCACGGAGGTGACGGCGGTACCGGGCGCCGCCAATGCGAATTCCGCGCTTCCAGCCCGAATTATTGCCGTAGCCGTCCTTATCGGTCGATTCCGAATCGGCCACATACAGCACGTCGCTCTTGTCGATCAAAATCCCGCCGGGGGTGGCTGAAGCTGCTGCCACTCGGAATGCGATTGTTGCCGCGACCGGCGAAAAACAGCCGGCCCCTGAATCGAACGGCGCGATTGCGAGAGGCCCACATCAGTCGACCGGGCCGAGACTCCGACCTCCTGCGACACGTCCCCGCGGGGCGCTATTGTATACGTATGCGCGGAGTCCGGATCGGTCTGATTCTCTTGGTGTGCGCCCTGGCTTGCGCGCAGGGGGTCCATCCCATCACGGGCCGGCCCTATGCCGGCGTGATGAGCGCCGATGGCGCCGGGTGGCTGACGCGTCCGGAGCGCGAGGAGGAAGAACAACCGGACCGCGCGCTCAACGAGATCGGAATCGCCAAAGGATCGACGGCCGCCGATATCGGAGCGGGTTCCGGCGCCATCACCTGGCGGCTGGCCGAACGCGTTGGTCCCAGCGGCAAGGTCTACGCCAACGACATCCAACCGCGCATGCTGGAATTGCTTCGTCAAAACATGGCGCAGCGCGGGATCGCGAACGTGGAGACTGTGCTCGGGACGGTTGACGACCCCAAGCTACCGCCGTCGAGCGTCGACCTGGAACTGATGATCGACGTTTACCACGAGTTCTCGCATCCGCAGGAAATGCTAGGGCATCTGCGGGAAGCGTTAAAACCGGGCGGCCGCATGGTGTTGCTGGAATATCGCGGCGAAGACCCGGCGATTCCAATCCGCCCCGAGCATAAGATGACGGTCGCCATGGTGAAGGCCGAGGTCGAGCCGGAGGGATTTCGTCTGGATAAGACAATCGAAACACTGCCGCGGCAGCATATCCTCATTTTTAAGAAATGACCGATCGAGATTTGCACAGGCCGCTGGCGACGGCGATCTCTGTGTTTCTTTGCGTGCCTGGCGTCTGGGCTAGAGATTGGATCAGCAGACCCAGTCGCTGGTCAGCCAGCC
>Ga0181528_10001439_pt1 | contig 14826 bp, 9 predicted proteins | sample PEATcosm2014_Bin_47_FD_119742 | JGI IMG/M metagenome (GOLD analysis project Ga0181528, IMG submission 119742) | Peatland microbial communities from MTU Mesocosm Facility, Houghton, MI, USA - PEATcosm2014_Bin10_10_metaG | ecosystem: Environmental > Terrestrial > Soil > Wetlands > Peat | place...
CGGTGCTGAATGTCTCAAACCGCTATGGTGCATGGCATCAAGGCCGTCAGCGCATGCTGGCGATCAACAACGTGGAACTTATCTCCGACCGCCCGATTGAGATCAACCTGCGCGAGATTGCCGAGGTGAAGCGCGCCTGGCCCGATCGCGCGGTAATTGTCTCCGCCATGGTGGACTCAAAGCCGGAGGCGTGGCGCGAGATTGTGGAACGAATTGAAGATACGGGCGCAGATGGGATTGAGCTTAACTACGGCTGTCCGCACGGGATGAGCGAACGCGGCATGGGGAGTGCCATCGGCCAGGTACCGGAGTATTGCGAACGCATTACGCGCTGGGTGGTGGAGGCTGCGACGATTCCGGTGATCATGAAGCTCACGCCCAACATCACCAATATCGTGTTGCCCGCGCGGGCCGGTGTAGCCGCAGGCGCGAACGCGCTGTCGCTCATCAACACGATCAACTCGATTGTGGGCGTGGACCTGGACACACTGGAGCTGACGCCCAGCATCGGCGGCAAGGGCGGCCACGGCGGCTATGCCGGTCCGGCCGTGAAGCCAATCGCGCTGAATATGCTGGCTTCACTGGGCACGGACGAGATTGTCGCCAAATCCGGCATTCCCATCTCCGGCATGGGTGGCATTGCGAACTGGCAGGATGCAGCGCAGTTCCTGCTGCTGGGCGCATCGAGCTTGCAAGTATGCACCGCGGTGATGCACTACGGCTTCCGCATCGTTGAGGACTTGTGCGACGGCCTGTCGAACTGGATGGCCGAAAAGGGATTCAAGACCATTGACGATGTCTGCGGGCACAGCCTGCATCGCGTCTCGGAGTTCAAGAACTTCGATCTCTCCTATCGCGCCGTGGCCCGGATTGATACGGAGAAATGCATCAAGTGCAATCTCTGCTACATAGCGTGCAACGACACCGCGCATCAGTGTATTGACCTGATTTCGGCGCAGGGCACGGTGGTTGCGCCGACGTCTTACGATGTGCGGTCGAATGGCAGGCACGACGCCGTGGAAACCCGCCCCCAACCCGTGGTTCGCGAACCGGATTGCGTGGGCTGCCGCCTCTGCTATAACGTGTGTCCGGTGGATGAATGCATCGCGATGGTCGAAGTTCCTTCCGGGCGCAGCGCGGTTACATGGAGCGAACTATCGCAACGTGAGACTCCGGTGACCGAAGACTGGGAAGCGATGAAGGATTATCGGCAGAAGGTGGGAATCGACATTCACTGATGCATCTTTTGTATCGCCGCAGGCTTGAACGAAGAGGGAGAACGGCATGGCGCTGCTGATCAAGGGCGGGGAAGTGGTGACGGCGGAGGGCCGTTCGCGCAGCGATATCTATGTTGAAGGTGAAACCATCGCCGCTGTCGGACGCAAACTCTGTGTCGCACCGGGCACTGAGGAGATTGATGCGACTGGCAAGCTGATCTTTCCGGGCTTCATCGATCCGCATGTGCACATTCACCTTCCCTTCATGGCCACCTTCGCCAAGGACACTCACGCGACGGCAAGCCAGGCCGCGTTGATTGGCGGGACTACAACGTTTATTGAGATGTGCTGTCCGTCGCGCAACGAGGATGCACTGGAGGGATATAACACATGGAAGCAGAAGGCTGAGGGCAACTCTGCGTGCGACTATGCATTCCACATGGCGGTGTCGCGTTACGACGAGAACACTGAAGGGCAACTGCGCGAGATTGTTCGCGATGGCACGGCGTCGTTCAAAATCTTTCTGGCATACAAGAATTTCTTCGGCGTGAATGACGAGGAGATGTTTCACGTGCTCAGGCTGGCCGCGGAACTGGGTGTGATCACGACAGCGCACTGCGAAAATGCGGAACTGGTTGCGCAGTTGCAGCAGCAGCTCCTGGCTGAAGGAAAGACCGGGCCCGAGTGGCATGAGCCCAGCCGTCCGGAGGCTGTTGAGGCAGAGGGTACCAGCCGCTTCGCGACTTTCCTTGAGCAGACCGGGGCCGCGGGCTACGTGGTGCATCTTTCCTGTGCGCCGGCGCTGCAAGCGGCGGTAGCCGCCAAGCTGCGCGGCGTCCGGCTTTCGATCGAATCGGTGCTGCCCCATTTTCTGCTCGACAAGAGCTTTGCAGAGCGCGAGGGCATTGAGGGCATGAAGCACGTGATGTCACCGCCGCTACGCGATAAACGGAATCTTTCTGTTCTCTGGGACGCGCTGCAAGCCGGTCTGATCGATACTGTGGGTACCGATCACTGTCCATTCGACGTGGAACAGAAGCTGCTTGGCGAGGGCAACTTCGCGCAGATACCCAATGGAATTGGCGGTATCGAGGATCGCGTCAACCTGATGTACACCTACGGCGTGAAGCGCGGCAGACTCGACATTCACCGCTTCGTGGATGCACTGAGTGCGCGACCCGCCAAGCTATTTGGGCTGTTTCCGCGCAAGGGGACAATCGCTGCCGGATCGGATGCGGACCTGGTCATCTACGACACCGACTATCGCGGCAACGTTTCCGCGGCAGCGCAACGCTCCGCCAACGACTACAACGGATTCGAAGGCTTTTCGATTGAAGGCCGGCCCTCGGTGGTGACGGTGCGCGGTAAGGTGCAGGTGCGCGAAGGAGTGTTTGTGGGTGAGCCGGGACGCGGGCGCATGCTGCGCAGAGAACCGCAGTATGGCGCACGCAAATCCGTGAATGCGGGAGGAAGCGATGCCCGTTGATGCTGCTGCAGCGATTGGCTTGCTCAAAGAGCTGCGCGCGTTTACCGCGGATGAAAACGGCGCGCAGCGGCTGGCATGGAGCCCGGTGTGGCTGAACGCGCGCGCGTGGTTCCAGGGCAAGCTGCGCGAGTTGCCTGTGGAGCACCATCTGGATGCGGTCGGGAATAGCTGGGCTACGCTTCGCGGCAATTCGGAAACGGCCCTGATTCTGGGCAGTCATCTTGATTCGGTTCCCAACGGAGGCTGGCTGGATGGCTGCCTTGGCGTAATTAGCGCCTATGCCGTGCTGCGCAGGATTTGCGAAGAGTTTGATGGTAGGCCACCGATCACAGTTCGGCTTGTTGACTGGGCCGATGAAGAAGGCGCGCGTTTTGGCCGCAGCCTCTTCGGCTCTTCAGCGTTTGCCGGCACGCACAGCATTGCGCAGGACCGCAGGCGCACCGATGCGGGGGGGGTGCACCTGGAAGAGGCGGTCGCCGCGTGCGGCATCGACATGGATGCCATTGGCGATGCTGCAGTTGAACGCAACAATGCAGCGGCTTACCTTGAGTTGCATATTGAGCAGGGCCCGGTGCTGGAGAGCATGGGGCTTCCGCTGGGAGCAGTGCTGGGAACCAAGGGCGTTGAGCGCCATGCGATTACCTTTCACGGGCAGGAGGCGCACTCCGGATCCACGCCCATGACTGCGCGCCGCGATGCACTGGCGGCGGCGGCAAAGCTGGCTCTTGAGATTCGCACGATTGCGAAGCGGCATCCTGACGCGGTTTGCACGATAGGCAGTGTCAAGACCTTCCCCGGCATTGTGACTGCCGTGGTGGGGCGCTGCGAGACCACGCTCGATCAACGCGATCTGGATGCGGGCGTGCTTGCTGCGATGTATCGCGAGGCTCAGGAGAAGAGCGCGCAGTTTGCGGCGGAAGAGGGCTGCACGGTGGAGTGGTCGCGCATTTGGAACATTGCGCCGGAGCCGTTTCATCCGCAGCTGATCGAGCTTTGTGAAGATGCGATTCGCGAAACCGCGGGGCAGTCGCATCGCATGCCGTCCGGGCCGCTGCACGATGCTGCCGAGGTCTCACGCGCCGGTATTCCAACAGTAATGATGTTCGTGCAATCGCTCAATGGGATCAGCCACAACAAGATTGAAGACACGCGCGAGGATCACCTGGAGTTGGCGATTACAGCGTTCGATAACCTGGCGTCGAAGACCATCGAATGGATTCGCGCACGGTGAATCCTTTCCACGCTAGAGCGCGGCAGAGACAATTTGATGGAATGTTTGAGAAGTGGAGGAGCGATGAGTGTTCTTGAAACAGTGACACCTGCTACAGTCTCACACTGGATAAACGGCAGGCCCGAGACGGCAACGTCCGGCCGCAAAGGCGCTGTGACCAATCCCGCAACGGGAGAGACGATTAGCGAAGTCGGCTTTGCCGGCGCAGAAGACGTGGACCGCGCTGTTGCTGCTGCCAAGACAGCCTCAGTGGAGTGGCGCTCCACACCTCTTTCGCGCCGTGCTGAAGTCATGTTCCAACTACGTGATTTGATTGTGCGGAATCGCAGCCGCCTGGCTGAAATCATCAGCCTTGAGAACGGCAAGACGATGGCCGATGCGCTGGGCGAAGTGGCGAGAGGTCTCGAGAATGTGGAGTTCGCCTGCGGAATTCCCAACCTGCTAAAGGGTGGATACACCGAGCAGGCTAGTCGCGGCGTCGACGTGTATCAGATTCGCCAGCCTGTCGGCGTGGTCGCCGGGATCACGCCTTTCAACTTTCCTGCCATGGTGCCCTTGTGGATGTTCTCCACCGCGATCGCCTGCGGTAATGCGTTCATCCTCAAGCCTTCAGAAAAGGTTCCCGGTGCCAGTGTGTACCTGGCGCAACTGGCCAAGGAGGCAGGTGTGCCTGACGGCGTCCTCAACCTGGTGCATGGGGACAAGGTGGCGGTGGATTGCCTGCTTGCGCATCCCGATGTCAAGGCTGTCAGCTTTGTGGGGTCCACGCCTGTGGCCCGGTATATATATGAAACGGCGACGCGCAACGGGAAGCGCGTGCAGGCACTGGGCGGGGCAAAGAATCACATGCTGGTGTTGCCGGATGCAGACATCGCAATGGCCGCCGATGCCGCGGTCTCCGCTGCGTATGGCGCGGCCGGCGAGCGGTGCATGGCCATCTCCGTGGTGCTCGCAGTCGGCACGGTTGCCGGCCCGCTGATTGACGCTATCCGGGAGCGCGTGGCGCGCATCAAGGTTGGGCCCGGCTCCGAGCCTGGGAATGAGATGGGGCCGCTGATTTCACGCGAGCATCGCGATCGTGTTGCCGGCCACTTGGACACGGCCGTTGCTGAGGGAGCAACGCTTGCCATCGATGGCCGGCACGATCCCGCAACTAAGACCAGCGGATTTTTCCTCGGCCCCTCACTCATCGACAATGCTCGCCCCGGCATGCGCTGCTACGACAGCGAGATATTTGGTCCGGTGCTGAGCGTGGTGCGTGTCGCCACGTATGCTGAAGGGTTGCGGCTGATCAACAAGAACCCGTACGGCAACGGCACGGCCATCTTTACGCAGAACGGTGGCGCGGCACGGCAGTTTCAGTTCGATGTGGAGGTGGGCATGGTCGGCATCAACGTCCCCATCCCTGTTCCTGTCTCGTACTTCAGCTTTGGCGGATGGAAGTCCTCGCTGTTTGGCGATTTACATATGTATGGCCCCGAGGGTGTGCAGTTTTACACGCGATCGAAGGTTGTGACGAGTCGCTGGCCCGATCCGGGCGCGAGCAAAGTGGATCTTGGATTTCCGCAGGTGCGCTGATGTTTTGACAGAGTCCTGCCCGAACGCGCGAGTTCAGGATACAAGTCGGGAGCCGCAGTGATAGGATTTTGAAGATTGTTTGAGGAGCGCATGCCATGAGTGACATCACCGAAGAGAAGGCACTGACGTCGGAAGAGATCAGCAGCATCACGCGGCAGACAAATTACGGCACGTGGCGATTCCAGAAGACGTGGAAGCCGCTGCACATTGCCGATGCCGAGGGTTGCTGGTTCACAGACGGCGCAGGCAAGCGCTACCTCGACTTCAGTTCGCAACTGATGTGCGTGAACCTGGGGCACAAGAATCCGCGCGTGGTGGAGGCCATTGCCCAGCAGGCACGCGAACTGGCATACGTGGCGCCGGGCTATGCAACAGAGGCCCGCGCGCGACTGAGCAACAAGTTGCTTGAGGTGCTGCCCGCCGGCCTGGACAAGTTCTTTTTCGCGACCAGCGGCACCGAGGCCAACGAAGCTGCCTTCAAGATTGCCCGAATGGTCACTGGCAAGACCAAGATCATCTCGCGCTATCGCTCCTATCATGGCTCGACCATGGCCTCGATTGCGGCTACGGGCGATCCGCGCCGGTGGGCGATGGAGCCGGGCGGCAAGGGCGCGGGCTTTGTGTTTGCGCCGGAGACGAACTGTTACAGCTGCCCCATCAAGCACACGTATCCCACATGCAACGTGGCGTGCGCCGACTACATTGAGCACATGATCCGCAACGAGAGCGATGTCGCAGCCATCATCCTGGAGCCGGTGGTGGGCACCAACGGCGTACTTGTCCCGCCGCCCGGATACTTCCCCCGCCTGCGCGAAATTTGCGACCGCTACGGCGTGCTGATGATTGCCGACGAAGTGATGGCCGGCTGGGGCCGAACCGGAAAGTGGTTTGCCGTGAACCACTGGAACGTAACGCCCGACATTCTGGTGACAGCCAAGGGGATCACTTCAGCGTACGTGCCACTGGGACTGTGCGCTACGTCGCGCAAGATCGCGGATTATTTCGAAGATCATTATTTCTCGCATGGCCACACGTACGAGGCGCATCCCATTACGCTTGGGCCAGCGGTGACCACAATTGAAGAGATGCAGCGGCTGAAGCTTGTGGAGCGCGCTGCTGGGCTTGAGCCCTATGTTCGCGAAAAGCTGGAAGCACTGAAGGCAAAGCATGTTTCTGTGGGCGATGTGCGCGGCCTTGGGCTCTTCTTCGCGGTGGAGATTGTGAAGAACCGCACGACCAGGCAGCCGTTCAACACGATGCTCGACAAGGTGGAAGGGAAGCCGCTGGTGGTGGATCAGATTGCGGCCAAGATGATGGCCCAAGGCATCTCGATCCAAGCATGGGTGAGCCACTTCGTGATTGCGCCGCCGCTGATTGTGACGAAAGAGGAACTCGATCTCGGCATTGGGGCGCTGGATGAGCATTTGAGCATCGCGGACGCGCTGGTGGAGGGGTAAACGAGCTCCTGCGCGCTGCGCAATCCTTCAGCTTGGCTCGTCGAGGCTCTTCAGATCGATGCCCAATTGCTGGCATTTCTTGTAGAGATGACTTCTTTCCAGGCCGAGTGCGCGGGCGGTTTGTGAGATGTTGCGGTTGTGCCGGTCCAATTCGCCGAGCACCTGTGCCCGTTCAAAGCTCAATACGCGATCGGCGAGTGGACCACTGTGCGACACCGCGGATAAAGCTTCCGCGGAGCCGGATTGAGGAAGCTTTGCATGTGCGTCAGGCAGCGCACGTTCCACGGCGCTCGCGTCCACTTCCGTTCCCGCGAGCAGTAACAGGCGCTCGACTACATTGCGCAGTTCGCGGATGTTGCCGGGCCAGGCATACTGCTTGAGCGCATCAATGGCTTGATCTGTGAAGGGAATCGGCTTCCAGCCATTCTGGGCGCTGACCTGGCGCACGAAGTGTTCAACGAGGGCAGGCAGGTCTTCAGTGCGCTGGCGGAGTGGAGGCAATTCTACGGGGAACACGACGACGCGATGATAGAGGTCGCGCCGGAATCCGCCGGACTCGACGAGCTGTTCGAGGTTGCGATGGGTGGCGACCACGACGCGCACATTAACTGCGGTGGGCTTTTCGGCCCCGATGCGCTCGACTTCGCCCTCTTCCAGAACGCGCAACAGCTTGGCCTGCATCGAGGGGGGCATATCGCCAATCTCGTCGAGAAACAGCGTACCGCGATGGGCCTGCTCAAACTTTCCAGTATGCCTTTGTGCAGCGCCGGTAAATGAGCCTTTTTCATGGCCGAAGAGTTCACTTTCAATCAGTTCCGCAGGAACCGCTGCGCAATTGAGCGTGACAAACGGGCCGCCGGCGCGCGGGCTTTTTTCGTGCAGAGTGCGCGCCACCAGTTCTTTGCCGGTTCCGGTTTCGCCGTAGATGCAAATGCGCACTTCACTTGCCGCCACGCGTTCGATCTGAGCCATGACACGGCGCATGGTTTCTCCGGCAAAGACGAGCGTGTGCTTGCCTACTCGGGTGCGCAGGTCCTGGTTTTCCGATTCGAGCCGGGTGAGCTTGAGTGCATTCTCGACCGTCACCAGCAGCTTTTCCGTAGATAGCGGTTTTTCGAGAAAGTCCAAGGCGCCGAGACGCGTGGCACGCACGGCCATTTCGATGTGCGCCTGCCCGCTCATCATGACCACGGGCGCGGTTACGCCGGCGTTCTTTAGATCTTCGAGCAGAGAGAGACCGTCGCGGCGGGGCATTACCACGTCGCTGAGAATGAGGTCGAAGGGCTGGATACGGGCCAGTTCCAGTGCGCGAGCGGCGTTGTCGCAAACGACAGCCTCGTGGCCGGCGAGACGAAAGGCGCGGGAGAGCGACGCAAGCGTGTTGGCTTCATCATCGACGATCAGGATGTTTGCCTTTGCGGTCATGATGCGGTTCCGTCCGCCAGGGGCAGCGTGATGATAAAGGTAGCACCTCCGCCCACATGGCTTTCAACGGCGATGGCGCCGTGGTGGTCGGCGACAACGGACTGCACAATGGCGAGACCCAGCCCGGTGCCGTGTTGCCTGGTGGTGTAGTAAGGCGTGAACAGGCGCTCGCATTCTTCCGGCGTGAGGCCCTGGCCGGTGTCGGCGATGCGCAGTTCCGCGGTTTCACCCTTTGGTTGAGCGCTGAGGGTGAGCGTGCCACCGTCGGGCATGGCATCCATTGCGTTGAGGACAAGATTGGAGAGAGCGCGATGAAGAAGTTCGGGGTCGGCATCGATGAACAGTGCATTGGGTGCGAGTTCCAGCGTGCATTGGATTTTCGATTCAGGGATTGTCTCCTCCGCGTTTGACTGCGTTGTCCGGGCGGCTGCCGGAAAGTAAAGCTGCGCGACACGTTGTAATGCGTCATTGGCGTCGACGCGCTCCAACTGCGGCTTGGGCATGCGGCTGAAGTCGCTGAAGCGGCCAATGATGGTTTTGAGATTGGCAATTTCCATGCCCAGCGTCTGCGTGCTTTCGCGGAAGACTTCGTCAAATTCCTCGGCGGGAAGCTCGCGGGCGCGCACAAGATTCTCAACGGTCAGTTGCAGCGGAAACAGCGGGTTTTTCAATTCGTGGGCCAGGCGGCGGGCGAGTTCGCGCCATGCGGCTACGCGTTCGGTTTGCACGAGGCGGTCGCGTTGCGCGACGAGTTCGCCGGTCATGTGATTGAAACTGCGCGCCAGCCTGCCAATCTCGTCGCGGCCGCGCTCAGGGACATGCGTTTCCCAGTTGCCGGAGGCCACTTGCCCGGCTGCATGCGCCAACTGCTCGATGGGCCGCGAGACGCGCGCGGCGATCCACAGGCTGGCGAAAATGGCGAGCAGGATACCGGCGGCGGCCACTCCGTAGGCAATGGCCCGGATGTGCTGTTGAGCTTCGACCATGCCGCTGCGGGAGAGGGTTACTGTGAGTACGGCGAGCACGACGCCGGCGTCGCTCTTGAGGGGAATTACCGTGGCGCTGACGGAGTCTTCGCGGCGGCTGGTGAGGTAGAGGATCGCGCTTGATTGTTGGCCGGTCCTGCGAGCCGAGTCGATGAGGGCCTGATAGCGAGCCGCGTTGGAGACTGGCCCCGCTGTGCTCACCAGGCGCACTGGATCAAATGCGGACCGGGGTTGCTCGAATGCTGAGGTTGTCTTGGAGTCTGCGTTGTTGTAGAGCGATATTTGCATGCCGGAAGCTACGGGGAGATCGGCAAGGAAGGATTGATCGAGGCGTTTTCCGCCGAGGATGCGAAGGTTTGGGGCGCCTGTCGCGTCGGAGTGGCGAACAGCGCGCACCGCGAAGATGCCGAGTGCCGTGGTTCCGTCGGACAGATCTTCGGTTCTCAGGAAGGTGGACTGCGTGGCTGTGGCAGCGGGCTCGGGATAGCCGAAGCGGGCCGGCCACTGGGCCGAGCTGACGATGTTGCCGTCAGGGCCGATGATTTCGAGAAAGTCGAGCTGGGTGTCCTGAGCGAGCGTTTGCGCCTCCGTGAGATAGGGCGATGCATCGCCGGACTGTGCGAGCCCAAAGGCGATGCTGCGGGCGCGCTCACCGGCGGCGATGCGGTCTACGGCGGCGGCGACTTCAGCGGAGCGATGCTGGAACTCACGTTGAAACTGGCTGACGAAGAGCGCGGTCTCTTCCTGATCGCGTTGTTCGAAGACCTGGCGGATGCGTACGAGCACGGTCCACGCTACGGCAGCTACGATGACGGCCACCATGAGCGAGAGCAGCAACAGCAGCTTCTGGCGCAGGCTCATGGTGCGTCCTCCAGCGAGACGCCGGCTATTTGCGGTGCGCCGTCGGGCCCCAGGCGCAGCTCGCGCACGCGCCCGCTCACGGCAAAGGCGCGCGGAAGATAGAGCAGTGGAATGACGAAGTGCGCATTGAGGATTTCGCGCTCAGTTTTGTACAGGCCTGCGGCGGTTTGTTCGATGACGGGGACTGGAATGCCGGCAGCGCGAAGGAGCAGCTCGAGCGCCGGTTGCGGCTGACTCGATTCAAGGACGAAGCGGCGCAGGGTGAGGTCAATGTGTTGCGGCGAGGTTGCGTTTGCGACCTGCACGTTGAAGCCCGCATCGCGCAGGTTGAGAGCGATGCGCTGTGCGGCCAACTGCTTGGCTGCGGCACCATCCGCGGCAAGCGTCAGCGTGGCTGGTGTGGCGCCGCCGCGCAGTTCGTGGGCTTTGCTCAGGTCGCGGTCGTCGGGGAACAGGAAGGCGTAGCCGGTGAGTTCGGCTGGCAGCAGAGACGCAGTGATCTCACCCTGCTTTTGAAAGATGACGTTGAAGAGCGCGCTGCGGTCGACGGAAAGCGCAATGGCCGCGCGGAGATTGGGGTTGGAGAGCGAGCCGGAGTCAGAGACGGTGAGCGCAAGCAAAGAGGCAGGAGGCGATGCGACTACATTGAGGCGCTGCTCGTGGGCCTGGCGCATCTGCTCGGCGGGCACTTCGACGAGGTCGGCGCGCCCAACGCTGAGGTCGAGCCATTGATCGTGGATGGATCGCTGGGCGCGAATTTCAACAGAGTCGAGAAAGGGGCGGCCCTGCCAACAGTTGTCGTTCGCGGCGAGGGTCAGTACGCCGTTTGTGGAGTTTGTGAGCTGGAAGGGGCCTGTGCCAATGCTGCCCGGTACGACCCCTGGGCCGCTATCGCCGGGGAGAGCGATGCGATACTCATCGCCCGCGAGCAGCTCGGGAAGATTCGGCAAAGGTGCGTCGCTGGTGAAAACGACCGAAGAACCGACGGCGTGGAGAGCGGTCCAGGGGCAGGCAGCTCCGCAAATGGCGGTTAGCGATGCGACAACGTTGGCCGAGTTGAGCGGAGTGCCGTCGTGAAAGTGGACACCGGAGCGCAAGCGAAATTGCCAGCGATGATTGTCGTTCTCGGATTTCCATTCGATCGCGAGGTCAGGGGCCGCCGTTCCCTCTGGGCTCATAGCCGTCAGGCCATCGAGAACCAGCTGCCGGGCGAGGCCCCCGGGGCGCTGCCAGGGGTCGCTTTCGACCTCGACGCGGAGAGTGCCGCCGTAGTGGGGACGGGTGCGTGCAGCAGCGGGCAGGGCCAGAGCGGCAACGAGACAGCTAATTGCAATTCGCCGTAACACGGTCCACCTCGTATTGGTCTGACTGGCCTTCGGCTGCCGCCTTGCGAACCACGGTCAGGACGCTCTTGCCATCCGGAGCGGTCCATAGCGCAGTGACGGTTCCTTCCATCGCGAGCGGCGCACTGGCGGGGATGGCTTCGAGCGCGGGCAGTTCATAGGCGCGCAGGCTGTCAGTCAATGCTTCGCCGGAGCCAGAGGCGATGATTTGAGTGCCAGCGCCGCAGCCGGAGTGGAGGACCGCGAAATCGCTGCCCCAGTCGCGCGTGCCGGCGATAGGCTTTAGCGCGCCCGTTTCGACGAGCTGGACCTTGCCGTCGATGCCGTTGATCAGCAGGCCAGCTCCATCCGGGCGCGGCAGCAACGCGGCTGAATAAAACGGAGGCAGGTCCACACCGACGCTTGGCGTGACCACCCCGGTGAAGAAGTCCCGGGCAGCGTTGAAAAAAGCGTGAATCGGAGTCGCGTGTGGGGTGTCATTGCCTCCCGAGGCTGGTTGAACCGGCTGCGTGAGCAGCCAGGGGTCGTCGCTTTCGTGGCAATAAATCGTCCAGTCTGCAGACGGGTCCGCATGTTGATGGATGCCGCTGCAAGCTGTGCCCGCAACCGAGGCATCAAACCCCTGGCCATCCGCAGACGGAGAGATTATGGCACGCGGGTCCCTCGGCAAGGGTTTCCGCTGCCCGATACTCACGCGGCTCTGCTCCTGCCAACCCACTGTCTCGTGCGCAAAGGCCACAATCACTTCCGGCCCGATGACGACCAAGTTATCTGCTGTTTCAAGCGCTGCAAGCACTGGCTCCCTCAGACTCAGCAGAGCTTGATTGCGCAGCGTCACTTCAGTCGTTGAAGCTTGCAACGGACGGGCGGCTGCATCCACATGTACCATGGCCACACGTGTCTCGCTGCCTTCGACGACTTCTGCGACCCACAGGCGCTCGCGCAGGTTCTCGCTGAGGGTGACGCGAATGGTGTTGGCGCTTTCTGTGCCGGAGGCCTGTACGCCGCGGGCCTTCAGATCCTGCTCGAGCAAGCGGCGAATGGCGGGGATTTCGCTGGTGGAGATCGTGGAAAGATTGCGAATGGTGAGGTGAGCCTGGCCGGGGCCGAGGATTGCGGAGATTTGATCGGCGAGAGCAGCAGCGGGCTGTTCCCATGGGCTGGGTGCGGTATCTACAGCCGGCGCCGGCAAGGCAAATGCAAGCATTGCAAACCCAACGGCGAATGCTGGAATTCGTCCCAAAACCCTCATTGGCTTCATCATTCCATCAAATTCCTGGTTGGGCGGATTATATCGTTCATGGGGCACTGCAGCCGTGCTTGCCCGGCGACTTGGCGTTCTTCCGTTACATGTACAGGTCCTCTCCGTAGATCATGTGGAGTTCGCGCATGTGGTCTCTGGTCAGCTTCAGTTCGCACTCCATCTCGAAGCTGGGCGCGCCGGACCCTCCTTCAAACTGATGAAAGGCTGCCTTGCAGGCGAGGTCGCGGTAGTTGTGCCAGGCCTTCTCTACGGCATTGAACTCCGCGGCGAACTGTTCCGGCGAGAGTTCCTGGCCGGGCGGTCCGGCCGGTTGCTTTGCCAATTCCTCAGTCGTCTTCGGCTCGCCGGCCTGTAGTCCTCGTATGACCTGTTCGAAGCTGTCCAAGTTCTTCTCCGTAATGGCCAACTGTTCTCCGTAACAGTAGTCGAAATCAGCTTGGGTCTTCGCGTCCTTGCAGTCGCCGGCCTTCTCGCGAGCCATTTCTGCGTCGAAGACCTCTCCGCCCTTCGCCCTAAGGCTCGAGCGCCGCTCGGTGTATTTCCGATACGCCTGCTGCACAGGAGTGAGGGCTTGCTGCGGCGCCGAGGAGCTCACGCCTCCGGCGCTCTGCTGACTCATGCAGAGCGGCAGAAAGAAAAGGTTGCCGCACAAAGCTACAAGCGACCAATGCACGTTTCTCTTTGACATGAGAACCTCTGCTTCAAACCCCCGCTCAACGATCATGGAACACTTCCGGGCCGAAGCCATGCGAGCCGCTCAGAGACGCGGCCCACATGGCTTCCCTTCGAGACGACGGTCGTGCCCAGAACTCAAGGATACCTAGTGCCCGCTCTTTGGCGCAGGGTCGTCTTCGCTGTCCATCTCCTGCTTGACTATAGGGGATTGGGCCATGCTCTTAAAGACGTCGTTGGCGAAGAAGAACTTGCCGTCGGATGGGACCATGACGACCTGGATCTTGTCGGAGAGCCGCTCGGCGATAATCTTGTTGATCAGCAAGGGCGACTTGTTGAGCAGCTCGGCCTCGCTGGTCATGCGCTCGGCGTTGGCCTTGGCCATGAGGCGCACGCGGCTGGCTTCGGCGTCGGCGAGCAGGTTGCGGCGTTCGAGTTCGGCCTTGCTGTCGATGACCTTGGCCTGTGCGCCCGCTTCCGCGTTCTGGATGGTGGCTTCCTTGCGCGCTTCGGCTTCCAGCTTGCTCTGCTCAATCTGCTTTTCCTTGAGCGGCAGGGTGTATTGCATGGCGTCGGCCTCTCCCTTGGCTTCGACCACCTTGGACTGCGCCTCTCCCTCGGCCTCTTTCACCTTCTGCACGGCCTCAGCCTCGGCCTGCAGCTCGGCAATCTTCACCTGCTTCTGCTGAATGTCGGTCACTACGCCGAGCTGGTCGTCCTCCTGCTCCTTGAGCAGCAGGCCTTCGAGGCCCTTGGCATACTGGTCGGGGAGTTGAATGTCGCTGAGCATGACTTCCTCAACGAGGATGCCATCGGCGCCGAGCTTGCGGGTGATGATGGCTGCGGCACGGGAACGGACCTCTTCGCGCTTGGTGGAGAAGATCTCGCGGACGGTATACTCCGGCGCCAGTTCACGCCAGGCGCTGGCTACCACGGGCGGCACAAGCTCCTTGTCTACAGGCTGGGGCATATGCGCCTGCACGTTGTCGAGCTTGTTGGGATCAAGGCGATAGCGAACGGTGACGGCCAAGCCGATGTTGAGGCCTTCGCGCGACTGTACGCTGAGACCGTTCTGCACGGAGCCCGCCTTTGCGCCGGTTTCTGTCATTCCGGCGGTGAAGAGGTGGTCGCGCAGGTCGAATGTCTGCACGCTATCGATCAAAGGCGAAACGAAATGCACGCCGGGGAAGAGCGTACCCGGCAGTGTTCCGCGCACCTGGCTGACGCGGACACCGCCCATGCCGCTGGGCACCACCACGATGCTGGAGGCAATAAGCAGGGGCAGGCAGGCCACCAACACCAGCGC
>Ga0181528_10001440_pt1 | contig 14825 bp, 10 predicted proteins | sample PEATcosm2014_Bin_47_FD_119742 | JGI IMG/M metagenome (GOLD analysis project Ga0181528, IMG submission 119742) | Peatland microbial communities from MTU Mesocosm Facility, Houghton, MI, USA - PEATcosm2014_Bin10_10_metaG | ecosystem: Environmental > Terrestrial > Soil > Wetlands > Peat | place...
GTTTTAGGGTTGATTTCCATGGCCTTATTCTGTTCCGCGCAAGGCGCGGACTGATAATTTGTGCGTCCTGAGGCATCGGTACATTTATAAACCGCCCAACAATTACAGGACAGACACAGGCAAAAAAAGAGGACTAGATTTTTCATTGTGTACCAGGCGGTCAATAAGTTAATGTGACGATATTACCCAGCTTTTTACAACTGTAAATAAAATTTTCTATTATGTTCATTTTACATAGCTCTAACAAAACCGAAAATCTAGTAGAACATTTAGCTATTGTCCTTAAATCGGCGGTCTTGTCTTCACCCTTAGCCGAAGAATTGTTTTTAATCCAAAGCCAAGGCATGGAACGTTGGCTATCGCAGCAATTAGCCGAACATTTTAAAGTATGGGGCAATTTTAGCTACCAAACCCCTGGAAAATTTTTTAGCAAACTGACTGGGATCTTGCATCCGGCAGGGTCCGGCCCCGAATTCGACCGGCACTTTCTGTTCTGGCGCATTGAAGCACAGTTGCGGGATATTGACGCAACGGCATTTCAGCCCTTGCAAAATTATCTAAGCGGTGAAAATATTGAGCTAAAACGATATCAACTAGCTCAGCAATTAGCCCGGATTTTCGATCAATATCAAATGCTGCGCCCGGATTTGCTGGAAGCTTGGCGGCAAGGGCATGTACTCTATCAGACTACGAGCGAGCAATGGCAATTCGAACTCTGGCGGGCTCTTGGCGCAAAGATCGGCCCGCTGCATCGCGGTGAATTATGGCGGCAAACCATGCAACGCTTACAACAGGCTACGCCAGGTGAATTAGCCGAATACCTGCCGGAACGCCTTACGGTTTTCGGCATCAACTCAATGCCGCCATTATTATTGGCTTATTTGCAGGCGCTGTCGAAACACTGCGATATACACTTATATTTGCTTAATCCGGTGCAAGGCTATTGGGCCGATCTACCCGGTAAGCGTTTGTTGGCGCAATTAGCGGAATTCGATGGACATCCGTTATTGGTTGCACTCGGGCAACAAGGCCGCGAATTTCAACAATTACTGTTGGAACAAGTCGAATTTGCATTTGAGCCTAGCAGTTTCGAAGCTCAAACAGCAGAAAATGTTCTGCAACAGCTGCAAAACGATATATTAGCCAATCAGGTTCCGCAAATCAATCTAGTCGCGGACGACTCCATTAGCATCCATGCCTGTCATTCCCGCTTGCGGGAAGTTCAGGTGCTCAAAAATCAGCTGCTGGCGGCACTGGAAAAACATCCGCGGCTAGAGTTGCGCGATATTGTGGTCATGGCGCCCGATATTCAGCTCTACGCGCCCTTTATCAGCGCCATATTTGCCGATGTGCAACACGCCATCGCCGATCGTAGTTTGCGCGTCAGCAATACCGCCCTTAAAATTTTAGTGCAATTTTTGCAGTTATCGCAAAGCCGACTAGGTTGGCAAAGCGTGCTGGATTTATTCGAGCAACCTTTGGTGTATACCAACTTCGGTTTAAACTCCGCCGATATGGAGCTTATCCGCCATTGGATTACCGATACCCAAGTGCGCTGGGGCAGATCCGCCGCACACAAACAGACGCTGGATTTGCCGCCTCTGCAGCAAAACACCTGGCAAGCGACCTTGGATCGATTGTTTATCGGCTATGCCGTGGGCATTGATGCTGAATTTGTTGATGATATATTGCCCTATATAGATATAGAAGGCACTGCTACCCAGGCCTTGGGCGGGCTCAACGATTTTCTGCAACTATTGTTCAAAACCGGCGAAGAATTGCAAAGCGCAAAACCCCTGGCCGCTTGGCAAGCACTGCTAAAACGTTACGCCGATGAATTATTGACCACCGCCACGCCGCTTGAACGTCAGTCGATTAATCAGCTGCTCAAGAACATGGCCGATGCAGTTCAAATTCACAATCAACCGCTGACCTTGGCGGTGATACTGGCTTGGCTGGATGGGCGCATGGAAGAAAGCCTGTCCGGGAACGGTTTTTTACGCGGCCAATTAACTTTTTGTTCTATGCTGCCTATGCGCTCGATTCCGTTCCAGGTCATTGCCTTGCTGGGCATGAACGACGGCGAATTTCCGAAAATCGAACACAACCCCAGTTTCGATTTGCTTAGCCAGCAGCCACGGCTAGGCGATCGTTCCCGGCGCGCCGACGACCGTTACCAGTTTTTGGAGATTTTATTATCGGCCCGTCTGCAACTGCTTATTACCTATACCGGACTATCCCAGCGCGATAATAGCGAAATACCGCCATCGGTGGCGGTCAGCGAGTTGCTAGAAGTGTTAAGCAATTGCTATGGGTTAAGCGCTCCGGTGATCCGTCACCCCCTCCATCCCTTTAGTCCGCGATATTTCGATGACAGCCATGCGCGGCTGTTCAGCTATCAACGCCACGATTTTGAAACCGCCAACAGGCTTGGGCGAGTTTACAGCCCCGCAACGCCCTGGTGGCAAGGCGAGATAGCCGCCGAGACCGGCGCGCCCATCGCTATCGCCGAACTACTTAAGTTTTATAACCATCCGCAACGCTACTTCCTTCAGCAGCAGCTTGGCATTCAATTACTGCAACTTAACCAGGAAGCAGAAGAGCGAGAACCCTTTTCGGTCGACAATTTAAGTCTGTATGGTATTCAACAAAGCTGGATAGCCGCGGCGTTGAAGGCTAAGGAGTTGCCGCTGAGCAAATTGCAAGCTCAAGGTTGCTGGCCGGCCGGCGCTTTGGGTGAACTACTCTGGCATAAGCAATTGCCTGAACTCGAAAAATTTGTGGAAACCCTACTAAGCAAAGACCTGGGCGAACAGCGGCCAGCACTGGCGGTTGACCTGACAATAGGCGGATTCCGGCTGATAGGCAAACTTGACCATCTCTATGCCAACGGCAACCTGCTCTATCGTTACGGAACTCTGAAAGGAAAAGACTTTGTCGCCGCCTGGTTGCAGCATTTACTGATAAACTGCATAGAGCGGCAAGCCACTTATTTACTCAGTAAAGATCAGATTTTGCTGTTTCCGGCAAAATGCGCCGATTCCCGGATTTTGGCCGCCTTGCTGGAAATTTTTCAACAAGGCAAACAACGCCCGGATGCCTTCTTTACTGAAGCGGCTTTTTGTTTTCTGCAACAGAAAAAGCCGGAAACCGCGCTTAACGCCGTTTGTAAACAGTTTCTCGACAGCATTGAAAACGGCTACGAGCCCGAAATCAGCCAATTATTCGCCAACTGCGATATAAATCAGTTAATTAACGCCGATTTTGCCCGACAATGCCAGAGCCTATTGCTTCCTGGCTGGAGTGCCGCGCATGCCGATTAAAGACTTTGATTCCGCCTTTAGCGAGTTGCAAGCCGGCGTAAATTTGATAGAAGCCAGCGCCGGCACCGGCAAGACTTACGCCATCGCCATGCTGGTGATGCGTTTTGTGGTCGAGCACGGTTTGGACATCAAAAAACTACTGGTGGTGACTTTCACCAAAGCCGCAACCGAAGAACTAAAAGGCCGGATTCGCAAGCGCCTAGCGGCGGCCAAACAAGCGCTGAATCAGCAGGATGCCGAAACTGACGCCGATTTAAAACATTGGTTGGAGCGCCTGCAACTTGACAGACAGATCGTACATCAACGCTTGGATTTAGCCTTGCTGGATATCGATCAGGCGGCGATTTTTACCATCCATGGCTTTTGCCAACGCGTGCTGACCGAGCATGCCCTGGAAAGCGGGCAAATGTTCGATTGCGAATTGAGCGGCGATATTACCGCGATACGTCAAAACTGCGCCGATGATTTCTGGCGCAAACTGCTCTATCAGCGTCCGCTGTGGCAGACAGCCCTGCTGACCATGGTTTATGCAACCCCGGACCAACTTTTGACCAGTTTGGGCGGCGTCGGCTTGCAGCAAACCGTTTATCCACAGGCCGCCGATATCGACGCTCAGCTCGATAAGCTTGAAACTTTGCTTGCTGAAGCCGAGCAAGGTTCGCAATCCTTATTGCAAACCCTGCAATACGTTTTTCAGGACGGCCTGTTTAACGACTCCTATATCAGAACTGTAAACGAAACCAGCCATGAATTAACTGCCTGGCTAGCCGATCCGAATTGCCAACCTGCCGACTTTTCTTGGTTGACGTCTCAGGGCTTGTTGGCCGGATTGAATGGCCGAAAATTCATGGTCAGTAAAAGTAAACCCATCCCTAGTGAGCGGCAAAAACAACAATATCTGCTTGAATGCGGCATCGATTGCAGTCCCTTCGATGCTTTGGCCGCCGCGATCCAAGAACTTCAAGTGATTTTCCGTCGAGCGCTGCTGCAAACACTTAACGAAAGCCTGGACAAAGCCCTGCAACAAAACAATGTCTTATCCTTCGACGATTTGATTAGCCGTTTGGATCTGGCGTTATGCGGGGCTAAGTCCAGCCTGCTGTTAGCCGAATTGCAACAACGTTTTGCTGTGGCCTTGATAGACGAGTTCCAGGATACCGATCATAAACAATGGCGGATATTCTCGCAGATCTTCGCAGCATCCGCTCACTATCTGTATCTAATCGGCGACCCCAAGCAAGCGATTTACAAGTTTCGCGGCGCTGACATTTATTCTTATTTCTCCGCTCAGGAACAAGCATCCCGGCGCTATACGCTATTGAAAAACTGGCGTTCGCATCCGGACCTGGTGGCTGGCGTGAATCGGCTATTCAAGCGCCGGCAGCCGTTTTTATTACCCAAACTGGAATTCAATCCGGTCCAGGCCGCGCATAGCGCTACAGACGGCTGGATAGCCGGCGAACCGCCGCTGGTGCTCTGGCAACTCGATAAAAATCCGGGTAATCTCGAACACTGGACAGCCGGCAAAGCCTGTGCGGCGCTCCGCGACGCCGTGGTTAACGAAATGCTGGACTTGCTCGGCAAAGCTATGCTACACCAAGCAAAACTCGGTAGCCGTAGCCTGCAACCCAAAGACATTGCCGTACTGGTGCGCAGTAACAGCCAAGCCGCCGAATACCAACAGGCTTTAAATGCTGTTGGCATTCAGCGGTGATCAACAGTAAACAATCGGTATTCGCTGCGCCACAGGCTATGGAGCTCTATACGGTTTTACAAGCGATTGCACAACCCGGCTGCATCCCGGCGCTAAAACAGGCATTGACTGTTAACTGGTTCAATCTGGACGGTCAGCGACTGTATAGGCTAGGCGAGGATGAAGCCGGGCTCGACGCTTGGTTGAGCCGGTTTCAGGATTATCAGCAAATTTGGCAGGAACAGGGTTTGCTAACAATGTTGCAAACCCTGTTGCAACAGGAACAGGTGGAAGTGCATCTGTGCGCACAAATCCAGGCTGAGCGAGCTTTAACCAATCTGCATCACATCATCGAGCGCCTGCAACAAGCCGCCATTGATGAACATTTAGCCATCAATAAAACTCTGGATTGGTTACATCTTGCCATTCTGCAAGCGCCGCAAGACAGCAGTGAAGACCGGCAACTCAGATTGGAAAGCGATGAAGACGCTGTGAAAATTGTTACCTTGCATAGCTCCAAAGGCCTGGAATATCCGCTGGTATTTTGCCCCAGCCTCTGGCAACGTAATGACAGATTGAAAAACGAAAAAAACCTGATTCAGTGCCATGAACAAGGGGAAATGATAGCCGATCTCGGTTCCGGTCAGTTTGCCGAGCGCCGCGATAAAGCCTTGTCCGAGGAGCTGGCGGAAGATTTAAGGCTGCTGTATGTCGCGGTAACCCGCGCCCAATACCGCTGCTATATTGCCTGGGCCGATGTGCGCAGCAAGGACAAGGCTAATGACTCGGCCATGGCTTATCTGCTGGAATATGCCGACGCCAATTTCGCCGCTCAGCAGAAAATCCTTAAAACGTTGGTTTCCGAGCAGCCGCAATGTTTTCAATACCAACTACTACCGGCGGAATCCGTGGTCAGCGATTACTACCAAAGGCCAAGCTCAGGCCGCACCCTGAGTTACCGGCGACAAAGCCGCTCGCTAAGCACCCATTGGCAAATGAGTAGCTATACGGCCTTGTCGGCCTTAAGTCAGTACAATGCGCCGGAACTGCCGGAAGATAAAGCCGAAGAGCTTGCCGAAGTTGAAATCATCGGCTCTCTTCCTGAAGAAGACTATAATCCCGAGACCGCCGCCTCTGAATTGCCGAGAGGCGCGCAGATGGGTAATGCAGTGCATTTTTTGTTGGAAAATATCAGCTTCCAAAGTCTGACGGCTGGCCTAGACGATAAGCGCATCTATGAATCGGCCCTAGGTGAATATGGACTCAGCAGTAAACATGCGCCTTTGCTTGAGTCGCTACTGCAAACGGTGGTCAGCGCCCCGCTAAGCTCGAACCCGGACTTCCGGCTTAATCAGTTGAGCTCTAAACAATGTGTAAAGGAAATGCCTTTCTATCTGGCTTTACAGGATATGGATGTGGCCCGCATTAATCGTATCCTGGCGGAAACTCCTGCCTATCAAACCTTATCCAGCAAGCAGATGAGCGGATATCTAACCGGCTTTATCGACTTGATCTGTGAATATCAAGGCAAATACTATGTGATGGACTATAAAACCAATAGCCTGCCTGATTACCGGCCAGCTACCTTGCTGCAAGCGATGCGGCAACATAATTATGGCTTGCAGTATTGGCTGTATAGTTTGGTATTGCATCATTATTTGCAGCAGCGCTTGGCCGGATACGCGTATGGGCGGCATTTTGGCGGGGTTAAGTATTTGTTTGTGCGAGGGATGCGGGTGGATTTACCTGGGGCGGGGGTGTACGCGGATTTGCCTGAGGAAAGGCTTATTGATGAGTTGGGGTCGGTGTTTTTTGAAGGGTAATTTTCGGGAAATCAACTTAAACTAAACTCGACTTCCAACAATAACTAGTTACGGATGCGCCACACACCATTAGTTGGTAGTTGCTGTAATCAATGCAATAACCAAATCCTTTAAATCCTTTAAATCCTTTAAATCCTTTTTTACTGGGATTATATTTAAAAAGTCAGCGGAAATCCGCTGGCTAAAAGTTTGCCCCCATTTGATGCCGCCCTAACAGCGGCATCAGCAACCGGTTCAGTCCTTATGCGGTCAAGCTGGTCAAACGATTTTCCAGCTTCGCTTCAACCAGTGCATCGTAATGCCTTTGTAAAGTTGCGTCAGTAGGACGTGGAAACAGTTCTAACTCTATTTCGCTACGCAACTGCGTGATAAAGTGCCGTCTTAATACTGAATCTTCAGGAAGCAACAAGTTGCTTGCGCTGGACCGATAGTCAGACGATTCGGTGTTGCCTCCGGACAAAAACTTGGGGTACCAAGCCTTAGGCACAAACAAGTAGGCTGCAAACAGCAGTACCATCAGCAATAATATTTCATCCATTATTAACTCCAAAAAATTTTAAAAAAAGGCTAAACATAAAAAACGCCCGGTAAACAATCTGGTTAACGAAGATGACCGGTAACAGCTACTGCAAAAGGCTCGCTGTTAATTTTGATGCCAGAATACGACATCTTATCATTTTAAGCATAGTTTATGCCAAATTACGCAAATACTGAATTACCGGGTTTTTTTCAGGGTTTACAGGTATTCATGTCATAATTAGCCGGTGGATTAGAACCGAGACCATAGTTAAATAAACCACATAATCCACGGCATTGTTGCAAATCCGCCATTATTGTATCTGAGCGGAATATTGCAAATTGGGCTAGAATCCGCAAATAATTGTTTTTAGATTTTGATGATGAAAAATAACCGTTCTGTCCAGCAGTTTTTGAAATCCATTGCGCTAATTTTTATATTAGCCCAACTTTTCGGCTGCGCGACTAACGAGAAGACGGTTATCACTCCGGCGGCCACCGATAATGCGCCTGGTAACAGGAAAGTGGTTAACGAAGCCTTGCAATTACAGGGTCATCCTTATGTGCCGGGAGGCGAGTCGCCCGCCGAAGGCTTCGATTGCAGCGGACTTGTGTATTATGTATATAACAAGCACGGACTGAAACTGCCACGCGATACCTGGTCGCTGGCTAATCAATTACCTTCGGTGCAGCTTGACCAACGACAGCCCGGCGACTTGGTGTTTTTTACCATAAATGCCAGGCCGCATTCCCATGTCGGCATTTATGTGGGCGAGGATAAATTCGTCCACGCTCCCAGTTCGCACACAGGCCGGGTCATGATGTCGGATTTAAAACAACCCTATTGGCGGGAACGCTTTAGCGCAGTGCGCCGCCCGCACAAATTGCCCAAGCCCGTCTCTTTAAATGAAACTAGCGAGGCGCTTTGTTTGCTGGATTGAGCTTGCTTTACTCATACCACTCGATGACTGTCGCCGCATCTTGCCTGGTTTTAGCGCATGACTGCCGGTAGGCAATTGTTTTTGTCCGCCCCAGGTGCAAGCCGCCAGTTTTTCACGTAATAGCGGGTTTTGTACCACCAGAAATTTCCAAGGCTCCAGCCCAAAAGAACTCGGCGATAAACGCGCCGTTTCCAGAATAAATTGAAAATCTTCCGCGTTGAGCTTTCGGGAGTCGTCAAACTCCTTACAGGCATGCCGAAACCAAAAGGCGTCGAGAATTTCTTGTTTGCTAATGCTCATAAATTTACAGGCTATCGCCGACTTCGCGCTGATAATAGGGCCAGGTCTTCACATGTAAATACTTTCTGATCGGGGTTTTAATTACCGAGACGCACAATGCAATGGAAAATAGGCACCAAACAGCGCAATATTCATTGGGGTCGCTGGTGGTGACATCAGAGATCCAGGGACCAATTACATAATGAAATCCCACAAACCGCCAAGAACCATAAATGACCGGCATAATAAACGCGGCCAGGATGTATGAAAAAGCATGTAAGCCCCAATTAAAGCCAAACAGCCAACTGACCGGGTCGGACATTAAGCCATTCAGCGGCATTTTCCAGGCGATATGCCAAGCGCCGGAGACCGAACAGGTTTGGACGCCGCAAAAACCTTCGACCCCTTCTACGCAATTACCTGCCCAGATAAAGGGATACATTTTGATCAGCATGGCTAGCGAACTGACGGCGCATAGCGAGTAAACCGTGGTTCTGATTTTTAACTTGACGCTTTCCGGAATGAAATACATGGCCACCATGTTGACAAAAAACGGCTGGAAAGCAATGTGCAGATAGCCGAGCAGAGTCAGCACCTGATTATTCGGGTTGTCGCACAGATTGATATAAACATAGGTCGCGGCCTGCAATAATTCCATTAACGCAAAATAAGTCAATGGAATCCAAAGTTCCTTGGATTCACCTTTGTAAGCCACATAAACTGCGGTCGTTAAACCTGCGGCGGCTAAAAGCCCCGACGCTTCTCCACTCCAACACATTGCTGATACCCTCTGAATTTATTATATTTATTCCACCCATAGGTTTTCAATTTTATCAACCAGTGCTTGGCAAAATATGAAGTGCGGTGGGCGGAGCTGTGGGATAAGCCCCACAAAACTGCGGAATTATTACACAAATTTGCTTTAATTTAAGGGAAATTTGGTGACTTTACCTAGCAAACCCTTAATACAAATCCACCGGGTCAACATCCAGCGACCAACGTACCGTTTTGGCTTCTTTTAGCCGGGCTATTGCCGGTATAACCTTATCCAAGAGTTGATGCAGCTCCCGGCGTTGCGCGGCTTGCAACAGCAGTTGAAAACGGAATTGGCCGGCGCGTCTGGCCATAGGCGCAGTGACCGGCCCTAATACGCTGATTTGGCCGGAGTTGGCTGTGGCGATCAAGCCGCATAGCGCTTGAAAAAACAGTTGTGGCGCTACGCTATTGACGGCATGCGCTCTAAACAAAGCTTGGTGACTATAAGGCGGCAGCAAAGCTTGCCGCCGCTCCAGCATTGCGGCTTGGGAAAAAGCCCGGTATCCTTGGCTAAGCAAGGTCACTAATAAAGGATGCTGGGGATGTCGGGTTTGCAGAATGACTTTGCCGGGTTTTTCTGCACGACCGGCGCGGCCGGAGACTTGCACAATCACTTGCGCTAATTTTTCCCCGGCTCTATAGTCTATGCTGAACAAGCCGCTATCGACATCCAGTATCGCCACCAGCGTCACATTTGGAAAATGATGGCCTTTAGCCAGCATTTGCGTCCCAAGGATAATGTCGGCCTCGCCGCGATTGATTTGTTCGAGATAGTCCTCCAGAGAGCCTTTACGTTGCGTGGTGTCTTTGTCCAAACGTATGACGTTTTTATCGGCAAACAACACTGTCAGCGTTTGCTCTAGGCGTTCGGTGCCTAAACCCAGGGCTTGGAGTTCACCGGTTTTACAGGCAGGGCATAGTCTGGGTAAAGTCTGTTCGCCCCCGCAATGATGGCAACGCAACACCGCATCGGCGGCATGGATCACCAGATTGGCGTCGCAACGCCGGCAACGCGACACCCAGCCGCAACCATGGCAAATTTGCACCGGTGCATAACCGCGCCGATTAAGGAACAACAGCACTTGTTGGCCCTGTGCCAGCGTGGCATGGATGGCTGTAATCAATTGCTCGGATATGCCGGCCTGTAATTTTTTATTGCGTATATCCAGCAATTCAAAAACCGGCGCTACCGCATTCCCGGCTCGGCTGGGTAAATGCAAAAGCTGGTAACGCTGCCTATCGACATTAAACAAACTCTCCAAGGAAGGCGTTGCCGAACCCAGCACCACTGGAATGGACAGGTATTTACCGCGAGCAATCGCCACATCGCGCGCCGAAAACCGAAACCCTTCCTGCTGCTTGAAGGATGAATCATGCTCTTCATCCAGAATGATCAAGCCCGGCTTGTGCAGCGGGGTAAATAAGGCGGAGCGGGTGCCCAGCATAATAGCGGCGCAGCCTTGCTGCATGCTTAACCAAGCGTTAAGTCGCTGGTTATCGGTTAACTTGGAATGAAACGTGACAATAGGCGCGAAAAAACGCAGCCGAAAGCGCTGTTCCAGTTGCGGCGTCAAGGAAATTTCCGGCAACAGCACCAAAATTTGCAAGCCCAAGGATAACGCCGCGGCAATAGACTGCATATAGACTTCAGTCTTGCCGCTGCCGGTGACGCCTTCCAGCATGGACACCGAAAAGCGCCCCAAGCCGGCGATGATGGCTGCAATGGCGGCTTGCTGCTCGACATTGGCGGCTAATTCCGCTCCTCGCAGACAGTGTTGCTTAGGTTGGGCCGACGTTGCTTGCTCGATCAACAAGGCTTTATCCAGCAGGATTTTTAGTATCGGTTTGTATGCCGACAACTCAGCACCGCTCATGGCGCCGCCATTGGCTTGAAATAAGGCCAATAAAGCTTGTTGTTTTGGCGCGCGCTTTAGTTGCTCCGGTAAGGTTAATCTGCCTTGCGGACTTAGCTCATAACAGCGCTCTCGTGTCAGCAAGGCCGGTTTACCTTGTCTTAGCGGCACAGGTAAAGCTGTCGCCATAACCTCGCCCAAGGGATGGTGATAATATTGGCTTGCCCATTGCAACAACTGCATATCCTTACCGGACAATAAAGGTTGATCATCAAGAATTTGTTCGACATGTTTCAGCCGGGCGGGATCAATTTCAGAACTGCTGCAAACCGCCAGCAACAGCCCGATTTTGTGGCCTTTACCAAACGGGACCCGCACCCGAACGCCTGGTAGGATAGTCGTCGGATCGCATCCTACCGGGGGCAGATAATCGAACAAACGATCCAAGGGTACCGCAATGGCTACCTGAAAGAACAGAGCGGGAGGTGCATCACAGTTAGCCATGCTTTATTATGTCTGTTTGATATTACAGCGCTAAGTGATTCAGCGCGCTAAGAAATCCGAGTTACCCACAAATGCTGTGGATAACTCTGTGGATTATGGCAGAGTAGCTTTGCTTAGTGTCGGTTTTTATTACAGATTTGTTAAATTGGTCAAAATTAAAACAATAATATTTTTTATTAATTATCAATGATTTAACTGCCATTTTTTTATTGCCGCATCTCAAAAATTCAGACAGCGGCTTAAGATTGCCGACTGGCTGATTTTGTGCATAAGCTATTGCGCTAAGAACAAAGACAATGCAATTTCGCGGAAAAAATTAGCTTAACTTGCTGCCGTAATTATTGAATATCTGCAATAACGCAAAGCCGCCTAAACCCAAAAAAGCAGCTAAAGTCATTTCCGGAATGCTGAGACCCAACAAGGTCCAGTCAACTTTAGCGCATTCCCCGGTGCCGGTCAGCATTAGCTTTATTGTCTCCCCCAACGGGAAATTTTTTAAAACATATTCAAGTCCCGGACTACATTCGGGTACTTCATCGGGCGGCAAATGCTGCAGCCAAATATGCCGCACCGAAATCGCCGCCCCAAGCGTTGCGGACACGGCGATCAATATCGCATAAGCTTTGCGGCCGCGATTATGCAGCGCGGCTATTAAATACACGATGCCGGTCGCCAATATGGCTAGTCGCTGCGAGATGCACAGCGGACATGGCTGAAGATCCAGCACAAATTGTAAATAGGCGCCGACTGCCAACAATGAAACACAGCCGAGAAAGCCGAGAAAGAAACAGATTCGTGGACTAAATTTTGCAAAATTCATTTTCTACGTCTTTTTTAAATGCTCTAATTTCCCGTGAGGGGCCTAAAATTACCAAAATATCACCGACATTTAAGCGGCGGTCAAATTCTTCGGCTACAAAGTGTAGCTTATCGCTAATCTGCTTATTAACGATGCCGATCAAAATCAGGTTGTAATGTGAACTCAATTCCAGTTGACTGGCATAGAGGTTCTCCAGAAAACTGTTTTCCGGGACAACCACTTCGGCTAAATTCAAATCATGCCGCCCAAATACAGTATGATCAAAAATGTCGTTAATGTCCGGTCTTTTCAACATATCGTGGATCTTGCGCCCACAAATTTCATATGGATCGATGATTTTATTGGCGCCGGCGGCCAACAGTTTTTCCGCTGATTCCGGGCTATCGACAATGGCAATAATCGTGAGTTCCTTATCCAATGCCCGAGCGGAAAGCGTTAAAAACACATTATCGGAATCTTGACCCAAAAAACAAAATAAGGTATCGATATACGAGCCGATACCTATGGATTTTAGCGCTTCATCGCTACGAAAATCAATGCAGCAAATCTCCATGCCATTTTCGCCGGCTAAGGCGATTTGCGCCGGGTCATTCTCGATGACGATGACTTTATAGATTTCCTGATCCAGTCGGCTGATGGCCTCGATAGTTAAGCGGTTATAGCCGAATACGGCGACCTGTTTCATAAAACATTCCGTCTTAATAAGCGATATTGTTCCACCTTATCGCGAAAATGATCGATACTATATTTTCGGCCGAAAACCACCAAAATATCTTCATGTCGCAACACAAACTGTGGATCGGGGTTAAAATAAAAATGTTGGTGTTTAACCTGATATTTATTTTTGTGCTTTAAGTTGAAGGGATTAGCGCTGATTACGCCTAATAGGGTTAATTTATTTTGCGCTAGCTCCAATTGCCAGACTTGTTTATTTTCCAGCGATGAACCCTCGCTGACCAGCACCGTTTCCATGACTATTTCCGCCTGATTTTGTAAAATCCCGGAAATAGCTTCAAAAGCCACCGGCTGGCCCAAAAATTCTGCCGCCAACATGCCGGCAATTTCAAACGGCCTAATCACATGATCGGCGCCGGCCTGATAGAGCTTGTTCAGATTATCATGCCGGTTAGCTCTGGAAATGATGCGAATATCCTTATTCAGATGCCGACTGGTCAATGTGACATAAACATTGGTGACATCGTCGCCGGTAATGCATAACACTGTCGTCGCGCCACGGCAAATGCCCGCGCTTAACAACACCTCATTTTTACTGGCGTCATTGTGTATCGCCAGGTAATTATGCTTTTTCGCCAACTCCACATTCGGTTCTTTTTTGTCGATAATAATGAATTTTTGCTTATCCTTAGTTAATTGTCGGGCTATTTCCTGGCCGACCCGGCCATAGCCGCAAATAATAATAAAACTTTTATAATGCTCTAATTCGGCATAAGTGCGTTTCTCGCGCAACAGCGGCATCTTTTCGTTGAAGGCGGCGATCAGAATAGAGGTGAAAAATGATAAAACCCCAAGGCTGGTCAGTATCAACAGAATGGCGACCAAGCGGCCGCCGGTGGTATGCGGCACAATATCCCCATAACCGACTGTAGCCAGCGTGACAATAGCCCAATAAAAAGCATCGAATAAATTCTTGATTTGACTGTCCGGCTCAGGGTATTCGAACACATAGACCGAGACACTGGCAATAAAAATCAGAAAGCCGGTAAATACCAATAAGGTGATTAATTCATACCTCTTACTGGATAAGATATCCGAAAATAGTTTAGCGCTTTTAGAGTATCTAAATAATTTGAACAACCTGAAAATCAAAAAGATACGCAAGATGCGCAAAGGCCGGTAGCTGGGCAATATCGCCAGCAAATCGATAATGGCGAAGGGTGAAAATATATACTCTATTTTCTTGTGTACGGCTTTTTTAACGGCTGAGCCTATGCTGAACTCTATATTCAGATAGAGCGCTCTTTCATGCTCTTCAAGGATAATGATATGCGTATCCGAATAAAGCCACAGTCTTAGTAAGTATTCGCAGGCGAAAATAACCAGAATAGCCTGTTCGAAATAGCCGCCCATGGCGCCGGCTTCGTGTTCAACATCGTACAACAGAAAAAATATACTCAGCACAATCAGGCCTATCATCAGCAGATCGAAATGGCCTTTCATCTGGCTGCGCGGATTTTCCAGCAAGTTATAAAAAAACAATTTGCTGTTTTTATATTTTTCCGACGCTTTTAAATAATAA
>Ga0181528_10001441_pt1 | contig 14821 bp, 15 predicted proteins | sample PEATcosm2014_Bin_47_FD_119742 | JGI IMG/M metagenome (GOLD analysis project Ga0181528, IMG submission 119742) | Peatland microbial communities from MTU Mesocosm Facility, Houghton, MI, USA - PEATcosm2014_Bin10_10_metaG | ecosystem: Environmental > Terrestrial > Soil > Wetlands > Peat | place...
GACGAGATCAATCACTAATCCTTAAGCTCCAGGTGTCCACTTCCCACATTGGTGGACACTTAAAAACCCACCACTGTCAACACGGTCTACCTCGGACGCTTACGCAGATATGGATATCCACTCGCCTTTTAAGCGAGACGAAGTGGGTTCGATTCCCACATCCCGCACCAGTAGCAACAAAGAGGCGGCATAGCATAACGGATCAATGCTCCGAGCTTCTACCTCGGACGATGAGAGTTCAAATCTCTCTGCCGCTTCCAATGTGGGGATGTGGTCCAACGGATGAGGGCGCAAGGCTACGAACCTTGAGATCAGAGTTCAATTCTCTGCATCCCCTCCACATTGACTAGGCTCGCGTGGTCTAAGGCATGATGACGCTTCGGTCCTAACGAAGAGATCCGGGTTGGATTCCCGGCGCGAGTTCCAGAGGGTGGGTAGTGTAACCGAACAACACGGCAGCGTCCGAAGCTGCAAATCCGGGTTTGACTCCCGGCCCGCCCACCAAGTGTTCGGCCTACGGTAACCTTGAGAATTTCAATCCACTGCAAACGGATCGTCATCGGATTTCCCACTCTTTCGACGCTCCATTGCCTTCTGAAACGCCTTGACCGCACGCTGATCTTCATCACTTAAGCTGTCCGCTGAGAGTTCGCTCACCTTTGCATCTAACACGTCCATTGAGATTAGGGTCTCGATGTCTTTTCGTCGCATATAATACCTCTCCGTCCCTACATAGTCTCCCATCCCATGGCGCAAGGATCGAAGCACTAGCGACCTTAAGAGCTGCAGGGTGCCTACTGCCGTCTTGGTCAGCACCTCGACGTAGCTTGTGACATCTTCGCTCTTGCCCCATGTTCGCCAGAGACCGAGCAAGACAGCCAATTTAGGATGCTCTGCCAAGGAACCGGACGCGGCAGCACGTTCAATCTTGCTGACAGCCGTGCTCCTCAACGTCACAAGTTCCGCGTCGGTGAGAAAACCTTTTTCGGTATTACCCTCACGTGGCACGCCCGCTAATGCCACGAAATCCACCGCCATGAATAAACCGCTGCTTTTGGTGATTGCGTTCTTAAGTACCTCGGCGCGAGCGCCATTATTGCCCAACTTCTCAACTGCTTTTTGAACAAGAAATCCGATCCGCCAATGCGCGGGAACTTCAAACATACCCCTCTTCTCATCCGAAAGCAGGTCCGCCACATCGAAAAGACCTGTGACAAACGGTTCAATTTGCTGCGGTTCAATCTGCTCCTGATGTATTCCCAACTCTTCGATCGCTGCATTTAGGAGTCCCTTGGAATGCAGGTTCTCTAATTCCGCTCGCAGATTCTCACGATCCCCCCGGGCCCGCAACAGTCTCTGGACAACCGCCTGGGATAGTTCTTCCTCAGAGACCGTCAAGCGAAAATACCGATCGAACACCTTTGCGGAGCAAACGCGCAGATCGCGATACCACTCGTTCCCAAATTCGGACGCGTATTGCACTCCGCCGAGCGCCCACTCGATGGTAGGAAACAGGTGTTTAATCAGTTCCCTAATCTCGTCCCTGCGACTTTCAGACCCGATTTCCACAATGGAGACCACGGCTTTCGCAGCGACCTCGGACAAAGGCTTTTCTGGTCTGCCAGTGGCCGTAAGAAGGTCTTTGCTGGATTGTATTGCCCTGTAGACTTCCGGCTCGTACAAGCGAATCACTTCGAGCGTGATCAGGTCGATAGGATTTACCTCGAAAGCGCCGTCAGCCGAGAAGGAAGAAAACTGAAATGCCAGAGTCGATATGAATCGATTCACGTCCCTCAACGTCTCGAAATATGGACGGAGCCCCGAGAAGAACACGTTGCCCCAGCGTTTCTGTGAAAACCGCGGCGAGACGGCTTCGGCGGACAACAACGAATCGAGACGTTGAAAGAGCACCCGATGGATGCGCGCGGCATCGATCATCGGCACGTCGAACGCCACTTGCACAATCTTCTCTAAATAGTCTCGACCCGGCACGTTGAGAGCCTTGGCGATATTGCTTTCCACAATCGCTCGCTCACACAGGACTAGGTATATGAGATTAGGAAAATCTGCATTGGCCTTGATCAGTTGAAACACTTCGAGTATCTCTTGCGGCGTCAGACGATCGAGATCATCGAGGACCACCAAAATAGGCGCTGTTAACTTCCTGAGGTCACCAGCAATCTCTGTCTTAGCCTCGCTGATGCTCTTGGTCCCGATTTCTGTGCCGGCTTCCCACAGCTTGACTGTCGCGTCCATGAACTTGGAGACAAGCGCAAGGAGTCCCGCTATAAGAACTAAGCTTCCCAAAATGATCGTGATGATTCGCGAGTGAAGCCATGCGGCGCCGAGCGTCGCTACCCCAAGTATGACGAGAACGGTTCCAAATAAACTGCGAATCGCCTGGATCAGATCTCGGCCACCCTGAAGGCGGTGAGCCCATCGCCGATATCGGGCCAAAACAGTTTTCCGCAGGCGATTTGAACCTAGGTCGCCTCTCCCGAGCGCAACTCCAAGTTCATCGAAGAACGCCTCGCTCAATGTCGGTCGGTTTGCCAGCTGCCACGGATTGAAGTCGACGGTTAGGACCTCGGGAGAGTCCGAATGTAGGCAATCGAGAACCATATTCTTAATGGAAGACTTTCCGTTGCCCCACGCCCCATACAACGCAAGAACGAGGCTCTCTTGACCGGACCATGCGCGAATCGCATCAGCGAGGGCCTCAGAGAAACCACGACGATCGAGTACGTCTTCTTGTCGGGTTTCAATCGGCTTGTCTGCCGAAAGCCATTCCGACGGATGAGGAGTATTGCCCTTGTTTTTCATTGCCTAATTGTTCAGATTATATGCAGATATAGCGCTAACTCCGCGCAAAAGTCGACTAACCCCTGTGCAGGGTTTATAGACGGAAGCGTGAAAGTGAGCTCTGGATCACTAACACCCTTCTCTAGTGACTGCACTTCGGGGTATTGACGAAATCGAGGAATGATGCCAGAGTGATAATTGAGATACACGCAATGATGCGCAAACCCCATACCGATTGCTTCCCGACACCGGCCACGTTTACGTGGCAAGGAGCGGGTGAAGGTACGTTCATGTAGCGGGGGCGATCCATAGCGCGTAGTTTTTCTGAGCCTCCGATACAAATCGGGGGCTTTTGCTTTTTCGGCGCATTTCAAGGGTGCGCAGATAGGAGGCAGCGTCTTCTAACGGCCAGGATGCGGCCCTTTCAAGGCTGCGATGGGAGTTCGATTCTCCTCGCTGCTACCAAGTTATGAGTACACAAACGATTGAACTCGAAGGCTTTGAGATTGAACTTGCATCGGAACTCTACTGCGACCGTGGCGGAGATCATCGCGACTTGGTGGATCGTGCGCGTGCTGATCGCCGGAGGCTTGGCCACAACGTAGATGAGTCAGCGGTTTTGTGTGTCCGGGGCATGAAAGCAGTTCCGCTGAAGGTGTGATGCCGGGTCGTCTAGCGGCAGGACTCTGGACTTTGAATCCGGATACGGGCGTTCGAATCGCTCCCCGGCAGCCAGTTTAGAAACTTGAGCAAAGGAGGAAGTTCACCGAAAAGAAATTCGAGGAGTGGTGAAGGCTACGGTTACTTCTCTTGTCCAGAAAACACACCGTATTCCGAAGGTTCCCTCCTCAAAATTGCGAGGTCATCCAATTGGCCAGGATAACCGGCTCTGACCCGGTTCATGGACGTTCGAATCGTGCCCTCGCGGCCAATTTTTAAAAGTGGTCGCAGAGTCTAGCGGCAGGATGCCTGACTGTCTATCAGGAGGGACGGGTTTGACTCCCGTCGCCTCCACCAAGTCTTTTATTATAAACAAGTTAAGTCATTTTGACTTTTCAAAAAACTGAAGATTATCGAGCCAGAGTGAGTCTTCGGACGTGGGTTCCGGGGGGCTAAATGTCGCGTGATCTAATCCGTCATCACTTCCTAGCTACTGAAGTATTGCAACACCTGCATCCACTGCGAAAGCTCGAAGACCGCGAAAAGTTACCCCCATAAGCAAGACATTGGCGCAGCCACAAGACGGTCGCCGAAGGGGACTGGCTTTCCGCCATCGTAGAGAACCACTCCCAGCTTGAAGTTATCGCCACTAGCCTCCGCCAACTTTCGGAGTCCCTTGAAGTCACCAGCATTCACGGTCGCGCTAGCCTTGACTTCGATACCGACCAATGCACCACTTCCCGTTTCAATCACAAGGTCAACCTCGTCCTGATCTTTGTCACGGTAGTGGTATAAAGCGCAGCTCTCACCAAACCAAGGCGCCTGTTTCAACACTTCAGAGAAAACAAATGTTTCCAGCAGCGGTCCGAAGATCGAACGGTCTTTCGCAATCCGATCTGCGGTAGCCCCCAAGAGTGCGCCGAGCAGGCCGGAATCAAGGAAATGCAGCTTGGGCGTCTTCACCAAACGCTTCAACTGGTTCCGAAACCACGGTTCCACCCGACGAACCAAAAACAACTGCTCCAGAATGGCGACGTATTTCCTGGTGGTCTTGTCGTCGAATCCGACTTGCCCGCCAATCTGCGTGAAATTGGTGAGTTGTCCAGAGTGGTGGGCGAGAACCTGCAACAACCGCGGCATTTGATCAAGCTTTTCCACGTCGGCAACTTCGCGTACATCCCGCTGGACAATGGCCCTTATGTAATCCCGCGCCCATGTCTGGCGTCGCTTTGGATCTTCGCGCCGCAGCATTTCCGGGTAGCCGCCAATCAGCGCGGCTTGTACCAGGTCTTTGCCGATCATTGGCTCCGCGGGTTGGCCAAGTTTGCTATCGAAAGCTGCTTTGAGGAAACCTGGCTTCTTAACTCGGATTTCAGACCGTGAGAGGGGTAGAAGGCTCACGATCTCCATGCGCCCAGCTAGGCTCTCCGATATTTGAGGCACAGTCAAAATATTGGCTGAGCCCGTCAACAAAAATCGGCCGGCTCGGCGATCATCATCCACTGACTTCTTGATGACCCGCAGGAGTTCGGGCACTCGCTGTACTTCGTCGATGGTGGTTCGATCAAGACCCCGCACGAACCCAGTTGGATCGCTGCGTGCTGCAGCTAGCACCGTGTCGTCGTCCATGGTGATGAATTCGCGATTGCCCCCGACCAGATCGCGGACCAGTGTGGTCTTTCCGCACTGGCGCGGCCCCGTAACCATAACGACCGGTGTGTCCTTGAGCGCGGTGGCCACCAGTTCGGCGGAAAAGCGAGGAAAGAGCGCGTGATCGGTATCGTCCATGCCGGATCGAAGCCCCGTCTAATTCGGACTGAAGGTTCGTCTATTTCGGATTATAGGCTCGTCTGATCCGGAACGGAAGCTGAAACGGTGCCGACGCTCATGCCGGTGAGAAGGTCGAGTGTTTGATTGTCGAGGCGTCGCTTTGAGCCTGCGACGAGACTCGACCGATCAATCAGTTCCTGCCGGTTGGCTTCAGGAAAGCTCGCAGTGGGGACTGGATTTCTCTGTGAAGGAGCTGAGCGCCGAGGTTTTTGCACCTCTGCCATGGTGCGCGCTTCGGTCGGATCTACATCTCCAGCGAACGCTTGCGCGAGCCGTCGCGATCAATCCCGACGAAGCCGTGGTCGTCAGGCCGTACCTGTGCGGCAAGCGGTAACTGGCCCTTGTTTGCTCACACCTTCGAGGCTCTCACCTTCGTCCAACCCGAACGCAGCGATACAAGCCATGCTTCGTGAACCAGCACGGCATATGCTTGGTTCCGATGTTGATCTCCGCTATTATGCTCGTGCCGCTCTCATCGTTTCGCGGCCTCGGTCAGAAGTGGAGTACTCAATATGGCGGGGAGTCGAATATTGATCCAGCCTTCGATGTCTTGCATGACCAATTTCTTGTCTATGTCGTTGAGAAGGTCATGAAAGCCTCCTTCGTAGAGTTTCATAGTTTTGTCAGTGGCACCGACCATGTCGTAAAAGTGTTGGCTGCCGCTGGGCCGCGTATTCTTGTCGAGGATACCGTGGAGAATCAGGACTGGCAGCGTGATCAGAGGAAAATTCCTCTTGAGACGGTCGTCAGCACGGACCATCGCGGCCACAGTTTGTGACGGCTGAGTTTCGTGGGCGATCAGCGGATCTTCGTTCATGGCTTGCACGACTTCTGGATAGCGAGAGAATCTCTCATTCGGCAGGTGCAGAATGTGGGCATGCGGAGCAAGGTGGCCAAGTCCTTTGAAAACGGCAAGGGCAAAAGACGGTGCAGGTATCTCATAAGCAAAGCTTTCACAAATCAGACCGGCCAACTCGGCTTGGTGCTCCAGGGTGAAGAGGCAAGAAACGACACCGCCTGCGCTGTGGCCTAGCATGAAAAGGGGTAGATTCGGGTCTCGCGATTTTACAATTGCCACAACCGCTTCAACATCACTGACGTAATCTTCAAACTTCTCAACATAAAAGCGCTCGCCGTCAGAATTTCCGCGACCACGTAAGTCCAGGGCATACACGACCAAGCCAATCGCTGCGAATTGCTCAGCTACCCATCCGTAATACCCACTGTGGGAATTGAACCCAGGGACGATGACGACAGCCCCACGAGGCTCGCAGTCTGGACGCCACGATCGGAAGAAAATTTGTAGACCACTTACACCTTCGACTTGTTCTTGGTTCATTGCTCCTGATTGTTGCTGCATAGCAGTCTCCTTAAAACGAGATTTCCAAATGTGATGCATACTCTTCGAAGAGAACCGACGGTTTTGTTGCCTCGATTCTGTGGCTGTTGGAGCGATCTTACTTATTCTCCGCCAGCGACCAGAATCAACTCCCCACTGATCCAGCGCGAGTCGTCCGAGGCCAAGAATACAGCCGGCAGTGCGACGTCATCCGGTTCTCCCATGCGACCCAATGGAGTCAGCTCTACATAATGTTTCTGCATGGGGCTGTCGGCAAGACCGCCTGAGATAAATCCTTCTGTTGTGATCACACCAGGGTTGAGGGAGTTGACACGAATTTTTCGTGGGCCAAGTTCTTTGGAGAGCACCTTTGTGATTGCGTCTACAGCACCCTTACTCGCGGAAGAAATAACCGATTTGGCCGGTGCGACGGTGTTCACGCGAGATCCGATGTTGATGATGCTGCCGCCTTCGGCTGGGAAGAGAGGCAGTGCAGCTTTTGTTGTCAAAAGCAATCCCAGGACATTGAGGTTATGTTCGCGGTGGTACTTCTCGGCTGTTACATCTTCGAGTGGGCCGAAAGCGTAAATGCCTGCGTTGTTAACAAGAATATCGACCTTACCGTACGTCTTTTTCGTCTTCTCAAATAGCTCGGCTATCTCTCTCTCATTCGATACGTCGGCACCGATTGCAAATGCTTTCCCACCCGCCGCAATGATTTCTGACACGACCTTATCCGCCCCCTCTTTACTGGTGTGATAGTTCACTACGACCGAAGCGCCTTCCGATGCGAGCTGTTTGGCAATTGCAGCTCCGATTCCCTTCGATGATCCAGTTACCACAGCAACTTTATTCGCAAGTTTCATTGCGCTCTCCCTTTTGGACACTTCAGTCGTGCTGTACCTCATTTTCTTGAGTCGAAAGCATTTATTGCTCTGCGCCTATATTGAGTGCAACAACACAACCATTCGCAATTCGCTGAATTGACGAGCCCTTAGCCATTTATGGTGGGCCGTTTTTTCAGCGTTCGCTGAAACTTCGGCATCGAGCCTCGGCGTTAGCCCGGTGAGTTTGGCATTTTGGTGAGGGGATGCGTGGTGAGATGCGCAAGAATAAATACTTTGATGCTCTGAGAAAACATCGTCTTGCGGTGGTACACGCCTGTACATCTCTGACGGCTATCTGGAAAAGGCGTTATGGGGTCTTGAAGCGGTATCGGTTGATTCCCAGTTTTCTTATTTTTGACTCAAGCGTCTGCCGCGGGATGCCCAGCTTGGTGGCCGCGCCCCTGGGACCTCCGATGACTCCTTCGGCTTCCCGCAGTGCAGCCTCAAGCATTTCTCTTTCGCGCTCCACGAGGCTCGCAACGAGTGGGACGGATGTCGAGGCTGGTTTCGGCGCTGCCCGCGAAAGCCAGGTTTCCTCCACCCAGAAAGTGTCCCCGTCGCACAGGATCACTGCCCGTTCGATCACATTCTGCAATTCGCGAATATTCCCTGGCCAGTCATAGGCTTGGAATAGTTCGAGGGTCGTCTTGTTGATATTCCGGAACTTCTTGCCCGCTTTTGTTCCATATCGGTCGATCAGGTATTCGACCAGCAACGAAATATCGTCAGGCCTATCGCGCAACGGCGGCACTTGAATTGGGAAAACATTGAGCCTGTAAAACAAGTCCTGACGAAAGATACCTTCAGCAACGGCTAGGCTCATATCTCTGTTCGTGGCTGCCAATATACGCACATCGACTGCAATCGTTTGATTGCCTCCGATTCGTTCGAACTCACGCTCTTGCAGAACCCTTAGCAAAGCCACTTGCGTCTCAGCAGGAAGTTCGCCGACTTCGTCCAGAAAGACTGTCCCGCCGTCCGCCGCTTCAAATCGTCCAAGTCGTCGTTGCAGAGCTCCGGTAAATGCGCCTCTTTCGTGACCAAAGAGTTCGGACGCGATGAGATCACGAGGAATAGCAGCGCAATTGACCCGGATGAAAGCACGGCTCGAACGTTTAGACCCTTTGTGGATCGCTCTGGCAATCAGTTCCTTGCCTGTGCCGGTTTCACCCAGGATAAGCACTGTCGAGTCCGTCGGAGCAACTTTCGAAACGAGTGCCAAGACGTTACTCAAAGCGTCAGAGGAGCCCACGATCTCCTCAAACATCGAAGATCTTTCAATCTCTTCTCGTAGCGCAACATTTTCATTTCGCACTCTGTCTTCGGCTCGTTTGCGATCGTCGATGTCCGTACCGGTGGTATACCAGCGAACTACCTTTCCCTGCTTGTCCAGGAGCGGGTTGTAGCGGTGCAAGAACCAGCCGTATTTGCCGTCCTTGCGGAGAAAGCGTTGCTCGTTCTCAAACGGGATCCCTCTTCGAAGGCCTTCCGCCCGATCCGCTTTAACTCTCTCGATGTCTTCAGGATGAAAGGCGCGCGCCCGGAAAGTCTCGGCTCGAACATCGTCCATGGTCAAACCGCTGTAGTCGAGCGCCAGCCGGTTCGCATAGATGATGCGTCCGTCGGGTTGCATGACGACGACGATCTGGGCGATCGCATCCGTGATCAGGTGAAACTCCTCTTCGTCTCTCCGGAGTTGTTCATGCGACTTTCTGATCTCATCTAACGCATTCACTAATTCCGCCTGAGCTCTTCCCCGCTCAATCGCAATCAGCGCGATGTGGACAGCGCCTTCAATGAACTGGATGTGCTCGAGGGTCGGAGTTCTTGGTTCCGAAGAATAGATACAGAAGGTGCCGAGAACCTCTTGTTTCTTCGAAAGAATCGGCTGAGACCACGCGGAACGGAGACCATTGCGCAAGGCAATATGCCGCAAGTCCACCCATAAAGGATCTGTAGAAATATCCGAAGCTATGATCCTCTTCTTGAGAAAGGCGGCGGTACCACAAGAGCCTACCCAGGGGCCTATTGTCACCGGATTAATGAACTCTGCCCATTCTTTCGGGACTTTGGGGCCGGCTCCGAATCTAAGCTGCGTACCATCCGGCTCCATCAGCAAAATAGACGAGATGAAGTCCGAAGACTCGGCGTCAAAACGGGCGCACAAGTTCTCCAATACATCTGCAACGCCGGCTCCGTCGGAGATCATTTCCAGCGCGAGCTTTTCCGTCAGCAAGAGGGCTTGAGCGCGTTTCAGTTCGTTGAATTTGTTCTCTAAATCGTCATTGAGCTGAGGTTCCGGTACAGAACAATATTCAACTCTTTGGGCACGCTGGGTCGGCAGTGCATCCTTTTCGCATGCACCGTCTTTGGGGGGCGAAGCATCCGTTCCCACTCCGGACTCCCACGAATTCATAGACAAACCCTTAGATTGCCGGCGGGAACACTTTGATACAAAGATGTTTTGACCCTTGGTCTTAAACCCGTGCCCGCTATCGTACTCGTCGGCGCGGCCCTACGGCAACACCAAACACATTCAGCGAACGCCGAGCGGAGCTGAAGTTTCAGCGAACGCTGAAAAAACGGCCTCGCCTCATCTCCTAAGTGCTTTCAATTCAGCCGAACCGAATGGCGCTCCTTTTGCAATCTATACATTCGTCGAACGCCGCACCAGGAGAAATGACGCTAAAGATCGAGACACACGTTGACGGAAACAAACTGACAATCCGTCTGACCGGCCGAATGACAGCGGAATGTCTGGAACATTTGAAGGCTCTGCTCGGCGACGCAGGTTCCGGGACCGTTTTGAACCTAGGGGACGTGAGCTTGGTCGGGGTGGAAGTGGTCCAATTTCTCGCAAGCTGCGAAAACGCGGGTGTCGAGTTAGTTGACTGTTCTCCCTACATCCGAGATTGGATCGACAAAGAGCACGCCAAAGAAAGCAATCGGAATGGCTAAGGAAAGAGGAGTAAATATGAGTATCCATGTGGACCAATTCTCGAAAGCAACTTCAGTCAAAGGAACGGCCGTCATCACCGGGGCATCGACAGGGATCGGGAAGGTGTTTGCGGAGCGGCTCGCAAAGCGGGGGTACGACCTGATTGTAATCGCCCGCCGGGTCGACAGACTGAATCTTCTGTCAGCAGAGCTGAAGGATGAGTATGGCGTTTCCGTCCAACCGATACCAGCTGACCTTGCAAACTCAACTCAACTTCGTGATGTCGCCGAGATGATCGCAGCCGACGAGAGGGTATCGCTGCTTCTCAATAACGCCGGGACCGCCACGTTGGGAGCGTTTGTTGATGCAACAGCGGGCGACATTTCGGCCATGATCGACCTCAACATCGTGGCTTTAACGCGGCTCACGCTCGCCGTCTTGCCTGGCTTCAAGCGCCGCAATCGAGGTTCGGTTATCAATATCGGTTCGGTGCTCGGGCTGAATAGCCTTCCCGTCAGCAGCATCTACAGCGGCACAAAGGGGTACGTCTTGAACTTTACACGAGGTCTTCAGCAGGAGGTTGAGGGCACAAACGTGCGTGTCCAGCTTGTGCTGCCCGCGGCAATTGCCACGGACCTGTGGGACATCTCGGGCTTTCCTCTATCACAGCTCGATCCAGCGACTGTCATCACCGCGGAGCATGCGGTCGACGCAAGTTTGGCCGGATTCGATCTTGGTGAAGATTTGACACTTCCGTCCGTTAACGATCTCCAACTTCTCGCCAATTACGACAGCGCGCGGACCAGCCTGTTTCGCGCTTCTCTTACAAGTGAGCCGGCGAGTCGCTATTCCCTGAGTCCGCAAAGAATTGCGAAAGCGTCATAGCCAGACAGCTCCTGGAATCGTGGAGCGGATGAGAAGAAACAATCAACTCAACTTCTGCCCGCCTGGCTTTGGTCTCGCTGGCCAAGTTTCACAAGGAGAATAACGATGAGTCTACTAGGAGCGAGTTATGCTGCAACACTCTTGGCGCTGAGTTGCGCCACAACACTAACCTTTTCGACAAATGCTGCCGCTCAAGTTGATCCGAAAACGGCGGTCACCACTGTGCTGCTTGTGCATGGCGCTTGGGTGGACGGTTCCAGTTGGGCCAAGGTTATTCCCGCATTAGAGAGCAAAGGGCTGAATGTCATCTCGGTTCAGATTCCACTGACATCGCTCGCGGATGATGTCGCGACCACCAAGCGAGCCATCGCTCTTGCGGACGGCCCCGTGCTTCTGGTCGGTCACTCCTATGGAGGAGTCGTAATCACCGAAGCGGGAAGTGACCCCAAGGTAAAGGGACTCGTATACATTGCGGCGTTCGCGCCGGATACTGGCGAATCCGCGGTGACACTCTTAAAGACCGTTCCCGATTCCCCGGCCGGTGCGGAGCTAAGACCCGATGCAGCCGGTTTTCTCAAGCTTACCGAAAAAGGCATTAATGAGGATTTTGCGGAGGAACTCTCAGCGCCCGAAAAGAAAATCCTATTTGCGACACAGATCCCCACCTCAGTAACTGCTCTGGGAGCGCCCGTCAGTCAAGCTGCCTGGAAGACAAAACCTTCCTGGTTCCTCGTCACGACCAAAGATCGTGTGGTCCCCGTCGAATTGGCTAGAAACATGGCACACAAGCTGAATGCGGAAACTGTCGAAGTCGCTTCCTGCCACGCTGTCATCGTGGCGCACCCGGAAGAAGTAAGTTCATTGATCATCAAAGCCACCCAAGCCGGCGGGAGTCCCCGCTAAACAACGCAACCTCAATCGGAGGCCCGAATGGAGCCTCAAACAATTCATCAAGGAGACAAAATCATGACCGAAGAAGTCCTGACCGAATCAAGTTGCACCGCCACCATCAACGCTCCGATCGAGTTCGTCGACATACCAACCTGGCTATTCACGCTACCGGATGCTGAATACCAACGCTGCTCTCCGGCCCACATCGCCGCCGCCGCGACCACAACAGATGACGGTCGACGAATGTCGATCAATGTTGAGACCATCGGCGGCGAACTCATGGTGCAACACTATGTAGAAGACATCGGAGAAAAGCACCACTGCCGCGTGCTCTCAACGTCTGACCTGTTGACGCCTGCCGGGTGGACGACTACGAAAGTTCTCTGGGAGCTCAGTGTCAAAGCCATCGACGCAGAAACTTGCGAGTTGACCAACCATGTCATTGGCAGCACAACTCCAGAGCTTCTCAAGGCCTTGGGCAAAAGGGGTGTGTCGCTCGAGATGGCGAAGGCGTCGAGAGGCAATGCCACGCCTGCTCACAATGCGCAGGAAACGCCCTTCTTCGCCAAGAGTATCGAGAAGAAAGCGTTGGAAGCAAAAGCAAGCGCTCGAAAGATGAGGGCGGCCTGACTGTTAAGCCCTCGATCGCTTAGCATCGATTCTCACTGCCTTCAGATCAGAAAGGCACCAACTTTTTCCTTAAAGGAGATTTATGACATCCGCAACTTACGATAAAAAGAACACCGCGCTCTTGATCGTCGACCCGTACAACGATTTTATGAGCGAAGGCGGCAAGATGTATGCCACCACTAAGCCGACGGCCGACTCCGTTGGTTTCTATGAAAACATGCGGAAATTGATTCCTGCCGTGCGCGCAGCAGGAATACAGGTTTTCGTGGTTCCCCATCATCGTTCGCGTCCAGAAGATTTCGACAACTGGATGTATATAAACCCAATTCAGGTTCAATCGAAGGCTACGCAATCTTTTGCCGTCGATACCTGGGGGGGCGAGTGGCACCCTGAGTTTGGGCCAAGACCGGGCGACGTCGTGGTTCTCGAACATTGGGCGCAAAACGGCTTCGCCGGCACAGACCTTGAAGCGCAACTCAACCAGCACGGCATCGAAAAGATAGTTCTCGTCGGCTTTATCGCCAACTCCTGCGTAGAGGCGACGGCGCGCTTCGGCATGGAACTAGGCTTCCATGTGACCCTGATCAAAGATGCGACGGCGGCCTTCAACCCAGAGGGCATGACAGCTGCGCGAGTGAACGCGAAGCTCTTCGCTCACGCGGAATTGACCACCAACGAACTGCTCTCCGCTCTGTCTGACGCGGGGCGAATTCCGGCGCGGGATCAACCCGACGGAGCACTCGTCGGCGCTCACGGAATCAAGAACTGAGGCTGACGATAATGTCTACACTGTTGAAAATCGATGTTAGCTCGCGGGGAGATCGCTCGATCTCCCGTAAGCTAAGCTCGCTGTTCCTGGAACATTGGAGACTGGCGCACGCCAATGGCAAGATCATTGAGCGCGATATCGCCACGACCGACCTCCCGTTTGTGGAGTTCCCCTGGATCATTGCCAATGTCACAAAATTGTCAGCCCGAACCGAGGAGCAAAAGTCTTTGCTGCAACTTAGCGATGACTTGATTGCAGAACTCCAACAGGCCGATGAATACTTGATCGCAACCCCTATGTACAACTACGGGATTCCAGCCAAGCTGAAAGCGTACGTAGATCACATCGTTCGCGCCGGACTTACTTTCAAGATGAACGCCGATGGCAGTTATGTGGGGCTTCTGAGCGGCAAGAAGGCAACTGTCATCATCGCAAGCGCCGGCGAATACCTACCTGGGGCACCCGCTGAAGGGATGGATACGTTGAAGCCTTATTTACGAGAGATTCTCGGCTACATCGGAGTGACAGATGTCGTTTTCATTCAATCCGGTTCCACCTGGAAGGTGGACAGTGGATCGGCTCTGGCCGATGAGCACATCGCACCCTTGAGAGCTCAGGTTCAGCTGGCGGCCAGCACATAGGTCGCTGGTTGTCTCATTCGTCACTACATTCCAGCTGCAAGGAACATTTCGAAAGGACCCGATGGCTAGTGCGAAAGAACTATTGCTTGCATACATGGATCTGATGTAAGCGTCCGAGGTAGACCGTGTTGACAGTGGTGGGTTTTTAAGTGTCCACCAATGTGGGAAGTGGACACCTGGAGCTTAAGGATTAGTGATTGATCTCGTCGGTGAAGATGCCCAGGGTGAGGGCCTTGTCGATAGCCTGGTCCAGGCGGGTGAGCAACTGAAACAAAGTCTCACCACGGCGGCGCACCAGCATGGCGTAATTGCAGTCCTCACGGCGGCGGTAGCGACGCATCCGACCGGGCGCAGCATGCCGATGGTGATCTCGCCGTCCTCGATCAGCTGCGCGATGTTGGGAAGCGACAGGACGCCCACCGCGCCCTCTGCCTTGACTTGCGCTTTCTTTTTTACACGCGGGCTTGTGGCGGGACGCTGGCGACGAGATTCCACGGAAGCAACTCCTCAATGCGGTTAATGGGATGGTCGGCGATACGGGTCAGCACC
>Ga0181528_10001442_pt1 | contig 14821 bp, 15 predicted proteins | sample PEATcosm2014_Bin_47_FD_119742 | JGI IMG/M metagenome (GOLD analysis project Ga0181528, IMG submission 119742) | Peatland microbial communities from MTU Mesocosm Facility, Houghton, MI, USA - PEATcosm2014_Bin10_10_metaG | ecosystem: Environmental > Terrestrial > Soil > Wetlands > Peat | place...
AGATTGGGAGCTGAAGGCCGTCATTCTCGACGGCGATTGGACGTTCGTCACCAAGAACAGCGTCGATTTTCGCGGCCCAGACAAGTCGCCCGGTTCCAATGGGCAGTATGCGGATGTGGCGGTACATGCCGGCCTGATATGCCTCAATGGTCCGGTTGGTATGGACCTCGAACTTCAGATCGAGTTGTTCGAGGCCGCCCTGGATGAGCTCGACCTCGACAGCAACCTGGTAAATCAGGTGCTAGATGTCACTTTGCGTGATTCAGAGGAAGAAATCGAGATATTGCGATACAGGTTGCCGACCTGAGATACCGTTCTTGTCACTCGACCAGCTGCCGGAACTCTGCGGTGCCAAGGCATGGACCTGTACCCAGCGTAGCGAAAACCAATATCGCGGCTATCCGAGTTTCTCCAGCTGGGCGCCCAGCAGTAGCGGCTCGCGACGCAGTCTCACTACGTCGAGAACGAAATTAATATCTTTGGTCGCGCGCGCACGCTCCATCATGAACTTCATTGCCTGTGCGCCAGCAACCACAAACTCGTCGGCGGTTGTTCCCAGGGCATACAGGAGTTCAATTACGTACGTTTTCTGTGGTTCTGGAATCACGCGCTCCTCCACTTCGGCTGAATCACATTGTTCAGCAAATACTCGGCTTGCTTCAGGTCACGTCCGCCGCGCGCGTAAAGATCCAAATAGGCTTGGATTCCACCGGCATGCGGTCCAGTTGTTTCTCCAGCATGGACTTGATACTGCGGTAGGAGTAGACGGTCAAGAGACAAGCCCGCTGGGCGGCGGCTTCCAAGCGCGCGTGCGAGTACTGGTCGGCCAACCGCAGGATGCCGAGGCAAGAGCGATACCCTTGCTCGGGGTGCGGCCGCGTGGCCATGATCTGCTCGATCACTTTGCCGGTTGCAGGACCGATGGTTTGGGCCCATTCAATCAACCGCGAGGGCGTCCACTCCAGGTGACGTTGATGAGATTTGGGCCGATGTTCGTTGATGGTGGTTGCCTGGTAGGGAACGTAACCGCGGACATGCGAAGCTACCCGCTGGCCGCGATGGAAGATCTCCACGGTCGTAGCAGTGGCCCGGATCTCAACCGTTTGTCCGGTCAAGGTATAAGGAACACTGTAGTAGTGGCGTTCCAGTTCTACGTGGTAATCGATATTGGCGGTGGCTTTCTTCCAGGCTCCAAACTCGTAACGTTGTTCTGGAAGTGGAAGCAAAGCCGGCCGATCCACAGTCTCAAACAGACTCTGGCGACTCCCTTCGCGTTTGCGGAAGCGACGCTGGTTCAAGCGTTCCAGTAACTCGGCAATCGCCTCATTCAGCGACGCCAGGTCAAAGAACTTCTGCTTGCGTAGCACTGCTACTATCCAGCGCTCAACGACTTGCACGCCAACTTCTACTTTGGATTTGTCCCGGGGTTTAAAAGGCCGGGCTGGCGTGACCGCCACGCCGTAGTGGGCCGCCATCTCTTGGTATGTGCGATTCAGTTCCGGTTCGTAGCGACAGGCGCGGCTTACTCCGGAACGCAAGTTGTCGGGCACGATTACGGCTGGCAAACCACCCAGAAACTCGAAGGTTCGCAGGTGGGAACCAGTCCAGTCGCACAAGCTCTGCGTCCAGGTAGCTTCCGCGTAGGTGTAGTTGCTGGCACCCAGAACCGCGACGAAGATGACGGCACGGTGAGCCTCTCCGGTGGTACCGTCATACACCGCAATCGTGTCCCCGGCATAGTCGGCAAACAGTTTCTCGCCGGCGCGATGCTGCTGCCGCAATACCACGTCGCGCTTGTGCAACCACTCCCGATAAAGATCGCAGAAGCGACTGTAGCGATAACCGTCCGGATGGGCGACGCGATACTCCTCCCAGATCAGTTGGAGGGTGACGTGGGAGTGGCTTTGCAGTTCCTGCTGGATCACCGCAAAGTCAGGGGCTGGGTGCTGCCGTCGAGGGATAGGCTTGGGCCGGTCACCCCACAGGGTGAGTTCGAGTTTGTCGTCGTCCCAACCCTCAACCGCCGACCAACTCAGTTCGGCCTTGGCTGCGGCCTGAAGATAATCACTCACCGTGCTGGGCGAGATCGAACAACTACGGGCAATCTGACGTTGCTTGAGACCGAGCGAATGAAGCCGCAGAACTTCCTTGATTTTCACGATGGACAACCTTTCTTGAGGCAAGTAGGAACCTCCACCGTAAGTGGAACCCTTGCTGCCTCTGGTTTGTCCAGCGTGCTTCTACCTCTAAACCTTCGATTCCGACATCATGCCGAACACGGTTCCGACAACCTCATTCTCTGTCCACCATCAGATCGGAACGCTGCTCGACATCACTTCGGAATCATGTTCGCCATCATGTCGGAATGCCGTTCGCCATGGCCTCGGAATCATGCTCGCCATCGCGTCGGAATGATGTTCGCCATGGCTCGGATTCCGCAACTTGCGTCACTTTGTTCCTCCTTGTCGCTCATTGTCTACGAATGAAGACCATGGACGCTGATACAGGTCAAGCACGAAGTTCCCCTGTCGTTGAATTTAAATTGCAATCACAAGTTCTGACACCTGATTTGAGACCTATGTCGATCTACGACAACCTCAGACTTCAAGAGGCTCGGCCCTCGGACCAAGCGTTGAGAGGTCATCTGGATCTGGACGGTTTTTTTAGTTGCGAAATCCCTGTCAGGGGGCGGCCGAGAAACCGTCTAACCAGCGGTGCCGCCAAGGATGCAAGAGCCTAGCACACAAGCTCCTGCATCGCGAACTCATCCTCTTTCGCTGTGGCACTCTGCGCATGCAAACTCGCGCTTGTGATGGCAACCGTAACAAAACTCCGCAGAGTTCACAGAAGGCTTGTGCATTCTGTGGCAGTTGGCGCACTCCCCGGCTTTTGCATGGGTGGGAGTCTTAGGCAAATCGTGGGGGTTGACTACACGTCCCTTCACATCGGTCAGCACCCTAGTGTTAGCTGTTTTCTTCGCAAGATCCCCACGAGTTCCATGACAATTGAGACAGAACTCTGATGGATACCTACGCTGCCTGATCACCGGTTTTGGGGCCACCGCATTTACATGGATCTCTTTTAGCGAAGGCACATCATGACAACTGGAACAATTATCGATTCCGGCCCGCACGTGGACGCCGATCAGCAGCTTCTCGTCTTTCATAGAATCCACATATTTTGCGTGACACTTTGAGCACTCTGCAGATTGGGTCCATACCGTACTTCCTTGCGAATCTGAGCCGCCATTTCCCGCCGACGCAGATGAGTCCGCACAATTTGCATAAGGTACCGAAACAAGAAAGAAAGCAGCGGCCATTACGCTGCCAATCACGAATATTCTGTTCATTTACCTATCCTAAATACTGCGCATGCCGCAAGTGAGAACCTGTAAGCTTACAGGCTCTCACTAGAGGGTTAGGTTACGCGTTGCGGGATTGGAACACCTGGCTCATTGGGAGTGGTTCTACGTCAGGCAGATCTACACCAGCACCATGCCTCGCAGCAATGTAACCGCTTACACACGCCCGCCCTAAGCTCCCGAAATCAGCATCCATACTGTACTCAAGTCCGTTGAATCCGCCGGCGACGTTGCCACAAGCGTAAAGCCCAGGAATTACACGGCCCTCTTCGTCTAGTACCTGGAAGTTGTCATTGACCATCGCACCGCCTTGGACCACAAGCAGACCGAGACATGTCCTGCATGCGTAGTAAGGGGGCTTCTCTATCGCAATCATTAGTGATGGGTCTTTCCCAAAATCCTCATCATGCCTTGCCTTGCAAAGCTGGTTGTACCTAGTAACGGCGTCGCTGATGGTCTTGACGCTGGTATCAGCGCCAATGCCCAACGTGGGACCTTCTACCATCATCTTCGTAGCCAGTTCATCGATCGTATTGGCTTTCAGGATCACTCCAGCTTCAATCATCTTTTCGGTGTTTAACTTTGTATTCATCGGTAAGATGAATGGAAGCTTCCTGGTGGTCATCCTTCGGCAGACGGTCCCGCCCAGCCTTTCCAGTACGTCATCATCTCGCCATTGCTCATCAAAGATGGTCCACATCATGCTATGGGGCTGCATATACATGGAATGGCCAATTCCACTAAAGGGCGCTTCTTCATTCATGAAGCGTAAACCGTTGGCATTCAGGTACAGCCATGGCTGCCGCGCAATGCCGACATAGTCCAGCTTCAGCTTGGCTATGCACTCAGGACTCATTCCGTCCCAAGTCATCGAACAACCGGGCCAAGGTTCCATTCGCGCGCCGATCCATTTAGCCATAAGGTACCCGTCACCAGTATTTGTCTTTTTTCCGACAACTACCTTGTACGCCTTGTATTCTGGGAGATACTTCTTAACCATCTCCGTATTGCCTTCATAGCCGCCCGTGCATAGAATGACTGCCTTGTTCGCCTTTATTTTTAAATATCCCTTCGGCCCCTTTGCAATTACACCCGTGATCCTGTTTCCTTCTTTCAGCAATTGCTTCACAGGGGTTTCGTATGTGATCTGAAATCCATTGTCGTTCAGATGTTTTTCAAACGCCTGTTCGGCGCGTCCGGCAGGAATCACATGACCCATGGGATGCCAATAAACCGACTGTCCAGGTCTGGGCGGAGGTTGGGTCGGAAGCGCCTGTTGTCTCTTCTCCGCATGTACTTCGATCGGAATTGTATCCGGATCAATTCCCTGTTCTTGAAGGATGTCCAGCCACCAATTCGCTACCAGTTCACCGTATCTCGCTATCTTATTGATCTGCCTTTGGTCGCATCTCCATAGTGACGCTCTCGCCTTCGCCGCTACAAGGGCCTCCTTGTCCAAAGGAATCTTTCTCTCTTTGTACAATCTACTTCCCACAAATCCGTACCACGCCCCGATTGCGCGTGATTTGTCAGGTCTATCAGGGGTAGGAGTGGCTTCTGCTTTCGACAATTTCTCGAGAGCGATGACTTTTGCGCCTGTCTCAAGAGCAGAGGCGATGCACGGCATCCCGGCGGCCCCGGTGCCAACTATGACGATGTCCACCACCTGCGTTTCGGCGATCTGTGAATCGGGGATTGCTGGGGGCTGCTTTTCAAAATCCCAAACCTGATCGGCCAAAGAAACACCGGAGGTACCAGTGCATAGCTCATGCTTAACGGATCCAACTAAGGGTGCCGCCGTGGAGAGCGTTCCGGCGGCTATAGCGGCACCCGTTCCGAGCAGAACTTGGCGCCTGGAGAACTGGCCTTTCTTACTTTCATTGCTTTTCTCGTCAGACATTAAGTCTCCTTAGATATTCGTCACTCTTGTCTTTGTAATCATCTATGACATATGACACACGTCAGTGGTCACTCAGGGAAACGGAGAACCGTGCTACTGAGAGCGCCGAATTAAATCTCTAACGGGACTCAGTGTGCAATTGAACGTGCGAGTAAAGATGGAGCAAGCGAATGGCCAACGATTGGAGGAGGATAGAATACTGAGAACGAACGACTTAACGATGTAGCTCCGAGTTCTCGCACCGTTTGTTTAGCGACTTTGCAATTGCAAATATGCAAAGTCATTCTGACAGCAAACCAAGGCGTCGCATCTTTCGCCACAACGTCGAGATATGAATGTTCAGAGCTTTTGCTGTGGCTGTACGATTTCCACCAAAAGCTTGCAACGCGTCCAGAATGACTTGCCTCTCTCCGTCTCTTAGGCTACTGCACCCGTTCGCCATCAGAATACCGCGAGCAGCTTTCGTTTTGGCGATTCGCACGAGGTTGGTTGGCAGGTCCGACACCTCAATCACGGTACTCGTCGCCACAATAATCGCACTTTCCACAGCGTGCTTCAGTTCACGCACATTGCCAGGCCATTCGTAGCTCGTCAAACGTGACATGGCCTCCGGCGATACCGCCTTTATGTGCTTGCCGAACTTGCAGCATGTCTGTTCCACAAACAACTGAACAAGAGGTGGAATGCTATCGCGACGTTCACGAAGTGGAGGAAGATCAATAACAAATGAATTCAGTCGAAAATAGAGGTCAAGCCGGAATTCACCCTTCTCGACCATCGCCGGTAGATCCCGGTTGGTCGCTGCGAGAATGCGTGGACTTACGCGTATGATTTGGGTGCTTCCGACACGGCGCACCTCTCCGTTCTCGAGAACTCGCAGCAGCTTTGCTTGAAGGCTCAACGGCATCTCTCCAATCTCGTCAAGGAAAAGAGTGCCCTGAGATGCGGCTTCAAACAATCCCTGTTTGTCGGAAACAGCGCCCGTAAACGCCCCTCGCACATGCCCAAATAACTCAGATTCCAAAAGCGTCTCCGTCACTGCAGCACAATTAATTGACAGTAGAGATCGCCGGCTTCTTGCACTCTGGTTGTGTATCAGGTTGACCACAAGTTCCTTGCCGGTCCCCGTTTCACCGTGAACGAGGACTGGTGTATCTAATCTCGCAACCGCCATGGCACGCTCGAGCGCCAACCACATGGCTTTCTCGCGGATGATGAATCCGCTTGCCTCCGTGATCTTCTCCAACTTGCTTCTCACAGAGCTATCACGCAGTCCCGAAGAGCTTAAATTGTGCAAGTCGCGTGTACGTGTACGCTCGATATGCCACTTACGATGCAATTCGTACTGCTGAGTTCTAAACTTTTCCGCGTCCTTCGCGTTGGCAAAGCCAAACAGTGATCGGAAGAGAGGTGCTTCAGCAAGCCATAGTTCCGTGTCGTTGCCGAGCAGTTCACAAGTGGAAGCTCCCTGAGCGACACAGCGCACTTCTTTAACATAAACCTCTGCTCTGAAATGCGCGCTACAGTATCCACTCGCAAATCCCGTTGTCCACCAACAAACCGGAAAGCTGCTGCGCCCGAAATTGGCGATGAATTGCTCAGCTTCCGCCGAGTCATGCATGTCTGATTCAAAATGATATTTTGCCGGTGGCTCCGTGGCCTTTGTGTTTTCGTATTTTCCGAAGCCGGCGACTTCATGGTATCGAACTGCGGCGGTAACCTTGTGCGACTCGCCGAAAACTTGCTCAGCTGTCAGGCAGCTATGGAAACCATGTCTATACCCGAATTGGCTGATGACCGTCCGCGCTTCTTCAACCCCAAAACGCTTAATGAGAATGTCTTGCAATGAGCCGAAGGACGACGCAGTAAAGACAAGCATCCTCTCGTCCTCACAGAAGATCTTGCCTTCGCCCAAATGAAATTCCAGAAGTTTCAGAAGATGGAAATCGTCTTCCTGCATTTGATTTTTCATACAGCGGGTCTTAAACACTGCGTCTCCAAAGTGTCTCGAATAGCAGAGAGTAATCGTCGAACATATTCTGTGCAACTATTCAATGACTTCGGCATGCCTGCGAGCAAAGGATTCCCACTGTGAACTCGCCTTGCCTGCTTTTCTCCCGATTAAGTTTGCGCAGAGTATCCAGAACCGTCGCAGTTTTGCGTTACATTTCTGCAATGCGGTATCCCGCACAGCGAAGTCCCATTGCACCGGACTACGACCACATCACGTCAGCGATCGGAGCTGCCATGATCGGATGGTATGGGGCGTCGATGCTGTGCTATGTCACGCCAAGGAACACCTCGGTCTGCCCAACGAGAAAGATGTGCGCGACGGCATTATTGCCTACAAGATCGCGGCCCATGCTGCCGACGTTGCGCGTCATCGGCCGGGCGCCCGCGACCGCGATGACGCCCTCAGCTACGCGCGCTGCAATTTCGACTGGGAAAAGCAATTCGAGTTGTCTCTGGACCCGGAGACGGCGCGCGCCATGCATGACGAAACGCTGCCCGATATTAATCACAAAGAAGCCAAGTTCTGCTCGATGTGCGGTCCCAAATTTTGCTCCATGAACTACTCGGCTAAAGTGGATGAATACTTAAAACAGGAGCAAGGGATCGTGAAGAAAGGAAAGTTACAGGGGCATAGATACCATTGTTCTCAAAAGCACACGAGGTGCGTTGCCGGTGTGGTGTTCAAGACAGCGTCTGGACGCGCTCGTGACGTGGCTGTTCGCATGACTAAGCTTGACGGTCTAGAAATCACTGGAATAGACGCTGATAGCCAGATCGCAGCGATTTGGAAGCGGCAGTCATTTGCATCGTTAGAACAGGGCGTCAACTGTGCAATTACTGATGAGTCAGGAAATCCTCGCCGAGATGGCCCGTTCGATGCATCAGATTCAAATGCGATGAGAGGTATTCGATCTTGGACCTGATTTCAAAAAAGGTATACACCGTGAACGAGCTGGGAATCGAGCCTGGCTCGAATTGTAGTGTGGGTGCAAGTTCCTGAGCAGAGAGTCTGTTGCCGTACTGGATTATCGGGGCACCACCGGTCGATTGCTTCGGTCGCGAAGGCACACACGGTAACGGATCAATTCGGAGGGCCACCAGATCAGCATCGGCAGGTGGTAAGTCAGATTCCAGCCAAGGATTGAGGGTTGTCGCGGATAAGCGGATTCGTCAGCATCCCTTGTTCCGTCTCCGAAGTTCTCGTTCTAGCAGGGCGATCGCCGTTCCTGGTTTCACGTATCCGTACTTATTGCCATTGATCGCAATGGTCGGGCCCGAGGGGCAGTTCCTGACACAGAGAGTCCCGCAGGCTCGAAAATTGACGCCAATATTGTTGCGTTCCAAGTAGGCCTTAAGATCGCGAAGGTTTTCCGCATTGCCACGTGCAAAACAGGAACTGCCGAGGCAAATCACGATATCAATTGGCTTATTGTCCACGGAATGTAGCTCCTCTACGATATTTGGCTAGTGCGGCTACGGTTCTGAAGCGGAAAGGCCCCGATTTTTGAGAGGTCTTCAGGGTCCAAAATTTCTTTTCTGCTGCGAGGCTGCTTGGGGAACGGGATCTTTCGCTATTGTCATGGACGACGTCGCGACAAGGACATCGCAGCCACGCCTGAAGGATTGCAAATGATGCCGCATCGCCTCACGTGCTTTTGCGGGATTGCGTTGCCGGAAGCTTTCGAGGATCTTGAGGTGGCACCGGAGGGCGTCCTCCATGCCTTCTTCCAAAAGTAGGCTCTTGGTGATCAACTCCATCGCCTGTTCACGCATGTTCGAAAGATTATTGAGCACTTCGTTCTTGGCAGCCGCTGCCGTGGCAAGATGGAAAGACAGGTCAAGCTTGGCAAACGCATCGACGTTGTGGACCGAAGTCTTCATGCGCTCCACCAGAAGTTCCAATTCAGTAAGTTCTTCCGGGGTAATGCGTTCGGCGCACAAACCAGCGAATTCGGTCTCCAGAAACACCCGGGCTTCGATAAAATCGGTCAGCGACTTTTGGTTGGTCAGCGCTCCGCTATTCGGCCGGCTGATGAAGTGGGCCGATGGTCGCTCAGCAACATAGCTTCCCCCTCCGGCGCGCACGCGAATCAGACCAATGAAGGTCAGCGAAGCAAGCGCCTCGCGTAGACTGGAACGACCGACATCAAGGGCCTTGCAGAGCTCTGCTTCCGAGGGAAGTCTCTCACCTGGCTGCCATTCGCCGGAGGTGATTCGGGCAGCCAGACGCTTCGCTACCTGCCCACTCAACGTGGAGCGAGATATTGGATCTATACGCTTTACCATGATTAGTACCGCCCGTCGCACCCGCGACTCACCGATAAATTTCTCTCTGACGTTCGCTCGATTCAGATTCTAGCGAACGTCGGAGGTGCGCTCTGCAAAGAGGGACATACTGACCTTTGCCGATGAGCCTAAAGTTCTCATCCCGACGATTCCGAAGCGCACCATCTTGCTCTCCCGATTCATCGATTCAATAATTCCCTCAATACTGCCCGAGAAATGCAGGGAGCAGACACTCGACGTCATCATCAGCGATTGCGGAGCCGACGTCCTTTTCTAAAGATGCGAACGACCGCCGCTTCCAAATCGCCGCGACCCAGCTATTAGCGTCTACTCCAGTGATTTCCAGACCGTCAAACTCAGTCATGCGAAGAGCTACGTCACGGGCGCGTCCAGCCGCTGTCTTGAACACCACACCGGCCACGCACCTAGTGTGCTTTTGGGGACAACGGTATTCGGCAGACCTCGTTACCGGGGCGAAAAACTTGGCTGCTTCGAAGCACATCACACTTCCGGTCGACGTGGACTTATCGCCCCGCACAGCAATCGCCTTCCCATCTTGCATCCCGACACTCAGGTTGCAAGCAAGGCTGCAATGCCTGCATTGCCGGTCAACCCATCGGAAACTCTCACCCCAAGTCTCCCAAGGGCCCATACCTGGAGGGACTCCAATCGCCTCTGCCGCCGCCGCAGCGGCATGCCTTTGCAGGAAGTCCCTTTTTGAGATACTCGTTCCTCGCTTCACTGTAACTCCACTAAAACTTCTTTACACTGGCGTAAGTACCTACCTGCCCCGCACCCATTCCGGTGATGGAGAAACGAGCCCCGCTTTAGACGAGGCCCATAAGAAGCTACATCGGAGAAGGAGACAAAACCGATGCAGTCCATACACCGACCCAGGCAGTCGCGCGGAAGAGCGGCAATAGAGGAGTGCAAGCCGGTCTCTGCAACCGCGCATCCAGTTCAGATTCAGGAGGTACGGCGATTATGAAAGCAAGTTGTCGGCCAAACTCGCCAGAGGCGCAAACTCGATGATGAACCGGTGAGTTCGCGGACGGTCGAATCGGTAGGCTAGTTTCATGGTTCAGAATTGATAAGTCATAAAGTGCAGAACTGAATGATGGGATGAAATCCTTCCGTTTGACAGACAACGCGCCACGAACATTCCACCTAGTTCATAAGATCGGGCAGGTCACGGGGCGGCTGGCATCGCGGGCAGCGCCGGCGTTTGTGCCGCGATCGGCTGACCGTGTCTGAGTTCGAAGCTTTCGTCCGGCTGTTGTGCCCGAAGGCGGAAACCGATGGCCTCGGAGAATTTAGTAACAGTCTGGTCTGCCAAGGGATTCGTGTAGGGAGATAGTGTGGCAGCGAGTTTCGTCGGGCCGACTGCCATCGACATTACTGGAAGCAAATTTGCAGCGGATCTGGCTGCTCAAACATGGGAAAGAACATCGCGCTCGCGACTCTCACCCAGCGCGACTTGTGAATCTCGAACTCCCGATGAGAGCGGAAGGCAAACTTTGCGGAAACATGCTTCATGGACGCGTAGCTGGCGTGAAAGCCGGAGCAACGGATGTGAGGCAACCATGGCTGCGATGTAGATGGCACCATTTCAGGCATCATCTCAAAATGCAATGAAACGATTCATAGCCTGTTAGAGGTTTGTCATATTGCAACCGCAGCTAACTCCTTGAACTCAAGTTTCGCAATCGCTTCACCTTTGCCTTCCATTTAGCCCCTGCGGTAAAGCGTGCAAACTGCATCTGTTGTGAGTCGGCTAAGTTCTCTCACCACCTGCGCACGGGGCAGCCGATTCGACCTTCTGCTAACCTTCTGGATCATCATCGATTTGCGCCTCCATTGAGTTTGGCCAACAACCTGCTTCCATCATCAATGTACCTCCTGTAACTGCAATGGATGCGTGGTTGCGGTGACCGGCTTGCAGAGACCTCCTAGCTCTCTTCCGTGTCGCGCAATTGTCCGGGTTCGTCAAGTTAGACCGCGTCGGTGTCGTCTCCTCTGTCCGATGTGGCTCATGGGCCCCGTTGAAAGCGGGGTCCGTTTTTCCTCGAACGGAATGATTCTGGTCCGGGTGGAACTTACATCAGATTAAAGAGCTTTATTGGACTTAAAGTGAAGCGAGAAACGAGTATCTCAAAACCGGACTTTCTGCAAAGGCATGCCGCAGCAGCAGCGGCAGTGGCGTTTGGCATCCCTCTAAGTATGGGCCCTTGGGAGACTTCTGGCTCTGGCGATCATATTCTCAGAGACGACACACGCCTTGTGCAATAGCTGACTTCTTTTCAGATCGCATTCGACGAGCGTTCGGTGTGCGCTGAACGCCATTCATTTCTGCATTTTAGAGTTATCAATTCTGAAAAATGAACGACCATTTGCCGACTCGTTTTCATTGCTAAACCACTGATTCCTCGACGCGTTTTCCTGTTTTCGAATTTGGCAACCAAACTGCAACTGTGTTTAGCGTCTCCCTGAATCTGAAAGAACGTGCTGTTCGCACGACCGGTTTCGAATTCGCGGCAGCCATGGCGAATTGGGAGCGGAAATGGTGGTCAGGTATTCGCCTGTGAGTGCCGAAAGAAGCGGCTCTACAGCAGTAACGGATTTCGGTATTGCCGTTGCTGCAAACAACGAACTCATGCCTGTCTCCGACAAGCCGATCGAAATTGTGATTTGCCTTGGCAGCTCTTGTTTCGCTCGCGGCAATGCCCAAAACCTGCGTACTGTGAAGACATACCTTGAACAACGCGCTGTTGCAGTCAAGCTCTGTACACGAGGAGCACTATGCAGCGCAAATGCGCCAAAGGACCCTATATTGTGGTTGATGGTATTCAGCACGATCACGTAAAACCAGGCTGCGCGATAGAGCTCATTGAACAGGCGATCACACGCTGGGGGTGGTAGTGGACGCCACCGATCTTGTCGCGCTCTCTCTGTTCACGGAGATCTGGGTTGATAGGATTCGACTACATCGGTTTTTGTTCTCCTGGTGGGGCCAGAAGAATGCTCACAGAACGGGACCGTAATGGAGAACAGAGTTGTATATCTCATCCGGCACGGCAAAATTCAGCAGGAGGATGACCAGCGCCGGTACATAGGTCAGATCAACCTGCCGCTGGCAGAGGAAGGAATCCAACAGGCGCGGAATTTACAGAGGAGATTTGAACGGAGCGACATCAGCGCTATCTATTGCAGCGACCTGTCGCGTTCGATTAAAACCGCAAGGATCATCGCTGGCTTTCGAAAAGTTCAGGTTGTAATTCGCAAGGATTTGCGGGAAGTCTGCATGGGCGACTGGGAAGGCTGCACGTTTGGCGATATTGCGCGGCGCTTTCCAGCCGAGTTTAAGGCAAGGGGCAGCGATATCGTCTCCTATCGGGTGCCCGGAGGCGAAAGCTTTGCCGACTGCAGTTCGCGCATGGTGGCCGCACTGGAGGATATCCTGGGATCTTCCTGCGGCAATATCGTAATCATCGGTCATGCCGGAGGGATTCGGTTGCTGTTGTGCCATATGCTCGAAATGCCGATCGCGAACCTCTTCCGGATCGGTCAGGATTACGGATGTTTGAACGTGATTCAATGCGGCGCTACGGGTTATCAGGTCAAACTGGTGAACGGTAGTGGCCGCAGCGGTCGCCGATAGTGGAAGTCTTCGGACCGCACAGTTTCTCCGCAACGGGCGATTAGGAACTCTATTCTCCACTGCTCGACTGCCCACGGTCGCAATTCGATAGACTGAGGCCAGAACGACGCGTTGGAAATTTTCGTTGACCGGGGTTGGGCTGTGCAGACATCACAGCTTGGAGCTGTTATGGGCAGCAGTCGTACAGGAGTCGATTACCGCTTGTTCCTCTCGGATGAGGTTTGCGAATACATGATCTCGAAAAGCGAAGAAGAGTTGCTGAACATTGCCGTACAGCAGGCCGTCCAAGCCCACGGACACCGGGATACGCCAGCACTCCGCGAAGAGTTACGCTCAATGCTCTGTGAAGAACGCAAGAGGCGAAAGTGCTTAAGGATTCCACCGCGACTTGAAGTGATGAAGTTGGATGCGGTGTGCTACTCGGAAAGCAAGCCGGATGAGAGGTCCGCAGGCTTTCGGTTGGACGGGCATGCGTACCTGGTCGAAGAGACGCTCGATTCACTGGTACGGCCCCGAGAGGTCGATACTGTTATCTCGGATTAGTCCGCAACTTCATTTTCTCCAAGGCGGGCCGGAAAAGTTGCAACCCAAAGTTCTGTTTGAGCTGGCAGCGCGAGAATGCGATAGACGCCTTGCCCAGTACCCAACAGCGGGGATTAGGCGTTCGCTATGCCAGCGTTTGAACCTGGATATCTATTCGATTACAGCGTCTACACAGCATCGGGCTCGGACGAGATGGTGCGACTCTTAGGTAAAGTTTTTACCCAAGGTGATCCACCTGCCGTTGCAGCACGGCTGACCGCGTCTGAGTTCGAAGCTTTCGTCCGGCTGTTGTGCCCGAAGGCGGAAGCCGATGGCCTCACGATTGTTGCCCGATCACGTGAAACGGGCGAGATGATTGGAGTACTGCTCACGGAAGATTCAGCGTCAGAGCCGCCTCAGGGAATGGATCGTCTAAGTGCGAAGTTCAATCCCATTTTTGACATGCTTGACCAATTGGGAGTCGCCTACCGGGACGGCCGGACAGTGCGCGCGGGCGAGTCGCTGCATCTCTTTCTCTTAGGGGTTGCCCAACAATTCACCGGCCAGGGTGTGGCTCACCAACTTGTTACTAACTGCGTGGCGAATGGTCTCCGCAAAGGCTATCGCGTGGCAGTCACCGAGGCCACGAACAGGACTTCACAACACATCTTCCGAAAGCTCGGATTCGTGGAACGCGCACGGCTCTTATACCGGAATTATCGGTTCGATGGTCAAGCTGTCTTCGCGTCGATCGCCGAACATGGAGGGACGATACAGATGGACAAATTGCTGGAGCCGTGATGATCCGGCGCCAACCTGAGCGACTGGAAGGCGATACAACGTCAAGACAAGCGGCTTCTGGCGAGCGGGTCTGCAACCGCAACCGCTCGCCAGAAAACGGGAGCCGTCACAGGCAATGCAGCAAATTGCCATTTCACGCGCCTGATCGAGTCAGTCTTAGAGCGTGTTTCATAAATAGATTCGGCCTCAGATCAGGTACTTACGCGTGAGGCGGGTTATCTGATGAGCTTCTGTTATGAAGAAGCGACAGAAGCTGTTGACCGATGAACAGTGGCTGTTG
>Ga0181528_10001443_pt1 | contig 14820 bp, 10 predicted proteins | sample PEATcosm2014_Bin_47_FD_119742 | JGI IMG/M metagenome (GOLD analysis project Ga0181528, IMG submission 119742) | Peatland microbial communities from MTU Mesocosm Facility, Houghton, MI, USA - PEATcosm2014_Bin10_10_metaG | ecosystem: Environmental > Terrestrial > Soil > Wetlands > Peat | place...
ATGCGGCCCCTGGTTCCCCTGGTCAAGGTGGAGCTGCGCCGGACGGCGTCCCAGACACCGATCTGCTCCACCACGCACGCAGGGAAGGCGAGCGAGAGCCGCAGAGCCATCCAGAAACCGTACGTCACCAGCGCGGCAACCACCAGCAGCCCGGCCAGGAACAGGAGTGCGCCCGCGTCGCCCACGCCCGAGCTTTGCAACACCGCTCCCAGGCCCGCGGAGAGCAGGATTGCCACAAACCAGGCGCCAAACGGAACCACCCAGATGACCAGGATCTCGAAGACAAAGAGCCCCACGTATCGCCAGCCGCGCCGCCACACAGCCTTGTAGGAGTCGCGGATGGTAATGGATTGGCCGAAGAAAGTTCGTGCCGCTGCGTGGCTCATGGCCGCCGTGGCCAGCGATGTGGCTCCCAGCAGGGCGGGCAGCGCCACCAGAAGCAGCCCGGCCACCAGCGTCACTCCCAGAATCGCCGCCTTCACCGTTGAATCCGGTGCAGCGCCATTCGGTCCCAGGCGCAGAGCGGCGAGGATCACCACCCCCGCCCCGGCCAGTAGCACTGCCGTCGGCACCACCGCGATGCCCAGAAACACCAGGAACCGCTCGCGATAAATCTGTGCCGTGCGGTCGAGAATCTCGCTCAGGCTCGAAGGGTGGAGAGGCTCATCCATGCGGACTTTCCGGCGGCGCCGAATCACCCTCTTGCGTGGACTCGGCCGCTGCAACGGCGCTCGGCTGCGCTTCAGGCTGCAAGGCCTCTGCCGGCGACTCCGGCCAGGGCAGAATGGGCCCCGCAGTGGCGGCCGCAGCGGGCACGGTCATCCCCGCGGCCTCCATCATCCATTCAATGTCATAGCCCTCTTTGCGGATGCGCTGGTCGTAGTAGAAGAGCGTGAGACCGGTGGCGTACATGGGGCCGATAAAGCTGTTGGTGAGGAATCCGACCAGTTGCTGCGCAATCTGGATCCACACCGGCACCTCGGCGTGATGCTTGACCGCGACCCAGGCGGCCGCGATAAAGAAGATCTGCGTTACTGTTACCAGACCCAGTTGGATCGCAGAGATGAGCAGGCCCAGCACGAAGATGCGCCCCCGGGAACCCATGCTCAGTTCCACGCTGCGGCGCAGGGCCTTGCGGGCGGGAAGGTCTTCCACCACGGAGGCGGGAACGGCCAGCGAATAGCGAAGCGCCATCAGGATGGAATAGACCAGCGCGCCCAGGCAGAGCAGCGCGAAGCCAAGCGTGACCAAGCCGAGCACGATCGCGGCGTGAACATCGCTGTTGGCGCCTCCCTGCACAAACAGCCCCTTGGGACGCGCATAAGCAAACAGGAACACAAAGTAACCGGTGAACAGAATGATGAAGGGAATGTAGATAACAAACGCGGCAATGGTCATCAGCCACAGGTAGCGGCCCAGGCGCGGCAGAATGCTGCTGTAGGCGCCGCGCATGGTGGCCGGCTGATCCAGGTTCACCCAGGCTACGGCGCGGTTGTTGGCCGCCACGGCCGCTCCGGCGCCGATGAAGATGAGCGGCACAATGAGGATGAGGAAGCCCAGCGTAACCCACGGAAGTTGCGCGCTCATGTGAAGGTGCAACAGCAGTCGCTGAACACCGATCTGCGCCAGGTTGAGCACCAGCATCACCCCGGCGTTGACCGACGCGATTCCCGCGAACAGCAGGAAGTGGGTGCGGTAAAGCTGGGCAGTGCGGTCCAGAATCTCGCCGAGACTCATGGGGCGAAGGTTGGTTTCCATGCGGGCTCCCTGGCAAATGGCTTGGTAGCGCTTGGCCGGATACTAGCACAGGTTGAAAAGCCTATGCTGTGCGCCAGTTACCGGAGAGTCCACCCATATTTGCAAACAAATAACCTTGGCAGCGAGTGTGCGGTAAACTGGTTTTCCGCGCGATGAACGAATCTCGTACTTCGGTCAACGATCTGGCAAAGGCCTGCGCCCACTCCGACGATGCCGTGGAATGGGATGAGTTCGTGCGCCGACTGGTACCCCTTGCCTCGCTGGTTGCCCTGCGCATCAGCCGCATGTGGGTCAGCGCTCCATCCCCTGCCACGGTGGACGATATTGTCCAGGAGGTTTTTCTCAAGCTGTGCGAGCAGCAGCGCCGCATCCTGCGCGAATTCGAGCCCCGTGGCGAAGATTCCTTCTTCGGCCTGTTGCGCATTGTTGCGGCTTCGGTGGCCAACGACTACTTCCGCCGTCTCTACTCCACCAAGCGGGGTGGCAAAGTGGTAACCATGGCGCTCAGCGACGACGAATCGCAGGCGGACTTGGTCGGGAGGCGACCTGCCGTGCGCATCGAACACTCCGCGCTACTGGCGCAGTTGGACCAGAAGCTGCTCTCCGCGCCCGAGGTCATCAGCGAGCGGGATCGTGCGCTCTTCTGGCTCTACTATTTACAGGGCTTTACGGCCGAGGAGATCGCCCGCCTGCCCACCGTGGGCCTCACTGCAAAGGGTGTTGAGAGCGCGCTGCGGCGGGTAACAACCTGGCTGCGCGGCGAAATTGGCCGTCCAAAATCCATCCGAACCCTGGATTCCGGTTAGCTCCGTAAACGATTTCGCAAAAGGAATGTTCCGCGCAACCCCGTTAAATAGAATGCAGATATGAATGAAGAAATCAACAAGGGCCCCGTTTCAGAAGATCCTCAAGACAGCTCCGGCGCAGCGCCGTCCGATGCCCTCGAGGACCTGATCGAGGGCCGAATCTCCCGTTCCGGCAATCCGCCCCAGCCCTTTGCAGGGCAGGAGAGCACGGAAGCGGACGCCGCGGCAGGCGCTTGTCCTGAGCCCGGCGAGTGGGCCCTGCTTTTCGCCGGCGAGCCGCGCCCGCCTCAGCTGGGTAAGGTAAATGCGCTGCTGGCCCACGCGGCAGCCTGTCCCGTTTGCGCCGAACGTCTCCGCGCCCTGAACGCCGATGTGACGCCGGAAGAGAGCGCCGTTCTTGCCGGTCTGGCCTGCGCATCCCCAGAGACGCAGCGTACGCTGGCTGCCGAACTGGCGCGAACCGCACGTCAAACGCCGGGCAAACCCATAACCCGTTTCTACCTCTGGATGGGAGCCGGTCTGGCTGCTTCGCTGCTCATCTCCGTCGGGCTGCTCTCCTGGTGGCGCCTGGCGAACAATCCCGAGCACCTGCTGGCCGAGGCATACACGCAACAGCGCATCTTCGACCTGCGCATGCCCGGCGCGGGCTTTGCCGAGGTCACCCCGGAGACCCATCTGCGCGGCGGTTCCACAGTCCACGAGTCCGCCCGCCTGCTTGAAGCGCGCGCCCGCATCGAGCGCCAACTGGAGAACTCTCCTGAAGATGCCCACTGGCTGCAGTTGGAGGCGCGGGCGGAGATACTGGAAGAGAAATTCGATCCGGCCATCGATATTCTCGACCGCCTGATCGCCGCCGGACCGGTCACCTCCAGCCTGCTCCTCGACGATGCCTCCGCCTACTTCCAGCGCGGCGGAGCCACCGGCAGCGAGAACGACCGCAACAGCGCTTTAGAATCCCTGCGCCGCGCAGACGAACTGGAGCCCGGCGACCCGGTGGTGCTGTTCAATGAAGCCGTGGCCATGGAAGATCGCGGCCAGGTGATGAATGCCGTTGAGACCTGGAACCGCTATCTCCGTTTCGAGCGCGATCCGCGCTGGCTGGCCGAAGGCCGCCGCCGTCTGCAGGCCCTGGAGCAGAAGCTGAACCAGCTAAAGACTCACCAGGGCCGCATGGAGCAGCACCTGGCCACGCCTCAGGCCATGCGCACGCTGGCCGGCGATTCCACCGCGCTGGCCTCGATTGACGAAGAACTCTCCACCTCGATGCTGCCCCGGCTGCTCGATGCGGCCATTCCGCTTTCCACTGACCGTTCCCGCGGCTCCCCCCCCTGCGGCGACGACTGCCTGGCCGCACGCTCCCTTCTTTCCTCCCTCGCCGCCTCGCTCGAACGCAACCATCAGGACCCCTGGCTCACCAGCTTTCTTCCTCCTTCCATTCTCCTTTCCAATTCCACTTTCTCCGATCCCCAGTTTGCCCAGGCAGCCCATGCATTGGCCCAGTCCGTGCAAGCATTCGCCCACGGTGACTACCTTGCCGCGGCCGACAGCGCGCAGCAAGCCGGCGCGCAGTTCAAGGCTTTGAAGAATGCGGCTGGAGAACAACTGGCCCAGGTGGAGCAGGCAGACGCGCTACAGGCTGCTGCCAACTATGGCGGCTGTTACCAGGCAGCCCATGCGCTGCTGCTCCGGAACCCTGGATTTCCCTGGATTGAAGCCGTAGATCAGGCTCTCGACGCCTACTGCGATCCCGCACCCGGCTCTGACACCGAGGACAATCCAGGCTTTGTGCGGGCTGAAGAGCTGGCCCGCGACCACCACTATGGGCTCATCGAGCTGCGTGTCCGGAATATGCGCGGCGGGGCTGCTGTGGACGCAGGCAACGCCGAGGCTGCCTGGCGCGACTACCTGGCCAACCTGGGCGAGTTTTACCAGGGCGACTACTCCGCGCTGCGTCTCTCCGGTACGCTCAGCGGACTGGAACAGGTGGAGCAGTCGACGCCACGCACCCGCTTGGCGCTGCTGCTGCAGCGGGAAGCCCTTGCAACCCTCGAGCTGACCCCCAACCGCCAGTTGATTCCCACCGCCCGGCTCAATCTGGCCGCCGCCGCCATTCGCGCCGGCTCCATTCCCGAAGCGGAAAACGCCATGCGCATTGCCGAGAGCGAGCTGGCCGCCAACGATGGAGGACGGCCCGTACACGCAATCCTGGCCGAGGTCGAAACCGCCATGGCTAACGTGTACCTCGATCGTGGCGAACTCGAGAAGGCCGGCGCAATGCTCGATGCGGCCTACACGCACATGGCCGGCGGGCGCACCGGCATCTATCTGCGCAACTATGCGGTGGCACGCGGACAACTCGCTCTTGAGCAGGGGCATCCCGAGGCCGCCGAGCCACTGTTGCGCGATGCGCTGCTCGCCCAGGAGCAGGCCGCCGGCAGCGCCAGTGCGGAGAGCATCGTGCAGGCCCAGCAGAATCGCGACCTCTACGCCGTGCTGGCCGGGGTGTGGCTGGCGCAGGGCCGCTCGGGCGAACAGATTCTCGCCCTCTGGGAGCGATATCGCCTGCGCATTCTGGGAATGCCCGTCGCTGCCTGCTCGGACAAGGGTCTGGACTGTCTCCAGACCAGCGTCGCGGCCGCCATCAAGCGGCCCGGCTTCGACCATCTCCTGGGGCAGGTGGTTCTTCCCGATCGGCTGCTGCTCTACCAAACCAACCCCAAGGGCGTTCGCTGGACCCAGGTTCCGGTTCGTCGCGAAGATCTGCTGGCTGCCGCGGAGTCGCTGGAGCGCGCCGTCAACTCACCGTCGACCCCCATGGATACCGTTGACCGCGCCGCCCGCCGCATGGGCGCTTTCCTGATCGATCCCCTCAATCAAATTGACCCTGGGCCTGCAGTTGCGAGCCAGGGTGGCCGGCTGCTGCTGGAGACTGATCCGCTGCTCGGTAATCTGCCCTGGCCCTCGGTGGCCACCGCGGCAGGCGATCTTGGCTTGTCCTCCAATCTGGAGGAGTTGCCCTCCCTGCTGCTGGACGTAAATTCCGATACCCCGCTCCCCGGCCCGGTGACGGGCAAGGCGCTGGTTGTCGGTGCGTCCGTTGCCGCCGGGGAGAGTCAGAACCTTCCCGAAGTCTTCGCGGAGGCGCGGGCCGTGGCTCGCTTCGACGCCGACCCCACCCTGCTGGTTGGCGTTCAGGCGACAGAACCGCATGTCGCCGCGCAGTTGGCCACGGCTTCAGCGATTCATTTCGCCGGCCATGCAGCGCAACAGGGTGGAGGCACGCGGCTGCTGCTCGCTCCCGCCGCCGGCAAAACCAGCGCGATTCCAGACACGCCCTGGCTCGACAGCACACTCCTGCGCAAGCATCCTCCGCGCGCTGCCCGCCTGGCGGTGTTTTCAGCCTGTTCCAGCGGGAAAAGGGAGCAAGGCTGGAACCACGGCATGGATGATATTGTGTCCACACTGGCCGCGCTCGGCGTGCCCGACGTGGTGGCCACACGCTGGCAAATCGACTCCAGCGCTGCCGTCCCCATGATGGATGCCTTTTACGGCGGCCTGGCTCGCGGGCTCACCGTTCCCCAGGCCCTCACGGCGGCACGGCAATCCATGGTCCGGGATCCCCGCTACAGCCACCCCTATTACTGGGCCGCCTGGTACGCCTCTGGAACCGGCAAGTCGAACCTGAGCGCCATTTTCCAGAGCGGGACCTAGTCGAGCTGGCGAGTCGAGTTCTTCTTCAGGTACATGGCTGCATCAGCGCAGTTCAGCAGGCTGTCCTTGTTGACTCCATCTTCGGGATAGAGCGCAATCCCCACGCTGGCCGAACCCTGAATGGAGTACCTGTCAATCAGGAACGGGTCATCCATACAATGTTCCAGCCGCTGCGCAATCTCTTCCACGTCTGCCCGGCTGCGCACCACCGGCACCAGGACCGCGAACTCATCGCCGCCCAGGCGCGCCAGCAGGTCGTGGGAGCGCAACTGCCGCTTCATCCGCAGCGCAACCTCCTGCAGATAGCGGTCGCCCACCTGGTGCCCGTACAGGTCGTTGATCTGCTTGAACTCGTCCAGATCGATGTAGATGAGCCCAAAGATGCTGGCATTCTGCCGTGCCTCTTCAATCAGCGTGTCCAGATGCTTGTCCAGGGAGAAGCGGTTGTGCGTGTCGGTGAGCAGGTCGAACTCCGAGCGGCGCCGCAGATCGGAGTAGATCCGCCGGGTTTCGATTGCCAGGGCGGAAAGCGCCGCTGCCATGCTCAGTGCTTCAGTCTCAATCGCTTGTGGCTTCGTGAGCGGATCGAGCGCGGCATGGATGGTGCCGAGGGCCGCGCCGATTCGCGCCGGAATCTGCTCCTGTGCAACGCGAAAGGCGTCCAGTTTGGGCGGGCAATTGCCCAGTTGCGCGCCCTCGGCAATCTGGCACCAGCTGGGCGCTCCCTTCAGCTTGAACGAGACCAGTTCCGTGATCTGCTCAATAATCTCGGCCAGCGGCCGGGTTCCGTTAATGTCCTCAAGGATGCGGCTGCGCCGCCGCTCAATATAAGCCAATTCAGCCGTCTGGCGCCGCATTTTATGCTCCAGCGTCCAGCCTCTGGCGCCCGCCACCAGCACCAGCAGGAACAGCAGGCCCGCGGCAATCCCCAGGTTGCGGACGCTCAGCAATGGAGGTCTGGCCACGACGCCGATGTCGTCGAAGGTGCGCAGAAGCACATCCACCGCCACCGGACCATGGAACGGATCGGACCCGTATTGCATCAGGCAGATCCCCGTAACGTGTACCTTGGACCCCACCTCAATGTGCTTCATGGGGGGAAGATCCGCGCCTTCTATGTCCGGGTGCCGGTAAATGGCAGAGAACACCTTGCCGTCGGCCGTCAGGACATACTCATCCTGTGCGGCCTCCCGGGCGGCCATCAGCACCCGGCCATCCATCGATACCAGGTCGAAAGCGCGGGTTCCGGAAGCGAGTTCCTCCCCGCTCACCTGGCGCGGCGCCACCGGCGAGGCAAGCTGGCTGTCCTGAATTTCGGCCCGCGTCAGCATCAGCGAGGTCCCATTTACATCGGGGAAACCGGTCGCGTCCGCCCAGTCGCCCACCCGCAGCGGGCCTTCATAGGTAGTTATTACCCAAAGGCTTTTGGCGCCGTTTTGCAGCACTACCGCAGAACCCGGCTGATAGTAGGTAATGGTTCCTTGTACACGCACCCGGCGCGTCTGGTCATGAACAAAGTAGGCGGAAATTACCTCGTCCATTGGCGTCACCGGCAGCTCAGTGGTCGCTGCCTCCGCCTTCTTCAATACGTTGATGTCGCCCAGCGAAGGCACTTCAAGCAGGATGCCCGTCAGCTGGTTCTTGCTGTCAAAGATTCCCGCCGCAACTCCGGTCACTGCCACCTCGGCGTCCAGCATCTCCTTCAGGTTGCCAACCGCGCCGCCCACCGCGGTTACATCGATATACCCGCCGTCCATCAGCAGCTTCAGATCGACACCCGGAAGATTTCCGTAGTCGACCCTGTCCGCGCTGCGCACCGTTCCGTGCACAGTTACCCGCATGGAATCCAGTTCGCCACGGACGAGCTGTCCAAAGCTGGCTTCCACCGGCTTGGGAACAGTCCCGGGGTGAAGTCGCGTTATGTTGTCGCCCAAGATATCGGTCCGATAGCTGTCCCGAGTCTTGCCCTTCACCAGCACGCGATCGCCAAGAGCCAAAGCCTGGTTCGGCTTGGTCTGCACGTAAATGGCCTCGTTCCCGTCCTGCACGAAGAGGTCGACATCCGACGCACCGTTTACATCGGTTGTCGCGTAGTAGGTGACGGTGCCTTCAAACGCCACCGGCAGTCCCTTCGCGGCCTCTGTTCGCGAAAGCGCTTGGATCGCATGGATGGTGGTCAGCGTGCCAGGCTCAGTAGCCCAGGCAACCAAGGCGCATCCGAGGATGATCGGCAATCCTATCGCTGTTCTCTTCATCAGAGGAATCTCATCGAAACCGTCTCGTTCTGTGCACCCTGCATGGCTAAAAGAGGGGCATGTCCATGAAGAGGCACTACGTCAATTCCAAGCATAGCCCCCCTCACGCAATCGACAATACCGCTAAAGGGTGTGCGCTTGTCCTACTCTTGTAGGACTTTTGATGGGATGGATGCCTTGCTTTCACCGGGAGGCTCCGGGATTTGTGGGAGTTTCCCCCCTTCCTGACAGACCTTATCGGCAGTGGCCCGCCGCAGCACCAATCGGCGTGAGGAAGTTTGCAATCGGGAGATTCTGGAACAGGCCCGCTGCTCTTGCCAGCCATCTCACTCCCATGTGAGTCTGTTTTAATGTCTTGGTGCCGGCCACCGGGTGAAAGTTAGCCCGCGAATGAAGACGGGCACTGCCGGCCGCTTGGAATGCAGGCGGTCGCACCCTGGGACGTTGCCGGAGCCCGTTGTGAGAAGAGGTTTCGATGTCGAACAGCGATGAAGTCGTCACAAAAGGATCGCGGCCGCCTCACGGCGGCACACAGTCCCTGCCCACCCGCCGCATTCGCGTGATTGGCGTTCCTTTGGATATGGGCGCCAGCCGCCGCGGCGTGGACATGGGCCCCTCCGCCATGCGCGTCGCCGGCCTCGAAGCCCGGCTGGAGGCCTTGGGCCACCAGGTCATCGACGGCGGCAACATCCGCGTCGAGGTTGCCGAGACCCGCAACTCCGGCGACAAATCCGCCCGCTATCTCACTGAAATCGCTGAAACATGCACGCGGACCGCCGAAGCCGTGGTCAAGACCCTGGAAGAGGGCATGACCCCCCTGGTCCTGGGCGGCGACCACTCCCTGGCTGTCGGCTCGGTCTCCGGCGTCTCCGAGTTCTACCGCCGCCAGGGCCAAAAGATCGGCTTGATCTGGGTCGACGCCCACTCCGACATCAACACCCCCGACACCTCGCCCTCCGGCAACGTCCACGGCATGCCCCTGGCCGCCCTGCTCGGCCTGGGCCCCGAGCCGCTGGGGAACATTTTCGGCTACTCGCCCAAGGTGGCGGCGGAAAACACCGTCCTTATCGGCGTCCGCGACATCGACTCCGCGGAGCGCGAAAACATCCGCCGCGCCGGCGTGGCCGAGGTCTACACCATGCGCGACATTGACGAGCGCGGCATGAGGACCGTAATGGAAGAGGCCCTGCGCGCTGCCGGCCGCGGAACCGCGGGCTATCACGTCTCGCTCGACATGGACTGGATTGACCCTGAAGACGCTCCCGGCGTGGGCACGCCCGTTCGCGGCGGCGCAACCTACCGCGAAGCCCACCTGGCCATGGAGATCATCGCCGACCACGGCCGCCTGCTCAGCTTCGAGATGGTCGAGGTCAACCCCGTCATCGACGAGCACAACCGCACCGCCGACCTGGCCGTGGAACTGGCCTGCTCGGCATTTGGCAAGAAGATCCTATGAACAAACAGCGCTTTTGCCGGACAGATGCTCCGCCTCCCAGCTGTACCGTCGCGCTTCCGCGAAACTCCGCTTTTTTCCTCTCGCTGCTGGTTCTCTCGCTCTGCCTTCCAGCGGCAATGTCTCTGGCCCAGCCGGCAAAGTTCCGCTCCGTGACCATCCAGAACACCGTGCCCCGGCGAGACGTGGACGGCAATGTCATCGACGCCCACGATGGCTGCCTGCACTTCTACGCCGGCCGTTACTACCTCTACGGCACGGCCTATGGAAAAACCGCAGGATACACCATCAACAACCGATTCCGGGTCTACAGCTCCGCGGATCTGGAGCGCTGGACCTATGAAGGGGAATTGGTCAAGTCGCCTCCGGACGGCGTCTACTACCGCCCCTACGTGGCCTACAACCAGCGCACCCGCAAATACGTGCTCTGGTACAACTGGTACCGCAAGCTTTGGGATGGCGAAGTGGGCGTGGCCACCAGCGATACTCCGGTCGGCCCGTTCACCATCGTCAATACTCATGTCGAGCTGTCGCAGGCCAAAGACCACCCCGGCGACGGCAGCCTGTTCGTGGACGACGACAACACCGCTTACTTCATTTACACCGCCATCGATCAGCATCACTCCATTCGCGTCGAGAGGCTCGCTCCTGACTTCCTCTCCTCCACCGGCCAGGTCAGCGGCGTGCTTGGCGTGGGATGCGAGGCGCCTTCCATCTTCCGCCGCGGCTCAAGCTACTACGCCCTGTTCGACACCACCTGTTGCTTCTGCACCGAGGGCAGCGGGGCGCGGGTACTGGTGGCTTCCAACCCCATGGGCCCCTACCGGCAAATTGCGAACATCAATCGCGACGCCGCGGGCAAGACGACCATCCCCGCGCAGCAGACCTTTGTCGCCACCATCGAGACCGCGACTGGGCCGGCCTACCTTTGGATGGGAGACGAATGGAATTCGCGTCCGGACGGCGTCAAGGGACACGACCTGCAATACTGGGGTCCGCCGCTCCGTTTCGCTGCTGACGGCTCGATTCTCCCTCTCGAAAACACCCCCGCCTGGACGGTCGACGCTGCGCTCGGCGTGCCGCGCACCGCAGGGTCCGCCCGCTACGCGTGGCCGCAAAAAGTTGATCCCCACCCAATCCGCACCGATGCCTGTTTCGGTACTCCACTCAATGAGCGCGGCGAACCGGTGCAAACGAAGTGAATCCAGAGGCGTGTTCGGCATTCGGGAAGGCGCGCAGGTGCTGGTTCTAGACTGGATGAAGGCTGAGTTTTCGAGTCCATAGGGCGCGACCTGGAAGGAAAATGGCAAAAAAACTGCGCGTAGGCATTCTGTTTGGTGGACGCAGCGGGGAGCATGAAGTCTCCCTGCTCTCTGCCGCGTCCATCCTGAAGGCGATTGATCGCAAGAAGTTCGACGTGGTCCCGATCGGCATCACCAAAGAGGGCCGCTGGCTGGCGGCCGGCGATGCGCACCACCTGCTGGCGGGGGACCAAAGCCCCGTCGCGCGCCGTTTGCGGGCTGGCGATCCCGAGGCGACACCGGGGGCCAAGCTGCTCCACGAGGGGATCCCCACCCTGCTCGCCCCCGAACCCGCCGGCACCGGCTCGACTCTTGCTGCCGGAACCCTTCGCCCCCAGGCTGCCAATCTGGACGTGGTCTTCCCCGTCCTGCACGGAACCTTCGGTGAGGACGGGACCATTCAAGGATTGTTTGAACTGGCCGGCATCGCTTACGTTGGTTCCGGCGTTCTTGGCTCCGCCGCCGGCATGGACAAGGACGTGATGAAGCGCCTCTTCGCCCAGGCCAGACTCCCCATTGTCAAGCACGTCACCCTGCTCCGCGCCGACTGGGAAGCCCAACCCCGCAAGGCTATCCGCCAGGTCGAAGCCGCGCTCAAATATCCAGTGTTTGTAAAGCCCGCCAACCTCGGCTCCTCGGTAGGCATCAGCAAGGCCCACACCCGCGCCGAACTCGGCCCCGCGCTCGCCCTGGCAGCGAGGTACGACCGCAAGCTGGTCGTGGAGCAGGGCGTCGGCGGCAGCGCTCGCCGCGGCCTCCCGCAAGCAAAAGCTCGCGAACTGGAGGTCGCCGTCCTCGGCAATGATGCTCCCGTGGCCAGCGTCGTCGGCGAGATCATTCCCGGCAAGGAGTTCTACGACTACGAGGCCAAGTACCTCTCCGAGGGCTCGGTCCCGGTCATCCCGGCAAAGCTCACATCGGCGGAGTCAAAGCAGATTCGCGAGATGGCCGTGGCCGCCTTCCGCGCCTGCGACCTCTCCGGACTGGCCCGCGTCGACTTCCTCATGGAGCCCGACGGCAAGCGCCGCATCTTCCTCAACGAGGTCAACACCCTCCCCGGTTTCACCCAGATCAGCATGTACCCCAAGCTGTGGGAAGCCACCGGCATCGGCTACAAGGACCTGATCACCAAGCTGATCGAGCTGGCCCTGGAGCGCCACGCGGAAAAGACGCGCACTTCGTACAGCAGGGACTGAAGGGGCAGAGATAGGGACTGAGCGACTAAGGGACTAGGGACTAGGGACTGGGGACTGAGGAGAGCAGGGAACAGGAATTGCCCAGCCGGTGTCTAACCTATCAGGACGAATGGGCCATGGGCGCTGAGGGGAGCCAATGCGTGCGCATCCGAGTCGAACAGGCTGGTCGCCGCAGTGTAGTCCCTAGTCACTTAGTCCCTTAGTCCCTGGTCCCTGTCTTCTTGCCGTATCCTAACCACGAGGAAGTATCCCAATGACCTTGCTCGACGCTCCAAAGTTCGACGCAGCCCGCGACCGGCGCAGGCAGGTGTTCTTCTACAGCACCGTAGGGTTCCTGTTCATTCTCTTCATTGCCTGGTGGCTGGTAGCCGGCCGTCCGGTCGACTGGCCATGGAACTGGAACAACTACCTCTTCGGCCGCGCGGCGGTTAACAGCTTCCTCACCGACGTTGAGAAGAACGACCTGGCCTCGGCGTACGGTGTGTGGATTCACGACAAGAACTGGCAGCAGCACCCGGACAAGGCCGCCGCTTACCCCTTCGCGCGCTTCCAGCAGGACTGGAGTTCCACCAGTCCCGACAACGAGTACGGCGCCATCCAGAGCCACAAGATCGCCCTCGCCGGCCGCTATGGCAATGGTGTGCTGATCGCCATCCTCATCAACGGTCGCAAGAGCAAGGCGCTCAACCTCGACTACGACCCGCATTCCAAGACTCTGGACTTCGCTCCGCCCGGCGTCGAGCTCTACCTTGGCCCGTAGGGAGTTTATTCTGAGCAAGTTAGCGTGTTAGCGGGTCAGCTGAGTCAACTGTGATTCCGGGGGGCCGTGCGCCTTGCGGAGATGCGTGGATATTGGAGCCCAGCCACCTTATCCCATTCTCGCGAAATTCCCGTTCTCTGCTGGTTTGCATCGAACAGGCAGGAGAAATCAATGCCTCAGAGTACTCATGATCGAACCGCGGAACTCCACAATCTGGCCGAACATGCCCATGCCGCTGCGTCCGTCGCCCACGCAAAAGCAGACCATCTCACCGCTCACGAACTCAGCAAGAAGGCGCTCGAACACTCCATGAATGCCTATACGCACTCTGAGGAATTGGCCGCGGAAGCACGCCAGCTCGCAAAGGCATAGGCGGGAAGAGATTCCAAGACTAAACTCCCGGGTAGTTTCACCCTCCTCAGCCTTCGACCGTTGCCAGCGCCGCCAGCGTAGCCTCCAGGCTCGCTGGATCCTCCACGTTCAGCGACTTCTGCGCCGGGTCAATCTGCTTCAACAGCCCGCACAGCACCTTGCCCGGACCCACTTCGATAAATTGCGTCGCTCCGGCCGCCACCAGCGCCTGCACGCAGTTTACCCAGCGCACGGCGCCGGTCACCTGCCGGATCAGCGCATCCCGCGCCGCTTCGGCCGTCGTTACCAGGCCGCCCGTCACATTGGCCGCCACCGGCACGCTGGGATCGGCCAGCGCCAGCCCGCCCAGCACCCGCGCCACCTCTTCCTGCGCCGGCAGCATCAGCGCGCAATGGAACGGTGCGCTCACCGGCAACATCACCGCCCGCCGCGCGCCCTTGGCCTTGGCCAGAGCGGAAGCTCTCTCCACCGCGGCAAGCGCCCCGGAGATCACCGTCTGCGTAGGGGAGTTCAGGTTGGCCGCCTGTACCGTCAGTCCGGTTTCCGCAGCAGCCTCGCGGCAAGCCTCGGCCACCTGGCCGGCGTCCAGCGCCAGCACCGCGGCCATGGCTCCCTCACCCGCCGGAACAGCCAGTTGCATCGCGTGTCCGCGCGCCTTCACGGCACGCACGGCATCGGCAAATCCCAGCGTCCCTGCCGCAACATGCGCCGACCACTCGCCCAGCGAGTGCCCCGCCGCCAGCGCCGGATGAACCCCATGCTCCGCCAGCACCCGCCATGCGGCCACGCTCACCGTCAGAATCGCCGGCTGCGTATTCTCCGTCAGCTTCAGCTCCTCTTCCGGCCCTTCGAAGATCAGTTTTGTAATGGGAAATCCCAGCGCCTCATCGGCCTCAGCAAACGTCTGCGCGGCAACAGGAAACTGCTCAGCCAAAGCGCGGCCCATCCCCACGGCCTGCGAACCCTGTCCCGGAAAAAGAAAAGCAAGTTTGGTGGTCATTTCAGAGAAGATTTTACTCTGCCAACCCATTACCCAGGGCAAATCCAGAATTACTATGCCCCCGCTGAGTCCGAGGCAGGTTGCCGCTCCCTCCACCCCCGCGACGAAGACCTGTCGCCGGGTTATGGTCGCGTCAACTTCCGTTCGTCAAGTATATCAAGGCACAAAATGGCTGATTTTGCATGTAACTTATTTAGTTTCATTGGTA